>FWWL01008322.1_pt1 | contig 13416 bp, 6 predicted proteins | sample 2228331 | NCBI WGS metagenome assembly FWWL01 (sample SAMEA103939775, study PRJEB20133) | metagenome | reverse complement strand
ACGTAAATCGTGAAATCGTGAATCGTGAAGTCGTGAAGTCGTGAATGGTGAGGGCGTGAATTGTATGGTAGTGATCGTGAATCATGAAGGCGTAAATTGAGCTTGAGCCATCAGGGTACGGTCCGGGAATTGGATGAAGCAGGCGCCACATCTTTCACGATTGCGGTATTTCAGTATTTTGCTTAAAGACACAGCCTTATGAAAAACAAAAAATTGGAACTTAGACACGAATCATACGGCTGCAAGGCCTTTGACCGCTTCACTCCCAACAACGTCACAATATCACGACCTCGCGATTTCACGATTCACGATTCACGATTTCACGATTTCACGACTTCACGACTTCACGATTTACGACTTCACGATTCACGATTTCACGACTTCACGACTTCACGAACAGGGCGGAGGCTTCCAAAACCCCGTGTTTTTTCTCCCGTATGGCAGACACCTCTCCCCGGCTGGCGGGAACGCCTGATGGAAATGATGCAAAGGCTTTCTGTCAGGAATAAGGCTCGAGTGTTTTTTCGTGCCGACGACATCGGTGTGGGCGGGCGCAGCTTTGATGCTCTTTGCGGACTGTATCGCGCTCATGGTGTGCCGCTGGCTCTGGCCGTAGTGCCGGCCTGGCTCAGTGAAAGACGCATCGAACGTCTTGTGGCATCCGCGCCGATCCAGGAACCCCTCTGGGGATGGCATCAGCATGGGTGGCGCCATGTGAACTGGCAGAAAACCGGAAAAAAGTCGGAATTCGGCGATCAAAGGCCTTTGGAAAAACAATGGAAAGACATTTGGCATGGACACATGAAGCTTTTGGATATCTTTCAAGATCGGCTTTTGCCCGTGTTCACTCCACCGTGGAATCGCTGTAGTGCCATGACCCTGGAGGTTCTGGATCAGCTCGGCTTCAAGGCGGTTTCCACCAGCGATCCCCTGCCGAAACCCGGGAAAAACAGCAGCAGGCTGAAAAACCTTCGCGTGACCGTGGACCTGCACACACGAAAGAACACCGATGGTCCGGCGGATTACACCCTGTTGCTGCAAGAACTGGGGAACGCTTTGAGCAAGGACATGCCGGTAGGTGTCATGATCCATCACCAGAGGATGACCTCCTTCGCCTTTGACTTCCTTGAGGAACTTATTCAGCAACTGCATCTTTCAGGCAAAGTTGAGTTTGTCTCCTTTGAAGATCTTTTGAGAACCCCCCAGGATTAAGGAGTTGCTTTCAGCGCGTCATGTCCGCCGACCGTCCCCTGCTGCTCTATGCCGATCATTCCGGCCGCATTTTGGAACATCCTTACCTGGAAATGGTCGGATCCAGTGCCGGACACCTGACGCGGCCTTCACCCAGCGACATCATTCCTTTGCCCGAAGGCAGCGAACTCTTTCGACTTCCAGGTCGATACCCCATAGGCTATGATCGGGATAAGAAAAGGTTCCAGGTCCTCAGCCGCGACCCATACAACCCCCATCATTCTGTAGAAGCCGTCGCCGCTTTCGTCGCTCCGGCACACACCCAGCTTTATTCCGCGGCTTACAAAACATGTCGTCATGCGCCCATTTTACCCCTTTTTGCGTATACGGCCGTCGGGTGGTTTCAAGGGGGCTTTGTCACAACGGCTATGCGCATCGATCCCGATCCGCGGCAGGATTTCAAAAACTTTGACCCGGACACCATCGCTCGAAACGCCCGACGACGGATGCGGCAAGCTTCGTCCAACCGTCTGATCCAGCACCTGGGCCGATGCGCTCTGACTTACGGGTGCCCGGCGGCCAGAAACCTTTTCATGAACCGCTGGGAGGCCCCTCTTCCCACATCCCCTTCATGCAATGCTCGGTGTCTTGGCTGTATCAGTCTTCAGGAAGAATCGGGCCTGTGCGCCACGCAGGAAAGAATCCGTTTTGTACCCACCCCAGAGGAAATCGCCGAAACAGCCGTCCCACATCTTTTAAAGGCACCCCGAGCCGTCGTCAGTTTCGGTCAAGGCTGTGAAGGAGAGCCCCTGCTTCAGGCTAAAACACTGGAAGCTTCCATTCGGCTGATGCGCCGGGAAACATCACGAGGCACAATTCATTGCAACAGCAATGCGAGTCTTCCTCAGGTGATCGCCCATCTGGCCGACGTGGGGCTGGACAGCTTGCGAGTGAGCCTGAATTCCGCTCGGCCTCCATTTTACTACGCCTATTATCGACCCAAAGGATACGGTTTCGATGACGTGGTGCGTTCCATTCAAGCCATGAAATCGCGAGGGCGGTTTGTTTCTCTGAACTATTTCGTTCTGCCGGGATTGACCGACGATCCTGAAGAAGTGCAGGCTCTGTGTGAGCTTCTGGACAAGGCTTCCGTGGATTTGATTCAAATGCGTAACTTCAACGTGGATCCCGAATGGATTCTGCAATCCATCGGATTTAAAGCGACTGGAAAACCCATAGGGATTCGGCGCACTCTGAAAATCCTGCAAGAACGTTTCCCCGATCTTCAATTCGGTTATTTCAATCCGTGCTTGGACTCCGATGCTTGAGTTCATGGTGAAACTTGCAAGGAGCGACATCGAATGGAATGGAGATGAAGATGAAGCAATGTGATGGGGTCGTCATCGGTGCGGGCATTGTGGGTCTGGCCACAGCCTATCGGCTTTTGGAACGCATGCCGTCCTTGGATCTGGTCATTCTGGAAAAGGAAAACAGCCCTGGAGCCCACCAAACAGGGCATAACAGCGGGGTCATTCATTCGGGTATTTATTATCGCCCGGGATCCTTAAAGGCCGCCTTGTGCGTTTCAGGGGCTGCCGCTCTGGTGCATTTTTGCCGAAACCACTCTATTCCCTTTGAGATCTGCGGAAAAATCGTGGCCGCAACAGATGCCGTTGAAGTCGAAAGACTTCTGGAACTCCAACGACGCGGGACCGCCAACGGCGTGCAAGGCCTGGCTCTGCTTTCCCCTGAAGAAGCGCGGGCCGTGGAACCTCATGTCCGCTGCGTGAAAGCTCTATGGGTACCAACCACTGGCATCGTGGATTTTCGTCAAGTCAGTCAAAAGCTGGCCCAGGTTGTGAGGGATCGAGGCGGTCGCGTTCTTTTTTCCCAGCCTGTTGTGGCCATACGTCGTCAAAAAGTTTCCACGGTGGTGGAGACTCCCACGGCGAAGTATGCCACCCGCCTCGTCATCAATTGCTCGGGCTTGCATGCCGACCGCATCGCTCGTCTTGCGGGCTTCAATCCACCGTGCCGAATCGTTCCATTCCGCGGAGAATACTACAGCCTCAAACCGCATCGTCGCCATCTGGTTCGATCCCTCATCTACCCCGTGCCGGATCCCAGGTTTCCGTTCCTGGGTGTCCATTTCACCAGACATATTGACGGTTCCGTGGAAGCAGGCCCCAACGCCGTCCTGGCATGGGCTCGAGAAGGCTACACGCGAACAACTGTAAACGCGAAGGACACCCTGGAGACCTTGACCTACCCCGGCTTTGCAAAGCTCGTGGGCAAGTACTGGAAAACAGGTCTTCAGGAAATGATTCGATCCCACTCCAAAAGACTCTTTGCCAAGGCCTTGCAGAAACTGGTGCCGGAGGTCACCCCCGAGGATCTGGCTCCGGGAGGTGCCGGGGTTCGAGCCCAGGCTCTGAACCGTGACGGCAGGCTTTTAGACGATTTTGTCATCTTGGCCGAACCCGGCCAGGTTCACGTGCTTAACGCCCCTTCTCCCGCAGCCACTTCCTCTTTGGCCATTGGTGAAGAAGTGGCCGCAAAAGCCTTGTCCTTCTTACGGTAAACCAAGGCTTGGCACAGGGCGATAAGAGTCCCCTCGTCATCGGTGACACGGATTTGATAACTGGCCGTGCGCATGGTGCGATGAACTTCCGTGGCTTCCGCTCGCAAGGTGGCGCCAAGGCGAGGGGAAGCCATATAGGTGACGTTCATGTTGAGAGCCACCGCCATGATGCCGTGGGAGTTGGACGCGATTTCGAAAGCTTCATCGATAAGGGAAAAGACGGCTCCGCCGTGGGCCAAACCAAAGACGTTTTGTTTTGTTTCATCGAAAACCATTTCCACAAGAGCGTAGCCCGTGTCCATGGCCACAAGCCGCAGCCCTAAATGACGAGCGTAAGGTTCGTCAGCCACCTTTTCCATCAAAAAAGACCTGACCCTGTCATCCATGATGAGGCACCTCCCGTCTGTGTCCCGACGCCCGGGCAACCTGGTCTTTCATTCTCACCAGCTCAAAAACATTTCACTTGACAAACGGAATCTTTCCCAAATAGTCTGTCTTAAGGAAAGAGCAAGGGTTTTGATTTGACAAGATTGAATCGAGGGTGATCGCCTACCTTTTTCATCTGACACCCTAGGAGCTTGTCCGAGAACTCGCAATACCGAATTTTGGCCAAATTTTGGCCAATGGAATATTGAGTACTTATCGTACCTAAAACAGGCAAATTTGGCATTCTCGGACAGGCTCCTAGGTCTTCTGCCTAGCCATCTGACTCAGATGTTTGACCTTGTTGCAAACCCTCAAGGTGCAGCCCCTGGATAATTTAAACAAACTCAAGGTTGAAAAAGAGACCGGTAAGCACCCCTCGAGGGATGGCTCATGATCGAATGGAGACTTGCTAGGTTGACGGCGTGGCCAGACTTTCCTCACGGGTGTCGTCCTCGCAAAGGGGACAGAGAGCCAATTTCAGCACGTCCCCCTCCGTTCATTGATCCATAATAGGGAAGTCAGAAAGCTCCGTTTTAGAACCTTCTTTCTATCTGCGGACGAAGCGTCCACCGACCATCAGGGTAAAGAGAGACCAAGGAACTTTGTGGGATCAACGTCGACGGGGATAGTTGTCTGGATGTTGAAGCTCCATTTCCCAATGGCTTTTTGAGACACAAGGTGACCGCGCTGAAAAGAGGAGGAAGTCCCACCTCCTTTTAAGCAAAGGTCATAGTAGAACCAACGTTTACTCAAGGCGATCGCCGTGAAACATTGTGGGAAAGGAAGCGGCCATGGGGTTTATGAGGAGGGTATCATGAGGCGCGGATTTTGTGGTGGATTGGCCATTGGGTTGGCTCTCGGGGCCGTTTTGATGGGAGCCATCGCATCCCGAGCTTCTGTCGAAACTTCTTCGGTTCTCTCAACAATGCGGTCGGCAACGAAAACACCTCTGCAGGAAACTCCAAGGTTAAATTTAAGCCGACTGAGACTTCCGTTCATTGCCAACCAAGGTCAAGTGGATCCTCATGTATCTTTTTATGCGCACACCTTTGGAGCAGCGGTTTTCGTGACCGAAGACGGCAAGATTGTCTATGGGTGGAGTCGTGACATGAGCCGGGAAAAGCCTCGACAAGGAACAGATGAGGCTTTTCGGCTTAAACCCGTGGCCTCCAGCGGGGTCGACCTATGGGCGGGTGAGGGCATCGAGAGAAAAGCGGTTTTTGTTCGGGAGAGTTTTTTAGGCGCCCGAAGCCATCGTCCCAGAGGAGAAGACCCGTCCCCGACGGAGGTGAATTATTTTCGGGGAAAAGATCCCTCTACATGGCAACGCGAAGTACCCACTTACCAGACGGTGGATCTTCAGGAGATCTATGAGGGGATTGGACTGAAGCTTCGAGTTCGAGGGGACACGGTGGAAAAGATCTTTTCTGTGAAACCCGGGGCGGATCCACGAACGATCCGTGTGAAGGTGGAAGGGGTCCGTCGTTTGACCATCAGTGAAGAGGGGGCCTTGGGGGTTGAAACGGACCTGGGCATGGTGTGGTTGACAAAGCCCGTGGCGTATCAGGAAATTGATGGTCAGCGAGCCGAAGTTCCCGCCGAATATCGTCTTGAAGCTGGCGACGCGGGGGGAGACCAAAGCGTCCCTGGGGCCATGAATCTGCAGACGGAGGATGAATCCTTTGGGTGCGTTTACGCTTTCCATGTGGGCGCCTATGACACCACCAAGGAACTCATCATCGACCCGCTTGTGGCTTCGACAATACTGGGTGGGAGTGGCCAGGACAGTGGAGTTGCTGTAGCCGTGGGACCGTCGGGACAAATCTACGTTATGGGAGAAACCGACGGACCCTACGGCCCTTCTTACGTGAATTTCCCTGTGACGCCTGGATCTTATGATCAAAGCTTTAATGGCAGTATTGACTGCTTTGTATCCAAGCTCAGCCCTGATCTCTCCACGCTGGAAGCGTCGACCTTGTTAGGCGGAAACGGCGCTGACTCTTGCAGAGGACTTGCCATAGATCCACAAGGTAACGTCTACGTGACAGGACCGACGAGTTCCTCGGATTTTCCCACGACGCCAAATGCCTATCTAAAAACATACGAGAGAAACGATGGCTTTATTGCCAAATTGAACCCCAGCCTTTCCCAGCTTCTAGCATCCACCTATATACGGGTTACCAATGCTTATTGGTCATACGAAGGCTTTGCGAGGCTGGCCATTGACAAGCAAGGGAATGTGTACGCTGTCGGACACATTGACAATGCCGGAACTTTGCCACCAGGAGGCTATAAAACTACTGCGAAAAGTATAGACCTTTTCATCGTGAAGATGAGTTCCGACTTAAGCTCACTTTTAGCAAGTACATTTCTCGGTGGAGATAAGGTTAGAGAGTACAGTGAAAATAGCGGGATTGCTATCGATGCTTCGGGGAATGTTTTTGTAGCCGGAACTACAGACTGGGTTTCCGCGTCGGACGATTCAGGAAATACGATATATGCAAATGATTTCCCTGTCACGCCTAATGCTTACATGAACATTTATGGTACAGACACAACGGGCTGCAAGCCCAGCTTCGTCGCCAAATTAAGTTCTGATTTGAGCACGCTTTTGGCTGCAACGTATCTGGGTGGTCCTGGGACAAGCGAGTGCGGCTCCACAATTTCAAGGGGCTACACCTTCATCCAAGGAATCGCCGTGGATCCTTCCGGTCATGTATACGTCACCGGATTCACAGACACCAAAGGTTTTCCGACAACTGAAGGAGCGTTCCAGCGGCGTTTTCTCGATGAAGATTATGTCTATGGTGTAACCCAGGGATTCATTTCACAGTTCGATAATTCCTTGAGCTCGCTTCTGGCTTCTACCTTCATTGGAGGTGACTGGACCGGCGGAATATATGGCAACGACTGGCCAGCGGCCATCGTTCTTGACGAGGAAGGGCATGTTTACATTACAGGTAACACTACAGCCATCAACTTTCCGGTCACCCCCAACGCCTATGCGACCCAAAGAACGGGTTGGCAGGATGGATTCGTCTCAAAGCTCGACGGCAATCTCAGCCGATTGATTTATTCCACGTACCTGGGAGGCGGCGATGCTGAATACTCTGCAGACACGCTATTAGGCATTGCTGTTAACTCTACAGGGGAAATGATAGTTACTGGTTACACCTTTTTTCATTATCTTCCGTTTTATCCTTTGACTCCCGATGCCTACGACACGACCCCCAACGGAGAGTGGTATACACGGGACGTCGTCGTTTCCATCCTCAAGGAGCCAAAGGAACTGACCGTCCAGCTTTTGGGGGAAGTTAACGTCAGTCCCGGCGCCGAAACGACCTTTGCGCTCAAGTACCAGAACAGCAAAGAAGAAACAGCTGAGAATGTGGTTCTGGTTTTCGTTGTTCCTCAGAGTTACCGTTACCTTCGTAGTTCCAACGGTGGCATTTACAACGACACCTTGGACAGCCAGCAGGTTTTCTGGCGGCTGGGCAATCTTGAGCCGGAGCAGGGCGGTGAAGTTTCGGTGACCGTTCAGGTGCCTTGGGGATTTCCCAACACAGAGGTTCCGGTCTCGGCGTATATTGCGGCGTCGAACGCACCCATTCCGAACGTCGACCTTTATTATTATTTGAACCTAGAAATCCCAAACATTGTCACTCGCAACGAGCTGACGAGCCCCGAGGTGGACGCCTTGCTTTCCTCCAATGCGCAAATGCGCAGTCTGCTCGAGCACGTTCAAAATAAAGGCTACATGTTTTTTTCTGAGGCTCTGGAAACGTTCTATGACAACGGGATGCACCTCCTGACCCTGTTCCTTCTTGGTCCAGACGTCAGCAGCTTTGCCATGCTCATTGACGACGGAGCCCGGACTTTCATTGTCGAACATGAGGGATATCTGAGAAAGGTCTATGATCAGTCAGGTGGCTATCAGTACGATCTTGAGACAGGCTCTTTCTCTTCGTGGGGGAATTGGGCTGTTCCAGGATCCTTGACAGAGGCTCTATGTCAGTTCAATTGTACGTCACAAAAAGTTCCCGACTGGGTATTGAAGCACACCGTAGAGATTTATAGAGACCTCAAAAAAATACAAAGTTGCGCGATTTGTGCCAAAACCTCGGACAAATATGCTTGCGCCAAGTGTGCCAATGTGTTTTTGCAGATGTACAAGAAGATACCTGGAGTTAGTGAAACGATCGATACCGTCAAATGCCTGGAAGAATGCTTAACAAACCCTGACAAGTACGTCTGTACAGAAGACAAAAGAGAATGCACTCAAAATATTTTTGGATGGCTGGGTGGATTTTACACTATTGCCACATACAAGTGCAACACTACCACGGGGACTCTGTCTCCTGTACCCCAGTATACCAATTGCGCTTACGGGGACGACTGTATCGATGGACACTGCCCACCGAAAGCCTGCAATAACAAGTATCAATGTGCAAAGAAAAAGCAAAATGTGAGGGCAGCTCATGACCCCAATGCCAAGTCTTTGGATGTGGCAGGCAACGTTTTGCCCGGGCAACGGCTGACCTACACCATAGAGTATGAAAACGTCGGGACAGGAACCGCCTATGAGGTTTTCATTTTGGACAAGCTGGATGAGAACTTGGATGCAAGTACGCTGCAGATCGAAAATGGAGGAACCTATACGGCTTCGGGAAGACTGTTGAGTTGGGAAATTGGGACTTTGCCTCCGTGCACAGCTTCTGAGCCTGATGTGTGCAAAGGATCCGTCACATTTCATATCAACGTGAAAAAGGGCCTGCCCAGCGGAACAGAGATCACCAATTTCGCTGAAGTGCATTTTCCCAGCGCCAATGAGGTCACGCCCACCAATGCGGTGGTCAGCGTGGTCAACAGTTTGGCGGCGGACCCGAAGACCGTGGAAACCCTTTCGCAGGCTCCCGTTTCCATTGTGCTTTCGGGAAGGGACAGCGGCAACCAACCCTTGAGCTTTCAGATCAGCCGGGCTCCGATGTACGGGGAGCTTTCAGGGACACCGCCGAAGGTGACCTACACCTCCATGTCGGGGTTCAGTGGTCAGGATGACTTTGAGTACACGGTATCCAACGGGAAGGTGGTCAGTGAACCGGCAAGGGTGGTTATTCAGGTGAGTCCCAACCCGGCCGATACGACGCCACCCGAGGTGGTTTCCACCAATCCCAGGAACAACGCCTCCAACGTGCCTGTGCTGACCACACCCCTTTTCACGAACCCACCCGTTTATCCACCTTCCATTTCGGTGGTTTTTTCCGAGCCTATTGATGGAAACACGGTGACCTCCAAGACCTTTTTTGTGGAAGGACTGCAGGGGACCGTTTCCTATGACGAAGCGTCGCGCACAGGGATCTTTTTCCCGTCGGTACCTCTGGAGCCATCCACCACCTATGTGGTCCGTGTGACCACAGGGGTTCGGGATAAAGTAGGCAACGCCATGGCCTTTGAGTACACGTGGCGGTTCAGTACCGCCAGTGAGCAAAACATTGAGGTCTATTTGCCTGACAACCGGGATGATCTGCCCTTTGGAACCCAGCAGGTCAAGACCATATCCCAGGATCAGGTCATCAATGTGAGCAATACGGGAAGCGCCGGACTCAGCATCTCCAAGGTCACCCTGTCGGGGGCCGACAAAGACCAGTTTACCATCACAACCGATCAGTGTTCGGGGAACGTGTTGGAACAAAACGAAAGCTGTATTCTCAAGGTGGCTTTCAAGCCTACGACCATGGGAAGGAAACGGGCCGTTCTGTCCATCGAATCCAATGATCCGGATATGGGTGTTTCCTCCGTGATCCTTTCAGGGGTGGGAATATGAGCCCAAAGCCGTCTTGGGACGGATTCTCTGGTTTTGAGCCATTGCCCTGAGGAGCCCCTGGTTGTGGAAAGCAGGAACCCCTGAGGGCGGGTGCCATGTGCCCGACGGGGTCGTCCTTGAAAGTTTTTTCATGCCATGAAGCCAAAGGAGGCCACGACGATGCAATCCTTGACCACCGAACAATGGATTCAAGCCTTTTATGTGGCTTATTTCGGGCGAGCGGCCGATCCCGAGGGGTTGAACTACTGGATTGACCTTGTGACCAAGCAGGTGGTGGATTTAGCGGGAGCCGCGGAAAACTTTGCGCCACAACCGGAAGCCACAAGTCAATATGCCTACTTTGATACGGTTTTCAACCAACCGGGTAGCCCGGTTTCCGATGACATGTACTCAGCTTTTATCGTCCAGGTTTATGAGAATCTTTTTGAACGCCCACCTGACGAACCCGGAAAGGCGTACTGGATTCAGCAACTGAAATCGGGGGCTTCCAGCCCCGGAGCCTTTATTGCCAACGTTATTTACGCCGCCATGATGGGTCAAAACGGGGAAAGTACTTTCGACTGGGCCACGGTTTACAACAAAGCGCAAGCAGCTGAATTTTTTACGGACACGTTGCAGGCCAAAGAAATGGACTGGACGGTACCCTTAAGTGATGCCGTAACGGCCATTTTGGACCAGGTGGATGGAAACAGTAATCTTGACGATGTGAAGCAACAGATTCTTGAGGCACTGACCCCCATTCCCTTCACGCCGGTTTTGGCGCTTGCCGCGGTGGCTTCGGAACAGGGAGGGTTTGTGGTCCAAGGGGAAAGCGCTGGGGATAAGAGTGGGTGGTCTGTGGCAGCCGTGGGGGATGTGAACGGGGACGGCCTAGGGGATTTCATCGTGGGAGCTCCCGAGGCGAATGCATCGGGTGGCGCCGGGGCTGGAAAAAGCTACGTGGTTTTCGGAAAGAAAACAGGAACCCCCATCGATCTTACCGCCGTGGTCAATGGAACAGGCGGCTTTGTCATTCACGGGGAAAACGCCCATGACAACGCGGGATTTTCGGTGGCTGCGGCAGGGGATGTGAACGGAGATGGTTTGGCGGATCTCCTTGTGGGGGCTCCGTATGCCGACCCTTTGGGCCGATTGAAGGCGGGAAACACTTACCTGGTCTTTGGCCAAAAAGACGGCACGGCCGTGAACCTTTCCGCCGTGGCCAATGGTGTGGGGGGGGTCGTGATCCGAGGCGAAGCACCCGGGGACCTCAGTGGGTGGTCGGTATCTTGCGCGGGAGATGTGAATGGAGATGGACTAGCGGACGTTGTGGTCTCGGCGCCTCTGGCTTCTTCCGGCGGGACCGCACAGGCCGGGCGAGCGTATGTGATTTTCGGAAAAAGCAGCACAACCCCTGTGGAGCTTTCCGTCGTCGCCAATGGAACGGGGGGCTTTGTTTTTGAGGGGATGAACGCAGGAGCCGCCTGGTCGGTGTCTTCGGCGGGAGATGTGAACGGAGACGGCTTGGCCGATCTTGTGGTGGGAGCTCCTGAGGCCACTTCCACGGCAGGGGCCAATGCGGGAAAAACTTATGTGATTTTTGGCAAAAAGACCAGCTCGGCTGTGAAACTCTCGGATGTGGAAGCGGGCCAAGGCGGGTTTGTCATTCACGGTGCTAAGGCGGGTGATGCAAGTGGTCATTCGGTGGCCTATGCCGGGGACGTCAATGGAGACGGTCTTGCGGACGTGGTCATCGGGGCTCCTCGGGCGGGTTTGAGCGGCAATCTCTATGGGGGAAAAACCTATGTGGTGTTCGGCAAGACCGATGCCACAGCGGTCAAACTTTCCGATGTGGAAAGCAGTAAGGGCGGTTTCGTGATTGTTGGAGGAAGCGACAGTGCGGAAAGCGGCTGGTCCGTTTCTTACGCCGGAGACGTGAACGGAGACGGCCTTGCGGATCTTCTTATCGGCGCTGACCTTGCCTCGCCGACAGGGGCGGCCAATGCAGGAAAAACTTACGTGGTCTTTGGGAAAGCTGATGGGAAGGTGGTCAATCTCTCCGATGTGGAAAGCGGCCAAGGCGGATTTGTGATTCACGGTGAAAGCGCCTCCGATTTTAGTGGCTTTAGTGTAGCCGCCGCTGGAGACATCAACGGAGACGGCTTGGCCGACCTTCTGGTGGCAGCTTATGGGGCCGGTGTGAACGGAGCTTTCGAGGCGGGAAAAACCTATGTGATTTTTGGCAGCACCATGGGGGCTTTTGCGAAAACCGCCGTGGATCGTCTGGGCACTTCGGGGAATGATACCATAACCGACAGCGGGATGGCCTTGACGCTTGTGGGTGACGCCGGCAACGATACCTTGACGGCCACGGGGGCGAGCGTTCTCTATGGCGGGTCGGGCAATGACACTTTCACGATCGGAGCCACCATGATCACGGCGTTGGAATCGGATTGGGGATCAGGCGGCAACACGCAACAACTTGCCCGCATTGACGGAGGAAGCGGGCTGGATACCCTCGCACTCAAGGGAAGCGGCCTGACCCTGGATCTTACAAAGATAGCCAACCCAGCGGTAGGGCTTTCCATAGGGGGAAGTCGCCTGACCAGCATCGAACGTGTGGATCTCACCGGAACCGGCAACAACACGCTACGGCTGACAGCCCAAAACTTGCTTGATCTGACAGGCGTTAATGTGTTCAAAGAAACAGGACGCCGTGAACTGCTTATCGAAGGCAACAGTGGAGATACGCTGGATCTGCTAGACGGAAGTGGAACGAGCGGATGGAATAGTTCAGGAGAAGTGACCATTTTGGGGGTCAACTACAAGGTGTGGAACCACACCAGCCTTGCGCTGACTCTCTATGTGAACCCCGACGTGGCCGTGATCTGACGGTCTCAGCAAGAATCTTTCTTGATCTCCGCATCCATCAGGCGCGCATTGGACAGGACAACGGGATGCTGCACCCATGCTCAAAAACAGGTTGTGGGCACGCTCCAAGACACACCGTCCTAGTCTTGTGCAACCGCCTGATGGACCACCCATCCCCGGAAAACTTCGCCCCAGCATCCTGATCCTCGAAATCCTGCATAACCTTGACACCCCTCGCCCGCGACATCCTTGTCCAACCCCTTCATCCCGCCGACCTCAGGCGAACCCAGTCCACCAGATTTACGGCTTTTTGGGCTAACTCCCGTTCCTCCTGCATCCGCCTTATAGATTCTGTGGGAAAGGACGATCTCTTGACCCTTCACAAACTCTTTTGCTACAAACGGACCGCTTTGAAAAGCCCGGGAACTTGTTACACGAGACGATCATCGACGGCCTTCCTGGGAGCGCGGGCCTTCGGCCGCATCGGCGTGTGGTTCTAACACCCGCCGTGCCGCCGGGCACCCGAGCCTAGCTATGCGTAAGG
>FWWL01006740.1_pt1 | contig 13423 bp, 15 predicted proteins | sample 2228331 | NCBI WGS metagenome assembly FWWL01 (sample SAMEA103939775, study PRJEB20133) | metagenome | reverse complement strand
TTTATTTTTAGAGATATTCTTCGCATGCCTTGTTGTTTTTCTTGATAAAAAGTAAAACTTTTTTTTCCCATCCCATGCATAAATTACAGGGGTTGCCCAGGGCTTATCCTTAAAAGATGTGGCAAGAATCATTATCTTTTCCTTTTCAAGAATTTCCTTCAAGAGTTTTTTAATTTCTTCCCTTTTATCCTCCATTAATTATAATCTTCCCTTAAAATTACTTTAATCTTAAAGTATAACCAATTGCCCTTCTTGTTAATTCCCTTATACGCTCCTCAGGTTCAATTCTTCCCTCTGGTTTTAAATTTAAACCTATTATCAAAGGAAAGGGAAGCTCCTCAAACTTTCTCCTTTTTCTTTCCTCTATTTTTATGTAAAGGGACTCCTCAACAATCACAATCCCATAGGTTCCATTTCCTATAACCTCATCAAGAAGTTTTATTAATTCCCTTTCATCTCTTACTTTTTTTGTAACACATCCTGCAAGTTTAAAACCTGCATCATAACCTTCCTCTGTTACTGCAAGTATCTTCACATCTTTAATCTTCTCCCTCATATAAATAAAACCTCCTTCCTTATTTCAGGTGGTTCAAGACCATGATATTTACCATATGTAATTATTCTTAAATTAACAACCTCATTATATTTTGCAATTATAAAGGCAAGGGGTATTGATATAGAAAGAGGGTCCCTTATAAAACCCTTAATTGCCCATAAACTCAAAACCTCTTCAAATCTTTTCTCAAAACTTAAAAGATTTTCTTCTACAATTAATTTTGAAAGTTCTCTATATTTTGTATTTGACAGAATTTCTGACACCTCCTTTAAATTATTTGCCTTTAAAAGGGACTTCCTCTTGTAATCTGAAAGAAAACCAAGAGGAAGAAGTTCTATTTTCCCAAAGGGACTTACATTATATTTCAAATACAAACACACACCTATTATATTCTTTAAATCAGCCCATGAATTAATCATATATTTTATAAATTCAGCATTACCATTTTTCCCCCTCAATTTCCCCTCTGCCCACTCAAAATATGACCTTTCAAGATAATTTTCAACAAAATTAATATCCTTTTCCCTAACCTTTTTAATCAACTTACTTGAAATTATAAAGGGAAGGGGAATTCTGAAAGATATAAGTAATTCAAGAACCTCTGAGGGACTCTCTTTTGAAATTAATGCCTTTAATTTTGGCTCATCCAATTCAAGAAGAGGAAATATTGCTGTTTCAATGTCCTCAGAGGATAAATTCTTCATTTTACCCCTTATTATTGCCCTTATATTTGAAACAAGAAACCTTGAAAGAAGAACAAAAAGTAATTCTCCTGGTCTTCCTGAAGAAAAAAAAATTATTTCATTTATACTTTCTGTAAAATTTCTGTTTATCCCCCTTATCACCCTTTCAAGATCAATCTCACCTCTTCCAATTTCTCTTCCATAATCAGTCTTTTGGAGAGAGTTTGCAAAGGAATTAAAATCAGGACTTAAAATCATTTCTTCAAACTCACTTCTTTTTAAAAGCTTTTCCTTTTTTGCCCGAACCCTTGCGTTTATATAACCAAAATCATCCATAATTAAATTTTAAAAACCTCCTTAAAAAGCTTTTCCATAATATAGGCTCCTGCCTTTTTCAATCTTGATTCAAGAGTGTTTAAAACCCTTATTTTGCCATCTCTTCTTTCAATAATAACCCCTGCAAATATACTTTCATCTGTTTTTATTTCAAAATTAAGATTTTTTATAACTTTCCTCAAGTATTTCACATCTTTTGGTGAAACTATAACTATCCCTTCTTCTTCACCATAATCCTCAAGTGCCTCTTTAAAAAGTTTTTCAAATATTTTTTCATAGCTCCCTTCTTTTCTCTTTTTTTCTATCTCCTCTTTTAAAAATTCAAGTAACCTCTCATAAATATCATCTCTTGTTTTAAGAACTTCATTTAGGGCTTTTATCCTTGCTTCTGCTATCCTTTTTGCTTTTTCTATTTTCAAAAAATTCTCCGCCTCCTTTCTTTTCTTTTCTTTTATTTCCTCCTTTTCCTTTTCAAATTCTTCCCTTAATTTTTTTATCCTAAAAGAAGTCTCTCTTTCTATTTCCTTTAAAACCCTATTTATTTTTTCCTTTACAAATTCCTTTAGTGTCATTAAATTTTGCCCATAAGCATAAAAGCTATTACAAATCCAAGAATAACTGTTGTTTCAGGAATTGCAAGCATAATTATTATCCATATTGCTGTATCAGGTCTTTCAGCAATTGTCCCTGCGCCTGCTGCACCAATCCTTGACTGCGCCCATCCTGTTCCAAGACCTGGAATACCAACTGCAAGAGCAACTCCAATATGTGCAAGGAGCTTTGATAAACCCTCCTCCACTTTCCCTGTTAAAATTTCCTTTCCTGCCTCAGCAGCTTCTGATGCAAAAAGCGTTATAAAAGAAAGAGAAAGGAAAAATAAACTCAAAAGGGCAAATTTTACTTTTTTCATTTTTTTCTTCTCCTTTTTATTTAGTAATTTCAGGGAATTGAACCCCTTTTATTCTTTTAAATAATGGTTTATATTCCCTTCCACCTGCTTCATAAAATTTTGTAAAAAACTCAACAAATTGTAACCTTAAACCCTGAACCGTTGGGTCAAAAAGTCCAAGAAAAAAGGCAAGTATATGAAATAATAACATAACAAAAACTCCAATTAAAATTGATGGCAAAATTGAAAGAAACTTATTTGCTATAACAGCAATTATTGCGGAGGATAAACCTATCGCCATCAATCTTGCAAAGGATAGTATATGCCCAAAAGCAGAAAAAATCTCAATAGGAGCAGCAGGACCATGAAATATAAAGGACATTACCATAAACAAAAACAAAAGTAAAAGAAAAAGAGCTGTAAAAGAAGATGGAATTACTTTAAGAGAAACAAAGGCAAGTAAGAGCACACACATTAAACCAAGAAGCATTGAAAAAACACCAATTGCATGCTTTTTGTGTCCCAATTTTAAAGCATTATAAATACCAAGAATTAAACCGAGGATAACTTGAACTATTCCAAATATAATCGCAATTAGAAGATAAGTATTAGCCTCATGAACTCTGTGAAAAAGAGGGTGAAAACCAAGCCTTTCAAGAATATCACCGAACATCTCCATATAAATAAATCCAAACAATATTGAAAAAAAGGAAGATAAAAGAAATATAAAACTTATTTTCCTAACAAAGTTATTTTTTTTGAATTTTAGATAAAGATACATAAAAAGAATTAACCCTAAAAATCCATAACCTATATCCCCGAGCATAAAACCAAAATATATTGGAAAGAAAATAGCAAGCAAGGGAGTTGGGTCAAAACTCTTATAAAGGGGCAAAGAAAAAAACTCTATTAAAGGCTCAAAGTTCTTAAAAAGAGAAGGATTTTTAAGAACCACAGGAATTCTCTTATACTCACTCTTATCAGGTTTAGACTCTTTTAAATAAATTCCGTCAATTTCTTTTACTAATTTTCTCAAGTTAAAAATCTCTTTTTCAGGAACAAATCCTTCAAGATAAAAGAAGTGCTCAGTTAAAAAAACTCCCCTTTCCTTTACCTTAAGATAATCCCTGATATCCTGAAGAAGAAAATAAGAATTTAAAAGAAGATTAATGTTTCTATTTAAAAATTCCTTCTTTTTATTCTCAAGAGCTTTTAATCTTTCAGGAATTTCAATAAATTTCTTTCTCAAAAAATCAAGCATCTCTTTAAAGGAAAGCTTTTCCATCTCCTCCGGAAGTTTAACCTCAGGTAACCCTTCTCTCCATAATCTTTCTCTAATTTCCTTTGAAATTGAAGGAGAAAAGGCAATTAAAACTGCTATATCACTCCCCCTTATTACCCTGTAAAAAATTCTCAACCTTTCTCCATATTCTTCCTTTAAAGTTTTTTCAATCCTTGTAAGAAGAAGTAATTCACCTCTTGGTAAAAGTGCACCAAATATTTCAAAATCCTCAGGGAGTTCAATTTCCTTTAATTCTATGAGAGACTCAAAAACTTCAAGTATCTTGTGAAAGGAATGATAAATACTCATCTCCTCCCTTAAAATTCTTTCCTCTTCTTTCAATTTCTGATATTCAAAATATATATCATTTACCTTTTTTAAAATCTCATACACATTTTCAAAATCAATCCTTTTATATTCTTCAAGGCTTACAAAGAGCTCTTTTTTTATTTCCTCAATCATGTTGAGACCTTTCTCAATATCCCTTAGAACCTCTTTTTCTTTTTCATTTATTGCATTTTTTACCCTTATTTCATCTTCCATATCTAAGGGACTATCCTCTATATGCAAAATAGAAAGTTCCTGAATTTTCTTAAGAAGAGTATCCATCTTCTCTTTTTCACCAATAATTTCAACCTTTTTCATCCTTAAAATCCCCATCTTCTACTTTTCCTCTTTTAAAATTATATTTTCAAAAATTAAAAGAGCCATATCTTTATATTTATAAAGGTTCTCAATAAGCTCATAAGCCTTTCTTTTTCCCTCCTTGTAAATTCTTTCGCAATCCCTTTCAATTTTATCAATGCCCTCCCTTATAAGATTTTCCTTTTCCTTCTCCATCTCTTTTACAAAAATTTCTCTTTCCAGCTTTATCTTTTTAATTTCTTCCTCAATAATTTTTTCTGCTTCTTTTAATTTATTTTCAATTAAAGGCATATTTTCCTCCTCTTCTTTAAGGAGGTGTAAAAGTCCTTCCCTTACTTTAATTTTTTTATGATTATGCATATTAAGGGGATTTTTAAAAAATTAATTATAAATTTTAATTAAAATTAAGTCAAATAAATTTTAATTTTTGTTCCTTTAGATACATAAGAGTTTATTTCTATTTTTCCTCCCATAAATTTTAAGAGACCCTTAACAAGGGAAAGTCCTATTCCTAAGTGCCCTTTAAATCTATGAAAATTAGTAACAAAAAAGGGGGTAAAAACCTTTTCTAAATCAGCTTTTGGTATGCCTATTCCTGAATCTGATATTTCTATAACAAATAAATCATTCTTTTTAAATTCAATTTTTATAATACCTGATTTAAGTATTGCTATTTTTGAATTTTCAATTATTTCCTCCAAAATAATGCTTAAAAATTTAACATCAACATTTAACTCTGCTTTTTCTTTTGGAATTTCATAAATAATATCAAATAAAATACCTTCTTCCCCCTTTTTATCAACAATGCCTTCAATTAAATCATATAAATTTATTCTTGAATTTTCCACTATTATCCTTCCCCCCATTATGTTTTGAAGTAATTTTAATCTTTCCGTTTCCCTTTGTATTAATTCTTTCCCCTCAATATTTGCTCTTTTTAAAAACTCATATATTAAAAGGGGGTTCATTTTAAACACTTATTTTTACCATATTTCCTATCCCTCTTTCCACCTTCACATCAAGTTCAAAATTAAGGGTTTTAAAGATTATACCTGAAATAGAAAGAGGGTCTTCAAAGGATTGAGGATCAAGAAAAAGAGAAATTTCTCTTCCTGTTAACCCTATCCCTGTATCCTCTATTATTATTGAATTTCGGTCAAAAAAAACTTTCATATAACCTCTTATTCTGTTAAAGGAAATAAGATGTTTAAAAAGATTTGAAAAGGCAATTCTTAAAAGCACTCTATCTCCTTCCACCCAAAAATCTTTTTCCTCCATCTCTATTTTTATCTTTTTCCTTGAAATATCAAAATCAAGAAGTTCAAATACCTCCTTTACAATGTCTTTTATATTTAATTTTTCAAGAGGATAAATCAAAGTGTTTATAATTTCAGGATCAGGATGGATTTTTATAAGCTCTCCTTTTAAATTTATAAGAGGAAGATTTTTTCTTGTAAAAGAATAAGAAAATTTAATTCTCTTTTTAAGATAAAAGTAAAGAATAAGTATTGAAAGATATTCAAAAAAGATTTTATATTCTGGATTATAAACTAAATCACACTCAGTATAAAGACCAAACACACCCTTTTCATCTTCAATAAGATTAGAATAATATAGATATAGGTTTTTCCCTTTATAGTGAGCCTTACTTACCTTTTCCCTGATTTTTTTTCTGTAAAGGTCATCAAGAAAAAATTCATCAAGAAAATTAGAGGAAAAAAGTTCCTCTGTGGGCAAAATTTCTTTTCCTTCAAAGAAAAAAAAGAAAAAATCAAAATCAGTCTTTAAAAGGTTAGAAAGGGTAAAAAATAAGATTTCCTTAAGATACTCTTCTTTTTCCGCATTAATTATTTTAAAAAAGGTAAAGGTAATAAGCTCTTTTAACCTTAAATTTTCCTCATACTTTTCTTTATATTCCCTGCTCAGTTTTTCATATCTTTCAAACAATTGAAAAAGGGGGTTTTCCTTTAAAAAATTTTTTTCCTTAAAGTCAAGTTTCAAAAAGGTTTCCTCTTTTCTTTTTAGAAACTCTCTTATTTTCCCCTCAATTTCATATTCTCTTTTTCTTATAAGATAACAAAATAAAGCTTCTATCAGGCTCTCATATTTTTTATCCAGCTCTCCCTTTATCTCTGTTTTTACCAGGTGATTCCTGTCACCTTTATCTATTATAATTTCCGTAAAGGGTTTTATAAAAATCTTTCTGTCCCTTATACTAACTATAATCTCAGCATCTATTGCTTCCTTCTCAAGAAAACTTCTTATTCTTTCTGCCAGTTCTATTTCGCTTTTTACATAAAAATTTTTAAAAAGAAATTCTTCAAATTTCATGGACATTTTTTATAGATAATTTATCAATTTTCAATTTAAAAAGTTCAAGAGTTTTCTTTTTTATATAAAGGTCATATTCTGAGGGATATTTAACAGGTATTAGGCTTGGATTTTTTCCCTTTGCTACTTCTTCAAGAACACTAAAAAAATCCTTTATATAATACTTTTCAACATCATAACTCATTATTGCTCCCATAATTGCGTGTTTTTTTTCAAATCCAAATACAGGTATATTAAACTGCAGGGATTGCTCTATAAAATATCTGGCGGCATCTTCTGAAACAGTAAGTTCAGTTGGTATTAAAATAAGAAGGTCTATACCCTTTAATTCCTCTATAGCCTTTTTAACCGCCTTACCCTTTAAAAAAATAATTTTTAATTCTATACCCAGAGTCTGTGATACCCTTTGTAATTCCTTTATATATGGAAAATCAGTATATTCATAGGGAACAACTGTTCCCACCTTTTTTGCCCATTTACATGAATTTGATATAATCTGAAGCAAAGTTGAGGGAGGTAAACTATATTTAACTCCTGTTCCTGTGATTGGGATTTCTTTAAAGGGATTTTTAACAAAACCAACCACACAGGGCTTTTCTATATTCTTTTCTTTATAAACCTCTAAGGCTTTTTCTCCAAGTAGAACAACATAATTAAAGGCTTCAAAATTATTCAAAATAGCATCCGGCTTTGTAAGAAATATTTTATCCTTGATAGCCCCCGTTATTTTTTCAATCAAATCTTTATCTCCAAAAGAATCTATTATTAAAACATCACTCCATAAAGCTAAGCTATAAAAGAGAAAAACTATTTTCCTCATAATTAAATTTTATAGTATTATTATAAAAACTTCAATAAGAATGAAAATTTTTGTGTTGATTCTCCTTCTTCAAACAGAACTTTCATTATATAAATATTACTCTAAGAAATTAAAAATTGAGGAAGAGGAAATTTTAAATAGAAGTTTTAAATTCTCAATAAGTTATTTAAAATCTCTTTATTTTAACATAAACAAAAAACACCCTTATTTTTTTATTAATTCAGAATATTATTTTTTTAAAGATTTTCACTTACTGAACGGAAATATTGTTTTTCAACGAAAAATCATAGATAGTGTTTTAAATCTAAGGGAATTTCTTAGAATAAAAAAAGATACCTTATTTTCCTCCTTTTTTATTAAAATAAACCCTTTAATCAGTTTCAAAAATCTTTATTTCAATTTAAATTATGAAATTCTTTTATATACCCTAAAGAACAAAAGAGAAAAAATAAAAAGTTATGAGACAGATTTTTTAATTAATGAAATATATTTAAAAAATTTGAAAACAGGAATAGGGTATATACCTTTTTCCTCGAATATATATATTTTCTTTTCTTCTGATTTAAATAATTATCTATTTACCACACTCTATCTCTATCTATATAAAAAAAACATTCTTCCTGGAGCCCAAATTATATTTTTATTTAAAAATTTAGACATAAATTTTGAATACAAGAGAAAGACAAATTTTTATATAGCCTTGAAGGAATTTGAGGATTTGATAATAAATCTTCCTTTCAATTTAGAAAAATCAGTCTTTGAAAGAAGTTCACTTTTAACTTTTTCTATAAACTATCTTTTTAAAAATTTAAAAATTTCCTTTATATATAGAAAAATTTTTGAGGATAGGATAACTCTTTATTATGTAACAAAAAATAATTTTAAAACAAAAAGTGGAGAATTTCTTGAAAAAATGAATTTTAAAATAGAACTTATGGAGAGGTTTGATTTTATTTATGAAAAATTCAATAACTATATGGATTTTATACATTTTTCTTTTAAATTGAACTATAAAAAAATAATATTTGAACCAAAAGTAATTTCAATTCCCTTAAATAAATTTTTTCTTTTTTCTTCAAAAATAGGTTATTTATATAATAGATATTACCTATATGGGGAAATTATTCATCCAGAAAAGGAGCTTTATCCCTTAAAAAAGGAGGTAAGAATTGGAATCCAAAAAAGATTTTAAATCAGGTTTTGTGGGAATAATAGGAAGACCAAATGTGGGGAAATCAACCCTTTTAAATGCAATAATAGGAGAATTTATCTCCATAATTTCTCCAAAACCCCAGACAACAAGAGTTAACATTTTAGGTATAAAAACAAAAGAAAACTATCAGATAGCCTTCTTTGATACACCTGGTATGCTTGAAAAAACAAAATATGAATTACACAGAACAATGATTGAGGAGATTAAAAAGGTAATAGAGGATTCAGATGTTATGGTTATGATGGTTGAACCTTTTCCTGAGATAGGAAATATAGAAAGGAATTTAATGGAATTAATAAGAAAATCGGGTAAACCAGCGATTCTTGCAATAAATAAAGTTGATAAGGTTTTAAAAAATGAGATTTTACCTGTGATAGATTTATATGCAAGGGAAAATCTTTTTAAGGAAATAATACCGATTTCTGCTTCTATGGGAGATGGTGTTGATATTCTTGAAAAAGAAATTGTAAATTATCTCCCCTTTGGAGAAAAGTTATACCCTGAGGAGGAACTTTCTGATAAAACTGAGAGATTTTTTGTTGCTGAAATAGTAAGAGAAAAAATATTTAATTTTTATGGAGAAGAGATTCCCTATTCTACAGCGGTAGAAATTGATGAATGGAAAGAAGAGGAGGAGAGGATTTATATCAGGGCAATTATTTATGTGGAAAAAAACTCCCAGAAGGGAATAATAATAGGTAAAAAAGGGGAAAAAATTAAAAAAGTTGGAACCTTTGCACGAATTGATATTGAAAAAAGATTGGGCAAAAAGGTTTTTCTTGAATTATGGGTTAAAACAAAGGAGGGGTGGAGAGAAGACAGAAATTTTTTGAAAAGAATAGGATATGTTAGTTAAAATTTTTAAAGGAGGTTGATTATGTTTATGTTTATTCCGCTTTTTCTCTTTTCAGGCTGGGGTAAAAAGGACCCCTGTGAAAAGGCAAAAAAGATAAATATAGAGAGTCCGGCTTTTAAATATGGAGAAATGATTCCTATTAAATATACTTGCGACGGAGAAGATATATCTCCACCTTTAAAATGGGAAAATATTCCTGAGGGAACAAAATCTCTTGTTTTAATATGTGATGACCCTGATGCTCCGATGGGAACATGGGATCACTGGATTTTATTCAATATTCCACCGGATGTGAAGGAGCTTCCAGAGGGAATAAAACCCTTTGAAAAACTTGAAAATGGCGCGATTCACGGAAAAAATAGCTGGAAAAAAATAGGATACGGCGGTCCTTGCCCTCCTTATGGAACCCATAGGTACTTTTTCAAAATATATGCCCTTGATATTGTGCTTGACTTAAAACCAGGAACAGGTAAAAAAGAGGTTTTAAAAGCGATGGAAGGACATATAATAGGTTGCGGGGAATTAATGGGAAGGTATAAAAGAGAAAAATAAATGGGAATGCCGGAGGAATAGTTCTTGATGGGAAATTGAGTTAAAAGAAGAAAGGGGGTAAATTTTTATATTTGCCGATCTTGTTTTAAACAATATGCTCTCTCCGGGTTAAGGGATTTTAACTCATGTTTGACAGTTTTGATAATAAAATACCACTGAAAAACTAACAAAATCAATACTTTGTAGCGGTGCGATTTATCGCACACTAAATTAAAAGATGGGGATCCATTTATTTTCAAGCAATTTAAAATATTTTTTAATAAATTTAAAGCCTTCAAGGGTGGATTTAAAATCTGCCTTCCCTTTTTTATTATAAGCAGGTCCATGGTCAGGAGAAATTCTTAAAAAGGGTAAACCCAGGGTTAAATGGAGAGAAGGGCCAAAAATTTTTGCAGGAATTGTTGCCTGGTCGTGATAAAAGGCAAAAATTGCATCAAATTCTTTATATAGTTTATATCCAAAAAAGGAGTCTGCCGGGAAAAATCCTTTTAAGAATTTTGAAAATTTTATATATTTTTTAAGTTCCTTTTCTTCTTCTCCAAATTCCTCAGCGTGTGGATTTAGGGATAAAAGTGCTATTTTAGGGTCTTTTTTTATAATCCTTTTTATTTCCTTTATGAATATATTAAGTCTTTTTTTATAAAGATGGGGATTTAAATATTTAAAGATTTCTTTGAGGGAGATATGCTGGGTAAAAAGTCCTATAAATTTTTCTTTAAAATAAAAGCTCATTATAACATCTGAAGAATTAATGCCCATCTTTTGAGATATATATTCTGTTTGACCTTTAAAATTAGGGATTATTTTTCTTATCATTTCTTTTGATACAGGTCCTGTAAATAAAATTCCTTTTTCTTTTAAAATCTTTTCTATAGCCCAATTAAGGGATTCTATGGAGCACCTGGCTCCCTCTTTTGAAGGAAAGTTTTTTTCTTTTTTTATTTTATAAATCCTTTCAAAACTTATGTTTTTAAAATCAAGATTTATTTTAAAATCCTTTAATTTCTTCTCAAAAAAATCAGGGTCACCGCCTATTTTTATCTCAAAAGAAAATCTTTTCAATCTATTAAGTGCCTTTATTATTATTTCATATCCAATACCAAAAGGGTCACCGGGGGAAATATACACTTTATACAAGTTTCTTTTTCGTATAACTTATAAACTTAACATATTTTTCAATATCAGCTTTAGGGAAGTTTTTATCGGGAACTTCAAGAACTTCAACTTCAATTCTTCTATCAACAAGGTCAATCAAGATTTTATCCCCTTTTTTAATTCTGTAAGAAGGTTTTACCCTTTTGTTATTTACATAAACATATCCCTTTTGAGAGGCAAGTTTTGAATATTTTCTTTCCCTTATAATCCCTGTTAACTGTATAAATTTATCAATTCGCACAACTTATTTTAAATCCTCATCAAAAATTTCCACATATACTCTTTTTTTAATTTCCTCGGCTTTTTCCCTTATTTTTTCTTGAATCTTTTTTTGTATGAGCAAATTTTGAAGATTAAATTTAAGTTCATCAAAAGAGGGCTTACCTCCTTTTTTATAGGAAATTCTCTTAAAAATATGATAACCAAAATCAAGATAAAAGGGACCTGCAAGTTCACCATCTTTTATTTTCAAAAGTTCTTCTTTAACTTCCTCTTTTAAATTTTGAGCAGGTATAAATCCAAGATAGCCTTTTCTATCCTTTGTTAAGGGGTCCTCTGAATATTTTTTAACAGCTTCTTCAAAACCTTTTTCCTTTGCATACAAAAGGACTTCCTGTGCAAGTTTTTTCGTTTTCAAGGAATCCTCTTTTCCAGGAAGTGTGGCAATAACAATCTGTCTTAAGCTAACCTGGTCCTTTTCTTTTTTAACTATCTGGAATACAAAAAATCCGAAATCCCCCTGTATAGGCTCTGTAATTTCTCCCTCTTTTAAAGAAAATATCTTTTTTTCCACTTCCTGAGGCAATATTCCTTTTTGAACATACCCAATATCACCTCCCTTTTCTGCGGAAATTCTGTCATCAGAGTATTTAAGGGCAAGATAACCAAAATCCCCTCCTGTTTTTAATTCTCTATAAACTCTTTCCGCCTTTTCTTTTGCATTTTCAATTACTTCTTTAGATGGGTTTATTTTTATAAATATATGGGAAAGTTCAAAACCCTCTGGAATCTCGGGAATTGAATCCACATATCTTTTATAAAATTCCTCAACTTCAAAAGAGCTTACCTCTATCTTAGGTGAAATATATTTAGCAATATACTTTTGAATATAAAGGTTTCTTTCCACCTGGTACTTATATCTTTCTTTTAACTCTTTCTCAGTAATACCTTCCTTTAAAAGTTCTTCTTTAAAAAGGGAGTCACCCATCTCTGACTTTATTCTTTTTATTTCATTTTCTATAAAGTTTTCCACCTCTTCTTCTGTTACCTTTATTGTTGTGTCTTTTTTTGCCTCATATAAAATAAGTTCATTTTCAATAAGCTTTTCAAGAATTTTTTCTCTTGCCTTTTTTTCCTCCTCTTTTCCTATCTCGGGGTTTATGAGTTTAAAAAGGGAAAGGGCTTCTTCTACATCGCTTTCAAGGATAGGGGTTTTGTCAACAACTGCAAGGATTTTTTCCCTGTAAATAACATTTTGTGAAATAAAAATTAAAAATAAAAGTTTGAGCATTTTTTAAGAAACCATTTCAACTGATAATCCTATAGCACCTCCGCCTCCAAGGCAAAGGGCTGCAAACCCCTTCTTTTTATCATATTCTTTTAATGCATGAAGAAGGGTAACAAGTATTCTTGCTCCTGAGGCACCTATAGGGTGCCCAAGAGCAATTGCTCCACCGTGAACATTTACTTTATTTAAATCAAGGTCCAAGGCCTTTATATTAGCAAGAATCTGGGCAGCAAAGGCTTCATTTATCTCCATTAAATCAAAGTCGTTTGGATGGGAAAGACCGGATTTTTTTGTTAACTTTTCAATTGCACCTATCGGAGCAAAGAATAACTCTTTGGGTTCAACAAAATTTACAGAATAAGCAATAACTCTTGCCATTGGCTTTAAATTATATTCTTTGCAAGCTTTTTCTGAAGCTAATAAAAGAGCAGCAGCTCCATCATTTAAACCAGGGGCATTTCCTGCTGTAACAGTCCCATCCTTTTCAAAAACAGGTTTCAAAGCAGAAAGTTTTTCAAGGGAAGTATCCTCTCTTGGTGATTCATCTTTATCAATAAGTTCAGAGCCAGTTTTTGTTTTTATTTCAACCGTGAGAATT
>FWWL01008307.1_pt1 | contig 13431 bp, 11 predicted proteins | sample 2228331 | NCBI WGS metagenome assembly FWWL01 (sample SAMEA103939775, study PRJEB20133) | metagenome | reverse complement strand
AAAGCCGGGCGCGATGATCCCATCTCCCAATCCCTGCCCGGTTGTCAGGGCGGCCTTACGTCAGCGGCCTCGGCGGGTGATCGCGTTGCGCGCCGTTCAGCACAACAAGGCTTTCCTGAACCGCTCCTGGCCGAGCATTCCCAAAGTGCGCGTCGGCCGCGCGCGTGGGGTGTGCCTGACCATCTTGCGCTGCGTGACGATTGGCTATGGGCGCGTACGGCGCTGGCAGAAGGCCGGCTCGATTATGCATCGCGTTTTGTCGAGGGGGTCGCGCGCATGGCCGGGGACATGGCGCTTTTTCGCCTTGCCGTCAGAGCCCGGCAAGAGGGCGACGCGGCAGCGCTTGCAACCGCACTTGCCGAGCGGGCGCACGCCTTGCGTTGGGCGTGAGGCATTTTCGTGCTGTTGAACGCGCGCGTTGCGGCGCGCGTAGAGCTTGCTGTGTGGTGGGGCCGGTCTGCCGCGAGAGCGCGCGCTTTATCGCGCGCGGCGAGCACGGGCACGCAAGAGCCTGCCGACATGCGCCACGGCTAGGGCCCAAAGCCCAACCTCGGCCCGAGGTCGGGTCCGATCGTGCCAACCGCTTCGAGCCAATCTCCAATCAGCCCGAACGCGCGGCGCATCTGCCCTGCCGATCAGGATCCCTTGCCCGATCAGGCGGCCAGAAAGATGGGATCGAGAGCAAAAGCGCGCGCCAAGGGCTACGGCTCTTGCCTTCGGTGCCATCGGCGAAGGTTCGCCTGTCTTGAGCGGCCGCTGCTTAGGCCTCGAGCCAACGGACAATTCGGCCGAGCTCAGGGCGGGGCCGCTCGGGCGGGGCGACAGCTGAGCGGCCTATATGGATGAAGCCTGCAACCGCTTCGTTCGGGTCAAGGCCCAAGCCTTCGCGTCGGACAGCGTCGTCATAGGCCGCAAAACCTGTGAGCCAACACGCCCCATAGCCCAAAGCAAGCGCGGCGTTGAGCAGGCTCAAACAGACTGCACCCGCTGAGAGATGTTGTTCCCAAAGCGGGATCCGCTCGTTTGGCTTTGGGCTTGAGACAACCGTTACAATGAGCGGGCTTGCAAAGGCTGCAATGTCTTTCTCGATCTTTTCTTGTGGAAGATCGAGCGCGCGGCCCCGTTCGGCCATGAGGCGCGCGATGCGTTCCCGCGCGGGCTTGCTCAGCACAATGAGCCGCCACGGCTCAAGCTTGCCATGATCGGGCACGCGCACGCCCGCGGTGAGGATTTTTTCGAGATCGGCTGGATCGGGCGGTGGTTCGCTCAGTAAACGCGCTGGGTGCGAGCGCCTGCGCAGCAGAAAGTCGAGCACCTCGGGTCGCGTTTTCTTTGATGTCTGTTCTGCCATGGTCGGCTCTCCACGATCTTTCGCGACCATACGCGATGCCAAGCTCGAGCTGAAGGGACGAGATGCCTCAGACATACGTCAACGCCCTTCGTGTTGTTGCCAGCAGCAACCGCGAGGGCCGCCCGTGGCCGGGGGGTAGCGTTTGCGGCGCCCCGGGGGGGCCAACGGTTTGGTCTTTTTGCAGCGCACCCGCCCGTGTTAAGGCGAGCTGCACGGCATACCCGCTGCGTACTTGGGCGGGTGCGGCTTGGGTTCGCGCGCTTGCACTGAACTGAAGTCACGTGCGCGGTCAGGGGAACAGCGCAGGCGCCGAAGCGCATGAGGAAATGCTTTCACCTTTCCCAAGACTCAAGCGGGCGAAGCGAGCGCTTGGGCCCTCTGCACCGTGCCTGGACCCGTGCTTCAAGCCCAAGCCGGCGAAGCGCTCGACGTCGGGCTTATAATGGCAGATGCGGCCTGTGCTTCGAGCCCAAGCGGGCGAAGCACCTGCGCGGTCATTTCGTCTGCGCTCGGGACCATGGGCCCCACGCGCAAGCGGGCGAAGCCCTTGGGGCCAAAAACCCCGCGTGCCGATTGGCTTTCCAGCAAGATGACCAAGCCGCACTCTCTTGCAGCGAAAGCGCAAACGGTTCACATTCCGCTTCGCTAAGGTGCAGGGGAGGAAGGCATGGAGGTTGCGGAGATCGGGGGCTTGTGCCTGCATTATCGTATCGATGGGCCCAAAGACGGGGCGCCGCTTGTCTTTGTCAATTCACTTGGAGCCGACTTCCGCCTTTGGGATCAGGTGGTGGCGCGGCTTCCCGGAAGGCTGCGCATCTTGCGGTTTGACAAAAGGGGGCATGGGCTTTCGGACTGCCCGCCTGGGCCCTACACCATGGCCGCGCTCGTGGCCGATACCGAGCGGCTGATGGCGGCGCTCGGGTTTGAAAATGCGGTGGTGGTGGGCCTGTCAATTGGCGGAATGATCGCGCAAGGCCTAGCGCTCAAACGTCCGGACCTTGTTTGCGCGATTGTTTTGTCGAACACCGGGGCAAAAATTGGCACGCCCGAGATGTGGGCTCAGCGAATTGCCGCCATTCGCACTCAGGGCATCGCTGCGATTGCCGACCAAGTGCTCGAGCGGTGGTTCCCGCTGCCGTTTCGGGCAAGCCGTGCGGCGGTGCCGTGGCGGCATATGCTCACGCGGACGCCGGCTGAGGGTTACCTTGGCTGTGCGGCAGCCATCGCGGGCGCCGATTTTCGCTCAGAGCTTGGGGCGCTCACGATCCCCGCCTTGGGCATCGCGGGGTCTGAGGATGGCTCGACCCCACCCGCGGCCGTGCGGGAGACGCTTGCGCTGATCCCGGGGAGCCGGGTTGAGGTGATCGAGGGCTCCGGGCATTTGCCCTGCGTTGATCAACCCGAGCGCTTTGTGCAAATTTTGACCGCGTTTTTGGCTGAGCTTGGCTGGCTTCGTGAACAAAGCCAGGCACGGGGCTGAGCGGGCCAACACACCTACATGATCAGTGCCCATTCGGAGCGGCCGAGGATGCCTGCGAAGAAGCTTCTTCTTGTCCATGGATCGTGTCATGGCGCCTGGTGCTGGGCGCAGCTTTTGCCCGAACTTGCCGCGCGCGGGATCGAAGCCCGGGCGATTGACCTGCCGGGGCGTGGGGCTGATCTCACCCCGCCTGCTGCCGTGAGCTTGGCGCAAATGGCAGAGGCGATTGTTCAGGCCATCGCCGAAATGGGCGGCGCGGTTGCGCTGCTTGGGCATTCGGCGGGCGGCTTCGCCATTTCTGCTGCTGCTTCGCTCGCCCCGCAACAGGTTAGTAAGCTGATTTTTTTGGCTGCCTACAGGCCTTTGTCCGGCAAGTCGCTCATCGATATGCACAACGACTGGCCACAGCAGCCGCTGCGGGGGCATCTTGCCCGGTCGGCCGAGGGCGCGGCCTTTATCTTCAAGCCGGAATCGCGCCAGACCCTTTTGTACCATGATTGCGACCCAGCCACCGCCGCATGGGCGGCGATGCGGCTTGTGCCAGAACCGCTTGGCCCACAACGCACCCCCCTTGCGCTTTCGGATCAGTTTGCGCGTATCGAACAACATTTTTTGATCTGTGCGGAGGACCGCGTGATTCCGGTTGGGTATCAAAGGCTGATGGCGGCTTCTCTTCCGCCCAACCATGTTCAGGTTTTGCCCGCGGGCCACTCGCCGTTTTTGTCGATCCCGGCGCTTTTGGCCGAGAGGATCGCGGCACTTTTCGACAAGTGAACGGATCTCACCCCGCGCGGGGCAAGCAAGTGCCTTGCGGCCAAACGTGTTGGGAGGGATCGCGGGTGCTGGGGGATGTGCGTTTTGCCGGCATTGTTCACAAGCGCCCCAACCGGAGCCTCGGCAACGAGAGCCGTGGACAAGAGGCGCAGTGCGCAAGCGGCGCCGACGCAAAGAATGCCGCCCGACAGGGCGACTGAAGCGATCCGCCGGGGTAAGGCACCACAACAACGTCCCCTTCAGCCCATGCTTCTGTGCTAGACGGAAGCTATGTGTGGCGGTAAACTAACCGCATGCGGTGCACGCCGCCCGACAGGGCGGGCTTCGGTTGCGCCACATGTGACCGCCTTTTTCACGCGGCCCAACAGGAAGGATACGATGACTCAAAAGACGCTCTGCGCCGTTGCCGCGCTCCTTACCTCGACCGCTGTCGCTCAAGCGCAAGGGGTGGTGAACGTTTACAACTGGTCTGACTATATCGCCCCAGTACTCGAACGGTTCACTGCGCAAACCGGTATTCGCGTCAATTACGACGTCTTTGATTCGAACGACGTGCTCGAGGCGCGGGTGCTGGCTGGGGGATCAGGCTTTGACGTGGTTGTCCCAACGGCGGATTTCATGCAGCGGCAAATTGCTGCGGGAGCCTATCAACCGCTGAACAAAGAGCTCTTGCCAAACCTCATCCATATGGACCCCGCGCTTATGGGTCTTGTCTCTGCCTTTGATCCGGGCAACACCTATGGTGTGATTTATCTCTGGGGGACAACCGGCATTGGGTATAATGTCGACGCGATGATTGAACGGATGGGCGAGGATTTTGACCCCGCGACGTGGTCGGTCCTGTTCGACCCGGAAATCGTGTCACGGTTTGCCGATTGCGGCGTTGCTTTGCTTGACGCGCCAACCGATGTTTTTCCAGCCGCGCTCAAATATCTTGGCCGCAATCCGAAATCGACCGACCCGGCCGATCTTGAAGCGGCGGCGGAAGTTATAATGGCCATTCGCCCGTATGTGCGTTATTTCCACTCCTCACAATACATTTCTGACCTCGCGAATGGCGAAATTTGCCTAGCTTTCGGATGGTCCGGGGATATTTTGCAAGCGGCGGATCGGGCTGAGGAGGCCGGGCGCGGAGTTCTGGTCGATTACGCGATCCCGGTCGAGGGAACGCATGTGTGGTTTGACATGCTGGCGATCCCGAAGGATGCGCCCAATCCGGAAAACGCGCACACCTTCATCAATTTCTTGATGGAGCCGGAGGTGATCGCCGAAATTACCAATTATGTGCAATTTCCAAACGGGAATCTAAGTTCAAAAGCTTTTATCGACCCCGAGGTGTTGGAAGATCCACGCGTTTATCCATCTGCTGAAACGATTGCAGCCTCCTGGACCATGCAGCCTTATGACAGCCGGACCGATCGGGTTGTCACCCGGCTCTGGACGCGGGTTCGCACGGGCCAATAATTGATGAGGGCAGACGGTGAGCCCTGGGTGCGGCCTTTCGCGCCCAGGGTTCGGGTTGTGGCACCGATGCCCAAGCCTTGACGCCGCGCCGATGACTCGGAACAGCTGAAAGGCACGGCCGTTTCAGCGAAATGGATGGATCGGTTCTGTGCAGGATCAGGAACGGATGCCAGACGCGACCCTTGCCGAAACTTCCGGGACGCGGCAGCCGAGCGCCTCAGAACGGCCCTGGCGGCAGACCGGTGCGCGGCCGTTTATCATGCTGCGCGGGGTGACAAAAAGATTCGGCGAATTTGTTGCCGTCGATCGGGTTGACCTGGAGATTTTCCGCGGCGAGCTCTTCTGTCTGCTTGGGGGCTCAGGCTGTGGTAAGACCACCCTGTTGCGCATGCTTGCAGGGTTCGAGACGCCAAGCGCGGGGCAAATTCTGATCGATGGGCAAGATATGGCGGGTGTTCCGCCAGAACATCGCCCAACCAATATGATGTTTCAGTCCTATGCGCTGTTTCCGCATATGACTGTTGCCCGCAACGTCGGTTACGGGCTTCGGCGCGAAGGCCTTCCACGCGCCGAGGTTGAAGCCCGGGTGAGCGACATGTTGCGAATGGTCAAACTTGAGGCGCTTGCACACCGCAAACCGCATCAACTGTCGGGGGGGCAAAAGCAACGCGTGGCGCTTGCCCGCGCACTCGTCAAGCGGCCGAAGGTTTTGTTGCTCGACGAGCCTCTCGGCGCGCTCGACAAGAAGCTGCGCGAGGAAACCCAGTTTGAATTGATCCGCATCCAAGAGACACTCGGGATCACCTTTGTCGTTGTGACTCATGACCAGGACGAGGCCATGACCCTTGCAACCCGGATCGGGGTCATGCGCGATGGCAAGATCGTTCAGGTCGGGGAACCGCGGGAGATCTATGAATACCCAAATTCGCGTTTTGTCGCCGATTTCATCGGCAGCGTGAATTTGTTCGAAGGTCGTGTTGCTTATGCCGCCCCCGATGGCCTTAAGGTTGAGACGCCCGAGCTTGGTGCGGTTGTGGCCCCCGTGCGGGCGGGCCTTTCACACGGGCAAATGATTTGGCTTGCGATCCGGCCCGAACGCGTGTGGATGACGCGGCAAGCGCCGATCGAGGCTGTGAACACCCGCCGCGGTGTGATCGAAGAGATTGGCTATGTTGGCCACAGCTCAACCTTTCTCGTTCGGCTCGAGTCGGGCCGGCTTGTGCGGGTGACAGAAGCCAACGAGGGCCGCCGTAACACGCCCTTTGGCTGGGACGAAACGGTTTATCTGAGCTTTGACCCTGACGATTTCCGGGTGTTGACGGAATGAGCACAAAAGCGCAGACCGGTTTGCCAAGGGCGCCGTTTCTTGCCGTGGTGCTGGGCGGTGTGGTCGTGGCTTCGGTCGCCTTTTGGCTTTGGCTTCCGGCGCAAAATGCCGCTTTTCTAACGGGCAGTGTTGTCCTTTTCGCCATCATTCTCATTCTCGGACGGGCATTAGGGATTTCGGGCCGTTATCTTGTGATTGCGGTGCCAATGCTTTGGCTTTTGACGTTCTTTCTCATTCCTTTTTTCATCCTCGGCGGCATCTCTCTGGCAGAGAAAATTATCGCCATGCCGCCCTATACGCCGTTATGGGAGGAGGGGCGGTTTCAAGGCAGCCTGGAAAATTATCGCTTTTTGCTTTCAGATCCGCTTTACATTCGGGCTTACTTGAGCTCAATCCGGATTGCCGCACTCGCCACCCTATTCACCTTGCTGATCGGCTATCCGATTGCGTATTACATCGCGCGTTCGTTTGAGCCGCGACGGACGGTTCTTTTGCTTTTGGTCATCTTGCCGTTTTGGACATCGTTCCTGCTGCGGGTTTACGCCTGGATGGGGTTTTTGCGCCGGGAAGGCGTGATCAACAACACGTTGCTCTGGCTTGGCGTGATCGACGAGCCTTTGCAGATGATGCAGACCAATTTTGCCGTCTATCTCGGGATCATCTACACGTATTTGCCGTTTATGATCCTGCCGCTGTACGCAACGCTGGCAAAGCTTGACAAGGACCTTTTGGAAGCAGCGGCTGATCTTGGAGCCTCGCCCATTGTCACCTTTGTGACCGTCACTCTGCCGCTTTCTTTACCCGGAATTGTGGCAGGCTCGTTGCTGGTCTTTATCCCAGCCATTGGCGAATTTGTCATTCCGGCCTTGTTGGGCGGCCCCGATACGCTCATGATCGGCCGCGTGCTTTGGGATGAGTTTTTCTTGGCAAGGGATTGGCCGGTGGCCTCGGCGGTGGCAATCGTCATGCTCTTCGTTGTGGTGACCCCGCTCATGCTGCTCATCACACTCCAGGGCCGGGAGACAGCGCGATGAGTGCGTGCACGCCGCACCCACAAAAGGGGGCTTAGTCATGCTCCGCCGTTGGGGCTTGCCAGTCGTTGCTGCACTTGGCTTTGCCTTCCTTTATGCGCCAATCGTGTCGCTGATTGTGTTTTCGTTCAATGACTCACGGCTTGTGACGGTTTGGGGCGGGTTTTCAACGCGCTGGTATTGGCAACTGCTGCGCGATCAGCAGATTCTCGGTGCGGCATGGATCAGCCTAAAAGTTGCTTTTTGGTCGGCGAGCCTGGCAACCATCATTGGCGTGCTCGGCGCCTTTGTTCTCACGCGCATGCCGCGCTTTTGGGGCCGGGTCCTCCTCGGTGGGATGCTGACCGCCCCGCTTGTAATGCCGGAAGTGATCACCGGGCTTTCGCTTTTGTTGACCTTTGTTGCGGCCGAGCAGTTTTTCAATTCATTCGCGCTGACCCAAGGCCTGGTTCCGCAACGGGGGGTGGTCACGGTGATCATCGCGCATACCACGTTCTGCTCGGCTTTCGTTGCTGTGGTGGCTCAATCGCGGCTTCGGGAGATGGACGAAAGTCTTGAGGAAGCGGCGCGTGACCTTGGGGCGGGGCCTGTCAGGGTATTTTTTGATATCACGCTGCCGGTCATCGCGCCGGCCATCGTTTCGGGTTGGCTCTTGGCCTTCACACTCTCGCTTGACGATGTGGTGATCGCGTCGTTTACCTCGGGGCCTGGGGCCTCGACCCTGCCCATGGTGATCTTTTCAAAGGTGCGGCTCGGTGTGAGCCCCGATGTCAATGCGCTTGCGACGATCATCATCGCCGTCGTGACCGTCTTGGTCGTGATCACCGGTTATCTGATGCGCAAGCGCGCGGGGTGAGGGCGCTGAACCGGGCACAATGAGGCTTAAGGCGAGGGAGGCGGTTGGGGAGGGAGGAAAAAGCCTTGACAGGCTCTGAACCGCTCGCTTGCGGTTATGCCTTGCGGTGTTTGCTGAGCGCTGTCTGGCGTGGCTTGCTTTTCTCGCGGAACGGGTTTTTTTCCGACTGGCTGCGCAGAAAAAGTCGGATCGGTGTTCCGGGCAAATCAAAAGCCGTGCGCAAGCTATTGATGAGATAGCGCTGGTAACTCTCGGGCAAAAGCTCCAAGCGGTTGCCCATGAGAACAAACCCAGGCGGGCGCGTCCGAACCTGCGTGATATAGCGCAGCTTGATCGGGCGTCCCTGAGGTGCTGGGGGCGGGTGGCTCGCCAGAGTCGCCTCAAGCCAACGGTTGAGCCGCGAGGTGGCCACGCGCCGGTTCCAAACCGTATGCGCCTCGACGATTGCTTTTTGCAAGCTGTCTAGACCTTGTCCGGTGCGTGCGCTGAGCGTCACAAGCGGCACGCCACGCAGTTGCGGCAATGCCTGATCGAGCCGGGCCCGTATGGCCTCACGCTTTGCCGCCCGGTCGACCTCAAGATCCCACTTGTTGACCGCCACCACCCCTGCTCGCCCCTCACGTTCGACCAAATCGGCCAGGCGAAGGTCTTGCGTCTCAAGGGGCTGTTTAGCATCGAGCAAAAGCACAACGACTTCAGCAAACCGCACCGCACGCAAAGCGTCGGCAACCGATAAGCGTTCCACCCGATCGGTCACCCGCGACCGCTTGCGGATTCCGGCGGTGTCAAACATGCGCATCGGGACACCGCCCCAGGTCACCGAAACGGCAATCGCATCGCGCGTGATCCCGGCCTCAGGTCCGGTCAGCAAACGGTCTTCGCCCAAGATCGCATTGACAAGGGTCGATTTGCCGGCATTCGGCCGGCCGATCACCGCCACGTGCAGCGGGCGCTCAGGCCTTGGCGCCCAATCCGGCATTTCGCTCGCTTGGCGGAGGGTGTCGTCAACTTCGCTCCCCTCCGCGATGGCCACGTCGACGGCGGGTGCGGCCTCCCCCACTTTTTGGTCGAGGCGTGCGGTTTGGGGCTTCTCGCGATCGCTTTCCGTGCTTCCGTCCGCTGAGCTTTCGGCCAACGCGGCGGCAACGGCATCGGCAAGATCCTCAAGCCCCGTTCCGTGTTCAGCCGAAATGGCCACAGGCTCACCAAGACCCAAAGCGTACGCCTCAAGCACTCCGGCTTGGCCAAGCTGCCCCTCGGCCTTATTCGCAACAAGGATCGCCCGCTTGCCCCGGCAGCGCAAAAGCTCGGCGAAGATCTGATCGGCTGGCGTTATCCCAACCCGTGCATCGATCAGAAAGAGGCAGAGATCGGCTTTGTCGATGGCGCGCTCGGTGAGCCTGCGCATGCGCCCGGGGAGGCTGTCGTCCTCAGCAAGCTCAAGACCGGCCGTGTCAATGACCGTAAAGCGTAGTGCACCAAGCCGCCCCTCGCCCTCGCGCAGGTCACGCGTGACGCCTGGGCGATCGTCGACCAAAGCCAGCTTTCGTCCAACCAGCCGGTTGAACAGCGTCGATTTCCCCACATTCGGCCGGCCGATCACGGCCACAGTGAAGTGCATCTGAGCCTCCGTCAGGGGCAAGGCACATAGCCCGTCGAGAGGCAAAGGTAAATCGGCAAGGTCGCCAAAACTTTCGCGGTCGCCCAAGCTTTCTTGAGCGCCCTCGAGATCCTTACGATTTGCGCGGCTCTTAGAGACATCAAAGGAGCCCTTTAGAGCCCGCCTTGCGCGTCGCTCGTGCCCAATCGCTCATGACCGCCTTTAGGGCGAGGGCTCGTCTTAGCCAAAGGCGGCAAGCGTTCCATCCCCAAGCAGAACAAAAAGCCGCCCCTCTGCCACCACGGGCAACGAGGCCGCGCTGCTTGGCAAGGCGAGCTCAAGGCTTTGCGCGCCAGAGGTCGGATCGAAGGCTCTGAGCCTTCCCTCTGCGCCGGCCACCCACAGCCGGCTTCCCGCCAGTGTGGGGCCGAATTGTGGATAAATCGCGGTCCGGTCTCGTTCTCGACGCGTGGGCTGATAGAGTGGGAGCTTGGTTGCCCAGATGCGGCGACCGTCGCTTGCGGCAAGGCGGATCAGGCGGTTTTCGTCGCTGATGAAAAAAACCGAGCCCCCAACCGGCCAGACCGGTGCAACCGCAGCCTCGCGCGCTGTCCAATGAATGGCGCCATCGCTCAGCGAGAGTGCAACAACGCGCCCCTGGTGGTTAGCCGCGTAGACGACCGCGCCATCGATCACCGGATCGCCCGAAACCGCAGAAATCGTGGCATAAGCAGCGCCCGGTCGGCGCCCAGCAACGGCACTTTGCCAGACAACTGCGCTGTTGGAGCGCCGAACGGCGGTGAGCACTCCAGCATTAGAAGCAAAGAGAACAAGTTCGCCCGCAATGGCTGGCGCCGGGCCACGCGAGAGGGTGGTCAGACTGTCGATCCCGCCGAGGGTCCAATCAATCCGCCCTGTCGCGACATCGAGCGCCCACAGCGTGCCATCGGCCGCGGTGCAAAAGACCCGGTTTCCCTGCACGGCCGGGGGCGAAAAGACCGGTGCGGCCAATCGAACCCGCCACAATTCGCGGCCGTTGTCGGGGTCAAGGGCGGCCAAAAACGCATAAGCGGATGTGACAAAAAGTCGCCCTGCGCCAAAAGCAAGCCCTCCCCCCGAAGCGGTTGGCGAGCGCTCATGAGGAGGGGCGATGTCAATTGCCCATAAAACCGCGCCTGAAAGCGCGGTCGCCTGCACCCGTGCCCCCGAATCGAGCGTAAAGATGCGCCCGTCGGCGACAATTGGGTCAGTAGCAAGCCTGCGCCGGCGTTCATGCCCCTGGCCAATTGGCACTTGCCAGAGCAAGCGTAGCTCGGCGCTGAGCGCCGGATGTGACGGCCGCGCGCCGTTCAGCCCCTGCCGATGGCTCCAATCCCGGTTGATCTGCTGGGGTGGAAGCGCGATAGACTCGGCCCGATCGGGCGCGTCGGGTGCGCCACCAAAGGGCGCTCGGATGTCGAGCCTTTCCCCAGGAAGCGGGCGCTCGCGGCTGCAGGCCTGCAGGAAAAGGAGCGACCCTGCACCAAAAAGCGCGGCGCGGCGTGAGAGGCCGTCAGCCCAGGGAGATCGGGTGCGCGGAGTGAGGCTTCGGATCACGGATTTCATCCTTTGGCTTCGAGAAGCGCACCATCTGCGCGTTCAGCGATCGAGCAAACCATCGACAACCCATCAGTTCGGCGCGCCCGCATCATTTGAACGAGCGCCAAGAAGGAGGAGGAGCTCAGTCAAACGCGCGCGCGTGTTCGCCGTCAACCCCGCCTCTTGCAGGAGCGCAGACAGCGTTTGCTCCGCCCCAGCCTGATCACCTGCTTCAAGGCGCAAGAGGGCTTTGAGCTCAAGCGCAAGCGGTCGAAACGGACTGCCCGGCGCGGCAAGCTCAGCTAAGGCTGCTTCGCGTTCGGTAAGCGGCATGTTTTCTTCGGTTGCGGCGAACACGCGCTTCAGGGTGGCAAGCTGACGCCAGGTCAAAGGCAGCGCGGGATCTGCCGCCACTTCGGCAAAAGTTGTAAGCGCGGCCGTGCGGTCACCCACGGCCAGGGCTTCGGCTGCAATAAGGAGTTTAACGAGCGCCTGGCGGTTGGCCCCCCGATGCTCGGAGCTCAGCGCGGCAAGGTCTCTGCGGCGCGCCTCGGGGTCTTGCGCCTCAAGCGCGGTAAGCAAAGCATCGCCAAAGGCTTGCGCCTCAGCAAGCGCGCGGGCACGCGCCCACTCGGACCAAGCCGCATAGCCGACAAGCGCCAAGACCGCGACCACCGCGATCCAGCCATATTTTCGTAAAAAAGCGAAGAGCCGGTCGCGCCTGAGCTCTTCGTTCACTTCATCGACGAAACTTTCCGGGTTGCTCACGGGACCTCGTCGTATGCGCGGCACAAAGCCGAAAGACGATAAGGCTTTGTTTTGTTTCCTCCCTGACCTCTAACCGATGTGTGCCAAGCTGCCAAGCGGCTTGGCATCGTAATCGGCAAAGATGGGGCGGATTTTCTCTTGTCTCTTGAATGCCCATAACCCAAAGCAAGCTCGCTCAAGCAGCCTTGAGCGCACAGATGCCGAAGACGCACACGCGCCTTCTTAAAAAGACTTTTTAAAAAGATGAGTGCTTGCTGCTGCTCCTCGAGCGGGGCATGTCCGCTGGACTAAACCGAGAAGGGCAGCAAAGCGCAACGCAAGGGAAGGCGAAGAAGAAGCTCTTGTCAGAAGCCCTTCCGCGTGATCCAAGGACAAGCTCATGCGTAACACGCAATGCGACATTTAGATGTAGCGCCTCTTGCGGGGAAGCCCGATGCGCTCAATATGGGCAGATATCGAATATCGAAGGAACGCGCGCGGGCCAAAGCTTTTTCTAGACTAAACATTGAGCGAGGATAACGGGATGCGCCTTGGTTCCTTTTTTGTTGCCACCTTAGTTGTGATTGCGCTCTATTTTTGGGTTATGGAGCGGCCGATGATTTTGGCGCTTGCAGGGATACCGCCTGCGGCAGGTGCGGTTGAAGCCGATGCGAAAGCCGCTCAGACCGCTGCCCGTGAGCCTTCTGCAGAACCCCGGCTGCGCGTCGTGGTCGAGGATTTTTTCGCGCAAGAGCTCGAGAAGCTGATCGTGTTGCGCGGGCGCACGGTTGCTGATCGTCGGGTTGAGGTGCGGGCGGAAACGCAAGGCACGGTGATCTCACCCCCGCGTCGGCGCGGTGAACGGGTTGAGGAGGGCGATGTGCTTTGCGCGCTCGACCCGGGCACACGCGCAGCCGCACTGGCCGAGGCTGAGGCCCGCCTTGCTGAGGCGCGAATCAATTATCAGGCAGCCTTGGGCCTTGCAGAGGGAGGGTTTGCGGCGCAAACTCGCGTCGCGGCCGCGGCTGCCGCTGTCGCACGAATCCGGACAGCCCGCCGGAAGGGTCCGGCGGGTCGAAGGAAGAGGGCCCGAAAGGGCCCTCCGGTTTGCTCGAGTCGAGCGGTTATTCTAAACTGGACTTACGCACCTTAGGGATCACCAGATAAAACGGGCCTTCATGTCACCGAGAAGGCCCGAAGATAGGATACCAACCGCTGTCCTC
>FWWL01008306.1_pt1 | contig 13432 bp, 12 predicted proteins | sample 2228331 | NCBI WGS metagenome assembly FWWL01 (sample SAMEA103939775, study PRJEB20133) | metagenome | reverse complement strand
CCGCCGGCCTTTCTTTTCGATCCGGTGAAGGATCGGGGTCCCGAAGGACCCCGATCGATCAGAAACCGGCCTTCACGCCGATGTAGAACTGGCGACCGCGGATATCGTAACCGCTGTACAGCGGCGCGTTACCAGCGACGAAGTTCGTGTAACCAGCAGTGATCTTCGGCGGTTCAGTGTCGAAGATGTTCCGGACGCCGAGCGAGAACGAGTAGTTCTTCATGTCATACCGGATGTTCGCGGTATGCAGGAAGTAATCGTCCGTGTTCCACTTATACTCCTCGTAGGTGAAGCCGCCATTGGCCGGCTGCGAGTAGTATTCGTTGGAGTCCGTCTTGCCGACCCACTCCACGCCGTAGCGCAGATTCCAGCCATCCTTGCGGAAGCCGACGTCGAACGTGCCGGTCCACTCGGGGTTTTCGAGCTGACCAACCAGTTCGAAGATCGCGTTGGTCGGCAGCGTGCGGCTGTAGCGGCTGATGAACTTGGTAGCCTGCGCACCGATGCGGAACTCACCGCCGAACATTTCACGGGTGTAGCGCAGGGTGAAGTCGATGCCTTCAGCCTTTGCGTCCGAAATGTTGACGTAGCTCTGGATCACCGTCAGTCGACCCGTGCCCGGGCCGGTGTACGGCTCACGCGTGATCAGGCCGCTGTCGCAGGTCGTGCGCTGCGGGTTGTTGTAGCACTGCGCCAGCACGGTGGCTGCCGAGAGCTGAGCAACGCCGTTGTCGATCTTCACACGGAAGTAGTCGACGGCCAGCGACAGGTTGCCGAACGATTCGCCGAGGCGCGGTTCGAGCACACCACCGAAGGTCAGCGCCTTCGAGGTTTCTGCCTCGAGACCCGCAGCCGCACCACCCAGGCCGATGACCTGAACGCTGCTGTTCTGCGTGAACGCGCCGCCACCCGGCAGACCTTCGGCCAAGCAACGCTCGCGGATCAACTGAGTCGTCGTATCGTTGAAGTTGTTGCAAGGGTCGGTGTTCTGGCTGAGGAAGCCCGAGGTCGCGCCCTGGAACTGCTCATACAGCGCCGGAGCGCGGTAGGAGGTGCCGTAGCTACCGCGGAACGAAACGCCACGGACCGGCGAGAGGATGCCGCCGATCTTGTAGGTCCACTGACCGCCGTACGAACGATAGTGGGTATAGCGGCCCGACGCGTTGATCGTCAGGTTATGAATCAGCTGATCCGACAGGATCGGCAGTTCGATTTCGCCATAACCTTCCCACACGCCATCGCTGCCGACCGTGGGAGTCGACGAGGTGAAGCCGTACAGGTTGTTGCGGACGCTTTCCGGCGACGGCTGATCGTTGATGCTCGCTTCGCGATTCTCGACGCCCAGAGCGACCTGAACCATACCACCGGGCAGCTTGAACAGCGGACCGTTGATGTCGAGCGTGACCGTGCGTTCACGATACTTGGTGCGACCGGTCACCGGATCGGTGATGAAGTCGAACCATGCCGGAGCGATCGTGCGGGCGTTGCCGCCGACGATGCCCGAGGTCAGCGCCGGAGCTGCGACGCAGCCGCCGACGGTGTTGGTGCAGGCGGTGCCAGCGGCATTGACCTGCATCGACTGCGCGAGGCGGTCGGCGAGGATCAGGTCGGAGGTGTAGCTCGAATCCGCCCAGCTCTTGCCGACGAAGAAGTCGTAGCGCCAGTCGAACGGCAGCTCACCACGCATACCACCGTTGAGGCGGACAAAGTCCTGCGTCTGGTAGTTGTCGTAGGTGCCATAGCTGGAGAAGACGCGGATACCCGTGGTGTAGGGAACCTGCGGCTGCGGTGCCAGGAACGCCGTGGCGAAGCGCAGTTCGGCCGGGATCAGCGGGCTGCCCAGCTGATAGTCCAGCGTCAGCTGGCGGTGGCCGGTCTGCGACGACTTGCGACGGCTGATCAGGACGTTGGTGTAGAATTCGGCATTGCCGAGGATCGACGTCTCGTAGGTCGCCTCACCGTAACCGGTGATGATCTCCGCCGGCGTCACGACATCGACGTCGAGCATGTCCGGGTCGAAGGTATCGCGAACGTCGAGCGGGAGCGTGCCGCCGCCGACGCACTCATAGCCCGGGATCTGGCCGCCGACACCGGCGCGCGGACGCCAGCGGTTGCAGACACCGGTATAGTTCTGCGGGGCACCAGCGCCAACCGGCGTTGCCGGCGACCGCACGATGCTCGGCGTGCCGATCGTGTTGACGGTGACACCGCCATTGTCGATCGAGAAGCACTTCGGGCGACCGGTCAGCGGGTCGATATAATCGCCCGAGCCAAAGTCATTGCCATTGGTGCCATAATAGGTCGTCGGGCACTGGGCCCATTCGATGTCGCGCAGCTTCAGCGCTTCACGGCGATAATATTCGATCGACGCCGAAGCGCGGAAATTCTCGGTGCTGAAGCCGCCGACCAGCGAGTAGCGGTAGCTGTTGCCCGAACCGCTGCCGATGATGTTGTGCTGGGCTTCGGCGGTGATGCCCTTGACGTTCTGGCGCGTCACGATGTTGATGACGCCCGCAACTGCGTCCGAACCGTAAACCGACGAAGCGCCGGTGTTCAGGATTTCGATGCGGTCGATCATTGCGTTCGGCAGCACGTTAAGGTCGGCCGCACCGACGCCACCGCGCGAACCGGCGGGTGCAACGCGACGGCCGTTCAGCAGCACCAGCGTGCGGGTCGTGCCCAGGCCGCGGAGCGAGACGGTGTTGACGCCCGGACCACCGTTGACGACGAAGCCGCCATAGGTGTCGTTGATCTGATCGGTACCACCGGTGACGGCGGTCGACTGCAGGATTTCAGCGGTCGAGTTGAAACCGGCTGCGGTCGCCTCATCGCGCGTGATCAGGTTGATCGGGTCGGCACCGTTGAACTGGTTGCGGCGGATGCGCGAACCGACGACGGTAACTTCCTGTGCTTCACTCGCCGATGCCTCGGTGGCCTCATCGCTTTGCGCGGTGTCCTGCGCATAGGCGACTTGCGGAACGGCAAAACTCGCGCTCGCAAGCGCGGTCGCCGTCAGAAGACGACTAATGTTCATGTGATTCCCCTTCGACCCGGCTGGATGCCGGTTCGTCGCAGAGGAAACCGCTTTGTTCAGCCTAGCGCAAGCAAAAGCGTCCCCACGTGGCCAGATTCTCCGTCATCGTGTTGCAACATTGCCACAATGGTGCGGTGCAACACGAATCGCGAGACATAAAGTTTCAAAACTGGACGTGCGCGTGAACTAATTCAAACATTAGGGAATCAGCCGTTGCGTTCGATGCACATGGCGATTCCCATGCCGCCGCCGATGCACAGCGTCGCGAGTCCCTTTTTTGCGTCGCGGCGCGCCATTTCGTAGATCAGCGTCGTCAGCACGCGCGCGCCGCTGGCACCGATCGGATGGCCGATGGCGATCGCGCCGCCATTGACGTTGACCTTGGCCGGGTCGAAGCCGAGTTCCTTGCCGACGCACAGCGCCTGCGCCGCGAACGCTTCGTTGGCTTCGATCAGGTCGAGGTCGGCGACGGTCCAGCCGGCCTTTTCCAGCGCCTTCTTCGACGCCGGAACCGGGCCGATGCCCATGATCGACGGATCGACGCCCGCGGTGGCCCAGCTCTTGATCGTCGCAAGGATCGGTGCGCCGCGCTTTTCGGCTTCTTCGCGGCTCATCACCACCAGCGCCGCGGCGCCGTCATTGAGGCCCGATGCGTTGGCGGCGGTGACGGTGCCGTCCTTCTTGAACGCCGGGCGCAGGCCCGCAATGCCGTCGAGCGTTGCGCCGGCGCGGATATATTCATCCTGATCGACGATCGTATCGCCCTTGCGGCCCTTGATCGTGACCGGGGTGATCTCGTCCTTGAAGCGACCCTCGGCGCGGGCGGCTTCGGCGAGGTTCTGCGAGCGGACGGCGAATTCGTCCTGCTCGGCGCGGCCGACCTGATATTGTTCGGCGAGGTTTTCCGCCGTGATGCCCATGTGGTAGCCGTTGAACACGTCGGTCAGGCCGTCCTTGATCATCGTGTCGACCAAAGCGACATCGCCCATCTTGGCGCCTGCACGCAGCGTCTGGGCGTGCGCGGCGAGCGACATGGATTCCTGACCGCCCGCAACGACGATGGTCGCGTCGCCGGTCTGCACCGCCTGCGCCGCGAGCGCGACTGCGCGCAGGCCGGAGCCGCAGACCTGATTGATGCCCCATGCGGGGACTTCCTTGGGCACGCCGGCGGCCATCGATGCCTGGCGCGCGGGGTTCTGGCCCTGTGCGGCGGTGAGCACCTGACCCAGGATCACTTCCGACACCTCTTCGCCCGCGACGCCCGCCTGCGCCAGCGCGGCTTCGATCGCGACCCGGCCCAGCTCGTGCGCGGGGGTGGCGGCGAAGGCACCGAGGAAGCTGCCGACGGGGGTGCGCTTGGCGGCGGTGATCACGACTTCGGTCATCGGGAGGCTCCTGAACTTGGTTGCGCGCTATCTAGGGGTAGGGAGCGCGGTTAGCCAGTCTGCGAGTGGTTTCCAGAGAAACTGTCGGGCCGACGAGCCGACGACCATGCCGACATGGCCGAGCCGCAGCTTGCGCTGATCGGCGAAGCCGACCGCGCTCGCGGCGGGGACGATGCGGTCGGTGAGCGAGACGAACTCGACGGTGGGGCAGGGCAGGGCCAGCGGGTCCACGATCTGCCCCGCCACGCGCCATTGCCCGCGCCCGGGCAGATCGGCGGTGAAGAAATCGTCGAACATCTGGCGTCCAGCGGCGAAGGTCAGCGGTGCACCTGCATTGGCCCAATCCTCCAGCACCACGAAGCTCTTTGCCGCCGCGCTGGCCGGATCGAGCCGACCGAACTTTTCGAACTTCGCGATCGTGCGAGCCGGGTCGAGTTGCCAGAAGCCGGCTTGCAGCACCTCCATCGGAACCAGGCCGAGCGCGTCGCAGGTATCATGCGCCGCCTGCCAGATCGCGTCGATCCGCTCCAGCGCCTCCACCCCGAAATTGGCGAAGCGCCACGGCGCTGCGATCAGCGCAAGGCCCCGGACCGGCACCGCCTGCGCTGCCGCCGCCGCGATGGTGCCGCCGAGGCAATAGCCCGCGAGCGCCACCGGCTCACCGATGCTGCGGAGCAGCGGGATCAGTTGATCCTCGATATGCTGCGTCACGCTGCACGCGCGATCTGAGGGTGTCGGCGTGCCCCAGTCGACCAGCAGCGGACGCACCCCCTGCCGCGACAGCCAGCGCAGCAGCGAGCGGCGGTAGCGCATGTCAAGAATCATCGGCGGGTTGATCAGCGACGGCACGAACACCACCGGAATCCCCGTTCCGCCATAATCGCGTAGCGCCGCGCGCCCAGCCTGCGCGAGCACCGGCAGCGGGCGGCGTGGGCGGGGTCGGCGTGCCGCCTGATAGGCCGCCAGCCCCGCGAGCGCAGCCGCCCGTCGCTCCGCCGATGCTGCGGTTTCACTGCGCAGCAGATCGAGAAACAGTGGCAGGGGGCGTGGCCCGTGTTGCGATGCGGCAATGAAAGATGTTAGGGCCATGTCAACTACCCTTGGGGGCGAGCATGAAAAAGACAGCACAGACGGACGGCCCGGTCATCATCAAGAAATACGCGAACCGACGTCTCTACAATACCGAAAGCTCGTCCTACATCACGCTCGACCATCTCGCCGCGATGACGCGCGAGGGACGCGATTTCAAGGTCGTCGACGCCAAAACCGACGAAGACATCACGCACAATGTGCTGACCCAGATCATCATGGAAGAGGAAGCGCGCGGCCAGACGCTGTTGCCGGTCAACTTCCTGCGCCAGCTGATCGCGCTATACGGCGACTCGATGCAGGCAATGGTGCCGGGCTATCTGGAAGCGTCGATGGACAGCTTCCGCCGCAATCAGGAGCAATTCAAGTCGGCGGTCGAGGGCGCGTTCGCCAACTCGCCCTTTGCCGAGATCGCCAAGCGCAACCTGCAGATGTTCGAAGCGGCGGCCGAGGCGTTCAAGCCCGGTGGTGCGGCGACGGGCGCGGCAGCCAAGCCCGCTGCGGCTGCCCCTGAAAAGAGCAAGGACGAGGAAATTGCGGCGCTCAAGGCGCAACTGTCCGCGCTCAAGGATCAGGTCGACAAGCTCGGCTGAGCGCAATAGCCTCGCCCCATTCGCGTTCTGAATGGGGGAAGTGCATGAAATCCTTGATCGCCATTGCCGCGGCGGGCCTGCTCGCCGGGTCGGCGCTCGCGCAGGGGCCGACTCAGGTCGATCGCTACATCCACACCGGCGCGCTGCTCGACCGGCCCGGACAGGCACCGCGCGGGGCGAGCACGATCGCGGTGCGCGGCGGGGTGATCGTCGGCGTCTATGACGGCCATGTCATGCCGCTGGGCGAGGCGCCGGTGATCGACCTCAAGGACAAGACGGTGCTGCCGGGGCTGATCGACAGCCATGTGCATCTGGGGTCGGATCGCGCGGGGCAGGAAGGGTTGCTGGCGGGCTTTACCGAAAGCAAGGAGCTGGGCGCGTTCGAGGCGCAGTGGAATGCGCGCAAGACGCTGCTGGCCGGCTTCACCACGGTACGCAATCTGGGCGATGACGGGGCAACGCTGGCGCTGCGTGAGGCGATTGCGCGCGGCTGGACCGATGGGCCGCGGATCGTCGATGCCGGGCGGTCGATCTCCACCACCTCGGGGCATATGGACCGGCGGCTGGGGGTGGTCGAGGATCTTCACCCGGCAATCAGCACCGAAAATCTGTGCGATGGGGCGGACGCATGCCGCAAGGCGGTGCGCAATCAGGTCGCGCGCGGGGCGGACGTGATCAAGATCGCAACCACCGGCGGGGTCAACAGCCGCATCGGGGCGGGGCTGGGCAAGCAGATGTTCGACGACGAGGCGCGCGCGATCGTCGAGACCGCACGCCTCTATGGCAAGAAGGTCGCGGTCCATGCGCATGGCGCGGACGGCATCACGCTGGCGCTGAAGATGGGCGCGGATTCGGTCGAGCACGGCACGCTGATGGATGACGAGGCGGTCGCGCTGTTCAAGAAGACCGGCGCCTATTACGTCCCGACGCTATCGACGGTGAACGGCTATCTGGAGCGGATCGCGAAGGACCCGAACGCCTATCCGCCAGCGGTCCGCGCGAAGATTGACTGGCGCATCGGAATCACCGGCAAGGCGCTGGAAAAGGCGGTGCCGGCTGGCGTGAAAATTGCGTTTGGCACCGATGCCGGGGTGTCCAAGCATGGCCGCAATGCCGACGAGTTCGAGTTGCTGGTCAAGCACGGCATGACGCCGATGCAGGCGATCGTCGCGGCGACCACTAACGCCGCCGATCTGCTGGGCCTGTCCAAGGAGGTTGGCAGCATAGAGCCGGGCAAGAGCGCCGACATCATCGCGGTCAGCGGCGATCCGCTGAAGGATGTGCGCGTGCTCAAATCGGTCGGCTTCGTGATGCGCGCCGGGGTGGTGCATAAGCAATGAGGTGGCGGGGGCGGCGTGGGCCGCCCCCTGCCTGGATTACCCGCCCCGCACGCTGGGGTTGGGCTTGCGGAATTTGAGGGTCATGCGGTCGCTCTCGCCGATCGCTTCATATTTGGCGCGGTCGACGTCCTTGAGGCGCAGCACCGGAGACAGCGTCCAGACGCCGTCCTTCCAGTCGGCGGTGTCCTTGGGGTTGGCGTTTACCTCGGACGCGGCGACGAACTTGAAGCCGGCGTCTTCGGCCAGCTTGCGAACGGTCGAGACCTTCACATAGCCGCTGGTCTTCTCCCGTGCCGCGTCCGCCGATTCGGGCAGTCGGTGGTCGACGATGCCGAGCGTGCCACCGGGCTTGAGCATCGCGAAGATCTGCTTGAACGCTTCGGCGCTGCGGTCGGTGGTGCCCATCTTCCAGTTATGCACGTTGCGGAAGGTGAGGACGACATCGGCGCTGCCGGCCGGGACCGCAGGCGCGCCCTCGGCGGCGGGGAAGGCGGCAAGCTTGATCGCGCCATAGAGGTCCGCGTCCTTCGCCTGGAGCGTCTGGGTGCCCTTGACGCCATTCGGCCACGGCGCCGCAGCGTAGAGCGTGCCGCCGCCCTTTTTGACATAGGGGGCAAGGATTTCGGTGTACCAGCCACCGCCCGGCCACAGTTCGACCACGGTGTGCGACGGCTTCACCCCGAAAAAGGCGAGCGTTTCGGCCGGGTTGCGGTATTTGTCGCGGGCAACATTGGTGGGGGTGCGGGTTGGGGCAGCGACCGCCGCCTTCAAATCGGCACTCGGCTTGCCCATCTGGGGCGCGCCGATGGCGGCAACTGCGGTCAATGCGACGGCGGACAGGGCGATGGCGGGCAGGGTGTAGCGCATGGTCGGCTCCTCTCTGTTCTGGCGCGTGGTGTGGAGTGGGGCGCGGGACGATGCAAGGGCCGTTATGGATCGGGGTAGGCGCGATGGTCGCGCTGGTCGGCGTCAGCGGGGTCGCCGAGTGGCGGCGCGGCAAGCGTGCTGATCTTGACCGGGTCGGCTGGGTGCCGTGGACCTTCATTCAGGTGATGGCGCTGCTGCTCGCCATTGTCGGGGCGGCGCTGGCGCTGAAGGGCGTGTGACTCAGTAGAAGCTGGCGAGTATCAACGTCCGTTCGTTCCCGTCGCACAGCGTCAGGCGGACGCGGCGACCGGGGGCGCCGATGGCCCAGTCGCGCGCGGCGCTGGCGACCGGCGCGCCGTCCACCGCGCAGATCAGCGTCCCCGCGCGCCAGCCGGTCGCTGCCGCCGGGCTATCGCGCATGACATGGATTACGCGCAGGCGATCCCCGTCTGGCGCGACCATCAGGCCGCTGGTCGAACGCGTGACCGGCCAGTCGGCGCGCGCACCGCTCGCCAGCACCATCCGCCCCGCACGCGGATCGAGCAGCACGCGGTGACGGCGCAGCCAGCCGCCGCCGAGCCGCCCCGCCGCACCTTTGCGCGCGGAAAAGCCGGTATCGGCCTCGACCCGCAGTTCGACCTCGCCTGCCAGGCCGCCGATCCGCACCGCGGGTACGACTGCGACCTCATTCTCGACCACCCCGCCCAGACCCCATGCGATGGCGGTGGTCGTGCGAACGGTGCGCGGCGCGCTGGCCTGCCACACGCTGCGGGTCAGGCTAACCATGCCGCCATCGCCGGTATCCACGATCACCGGGCGCAAAATGCGGTCGCCCAGAGCGAGTTCGCTGAGATACAGGCCCGACCGGTCTGCGAGGCGCAGCGGCAGGGTGACGCCGCGAAACGGCAGCCGCCCGCTCGGCAACAGGCGAAAGCGCTGGGCGTCGTAATCGATCTCCAGCGCATGGCCGGCGAGCAGGTCGGAGCCGACAAACAGGTCGATCGGCGCATTGCCCGTCACGCGCGGATCGGCATCGATGATCGCGACCCGCCCGCCGGTGCGGACCAGTCCGCCGACCTCGACCCGGTCGATGCCGGTCCAGGACAAGGCGACGCTGCCGCCGATCGCGTCGGCACGCCCACTGACCAGCGGCTTCAACCCGGCACTGCGGGCAAAGCGCGTGGTGACCGCGCTGTCGGTGACGCCGGTGTCGAGCAGGGCATCGACCCAGCGGCCGTTGAGCAGGGTGCGAAAGCGAATCTGATTGCCCGGCGTCAGCTCGAAACTGACCCAGCGCGTGTCGCTGTCGGGCGCAAGATGCAGCACGGCGGGTGCCGCCGCGACGCGCTCGACCGGGGCGGCTAGGCCCAGCAGGGTGGCGAGCAGGATCATGGGCGCGCGGAACTCCATCCGGCCCATGCTAGGATCGAAGCGACGGAGCGCCAGCGGTTGCGGTCGTGGTTAATGTCCCGTTGAGGGAGTAAGCGGCGCGGCGTGCTTACAGGCACGCTTCCAGCAGCGCATGGTCGAAGCCGAACGAGCGCGCCTTTTCGAGCGTGTACGGGCGCAGGCCCATCGAGCGATATTCGCCGATGATCTTGCCGTCGGCGCTCTCGTCGAGATATTCGAACTTGAACAGCTCCTGCGTCACGATGACAGGGCCTTCCATCCCGATCACTTCGGTGATGTTGGTGACGCGGCGGCTACCGTCGCGCAGGCGCTTCACCTGAACGATCAGGTCGACCGAGTCGGCGATCTGGCGGCTGATCGCTTCCTTCGGGATCTTGATGTCGCCCATCAGCACCATATTCTCCATACGCCCGAGGCATTCGCGCGGGGAGTTGGAGTGGAGCGTACACATCGACCCGTCATGGCCGGTGTTCATCGCGGACAGGAGGTCGAAGCACTCGGGTCCGCGAATTTCGCCGAGGATGATGCGATCCGGGCGCATACGCAGCGCGTTCTTGACCAGATCGCGGATCGTAATCTCGCCCTGACCCTCCAGGTTCGGCGGGCGGGTTTCGAGCGGGAGCCAGTGCGGCTGTTGTAGGCGCAGTTCGGCCGCGTCCTCGATCGTCAGCACGCGCTCGCCCGGGTCGATCATCTTCGACAGGGCGTTGAGCATCGTCGTCTTGCCCGAACCGGTGCCGCCCGAGATGACGATGTTGAAGCGGCTGGCGCCCGCGATCTTCAGCATCGTCGCCATCTTGGTCGACATCGACCCGAAGCCCGCCATCATGTCGAGCGTGATCGGCTTGTCGGAGAATTTGCGGATCGAGATGGCGGTGCCGCGCAGCGACAGCGGGGGCACGATCACGTTGACGCGGCTGCCGTCCTTGAGGCGGGCGTCGGCGAGCGGGGTGGTCTGGTCGACGCGGCGGCCGACCGAGTTGCAGATGCGCTGCGCGATCTGGAACAGATGCTCTTCATCGCGGAACTGGATATTGGCGAGTTCGAGTTTGCCCTTTCGCTCGACAAAGGTCTGCTCGGGGCCGTTGACCATGATGTCGCTGATCGAACTGTCCGACAGCAATTCTTCGAGCGGTCCGAGGCCGAGCAGCTCGTCGACCAGCACCTTTTCCAGCGCGAACTGTTCGCGCCGGTTGAGGGTGAGCTTAAGCTCGGCCAGCACCTCGCCGATGATCGGCCGGAATTCCTCGGCCAGCTCGTCCTTGTTGAGCGTGGCCGCAGCTTCGGGATCGACGCGTTCGAGCAGGCGCGGGAGCACCTGTTCCTTGATGCGGTGAATCGAGGCTTCGAATCCCTCGATGCGCGAGCTGCTCGGTTCCCCGGTCGCGGCCTGGCGGTCGGCGAGGCGTTGCATCGCCTCGCTCGTGTTCTGCGCTGCCATGCCGCCGCCGGAGACCGGCTCGGGCGGCATCTGCGATGCACCGGGAAGGGGAACATCGTGGAGCGGCGGAAACTGTTCGCCGCCCATCGGCTCGGCCGGGCGCGCGGTGCCGCCGCCCTGCATCGGGCGCGCAACGCCGAAGGCAGGGCGTCCCGACCCAGCTCCCGGTCCGCTACGACGTCCAAATGCGCTCACCTCGGCTCCCCGCTATCCGCTGTCGGCACGGGGATAACCGCCAAGGTTTTACAAGTTCCTAACCATCCAGCGTCGGTTCGTCGCGCGACGCGACGAAGGGGCCGGTAGTGCGGCGGCGTGCAGCGCCAGGAGAAAGCCCGGCCAATGCGTGGAACTCGCGGGTCATGTGTGCCTGATCGGCATAGCCCGAGGCGGCGGCCGTGTCGGCGAGCCGCGATTCTTCGCCCTGGACGCCCGCCACCGCGTCCCGAAAGCGGAGCAGGCGCAGATAGCTGCGTGGCGGCATGCCGGTCTCGCGTGCGAAGATACGCTGGAGCTGGCGGGGTGACAGGCTAGTTGCGCATGCCAGTGCGGCGACGCTGTCGACGGCGCGGATCGGGTCGATCGGGCTGTGTGGCTGCCCATCACAGGCAGCGCTCAACGCAGGCAGCTGCGCTCCGTCGTCCGTGAGCAGCTCTGCAAGTGGGCCGTCCTCCACCACGGGTCGCCAGCTATCGGCGAAATCGGCGCAGCGTGCGCCGCCCAGCGCATGCCAGCCCCAGGGCCACAGGCGGATGCCGGTGAAGCGCGCGTCGCCGCTGAAACGCAGCGCGGCGGGGCGTAGCGCGAGGCCGGTGACGAACAGGGGCGGCTGCGGCGTGCGCCAGATCGACCGGCCGGCATGGCGGCGGATCAGCTCGATACAGCCATCAGGGACCGCCCGATGCTCGACCCACTCGTCGGGCTTGCCGCCAACGTCCAGCGTCCAGATCGCGGCGACGAAGCCGTCGAGATTGGGCGGGGGCGGGGTCTCGCGATAGTCCATCGGTGGAACCTCGCATGTCGCATCGGTTCAAGCCAGCGGGTTGCGGCGCGGCTATGGCAAGGGTGGGACGACAGGGAGGCTGACATGATCCGGATGACATTGGTGATGGCGGCGTTGGCAATGCCGCTGACCGCGACGGGATCGAGCGGGGCCGTCGTGCTGCCCGATTGGCTCGCCGGGCGCTGGTGCGGCGTGGACGGGCCGCGCGGGCAGACCTGTGAAACGTGGCAGCAGGCGGCGGGCGGGACGATGCTCGGCACGTCGCAGACGGTGAAAGGCGGGACGACGGTCGCGTTCGAATTTCTGCGCATCGCGATCGAGGGCGACACCGCGGTGTATCTGCCCCAGCCCGGCGGCAAGCCGCCGGTGGCGTTTCGCGCGGTGCCAGGCGGGGAGGGGGTAACCTTCGTCAACGCGGCGCATGATTATCCCCAGCGCATCCATTATCGGGTGGCGGGCGACGTACTGACCGCCGAAATCTCGCTGGCGGATGGCAGCAAGGCGATGCGCTGGACCTTCAATCGGGTGCGCTGACCGATCCTGACCGTGGTTGGCGGCGGGTGGGGCTGCTAGTTGGGCGGTGACGTTCGATCACAGGGGTTTCTTCATGCTCACAGTCCTCGTTTCGCTGCTCACCATGTTCGCCGCGCCAACCGGTCTTGCCGCTGCACCCGCGCCAAGTGTTGCGGCGGTCGACAACGAGCGGCTAGACTGGCTTGGCGGGACGTGGCGCGGCAACGGGCTGGAGATGAAGTGCGACCAGACCAAGCTGGGCATTGCCTGCAGCGAAGAGGGCGTCAGCGGCGCCATGCAGGGCGCGAAGGCGGAGCTGGAGTTCGAGACTGGCGGGGAAAAGGCGCTGCTGCGGCTTAGCTTGCCATCGATCCCGCCAAGCGAATTCAAGGAAGTGGCGCGCGATGGGCAGAGCGTGACGTTCGAAATGCCGACCAAGACCGGCGTCGCGCGGCTGCGCTTCACCCGCACCGGCGATGCGCTCAAGGTCGAGCGCGGGACTGCCAAGGGCTGGGCGAACGCGATGGAGTATCAGCGGGGTTGAGGCCTGCGCAGGGCGCGCGAAAAAGGCCGCAGGGTTGCCCCTGCGGCCTTTTTAATTCGAGCTATTGCTAAAGAATTAGCCCGCCTTTTCGGCGAGGACCGTCAGGCCCTTTTCATTGACCTCGGCAAAGCCGCCCTCGACGCGGATGATCTCCGGCGACTGGTTGGCTGCGGTCTTGTAGATTTCGATATTGCCGTCGCGGATCGTCGACATGAA
>FWWL01008304.1_pt1 | contig 13435 bp, 14 predicted proteins | sample 2228331 | NCBI WGS metagenome assembly FWWL01 (sample SAMEA103939775, study PRJEB20133) | metagenome | reverse complement strand
CGGTGAGGTGGGGTTGGAAAAAATCGTTTTAACGTAAGGAGAGCGTACCCATGTGGCGACCTGGTTTACCCGAACTGCTGATTGTCCTGGTGCTGATTTTGCTACTGTTTGGCCCGGGGAGAATTACCAAGATTGCCAGTGAACTCGGCAGTGGCATCCGCGCCTTCCGCGAGGGGCTGGAGAAGAAAGAAAGCCCCGCGGCCCCGGCCGATAAGACGGACGAGACCACCCCACCCCGCGAGTGAGCCGCAGGGCTCAGCGGGGGGCGGAGCCGTTGCCGGAGGGAGGGCCGTCGTCGGGCGCCGGTGGCGGCACAGGGGGCTGGACGGGCGCGGCGGGCTGGGAGGGCAGAAGGCTCTGGCCGGAGCGTTGGAGTTCTTCTTCCAGTTCGTCCAGTCCGGCTTCGCGGATCAGGCGGGTGGGCACCTGGCGCACTTCGCGTTCTACCTCGCGTAGGGAGGCCCACAGGGGGGAATGCAGGATTTTGCGCAGCAGCCGGCCCAGGTCGCGGGCGGTTTGAACCATGCCCTGCGGGCCGAGCAGGATGAAGGCCAGCAGCAGAATCAGGGCTAACTCTAAGATGCCAACGTTAAAAATTTCCATGGTCGGCCTGGTGAAGGGGTGACACGGCCTGCGTTTGTGCGCCCGGCGGCGCCGGCTCTGCCCGCCGGAATGGGCAAACGAGCGCAGGTGCGAGCGGGATTGGCTTCATTATAGCACGCGGAGAGGCGCAATCAAGGGGCCGGTGAGCCGATTTTTTAAGGTTATTTACCTTGCGCGCGGCGCGGCTCGCGGTAAAATTAGTACAAATGTTCAAGGGGTGATAGGTCATGACGATCAATTTCGTGGAAGTGCATCGTCAAATTCAGCAGGCCGGGGGGGAAGCCCGGCGAGAGCAGAAAGCCCTGCGGGAGCGTCTGGCGCAGGCGCATGAGGCGCTGGAAGCGTGGGCGAACCGCCTGGATGACCTCATTGCGCGGGCGATGCAGGCCCTGCGCTACAACCCCTCGCTGCGCTGTGCCCTGCCCGGGCAGGAGCCGCTGAATGCCCGCATTGCCGCGCCGCCCCCACCGGAGGCCGGCCTGCTGCTGGCCGCCGACGGTTCGCAGGCCAACCCCAACCATCACGACCGCGTCCCCTTCGGGCTGATCAACATCGGCCTGTTTGCCTGGGATCTGAGCCACCGCCGTGCGCCGGAGGAGATCATTCAGACCGAGTTACTGCTCAACCAGGACCTTTACGACGAGTTTGGGATGATCGGCGAGGAGCGCATCGCCCTGGAACGTGACCTGCGCGAGCGGCGCGCCCTGCTGGAACGTCTGGAAGGCGCGGCGACCTCCCCGCTGATCACCCTCACCGACGGGCCGCTGGAACTCTACCGCCAGCCGCGCGACGACCCGGAGTTTCAGGCGCTGTTTGAGGCGTACCTGGATGTGCTGGCCGGGCTGGCCGCCCGCGGCGCCGTGGCGGCCGGCTACGTGGACAAGCCCCAGGCCGACCTGGTGGTGCGCCTGCTGGAACTGGCCCTGCTGGAGGAAGCCGACCTGCGCCAGGCCGGGCAGGAGCGTCCCCTGCGCGGCGTCACCGACCGCATGCTCTTCAACACGCTGCTGTCGCCCGGTGAGCGTTCAGCCATCTTCGGCATTCAGTCCACCAGTGCCGAGCGCTTCCGCCGCTACGAAGAGGGACAACTGGGGCTGTTCTTCTTTTACCTGAACGTGGGGGTGGAGAACCGGCCCAAGGTGGTGCGAGTGGAGATTCCGCGCTGGGTGGTTGCCGATGCGCCGGCCGTGGCCTGCCTGCATGCCGTGCTGCTCCAGCAAACGCGCATTACCCCCAACCGCCGCTACCCCTACGCGCTGACCCGCGCCCACGAACTGGCGCTGGTGACCTACCAGGACCGGCAGGCGGTTGCGGCGATGATCGAGCAGGAATGGTACCGCCAGGGGGTGGCCGTGGGCGAGGAATCGGACAAGCAGCAAGCCAAACGCGATTTGCAGATGACCAGCCGGAGGAGCCCGGCATGACCCCGTCCCCCAGGCCCTGTGCCCGCCGCGTTGAGGGGCAGGGCGCCGTTTGCCGTCTTTTGACCCCACTCTCTGAGGTTGGAGTGATTCTATGAGCGAGTACCCGCTACCCCCTTCCACGTCTCTTGAAATTGGGCGCATGCTGCGCGCCGACAACACCCGCTGTGTGGTGGGCTGTCGTGCCGGACAGGCCAACCTGCCCGCGCTGGGCAGTCTGGTGCGCCTGCCGGTGGAAGACACCTACCAGGTTTACGGCCTGGTGGCCAATGTGCAGATTTTTGACGATGGGCTGACGCGCCAGGTGGTGGTCAGCGACACGATTGACCCCAGCGTCATCCTGGATAACCAGTACAACCGCAACCTGCCGCTGGAGATCGGCGTGCTCTTCGTGGGCTACGAGCGGAGCGGTGCGCTCAGCCACCTGCTGCCGCCGCGCCCCCCGCTGGTGCTGCACGTGCTGTACGCCTGCACGCCGGAGGAGGTGCGCCGCTTTACCGCGCACGGGCACTTCGGCTACTTCCGCCACATCCTGCGCGCCACCGACCAGCCGATTGACGAACTGCTGGCCGCACACTTGCAACAGGCCCACGCCTGCCACCGCCAGGCGGGCAACACCGCCTGGGCGCGCGAGGCCGCCCGCGAACTGATTACCCTGCTGCGCGACGATTACGCCACCCTCACCAACGTGCTGAAGACGCTGTCCGACACCCAGTTGGAGTTTTAGGGAGGTTTCCGCATGACGGCATTTCCCCTTTCGGTTTCCGATCGCGAAGGCCGCACCATCGGCTATGTGGTGGGCGGCAGTCTGCAAAGCACCCTGCGCGTGCGCCTGACCGTGCCGCCCCAGGACATCCAGGAGGGCAGTTTCGTCACCATCCGCTCGGGCAACTGGCAGTTTTACGGCACGGTGGTGGACCTGCAACTGGGCGCCACCAACCCGCGCTTTGCCGATGAACCCTCGGAGGCACGCCTGCCCGCCGGGCTGGTGGACCTGCTGCACGGGCAGACGCTCTACACCAACCTGGAGGTGCTGCCCAAACTGATGGCGGAGATTGGCCCGGAGCCGGGCACGCCGGCCTACGAAGCCTGGGTGCGGGAGCATCCGGAGGGAGGGCGCATCATGAGCGTGCGCACGGTACCCCTGCACCATGCCACCGTGCGCCTGGCCAGCGCCGGCGATGTGGCCGAGATTTTTGGCGAGCCGAGCGAGCGCAACTTTGTCCTGGGGTACACCCGCGAGCAGGGCCACCCCATCCCGATTGACCTGGAAAAGTTCGTCCAGCGTTCGGCGGGCATCTTCGGCGCCACCGGCACGGGCAAGTCCTTCCTCACCCGCATGATCCTGGCGGGGCTCATTCACTACAACCAGGCTTCGGTGCTGGTTTTCGACATGCACAACGAGTACGGCTTCGACGACATCGCCTCCGACACCCGCGAGACGGTGATCGGCCTGCGCACCAAGTTCCCGGCGCGCGTGCGCGTGGTGGCCCTGGGGCAGAATGCCATCATCCGCGGGCGCTCGCCCGATTTCAACCTCGTGCTGGGGGAGCGCGACCTGGAGCCCGAAGACATTGAGATGCTCACGCGCGAACTGAACCTCAAAGAGACCACCCCCACCACGCTAACCGCGCTGGTGCAGTCCTTCGGCGAGAACTGGTTCCACGAGTTCCGCCACATGGAGGTCGGCACGGAGATCACGAATGAAGACGGCAAAAAGGTGCCTGCGCCGGGCAGTGTGGCCGCATGGGCCAACGCGGTGGGCACCAACGTCATGGCGGCGGAGGGCTTGCACAACAAACTGCGTCGCCTGTTCGAGAAGCCCTACATCGTCCCCGACCCGCCTCCCGGCGCCACCATCCAGCAGATCATCCAGTGCCTGGAAGCCGGGCAGCATGTGGTGCTCTCGTTCGGCACGTACGAGAGCGACCTGGATTACCTGCTGGTGACCAATGTGCTCACCCGCCACATCCGCGAGGCCTGGGTGAAGAAGGCCGAGACCTACCGCGCCCACGGGCAGGAGAAGGCGCCGGCGCCGCGCCCGCTGGTGATTGTATTGGAAGAGGCGCACAAACTGCTCAACCGCGAACTGGCCGGGCAGACCACCTTCAGCACGATTGCCCGCGAGATGCGCAAGTACTTCGTCACCCTGCTGGTGGTGGACCAGCGCCCCTCGCAGATTTACGACGAGGTGATGTCGCAACTGGGCACGCGCATCAGCGGCTGGTTGGGGGATGAGAGCGACATTCACGCGGTGCTCTCCGGCCTGGCCGACCGCGATCAGTTGCGCGGCATGCTTGCCCACCTCCAGCCGCGCGAGGAGGTGCTGGTGATGGGCTGGGGCGTGCCCATGGCCATTCCCATCCGCAGCCGCCGCTACGATGCGCGCTTCTGGGAAGACCTGCTGGGGCCCTCCAGCCGACTGCCGACCAGCCTGGAAGAGGCGAGCAAAAAACTGGGGTTCTGAGCCACGCTCAGGGCCGCCACAACCACCACATACCCAGTGCAATGGCCGCGCCGAGCAGGCTGCCCACCGCCACCTGGCGGGGGGTGTGGCCGAGCATTTCCTTGAGGCGCTCCTGCGAGAGCGGCTGTCCGCTGAACAGTTCTTGCAGGAGGACATTCAATTTTTGGGCGTGCACCCCGGCCTGACGGCGCACCCCGGCGGCATCGTAAAGCACGATCATGGTGATGGCGACCCCCAGCGCAAAGACCGGGTGATCAAATCCATGGTACAGCCCCACCGAAAGCGTGGTGGCGACCATCAGCGCGGCGTGCGAGGAGGGCATGCCCCCCATGCTGAACCACATGTTCCAGTTCCAGCGCCGGTTGACCCAGTAGTCAATCGGCACTTTGAGAAACTGCGCCAGCCAGAGCGCCAGCAAACCCGCCAGCAGGGGGCGATTGGCCAGCAGTTCGTGCCACACCATCAGGGCGCCACCTCCTCCTCAGGGGGTTCGCCTTCCGGCGCCGCGCTGGGGTCGAGTTCGCGCACGCGCAGTTCGGCCTGGTCCAGCAGGGCCTGGCAGTGGCGGATGAGCGCCTGCCCGCGCTCAAACAGGCGGATGGCCTCTTCCAGCGATTGCTGGCCGCTTTCCAGGCGCTGCACCAGTTGCTCCAGTTCGGCATAGGCCTCTTCGTAGGAGAGGGACTCCACGGCTTTCCAGGGCTCAGGCATGCTTACCTCCTTCCGGGGCGGTTGGGGGGTGGGGGTGCAGGGATTCCACCCGCGTGCTCAGGTGGCCATCGGCCAGGTGGGCGTGCAGAACCTCACCGGCGGTGGCCTGGCTCACCCGCTGGACGGTCTGGCCGTCGGGGCGCTGTAAGATGGCGTAGCCGCGCGCCAGGACGGCGCGGGGGTTGAGCGATTCCAGGCGCGCCTGCAGGCCCTGCAGGTGCAGGCGGCGCAGGCGCAGGGCGCCGGCCATGTGGTGGGCGGCCCAGGTGCTCAGGTAATCTAAGCGCTGACGATCTTCGCCCACACGGCGCAGGGGCGAGGCGCGCTCCAGGCGCTGGCGCAGGTGCAGCAGGCGGCGGGCGTTTTCCTGCACCTGAGCCGCCAGGGCGCCGGCCAGGCGGTGGGCCAGGTGGCGCACCTGCTGGCGCAGTTCGTCTCCATCCGGGGTGGCCAGCATGGCCGCCGCCGAGGGAGTGGGAGCGCGCAGGTCGGCGGCAAAATCGGCCAGGGTGAAGTCGGTTTCGTGGCCGATGCCGGTGATGACGGGGGCCTGAGAGGCGGCAATGGCGCGCACCACGCGCTCATCGTTGAAGGCCCACAGGTCCTCCAGGGAGCCCCCGCCGCGCGCCACGATGATCACGCTGGGCTGTTCGCGCCGGTTCAGGTCGGCAATGGCGCGCACCACCTCGCCGGCGGCTTCTTCCCCCTGCACGCTGACCGGCGCCAGCACCACCTCCACCAGGGGGTAGCGGCGACGAATGATGTTAAGCATGTCCTGGAGCGCCGCGCCGGTGGGCGAGGTGACCAGGCCAATACGCTGGGGGAAGGCGGGGATGGGTCGCTTGCGCGCGGTTTCAAACAGTCCCTCGGCTTCCAGGCGGGCCTTCAGGCGCAGGAATTCCTGAAAGGAATCCCCCTCGCCGACCAGGCGCAGGGCATCCACGTACAACTGGTACTGCCCGTCGCGCTCGTACAGGCTGATGTAGCCGTGGGCTTCGACGGCCAGGCCGTTTTGCAGGGCCACGCGCAGGCGCTGGGCGTGCGTGCGCCAGATGACGCAGCGCAGGGCGGCGAATTCATCCTTGAGGGTGAAGTAAATGTGGCCCGAGGTGGGGCGGGAGAGGTTGGAGATCTCCCCCTGCACCCATACATCTTGCAGGAGCGCATCACTTTCCAGCAGGGTGCGCAGGTACTGGGTGAGGGCGCTCACACTCAGCGCCGGGGCCGGGAAGAGGGGGATCTGTTCGAACGCCATGGCAATTCAAGGATACCCTGCCCGCCCGCGACTGTCAACGGAATGAGAGCGGCGGGGTGTGGTAGAATACAAGACGGCCCGTCGCCTTTTTGCGGGCCGGGAGTGCACATGCGCGTTGGTCAAAACCCTGCCAAATTCGTCCATGAGGTGGCGCGCCCGGAGCGCATCACCGTGGCCATTCTCAACTACATTCCCTTCCTGAGCGGCTTTTACGCCGAGATGCTGGACGTTCTGCGCACCTGCCTGGAGTCGGTGCGCCAGGAGGCCGGCCTACCGTTTGATCTGCTGGTGTTTGATAACGGCAGTTGTGCAGAGGTGCAGGATTACCTGCTGGGCGAGCAGCGCGCCGGGCGCATCCAGTACCTGTGGCTCTCGGAGAAGAACCTGGGCAAAGGGGGGGCGTGGAACCTCATCCTCAGCGGGGCGCCGGGGGAGATCATCGCCTATGCCGATAACGACGTGCTGTTCTACCCCGGCTGGCTGAGCGAGAGTGTGCACGTGCTGGAAACTTTCCCCCGCGTGGGCATGGTCACCAGCCGGCCTTTCATCACCAAGCCCGAGTACCTGACCCACACCCTGGCCTGGGCGCGCAGCGACCCCGAAGCCCGGGTGGAGGAGGGCAAATTCATCCCCTGGGAGACCTACTTCGAGTTTGCGCGCTCGCTGGGTCAGGAGCCGGAGGTGATCCGTCAGGATTTTGAGAAAGATACTTGCTTCCGCATCACCTACCGCGGGGTGAGCGCCATTGCGGGCGCCTCGCACTGGCAGTTTGTGGCCTACAAATCGGTGCTGGCCGAGTTTTTGCCCTTTGACATGAACCGCCCGATGGGGCAGGTCAAGCAACTGGATGAGCGCATGAATCAGGCCGGCTACCTGCGCCTGATGCTGACCGAGCCGCGCGTGATGAACATGAGCAACACCCTGCGCGGCATCCGCCGCCCGGAAGCCCCGGCGGCCAGCCCGACGCGTCGGCAGCGTGTGTGGGATTGGGCGCCCGTGCGCAAGGCCCTGCTGAGCCTGCACGATGCCATCTTCCGCCTGTACTTTGATCGTTAGAGGAAGCCATGCGTCTCGGTCAGAACCCGGCTCGCATTGATACTCCGGCTTACACCCCCCAACCCCTGGGCCTGGCCTCGCTGGTGTTCATCCCCCACCTGGAAGGCTACTTTCAGCACGGGCTGACCATTTTAAAGGCGCACCTGCTGAGCCTGCACGCCCACACCGAGGCGCCCTTCGACCTGCTGGTTTTCGATAACGGCAGTTGCCACGAGGTGAAGGCGTTTTTGCACGAGATGCAGGCGGCGGGCTGGATTCGCTGGCTGGTGACCTCGGAGGTCAACCTGGGCAAGACGGGGGCGCTGAACTGGATTCTGGCGGCCATGCCCAACCCGATCATCGGTTATGCCGATGCGGATGTGTTCTTCCGGCGGGGCTGGTGGCCGGCCAGCCGGGAGTTGCTGGAAGGCTTCCCCCAGGCCGGCATTGTGACCGCCCAGCCCTGCTTTTTTGACATTTTGCGCGGCGAGGGGCAGGCCGCGGGGCGCCTCTTTGCCCCGCACCAGGTGGAAGCCTACACCCCCGACCCCGAGGTGGTGGAGGAGTACTGCCGCGGCATCAATGCCCCGGAGGACCTGCGCCAGCGCTACCTGCGCACGCCCCTGGCGGTGGTGCGCAATGCCCAGGGCGTGCCAGCGGTGCTGGGCGCTTCGCACATGCAGTTCGTGGCCCAGCGCGAGGTTTTGCGCCAGGTCTTGCCCCTGCCGGCCACGCGCGGCCTTTCACCGGAGGAAGACCGGGTCTTCAACCAGCGCATTGACGACCTGGGACGGCTGCACCTTTCCACCCTGCGGCCCTGGGTGGTGCACATGGGCAATACGGTGGATGCGCACCTCCAGCCCGAGGTGGAGGCCGTGCTCGGCACGCCGCTGGCCCCCCCGACGCCGCCCACCCCGGCGGTGGAGGGCAGTTTGCCGCGGCGCTGGCTGGGTAAACTGGCCCGCATGCCCCGTTTGCGGCGCTACTTTTTACGTCTTTATAACGCCTTGTATGAAATTTATTCGGAGCGATGACCCTGAACCCACAGAAACCGCGTATTTTCATCTCTGCTGATCACGGCCTGGCCGTGGTGTACTTCCTGCAAAGCGATGTGGTCCCCACTCTGTTGGAGGCGGGGGCCGAGGTGATTGTGCTCAGCGACGACAGCCTGACCGAACAACTGGCCCAGCGCTTCGGGCGCCCCGGCCTGACCTTTGAGGGCTTGCGGCTGGCCCAGGCGCGCGCCTACGAGCAGCAGCACGACCGCGAATGGCAGTGGTGGCTGGGCTTTTTGCGCCGGGTGGGCAGTTCGCGGCGCATCAACACCGGTGCCACCGATAGTTACATCCGCCAGGTGATAGTGGAATCGGGCAACCGGCGCCGCCTTTTCCTGCCCCTGGCCCTGCTGGCGGTGCTGGCCCTGCGCCACAGCCGGGCGGCACGGCGGGCCCTGCGCCGCGCTCAATTGCGCTACACCCCCGGCTTGTACACCGATCTCTTCGAGCGCTACCACCCCGACCTGGTGGTGGCGGCCACGCCGGGCTGGCGCCTGGATCGCTACCTGCTGCGCGAGGCGGCGGCGCACGGCATCCGTACGGCCGCCGTGGTGGTGGGCTGGGACAACCCCAGCAGTTACAGCCTGCCCGGCGCCCCGGTGGATTGGATCACCTGCTGGTCGGCCATCCAGAAAGACGAACTGGTGCTGGGCTCCGATTGGCCGCCCGAACGGGTGCACATTGGGGGCATCCCCTCCTACGATGGCTACTTCCGCCGCACCTGGTTGATCCCGCGCGAGGCGTACTTCCGCCTGCACGGCCTGGACCCCCAGCGCAAACTGATTGCCTACGCGTGCAGTTTCGTCTCCTTCTCGCCGAACTACCAGAACGTGGAGGCCCTGGCGCGCCTGGTGGCCAGCGATGCGCTGGCCGAACCGGCTCAGTTGTTGGTGCGCCTGCACCCCAACCACTTCTGGAACGTCAAACTCTTCCGGGATGAGGCGGATAAGATCCGCCGCCTGGCGCGCGAACTGCCCCACGTGCACGTGGTGGAGCCGGTGCCGCTGGGGGGCGAACTGGGGCACTACTCGGGCGAGGACATGCCCGAAAAGGCCTCGATGATGGCGCATGCGGATGTGTTTACCACGGTTTATTCGACCATGGTGGTGGAGACGGCCATTCACGACCGCCCCATTGTCAGCGTGTGCCTGGATGTGCCCGGCGGCTGGAACGTGCCGCGCAAGTACTCTCTGCCGCTTTCCAAGATCGGCAACTGGCCCACCCACCTGCGCTTCCGCCGTTCGGGGGCGGGCAAGGTGGCGCTGAACGAGCGCGAATTGGCGGCGGCGCTCAACCACTACCTGCAAAACCCGCAGGCCGATCACGAGAATCGGCAGCGCTTCATCCGCGAGGAGGTCACCTTCACCGATGGCACGGCGGGGCGGCGCACGGGCGAATTCCTGTTTTCGCTGTTGCAGCGCCCCGCAGGAGGTTGGGAATGAGAGTGCTGATTGCCGGTTTTGGCTCCATTGGACGGCGCCATTTTCGCAACCTGCTCATGCTGGGGGAGCGGGATCTGATCTTTTACCGCACCCAGCGCAGTACCCTGCCCACCGATGAACTGAAGGACTACGTGGTGGAAACGAACCTGGAAGCGGCACTGGCCCACCAGCCGGATGCGGTGATTGTGGCCAACCCGACCGCTCTGCACCTGGAAGTGGCCATTCCGGCGGCCCAGCGCGGCTGTCACCTGCTGCTGGAAAAGCCCATTGCGCACTCGCTGGCGGGGGTCGGCGCCCTGCGCGCCGCGGTGGAGCAGAGCGGGGCGCGCGTGCTGGTGGGCTTTCAATTTCGCTACCACCCCAGCCTGCGGTGCATCAAGCGCTGGCTGGAGGAGGGCGCCATCGGCCGCCCGGTGCACGCACGCGCCCACTGGGGCGAGTACCTGCCGGACTGGCACCCCTGGGAGGATTACCGCCGCAGTTACGCCGCCCGCCCCGACCTGGGGGGTGGGGTGGTGCTCACCCTGTGCCACCCTTTCGATTACCTGCGCTGGCTGTTGGGCGAGGTGGAGAGCGTCACCGCCAACCTGGCCACGCTGGGCGATCTGGGCATCCCGGTGGAAGATACGGCAGACATTGGCCTGCAGTTTCAATCGGGCGCGCTGGCGCAGGTGCACCTGGATTACCTCCAGCGCCCGCCCAACCACCACCTGGAGATCATCGGCACGGCGGGCATGATTCGCTGGGATAACACCTACGGCACCTGCCGCGTGTACCGCGCCAGCACCGAAACCTGGGAGACCTACACCCCGCCGAGCGGGTTTGAGCGCAATGATCTGTTTTTAGATGAACTGCGCCACTTCCGGCGGGTGGTGGCGGGGGAGGAAGCCCCCCACTGCACCCTGGAAGACGGCATTCAGGCGCTGACGATTGCGCTGGCGGCGCATGAGGCGGCGCGCAGCGGGCGGCGGGTGCGCCTGAACGAGTTTCTGACTTCAATGACGGAGGCAAGCCAATGACCCCCATTTTGGAGCGGTTCAGGTTAGATGGCCGCGTGGCCGTGGTCACCGGCGGGGCGGGCCTGCTGGGGCGCGAATTTGCGCGCACCCTGGCCGAGGCCGGGGCGGCGGTGGTGGTGGCCGATATTCAAGCGGCGGCGGCAGAAGCCGTGGCGGCGGATTTGCGCGCCCAGGGCTACCCCGCGCAGGGCATGCGCCTGGATGTGACCGACCCGGCATCGGTGCGCGACCTGGTGGCAGCCACCCTGGCACATTTTGAGCGGCTGGATGTGCTGGTCAACAGCGCGGCGCTGGATCCCAAATTTGACCCGGAGGCGCTGGCACGCGGCATCGTCCCGGGGCGCTTCGAGGATTTTCCGCTGGACCTGTGGAACCAGGCGCTGGCAGTCAACCTGACCGGGGTGTTCCTGGTCACCCAGGCGTGTGTGCAGCCCATGCTGGCGCAGGGCGGGCGGGGCAGCATCATCAACATCTGCTCGACCTACGGGCTGAACGGCCCCGACCAGCGCATTTACGTGCGTTCGGATGGGCAGCGCGTGGGCTACAAGCCGGTTTACTACACCGTGACCAAGGCGGGGGTGCTGGGCTTCACCAAGTACCTGGCCGCCTACTACGCCGGGACGCAGATCCGGGTGAACGCGCTCACGCCGGGTGGGGTTTACAACCAGCACGATGAGGAGTTTGTGCGCAATTACGCCGCGCGCACCATTCTGGGGCGCATGGCGCGCAAGGACGAAATGAACGGGGCGCTGCTCTTTCTGGCTTCGGATGCTTCTTCGTACATGACGGGGGCAAACCTGATTGTGGACGGAGGGTGGACGGCATGGTAGCGCCCGAGGTGCTTGCGCTCATCCCGGCGCGCGGGGGCTCCAAAGGCATCCCGCGCAAGAACATCCGCCCGTTTGCCGGTCACCCGCTCATCGCCTACAGCATTGCCGCGGCGCGCCAGGCCGAGACGGTCACGCGGGTGATTGTCTCGACGGACGATGCCGAGATCGCCGAGGTGGCGCGGGCGTACGGCGCCGAGACGCCCTTCCTGCGCCCGCCCGAACTGGCGCAAGATGCGACCACCGATCTGCCGGTTTTTGAGCACGCCCTGCGCTGGCTGGCCGAGCAGGAAAACTACCGGCCGCAGGTGGTGGTGCAGTTGCGCCCCACCTCGCCGGTGCGCCCGCGGGGGCTGGTGGATGCCGCGGTGCGCCTGCTGCTGGCCCACCCGGAGGCCGATTCGGTGCGCGGGGTGGTGCCCGCGGGGCAGAATCCTTTCAAAATGTGGCGCATTGATCCCCACAGCGGGACCCTGCAGCCCCTGCTGAGCCTGCCCGGCGTGCCCGAGCCCTACAATGCGCCGCGCCAGAGCCTGCCGCCGGTCTTCTGGCAGACCGGCCACATTGATGCCATCCGCCCGAGCACTATCCTGGAAAAGCACTCCATGAGCGGGGCGGTGATCCTGCCCCTGCAAATTGACCCGCGCTACACGGTAGATATTGACACCCCCGCCGACTGGCAGCGCGCGGAGTGGCTGGTTTACTTCGGCGGGCTGGACATGGTCCAGCCGATCCCACGCCGCCCCCTGCCCGAGCGGGTGGCGCTGGTGGTGTTTGATTTCGACGGGGTGATGACCGATAACCGCGTCTGGGTGGATGGCGAGGGGCACGAGTTTGTGGCCGCCTACCGCTCCGATAGCATCGGCCTGCACCGGCTTTTTGCGGCGGGCATTCAGGCGCTGGTACTTTCGGCGGAGACCAACCCGGTGGTGGAGGCGCGCTGTCGGAAGATTGGGCTGCCCTTTTTGCAGGGGATTCGGGATAAGGCGACGGCGCTGCGCCAGGTGCTGGCCGAGCGCGGGCTGGAGGCCGCGCAGGTGGTTTACATGGGCAACGACATCAACGACCTGCCCTGCTTCCCGCTGGTGGGGTGTGCGGTGGCGCCGGCCGATGCTCAGCCGGAGGTGCTGCGGGCCGCCGATCTCATCCTCACCCGTGCGGGGGGGCACGGGGCGGTGCGCGAGTTGTGCGACCTGCTGGTGCTTCGGCAGCAGGCGCGCGCTTAGACGGCCGCTTCGGCCTGACCCTGGGGGATGAACACCTGCCCCGTGGCCGGATCGCCCAGGGCGAGCACCTGCTCGGGGTGATGGAGGACCAGCCAGGCGGTGTAGGCGGCCACCAGGGCATTCAGTTCGCCGGGGGTGTGGATGAGGTGCAGGGGGAGTTGCCCGCGGCGCAGGCGGTGGCGGGTGATCTCTTCGAAAAAGCGCATGGGGTCCTGAATGCCCAGGCCGGCATCGGCGAGGAGGATCTGGCGCTGCCAGCGGCCTTCCAGGCGGTGGGCCGGGAGCAGGGCGTGCCCCAGGAGCGCGGTGAAGGCGGCTTCGGCGGGCACTTCGAGCCACTGGCGGGGCGCTTCGGGATGGGGGTGAGGGCGGTA
>FWWL01008302.1_pt1 | contig 13442 bp, 14 predicted proteins | sample 2228331 | NCBI WGS metagenome assembly FWWL01 (sample SAMEA103939775, study PRJEB20133) | metagenome | reverse complement strand
TACTCCGTTTAATGCCCAGATGGATCCAGAAGAAGAAAAGTTTGCTTATTCAAAACGTTAAAGGCTTTTTATTATTAATTAAGCTTTTTTATCAGTGTTCTTTACGGGCTCTATAAAATTTAAAACTGCTCGGTTTTTAAAAACCGGGGCTGGAATGAAGTTTAATATTTTATTTACTCGAAAGAATTGATTATAATTTTTGCACTGCTTCCATTCTTTGGCGGATGGCGCATTCGTCTAGCGGCCCAGGATACGGCCCTCTCAAGGCTGAGGCACGGGTTCGAATCCCGTATGCGCCACCATTTCTCTCGTTCAAATATCAATTCAACTTGCATTTATGCTATATTATTAACTGTAATAAGTTCATGAGGAGAAGGAAATGGCATTGAGGAGCATTTTTCAGGCAAAGATGGAGAAACTCCAGAATGAAATTATTGATATGGGAACAGTTACTGCTGATATGATACGGCTGTCAATGGAAGCACTGGTAGAGCGTAATAACGAAAAGGTTAAGCGGGTTCTTGAGCTCGAAGATTTTGTCGATGAGATGTATAACAAGCTCGAATCAAAGTGTGCGAGGCTTATCGCAACTCAGGCACCGGTTGCACGAGACTTAAGAATAATATCTTCGGCATTCAAGATTTTGAGCGATGTTGAAAGGATTGCAGATTACAGTGTTGATATTGCCTTCGTGGCAAAAAAGCTTCTAAAGAAAGAGCCGATCAAGCCGTACAAAGATTTTCCGAAAATGGCAGATCTTGATGTTCAAATGCTTAATCTTGTGCTCTCAGCATACAAGAAGATGGATCTTGAAGCCTGTTATGCTGTTGGAAAAATGGATGATGAAGTGGATAAGCTCTACAAAAAGAGCTTCAAAGAGCTGGTGAACCTTATGAAAGAATCGCCCGAGAATGTGGAACGCGCAGTCAATCTTGTTCTTGTCGGAAGATACCTGGAAAGAATAGGAGATCACATTACAAATGTTGCAGAGCGCATTGTTTATATTGAAACGGGAGTCTTAAGCAATCTGAAAAGCCTCCAATCATGAGAAGAGTGCATGTTTTTATCTCAGGTAGAGTTCAGGGAGTCTGGTTCAGATCTTCGACCAAAAAGGTGGCTTCTGAACTTGGCGTTTCTGGGTGGGTAAGAAACCTGCCCGATGGTAGAGTTGAGGCAGTTTTTGAGGGCGATGATGAAAAAGTGAGCAAATGCCTGGAGTGGTGCAGAGAAGGACCTCCGGGCGCAGTCGTTACAGATGTTGAGGTCATTGACGAAGTGCCCGAAGGTGAGAGGGATTTCAAAATTATCTATTGATGGGGTTTTCTGGTGGACGACAGAGAATTTGTAAGGGTGGCAGTCCTGTCAGACGAAATAGAGGCAATGAGCCTCGTCGAATTTCTGAAAGAGGCAGGAATTGAGGCTGTGGTTCGGCGGTATTCGATCCCTGCATACGATCCAGAGTTTGTGGGAACCGGTATTCCGGGCATCGGCATGATTCTTGCCGGGATGTGGGGCGAACTTTTTGTTCCAGCCGACAGAAAAGAAGAAGCAGAAAAGCTAATCGATGAATTGAGAAAAAGCAGAGCTGAAAGTTATTCGGTCGAAGAAGAGGAAGAAGGTTCAGATTCAGAAGATTTTTGATTTTCTTTTCTACTGTCTGTTATATAAAAGCCACTACCTTTGAAAATAATCCCGGCAGGGCTGATTAATCTTTTAGCCTGCTTTCCGCAGGAAGGACAGACTGCTGAGCTGTCGCCTCCAATATGAAGTTTTTCAAATACGATATCGCATTCCTGGCATCTGTATTCGTAAATTGGCATTAATACACCACCTCCTGTTTGATTTTCACGAAAATCAGGGAAATTTTGTTTTCTTGGCGTGATTAAGATTTACAATATATATTTTATATGCAAAACAGACGATTATCAAATACAGGTTATACAGAAAAGAAGCGTCCTGCCTGGCTTTATCCTGCGCTTATACTTCTGATGGGCTTCTGGGGTTATGCATTTGTTGCCATCAAGCAGCTTTTATATGAGCTGAGTCCTGTTGATCTTACTGTCCTTCGGTTTCTGTTTGTTTTTGTTTCGATAATTGCTTACATGCTTTTTGATGTGCTGCGAAAGAGAAAGCCGCCTGCGATCAACAGAAGAAATTTACCTGTGCTTCTTATTCTCGGATTTGTGGGTGTATTCTGTTATCACCTTGCTCTGAACTATGGTGAGCAATTTGTTTCAGCGAATGTTGCAAGCCTTATTGTTTTTACCTCACCGGTCTTCACGCTCGTTTTTTCAAAAGTATTTCTGAACGAAAGCATCTCTTTTAAGAAAAAACTCGGTATTTTTCTTGCACTTACGGGAGCTGTTATTGTTGTTGTTTCTCAGAATTCTTCTGTTGAGATCAATCCGAAAATGCTTGCCGGCGCTCTGATAGTTTTTATTTCACCTCTTTCGTGGTCTCTCTATACTATTTTCGGGCGCAAGTACGGAAATTCATTGCAGGGGATAAACCGCCTTTATTATTCTCTCTATACGATGCTTTTCGGCAGCGTTTTTCTGATGTTTTTCTTACGCTACGAAACCATCAATGCACTTGTCAATCTGTCCTTTCATAATCTGCTTAATCTGCTCACTCTATCAATTCTTTCAAGCTTTCTCGGTTATATCATCTGGGTGGCAGCACTTGAATATATGACTGCAAGTGAGCTCAGCGCGTTTCTATATCTGATACCGGTTTATACTCAGATTTTTTCTTTATTGTTCTTCAGAGAAGTAGTTGGATTGTTCTTCCTTGCCGGTGCTTTTCTTGTGTTTGCAGGTATATATTTTGTGGAGAAAGGCTGACACCTGTTTTTTATGCTATAATTTTTTAAGTCAGGCTCGAGCTTGCGGGAGCCGGTGTTTTCCGGCTGAGAGTTTCGGTTTAACCGAAAGACCGCAAGAACCTGATCTGGATAATCCCAGCGTAGGGAAAGCTCGAGGTTTTTTAAAGGAAAACCTTTAGAAGCCGCCCTACAGCTGGGCGGCTTTTTTATTTAAAAATTATTAGGGAGGTTGAGCAGCATGTACATCAGAAAAATCAGACAGAAAAAACCATTAATCCATCACATCACCAACTACGTGGTCGCAAACGAAACTGCAAATCTCACAATCGCACTCGGAGCTCTTCCGGTGATGACTTATGCAAAACCTGAAGTCGAAGAAATGGTGAGCATTGCCTCTGCGCTCTTAATCAATATTGGAACACTTGACGAGTATCAGGTTGAGTCCATTATGCTTGCCGGCAGGAAAGCAAACGATATCGGCGTGCCGGTTGTTTTTGATCCTGTTGGCGCTGGAGCAACTTCTTACAGGACTGATGTCTCAAGGCGTATTCTGAAAGAAATAAAGGTGGATGTAATTCGAGGAAATTCTGCTGAAATAAGCATTCTCGCAGGCTATAAAGCTGAGGTTGCCGGAGTCGAGGCTATTTCAACCTCAAAAAATATTGATGCTGTTGTCAAAGAACTTGCATTCAAAAACAACTGTATTGTCTGGGCATCAGGAGCTACGGATTATATTAGTGACGGGAAGAGAGTAGCGCTTGTCTATAACGGTCATCCTGCCCTGGGTCTCGTAACGGGAACAGGATGTATGGCGACTACGATTGCTGCAGTCTTTGCTTCGGTGGCAGAGGATAAATTTGATGCTATAGTTAACGCTGCAGCTGCTTTCGGTGTAGCAGGTGAATTAGCGTTCGAAAAATCCGGAGAAAACCCTGGTGCATATCACCAGTCCCTGTACGATGCAGTTTATAATCTGAGCGACGAAGTTGTTGATGCAAAAAAGAGGGTTGAAATAATTGAATAAGGCAAGTGCCTGTAAAATTTCAGGGATATATCTTGTTACTGAAGACTACATGGGAAAAACCCACCTCGATTTTGCTCGTGCCGCTTTGGAAGCAGGGGTAAGGATTATTCAGTACCGTGAGAAAAAGAAGGCTTCAAGAAAGATGCTTGAAGAGGCAGCTGCGATTGCAGGCGAAGTGAAAAAGTATGGCGGAATTTTTATTGTAAATGACAGAGTTGATATTGCACTTGCCTGTGGTGCAGATGGGGTTCACGTTGGTGCTGATGATCTTGATCCACTCATAGTAAGAAAAATTGCTGGAGAAAACTTTATCATCGGGGTTTCTGTTTCGAGCGCGGAAGAGGCTCGGGCGGCAGAAGAGAAAGGCGCAGATTATGTGGCTGTTAGTCCTCTTTATGCCACATCGACAAAGGAAGATGCTGGGGAAGGACTGGGAATAGAAACGTTAAAGCAGGTAAAATCTAAGGTGAAGATTCCGGTGGTGGCAATAGGAGGAATCAATAGAGATAATTTAGCTGAGGTTCTCGGCGCAGGAGCAGATAGTGCGGCGGTTGTATCAGCAATAACCAGAGCAGAAAATCCTTATCATGCCGCAAAAGAACTCGTTATGATTTTCAGGGAAATCAAAGGAGGAAAGTCTGAATGACTTTAATTGAAAGAATAAAGAAGGGTGAATTGCCCGGGCATTTAAAAGATATAGCCGAAAAGGAAAAAATTGACCTTAATCTGCTTCTTGAAAGAATTGTTTCAGGAAGAATTGTGGTTCCACAGAACAGGTTAAGAGAAGTTAAGAAAGCCTGCGCGATTGGAAAAGGAACTGCTGTAAAAGTTAATGCAAACATAGGCACCTCGGCAGATTATCCGGATATCGAGAGCGAAATCGAAAAACTCGAGATAGCTGTAAGGGCCGGTGCTGATACTGTTATGGATTTAAGCACCGGCGGGGATATCGAGAAGACAAGAGTTGAAATTGTTAAACGCTCTGAGGTTCCGGTCGGTACAGTGCCGATCTATGAGGCAGCAGCGAAAGCGATCGATTTGCGTGGAAGCATTGTTGAGATGAGTGAAGGCGATTTGCTGGAGACTATAAGACTGCAGGCTGAACAGGGTGTCGATTTTATGACTATTCATGCAGGCATAACTTTAAGGACTGTAGAGATTCTAAAGAACTCCCCAAGACTTGCCGGGGTCGTATCGAGAGGGGGTTCGTTTCTGGTTGCTTGGATGATACACAACGAGAAGGAAAATCCTCTTTACGAGCACTTCGATAAAGTTCTTGAAATACTTTATGAATACGATGTTACGTTGAGTCTTGGCGATGGTATGCGACCTGGCTGCATCGCCGATGCAACCGATCAGGTGCAGATCGATGAGCTGCTTACGCTCGGGCAGCTGGTAAGAAGAGCGAGAGAAGCAGGAGTTCAGGTTATGGTTGAGGGTCCAGGTCATGTTCCGCTAAATCAGATTGAGGCAAATATTGTTCTCGAGAAAGAAATATGCGACGAAGCACCATTTTATGTGCTAGGACCTCTGCCGACAGACATTGCTCCGGGTTATGATCATCTGGTTTCTGCAATAGGCGGAGCTCTAGCAGCTTATTACGGTGCTGATTTTCTCTGTTATGTTACGCCGAGGGAGCATCTCGGGCTTCCAACAAAAGATGATGTTTATCACGGTGTGGTTGCTTCAAAGATTGCTGCACATATTGCTGATGTGGCGAGAGGAAATCAGGCTGCAATAGAGCGCGATTATGAGATGGCAAAAGCAAGAGCTCAGCTTGACTGGAAGAGGCAGATTGAATTATCGATTGCTCCTCAAACCACAGAGAGAATGCTTAAAGAGCGCAGCAGTGGCACCGGAACCTGTACGATGTGCGGTCCGTACTGCGCAATCGATATAATGAATAAATATCTTGGAGTAAAAACAGTAGAAAGCTGCTGATTATGGGTTTTTCGGAAGCTGAAATAATAGATATTGCCAGGTCTGTATCTGAAAGGACTACAGAAAAATCGAAGTTTGCTGAGTTAATCCAGACGCCTGTGGGCGATGACTGCTTCACTCTCAAAAAAACTGATATACCGTTCGCGATTACCACAGATATGCTTGTAGAAAATGTGCATTTCGATCTGTCCTTCTTTTCATATGCTGATGTAGGCTACAGGTCTGTTGCCGTAAATATTTCTGACCTTGCCTCTCAGGGAGCCGAGCCCGCCTTTATATTCCTTTCTCTCGGTATTCCTGAAAACACAGTGTTTGCTCAGATTAAAGAATTTTTTAGGGGCATTGAGGATGCTTGCCTTGAATTTGGCTGCATTCTTGCCGGTGGAGATACGAACAGAGCCAGCTTTTTTACAGTAAACATTACTGCTCTTGGGTTTGTTCAGAAAGAAATGAGGCGCGATAAGGCAAAACCGGGTGAAAGTATCTGTGTTACGGGTAGCATCGGCAAAGCTTTTGCTGGTTATTTTATTTACAAAAACAGGGTTCAACTCCATTCCTTCAGAGAAATTGCAACGCCTTTCTTGAGACCTGCGCCACGGGTGCATGAGGCTATAAAAATCGCCTCCTGTGGAGTCAAATGCTGCGAAGACATAAGCGATGGTCTTGTAAGGGATCTTAAAAACATATGTATGGCAAGCGGAGTTGGCGCTGAAATTTATCTTGAAAAACTGCCTCTGTCTGAAGAAATCAGAAAAATTGCGCAGAAATTCAAAGAAATAGATTTGATGAAAGAAGCTCTTACATTTGGAGATGATTACGAACTGCTCTTTACGGCAGATAATAGAACAATCGAATGCATTAAAGAATCAGGCATCAGTGATTTTACAGTGATAGGGAAAATTACAGAATCTACTGAAATTCACTTTATCGATGATCGCGGGAACCTCTGTGACTTCGGGGAAGGTTATCTGCATAAATTTTGAATATCTTAAATGCAGCCATAATCGTTTGTGATATTATATTTACTTTGTTGATCTAATCTTTACTGGAGGCGAAATGTTTGAAGAATTGAAAGAAAGAATAAATAAGAAAGAAGCTGTATATGCCGTCATAGGAATGGGATATGTCGGACTTCCTCTTGCAGTGGCAGCGGCTCAGGCAGGTATAACAGTATATGGTTTTGATGTCGATGAAACAAAAATAGAACTTCTCAGACAGGGAAGAACTTACATTACCGATATTTCAGATCAAGAGATTAAAGAGGTTGTTGAGAGCGGCAAACTGATACCTTCTTCAGATGAGTCTGTATTAAACAGAGCTGATGTCATCTCTATCTGTGTGCCAACGCCGTTAAACAAAAACAGAGATCCCGATATGAGATATATAATTGCAGCTGCGGAAGCGATAAAGAGAAACATGAGAAGAGGTCAATTAGTAATTCTTGAAAGCACAACTTATCCTGGAACAACACGCGAAATTCTTCTGCCCATTATCACAAACAACGGCTTTGAAGCCGGTAAAGATGTTTTTTTGGCCTTTTCCCCGGAAAGAATCGATCCAGGAAATCCGAAATGGAACATCAAAAATACACCAAAAGTAGTTGGCGGAATTTCTGAGAAGTGCACAGATCTTGCTGCTACTTTCTACTCGCTTTTTATCGAAAAAATTCATAAAGTCTCTTCCCCGGAGTCTGCTGAGATGACAAAACTCCTCGAGAACATTTTTAGGGCTGTAAATATTGCACTTGTAAATGAGCTGATGCTTCTTGGAGATAGAATGGGAATAAACATCTGGGAAGTAGTCGAAGCAGCAGCTACAAAACCTTTTGGCTTTATGAAGTTCTACCCGGGACCTGGACTCGGTGGGCACTGCATTCCAATCGATCCCTTCTATCTTTCCTGGAAAGCGAAAGAGTACGATTACTGGACTGAGTTCATCGAGCTTGCTGGGAGAATTTCAGAGAATATACCGAGATACGTTGTTCAAAAGGCATACCGTGCTCTGAGTTCAGTTAAAAAACCGCTCCAGGGCTCAAAAATTCTCGTTCTCGGTCTTGCTTACAAGAAAGACATCGGAGATTTGCGTCATTCACCTGCGATTAAAGTTGTAAAACAGCTTTCAGAGGAAGGGGCAGTAATTCTTGCAAACGATCCGCACGTTTCAGATACAGATTTTGAATCAGAATTTTCATTCCCGAACGTAAGAAGAGTCGATCTTGATGATGAAGTCTTAAGCTCTTCAGATCTCGTGATTTTACTTGCAGATCACAGCATCTATGATTACGAGCGAATTGCCGGGAAAGCAAGCCTCATACTTGATACGAGAAATGCTTTTGGTGCTCTCAGAGGCAAATATAGAGAAAAAATCTGGCTCCTGTAGCGGTTTGAGTTCTCACAGTAGAAGTGCTAATATGGAAATTGGGGTGAGCTGAAATGTTTAAAAACTTTGAGAAAATTGCTGTTTTTTTGCTTGTCGTCACGGTTGTTTCTCTTCTTGTTTTAAGCACCGGTTGTGAGGGGCAGAAAGAAAGCTCAGGAGTTGAACCTTCTGCGAAACCATCTGAAGAGAAAGCCGAGGAGCCAAAGGAGGAAACTGCCGCAAGAGATAAGATAACTGTTTACTTCGCTGACAGTGGGGCGCAGTATCTGGTGCCCTTTGAGTATTCTGTTGGAAGTGAAGAAGATAAAGCAGCGGCTGTAATCGATAGAATCTTTTCGAACGAAGCGCCTGAAGGATATCTTAATGTAGCTCCGGTAGACATGAAAAAGCCTCAGGTTAAAATTGAGGGAGATACCGCTGTTGTAGATCTTGACGCTGATACAATTTCTTTCTACCCAAAAGGAAGCACAGGTGAGAACCTTTTTATTTACTCAATTGTAAACAGCCTTATTGATTCCACGGGTGTAAAGTCAGTTAAATTTACAGTTGGTGGTAAGTCAGTTTACGTTGAAGGATCTAATTACGACTTTTCAGATGCGGTTTTTGAGTATAAAGAGGATATTGTAAAGAAGTAGCTAATCATCTCTCGACTCTTCTGAGTGCTGAAAAACTCCAAAATTTGAAGTTAAATATACATAATTTTCGTATATAATTCTGTGAAAAATTCCTAAGAGGTGTATTATGCGTCGCTATTCAGAACCGACATTCAAAATTAGGGATGAAATCTCAAATGTTTCTCCTTATGTGCCAGGAAAACCGATTGATGAAGTTAAACGTGAGCTGGGCATTGAAGATGTGATAAAACTTGCCTCAAACGAGCTGCCTTACGGTCCACCGGCGAAAGTTCGCGAAACAATCTTTAATGCTGTGAATGAGGTGCACAGATATCCAGACGCCCACTCATACTACCTCAGAAAAGCTATTTCTGAAAAATTCGGTATTGACGAGAAATACATAGTGTTTGGTAATGGCTCATCTGAGCTCATTAAGCTTATTGCCGATTGTATAGTTGTTCCCGGCGACAGGGTTATTTATGCCGAACCCTCATTTGTTATGTACCCGATTGTTACTGCTGCCAGGGGAGGAATTTCAATTAAAGTTCAACTTAAAGTTGAGAATCTTGCGCACGATGTTCAGCAGATGCTGTCAGAAGTGAACGATGCAACCGCGATGCTGATTCTCTGTAATCCTAATAATCCGACTGGAACAATTACTCCGAGAGATGAGGTTTATCGTCTGTTAGAGAATCTACCTGATAATGTTTTTCTTCTCATTGATGAAGCCTATGCCGAATTTGCTGATTCCGATGATTTTATCTCCGGGGTCGACCTGTTCAAAGAAGGCTGGTCAAATTTAGGGGTTCTCCGGTCTTTTTCAAAAGCATACGGCCTTGCCGGTCTGAGGGTAGGATATGGTTTTTTACCCGAGCCTCTTGCAGATGCCGTAAACAGAATTAGAGAACCTTTCAACATAAACCTGCTTGCGCAGGAGGCTGCTCTTGCTGCTCTCGAATGCGAAGATGAATATCAAAGCATTCGCAGTCTGGTTATAAAGGAAAGAGAAAGGCTCGAGAAGGCTCTCAGAGAGAAAGGATTTAAAGTGTATAGATCTCAGGCTAATTTCATATTCGTGGATTCAGGGGTGGATTCTAAAGCTGTTTTTGAGGAGCTTCTGAAGCGCGGTGTGATTGTCAGAGACGGGAGTATTTTCGGCTCGCGATATAATTCATGCCTCAGGGTAACAGTTGGGACACCTGAGGAAAACGACAGATTTGTGGAAGCATTCGTTGAGGTTGTAAAGGAAATTAAGAGAGGTGCATAAGTATGATTATTGTTTTAAAGCCTGAGGTAACCGATGAGCAGATTCAGGCAGTCTGCGAGCGCATAAGAAAAGAAGGTCTGGACGTACATGTCTCAAAAGGTAAGTTCAGGACTATAATCGGCGTTATTGGAGAAGAAGAAGCAGTAAGAAGCCTTCCTCTTGAAGCCTGGCCTGAAGTCGAAAAGGTAATGCCTGTTTTAAAGCCGTACAAGCTTGTTTCTTTAGAGTTCAAACAGTCTCCGACAGCTATCAGAGTAAGGGATGCTGTTATTGGTGGTGGCAGCTTCACCGTCATGGCAGGGCCCTGCTCAGTTGAATCAAGAGAGCAGCTATTTGAGACCGCAAAAGCAGTCAAAGAAGCAGGAGCTTCAGTTTTAAGAGGGGGTGCTTACAAACCGAGAACATCACCCTACAGTTTTCAAGGGCTCGGAATCGAAGGATTGAAACTTTTGAGAGAAGTATCAGAGGAGTTCAATCTTCCTGTGGTTACCGAAGTCATGGATGTAAGGCAGATAGAACATGTCGTTGAGTATGCTGATATTCTTCAGATAGGCGCCAGGAATATGCAGAACTTTAATCTGCTTACTGAGGTGGGAAAGACCGGTTATCCTGTTCTTTTAAAGAGAGGTTTTTCCAATACAATTGAAGAATTATTGATGGCAGCTGAGTATATAGCAAGAGAAGGAAACGACCAGATTATACTCTGTGAACGCGGAATCAGAACTTTTGAAACCGCTACCAGAAATACCCTTGATATCAGCGCAATACCTGTTTTAAAGAGGCTCACTCACCTGCCTGTTGTAGTAGATCCTTCTCATGCGGCGGGGAGATCAGATATAGTTCCTGAGCTGACTCTTGCTGCATTGATTGCCGGTGCTGATGGCGCATTAATCGAAGTGCATCCAGATCCGAAAAGTGCTCTTTGCGATGGACCTCAGTCTCTGAATTTAAACCAGTTTGCTACTCTTATGGAAGACCTCAAACGACTGGTAACGGTGGCTGGCAGGAAGACTTCATGAAAAAGGTTGGAATTGTAGGACTTGGTCTGATCGGCGGTTCGATTGCACGTGCGATTAAAAAATCATCTGAAGAAAATGTTTTTATAAGTGCATTTGATACGAATAGAAGTGTGCTTCAGGTTGCTTTATTTGAAGGTGTCATTGATGCTCAATCTGAATCAATTAAAGAAATAACTGAAAACTCAGATCTGATAGTTGTTGCAACTCCTCTTTCTGAAATTGAAAATGTTTTTGCTGAAATTGGCAGGTTTATCACTTCAAATACTGTTGTTACTGATGTTGCGAGTTTGAAAGTTCCTGTTATTGAAATTGCCCGTAGACACTTGCCTGAGCCTTCGATGTTTGTCGGTGGACATCCAATGGCTGGCTCAGAAAGAGGCGGTTACCATGCAGGTCATCATGAGCTTTTTTCAGGGAGAGTCTACATCGTTACTCCTGTGGCTGAAACTTCAGAAAGAGCATTAAAAGAATTACACTGGCTGATAAAGTCACTCAAAGCAAAGCCCGTTTCTCTCTCTCCGGAAGAGCATGACAGAGTTGTTGCTTATAATTCTCATCTAACACATGTTGTAAGCTGGGCTTTAATTAATGTGGCATTTGAAGACAGAATAGCAGATCTTGCGGCAAGGTATGGGGGGCCAAGCTTCAGGGACATTACAAGAGTGGCGATGTCTCCTGCTGATCTCTGGATAAATATTTTGTCTTTAAACAGGGAGAATGTTTCGAAAATGATCAGGATGCTCATATCTGAGCTTGAGGAGTTTAGAAAAGCCCTTGAGTGTGGAGATATTTCAGAACTGAGGAAACTGATTGAACCGGCAAGAGATAAGAGGGCTGAAATTACTCGGGCTACTGAAGTGTTGAGAGAAATTTACAGAGTTGAGGTTGTTCTTCCGAATATCCCCGGGCAGCTTGCCAGGGTTACCACTGAACTTGGAAGAGCAGGAATAAATATTGAAAACATCGAAATGACTCACGGTGAAGGCGAAGGATTGCTGTTCGTCGATGTTTCCGGTATCGAGACGGCTGAAAAAGCTTCAGATATTCTGAAGGCAGCAGGCTTCGAGGTGACAATCTCGGGTTTTAAGGGGGAGCTTGAGTGATAAAAAAGGAAGGCTCAAAAGCTATCATAACAAGAGTTAAAGAGGTTAGAGGAGCTATTGAACCTCCTGCTGATAAGTCGATTAGTCATCGTGCAGCAATTGCTGCTTCTCTTGTTGAAGGTAAAGTTGAGGTTGATAATTTCCTGCTGTCTGAAGATACTCTAGCAACTGTTAATTGTTTGAGGAAACTTGGAGTAGATATTGAAGTAGATGAAGAAGGCAGATGTTTGATCGTAGAAAGCGCTGGAGCCGGATCATTCTCTGAACCACAAAGCGTCCTTGATGCAAAAAACTCAGCGACTGCAATGAGAATGCTTTCAGGCGTCGTTTCTGCTTTTCCTTTTTTCACTGTGCTAACCGGCGATAATTCACTTGTAAGAAGACCGATGAAGCGGATTATCGAACCTTTGAGTCTCATGGGGGCCACAATTTTATCGCGTAAGGGCGGTTTTCCTCCGCTGGCAATAAAGGGAGGCTTCCTGAAAGGCATAGAATACAGGCTGAAGGTTCCGAGCGCACAGGTAAAATCAGCGATACTTTTTGCAGGCATGCTGGCTGAGAGTGGTAAAACCGTTGTGATTGAAGAATTGAAATCCAGGGATCACACTGAAAGATTGCTTAAAGTGATGGGTGCTCCAGTAAAAATCGAAGGAAAAAGAATAGAAATCAGCCCTTTCCGAAACCTTCAGGCCGAGAAAATTTCTGTTCCGTCCGATCCTTCATCAGCTGCATTCTTCGTGGCAGCAGGTGTTCTTGCGGATGAAGGAGAAGTTATAATCAGGAACTGTTGCCTGAATCCAACTCGTACGGGATTTATCAAGACTCTGCAGGAAAGCGGGGCGAATATTCAGTTTGCAGGGTATTCGCTCATAGGTGCAGAACCGATAGGAGATATCATAGTTAAACCTTCACCTGAACTTAAGCCATTAAGAGTAGAACCCGATGAAGTGCCTTCGCTCGTTGATGAAATACCTGTTTTGAGCGTGGTGGCGGCTTTTACAGAAGGCGTCTCTGTGTTTTCCGGAATCGAGGAGTTGAGATACAAAGAAACAGATAGGATAAATGCTGTTGCTGAGAATTTAACGCGAATGGGCGTCAGGGTTGAGGCATCCGCCGACAGGCTGAAAATCTATGGCTCTAGAAAGCTGACAGGAGACCTGATAAAAACATTTAATGATCATAGGATCGCTATGGCTTTTTCAATTGCAGGTCTTTTTGCCGAGGGTGAAACAGTTATCGATAACGCAGATTGTGTTGCAGTTTCCTACCCT
>FWWL01008296.1_pt1 | contig 13458 bp, 11 predicted proteins | sample 2228331 | NCBI WGS metagenome assembly FWWL01 (sample SAMEA103939775, study PRJEB20133) | metagenome | reverse complement strand
CCCGAGGTTGCCGCCACCATCGAAGAAAAAATCCGCGCCGCCAAAGGCCTTGATTTTCACATAAGCGCCGACACCCACACCGACGTTGAGGAATAAGACGCTCGTCAAGAGGCGTGCCAAGCGAGAGCTGTGGCGATCGCATGGGCGGCTGCCGGCCTTCGGGCCCTGTCACATGCCGGCACGGCGCCAGCATATCGAAACGCACGCGGTGACTCCGTCGAAAACAGCCTCCCGCGCGGGGTGTTGATGGTGCCTCAGATGCAGCGGAAATGACGCTCTGCGCTGCGCTGTTTGGTCCTTCGACGACGCGCAGCCGGCCACGAGGCGGCCAAAGACCCATGCCGGATCAGGCCACGGCTCACCAAATGCCGCGCTCTCGTTTCAGCGTCCGGAAGACGCGGCTCGGCACTTGGCAAGCCGCGCCGGCGCAGCACTTTGGGCGCCTTGGCAGTCAGGGAATAAGCCGGGCCTTATTCGCTGTGACTGCGCGCGGTCTTATTTGCGGCAAATTTGCTGCAAGCCCGGCGCGGTCTATTGGTCGCGCACGCCTTGCCGCGCTTGCACCAGAGCCTTCTGCGGCACAAGCCGCGCTCCAGGCAGAAATAAAAGCCTGAACACAAGGCGTTACTCGCTTGCCGCGGGCGGGCTTTGTGGGGGCAAGGAGGGGTCAACGGGCGGCAAAAAATTCGCTTCAGGCGGGTTCGGCGTGCGCGCGCGCAAATCTCTCATTGCGGCGGTAAAACCCCTCAGCGAGACTGCCACATCGACCGGCTGATCCGGCGCCACGAAGGGCACGATGGTGATAAAGGCGTCAGAGCCGCGCTCGAGTGCGCGCACCTCCTCTGCCGTGAGCCCCATGCGAACAATGCATCCCACAACCGTGCAGACCCGGAACGGTTCGATCCGCATCTGTTCACTTTCGGCGCTCAGCCGAAAACCCAACCCAGCCGGCAGGAAGGTTTCAAGCGGGGTGGTAATGGTTGCACCCGCCACGATATCTCCGGTTTCGGCGAGCGCCGCAATCGAAATCTCGGCCACGGGCTGCCCGTTTGGCTCCCGCAAGAGCTGATACATTTCGCAATATTCGCCCGAGCCATCGTCGAGCCGGGCGCAAATAATCTGCCAGTCTTGATGCTCTGCAACGAGATAAGGCTGGCCGGGCGTTTGCTGCTCACCCTGATTCTGGGCTTGGTTGGGCAGGGCCTCAGATGCGGCCTGCTGACCTGCGGCTTGCTGGGCTGCGGCTTGAAAAGACGGGGCAACGCTCACGGCAACCGCAACCGAAGCCCATAACAAAACGGAAGAAAAGCGGATCATCGACGTTCCATTGAGTTGCGGCGCAAAAGCGCCTCGCACGACGCGCCTAGCATGGCGGCGCGGCCCTGTCAGCCCCCGTTGTCCCTTGTTCACACAAATCCGATTCCGCGGGTCCTGAACCATGAAAAAAAGGGCCCGAATACGGACCCTTTTTGTTTCCCCCTGTCGGACCGGCCGAGTTATGACCCGGACGCTAAGGGCAAATCACGCATCCGTCAACGAAAAAGTGCTGCTGCTTGGTCAACGTCACGCTGAAAGGCCAAGAAACCGAGCCGCGATGGTAAAATAGATGATCACGCCTGCGGCATCGGCATTCACAGTGATGAGAGGGGCCGAGGCGGTGGCCGGATCGAGCTCAAAGCGCGACAGTGCAAAGGGAAGCGACGTGCCAATCACCGACCCCACCAAAACAACGAGCACCATGGCGAGGACCACCGCAACCGTAATGTCTGGCCCGCCGCGCACAAGCCCAAGGCCAAAGACGGCAACCGCCATCGTAAGCCCGAGTGCTGCGGCCACCAAAACTTCGCTCATGAGCATCCGGCCCCAAGCGCGCAGAGCGGCATCGGCTGTGGCGAGCGCTTAGACCATCAAAATGGCCGATTGGCTTCTGGCGTTCCCGTCTGAAGCGATCAACAGCGGCAGAAAGAACACCCGTGCGACTTGCGCTGCGACCATCTCCCCGAAATCGGCAATGCGAGCGCTTGAAAAGAGGGTGGCGAAGATAAGGATCACAAGCCAAGACATCCGCTTTTTATAAAGAAGTCCGACTGAGGCCTTGCGCGGGGAACTCCCAAAGTTGCCACCGCAGAAACCTTGCCGAACCGCTCAGTCTCAACCTCCTCGGCACCGTTCGTAGCACCGTCATCGGTGATGATCCCGACGAGGCGGTCATGACTGCTGATCACGGGCACGGCCAGCAAATCGTAGTTCCGAATAGCCCTTACGGCTCGCGCATTTGCTTCCGCGCCGCGCACGAAAATCGGCTCAGGCCGCGTCAGATCAACCACACGCGCCGTCTTGGGCTTGCCGATCAGCTCGCGCAAGCTGACCGTGCTTAAAAACCGCCGCTCAGCAGCCGTCAGCTCGGCCTGATCAATTGTCTCGGCATCGGGAGCCCCGCGACGCAAAGGCGCAGCGTTTTCCCGGCTGAGAGGTGCGGCGACACGGTCGCCTAATCCGACGTCATGACCGTGCGGGTGGTGCTTTGTGGGTGGCTTGCACGCTTCACGAGATCATCCCGCTCAGCCTGGGCCAAGCGGGGAAAAAGGGTTTCGCGCACCTCTTCGGGTCAGGCGGCAAACAGATCGGCTCTTTCATCATAAGGAAGCGCGCCAAACAGCCGGGCAAAGGTTGCTTGGTCTATCCGTTGCGAACGGTCGGTTTGCACCGCGGGCTCAAGATAACCTAAAACCGGCGCCTGCAGTTCTGGCGAAAGGGCTTTGCGAGCCGCTTGACGGCTTTTTGGGAAGTGCGGACAAAACCGCCGCACGATTGCCCGGATGATCGTTCTCCCGGTGTCAGGAGACGATTGGCTTCTTGCCCCTCAAATAGACGCGCCACTTATGGGGCGGGCAAAACCGGTTTGGTCATGGTTCGCGCCCCTCAAGACTTTGGCGCCTGAGAGGCCCCGCGCGAACCCAAGCTCGGGCGAGGCCAATCAGGCCTTGGTGTCACCTGCGGGATTTTCCCGCGACTTTCGTTGCCCAAATTTTCCTCCTTCGTTTCACCGAACGCGCCTGTGATTGAAGCGCGAGCCCCAAGGAGGGTGGAACCCGTCTGTCAAGCCAAGAAGGAGCAGTTGGCAAAAGCCAGGCCTCAAACAGAGCGCGGCCGCAGCATGAGCCAAATCAACGAGGCACCGGCCAGCACAAGGAACGGCACCATCGCCAAATTGACAAGCTGCCATCCCGTCTGCGCATCCGAGCCGGTGCAATTCATCAGCTGGCCTGACGAGAGCGACGCAAGCGTCACGCCGCCGAACACGAGCATGTCGTTCAGGCCTTGAGTCCGGCCCCGCTCTTCGGGGCGATGCGCCTCGGCAAGAAGTGCGGTTGCCCCAATAAAGCCGAAATTCCAGCCGATGCCCAGCAAGATAAGCGCGACGAAAAAGTGGTGAAGCTCAACCCCCAGCAATGCCACTGCGCCAGCTCCGGCCAGAATGGCAAGACCCACGGCAATAATTGGCTGGGTTCCAAACCGCGCAATCAGGTGGCCGGTGATAAACGAGGGCGCAAACATCGCAAGCACATGCCCGGTAACAATATCGGCAGCGTTTTCGGTGGTAAAACCGCAGCCCACAATCGCAATCGGTGAGGAGGTCATCACCAAGTTCATGAGCGCATAAGAAACAGTTCCGCAGATGATCGCGACCACAATCACAGGCTCCTGCAAAAGCTGCGCGGTGCTGCGGCCTGCGGTGTTTGTTGCCTGTGAAGCCGTTTGCTGAGGACGCGGAATGTCAAGCCCGGCAAACAGCGCAATTCCGAGGAGATTCAACAAGATGACCGTCAGATACGTACCCAAAAACGGGATCGCCGCGGCATCATGAGTGAATTTCACAAGTTGCGGGCCGAGAATGGCAGAAACAAGCCCACCCGCCATCACATAGCTGATCGCTTTTGGGCGATACTCAGCTGGGGCGGTGTCGGTGGCGGCGAAGCGGTAAAAGTTTTGCCCGGCAAGATAGCTACCTGTAAATAGCGCTCCAAGGCAAAACACCCAAAAAAGCCCAAAAACCAGGCCAGCCGCCCCGAGCGCTGCGCCGAGCGCGCCGCCGAGAGCGGACAGGGTAAAACCGGCCTGCCGGCCGAAGCGCTGCATGAAACCGGAAAGCGGCCGCGCGCTTAGCATCGAACCAAGCACGGTTGCCGAAATCGGCAAAGTTGCCCAGCACGGATTGGGTGCAAGCATGGTGCCGGCAAGCCCGGCGATGGTGAAGATCATGGGCATTTGCGCGCCGGCAATCGCTTGTGCGGCAACCAAGACCGCAACGTTGCGCCGCGCGCGGGCAAGGGAAACTTCCTCTGGATTTTCGAGCAAGACCATTGTCTTTCTCTCATATCGAAGCTCTTTTGCCGCGAAAAGAGGGCCGCCTGCGCTTTCTGGACCTCTGGGTGTTCGTTCTTTGCGCCTTTGCCTGCACGCAGTCCTCTGCGTAGAGCCCGTGCGGCCTCGCGCGTGGGGCTCGTTGTGTGGATGCGATCGGCAATTAACGCTCAGCTCAAACTGAGCCCCTTGCGCACCGGCAGCTGAGGCTGATGGACCCCGCGCGGATTCTGTCAATGCCATCGAAGGTGTGCATCAGCGCGCTCTTCCCGCCGCGCGCCGAGGAAACATGCGCCCGGGCGCGGCACTTGCGTGCAGGCGGCAGCTTTTTCGGGACGCGTTAGGTTCAAGAGCTGACAGGCCAGGGGTACGGGTGGCTTTTTCCTACGATTCGATTTCGGCTGAGCGGGCCAAGCCCTAAACCGGAAAAACCCACCCGCGCACAAAAAAGCCCGCATGCCGCAGCGTTGAGGCCAAGGCATGCGGCGAACTGCGCAAGCGCCACGTCGTTGGGCGGTGCAAGCTTAGCGTGCGCTTTGTTCTTCGCTTTCAGCGGCGCTAAAGCCGGTTGGGGGCGAGATGTTTGCGATGACGAAATTGCGCGCAATTGTCGGCCGCGTTCCAGGCGGAAGCGTCACATCGTTGATGTGGATCACATCGCCAATGTCTTTGCCGGTCAGATCGACGACGATCTTTTCGGGGATGTCACCGGCAAGAACATTAAGCTCGACCTCTGGGCGGACAACCGTCAACGTGCCGCCGCGTTTGAGGCCCGGCGAAAGCGCGTGGTTGATAAACTCGACATGGATGTAAAGGTCGATCCGGCTTGTTGCGCGCAGACGCATGAGGTCAACATGGATCGGTTTGTCTTTGACCACGTCGCGTTGCACGTCGCGGCAGATGACGCGAACGTCTTCATAGCCTTCGACCTTGAGATTCCACAGCCGCGATTTGAACCGGCCCGCTTTTAGCTTTTGCAGAAGGTAGTTGTAGTCAAACTCGATCGGCAGTGGGTCTTGCCCCCCACCGTAGACGATGCCTGGCACGCGGCCTGCACGACGCGAAGCGCGGGCGGCCCCCTTACCCGTCCCCGCGCGCGCCGTGGCGATCAGATCTGGGATTTCTCCCGCCATGACGATGCTCCTGATGTTTTGTCCCATTGCTCGGTCCGGCCCCTCCAAGGGTGGATGCGCGGACAATCGGCCCCTAGCGCACTGGGGCGGGAATGAAAAGAGGGGCGCGCGTTGATCGGCCGAACGGGCAAGGCCTTCGAGTCGGAGGTGGGTTAAAAACAAAGCGGGTCAAAAACAAAACAGAGCGGCACCGCTCTAGACATCGCCCGCGCGGCATGTCACCCCACGGGCATGCCTGGCGCTACTGTTTTCGCATCGCTTTCGACGTCCCGGGGGCCGTTGTCGGGCTTTGTTGCGGTTGGTCTTGTGTGGGGGGCATTTGTGGCGTGCCTTCCTGACCTTAAGGTCGCTCTTGGGGTAAGCGAGGGTCAACTCGGGCGGCTTCTCGTCTTTAGCTCGGCCGCGGCCATTTTGCAGATGGCGATCGCACCCTGGCTTGCCGAGCGGCTTGGCCGGGCGGCTTTGCCGCTTGGTGTGGCCGCCATGGGGCTTGCGGTGATGCTGCCCGCTCAGGCGGGGCAGGCAATGGCTTTTGCCGGTGCGATGGCGCTTTTCGGGGCTGCGACTGGGGCAGCCGACATCTTTATGAACGCCCGGCTTTCGACAATCGAAGGGCGCACCCGGGCCCGGCTGATGAACCTCAACCATGCGAGCTATTCCTTTGCCTATGGCGGCGCGGCCGCCTTTGCCGGGCTCTTGCGGGGTTTGGGGTTTCCACCAGAGCTGATCTTGGCGCTTGCGGGGCTTGCCACGCTTGCCCTTGCCGTGCTCACACTCGAGCGGGACGGTTGGATTGACGGGCTTAAAGGGGTTGAGCGGGCGTTTCGGGATGGCGCGCCGCTCGCCGCGATTGCAGGGGCGATCATCGCTGTTGCCTTTTTTGCGGAAAATGCCGTCGAGGCTTGGTCAGCCCTTTATCTCGAACGTGATCTTGGGGCGCTTGTCGGTGCAGGTGCGGCAGGCCCGGCAGTTTTGGGGCTGACGATGGGTATGGGGCGGCTTTTTGGTCAGGCGATGGTGCAGCGGTTTCCTGAACTTGCCGTCCTTTTTGGGGGGCTTGGTGTGGCCGCCCTGGGAGCGGTGGGCGTTGCCCTGGCCCCTGGCCCGTGGCTTGCCACGGCGGCTTTTGCGGTCATCGGGCTTGGCGTTTCGGTTGTCGCACCCACGGCTTTGGGCTATGCCGGGCGGGTGAGCCCATCAGAGACGCGCGGGCGGGTTGTGGCCCGAGCGGCAGTGATTGGCTATTTGGGGTTTTTCCTGGGGCCGCCGGGGCTTGGGTTAGTGGCCGAGCTTGTGGGGTTGCGCGCCTCGTTTGTTGCGGTGGCGATGGTGCTTGTCGCGGCGCTTTTCATTGTCCGGTCTCTCGCCCGCGCGGGCGGGTCGCACGCGTTCTGAGCGGGTCACGTTCGTTCTGAACCGCCAAAGGTTTACGCGGTCCGGGCGCCATGGGCCCCGGGGGTCCCCCGTGCACCCCACAACAACACGTCTTGCGCGCTCCAACCCACGCGCACGCCGCACGCTTTGCCCTGGCGCGGGCGGGTGCCTTAGCCCAAGGCTGAGGCCTGGGTTTTGCCTGACATAGCCTCATGGGCCGTCAATCCGGAAGATTTTTGCAAGTAATCCTTCTTAGAGATAATCGCTGCGCTGGAGGCCGTATTTCGCCATCTTTTCATTGAGCGTCCGGCGCGGCAGGCAAAGCTCTTCCATCACCGCCGCGATCGAGCCCTTGTGTCGGCGCATGACGCTGTCGATCAGCGTGCGCTCGAAGGCTTCGACATAATCTTTGAGCGGCTTGCCCTCGGTGGTCAGCGCGCCGCGCGCGGCATCATTGGCGGCCATAACCAGCGAAGCCACCGAGACCGATCCGCGGCGGGCCTGCAACACCGCTTGCTCGGCAATCGAGATCAGTTGCCGAACGTTGCCCGGCCAGGGGGCCTGCATCAGATAGGCAGCATCATGCGCCGAAAGCTCCGGCACAGGGGCGCCGTATTCTTCGGCATAATGCGCTGCATAGGCGTTGAACAAAGCCAAAATGTCTTGGCCGCGATGGCGCAGGGGTGGGGGCACCAGCACCGCCCCCGCCAAGCGAAAATAAAGATCTTTCCGCAAAAGATCCTGCAGCGATCGATCTGGCACGTGGGCGTTGCAGATCGCAATGACTCGCGTGACTGGAGGGCTGCCTTGCTCGTCAAGAAAGGCAAGCAGCCGTGCCTGCATGGCGGGACTCAGCGCCTCGATATCCTCAAGGCAAAGGGTGCCGCCGCGCGCCTCTTCAACAAGCGGCAAACCGCCCCCAGGCAGAGGGCCGAACAGGCGTTGGGCAAGCTCCGCATCCGGGATTCCGGCGCAATGCAGGCTGACAAAGCGTTTTCCCGCCCGTGGGCCCACCGCATGCAGGGCATGGGCGACCAGCGTCTTGCCCGTGCCAACCTCGCCGTCGATCAGCACATGGCCGTCGGCCTGGCCGAAGTCGAGGATATCTTCCCGAAGCTTTTGCATCTCGGGAGAGCTCCCGACCAGCCGTTTCATCAGCTTTGACGCATCGGCAAGCTCTTGGCGGAGCGCGCGCGCTTCGAGCGCAAGGATCCGTGCTTTGGAGGCTTTTTGCGTGAGTTCGACCAAGCGTTCAGGGTCAAAGGGTTTTTCAACAAAATCAAAAGCCCCAAGCCGCATGGCCTCAACCGCCATGGGCACATCGCCATGACCAGTGATCACAATCACGGGCAAACTCGCATCCATGGCCGCGAGCTTGCGCAACAAGGCCAGCCCATCCATTCCAGGCATTTTCACATCGGTGATCACAACTCCCGGAAAAGCGGGGGAAAGAGTGAGCAAAGCCTCCTCAGCGCTGGCGAAGGTTTCGGTTTCAAAACCCGAAAGACCAAGCCACTGCGCGATCGACGCGCGCATGTCGGATTCATCGTCGATGATCACCACGCGAGCGGCACCGCGCACGGGAGTTTCGGTTGCTGTCATCCTTCGTCTCCGGTGTCCGTTGCTTACTCATTCAAGAGCCTTAGGCAAGGTTCTGCTGCTTCGCTCGCGGCTCAGATGTGCCTCAACGAAAAACAACACGGTCAAAAGTACAAGCACGCCGGCATCGTGACCGGAACAGTTTATCCGACCACCGCGCTTGCCGGGTGAGAAAGCTCTTTGCGCTCAAGAAGCGGCAGTGTCACGTCAAAGGCCGCGCCACCCTCAGGGAGGTTGCGGGCGGTGATTTGCCCGCCGTGGTCTGCGACAATGCCCGAGCTAATGGCAAGACCAAGCCCTGCGCCTTCGCCCGCTGGTTTTGAGGTGTGGAAGGGTTCGAAAATCCGTTCAAGATCGCGAATGCCAGTGCCGTTGTCCTTGATTGTTAGGGTCGCTGTATCCCCTGCCGTCAAGATCAGATCGATCTGCGGATCTGAAACCGTGCGCGTTGCATCAATCGCATTGCTCAGAAGATTGACGATCACCTGTTCAAGACGCAAGGCATCGCCGAGCACCATCACGGGACTTCGCGGTAGGGTTTGCACCACAAGCACCCGTCGCTCTCTGAGCCGTGGCTCCATCAGCGCCAAGGCCCCCTCAACGCAGCGACGAAGGTCAACGGGGGCAAAGGCTTCGCCCCCCTTGCGGGCAAAGGATTTGAGTTGGCGGGCGATGGCCGTCATGCGATCGATCAGGTCGTCGATCCGCTGTAGCGACACCAGTGCTTCTTCGCTACGCCGTCGGATCATCAGCAAGCGGGCCCCGGCGAGATAGGTTTTCATCGCCGCAAGCGGCTGGTTGAGCTCGTGTCCAACGGCTGCGGCCATCTCGCCCAAAACGGCTAATTTCGAGGACTGCTCCAAAGATTGCGCTGCAACCTTAAGCTCCCCTTGGGCCTTGATCCGCGCAGCGATCTCGCGCTGCAGACGGGTATTAAGCGCGCGCAGCTCGGCCGATTCGCGCTCCACGGCAGCCGAGCGGCGTAAAGCCGCACGCGTGAACAACATCAGCCCAAGCGACAACAACCCCGCAAAGCCCAAAGCCACCACCGCAAGCATGCCGTTGACACGGCTGCGCACGCCATCAAGGCGGGTAAAACTCACAAGTCGCCAGTCGCGATGCCCAAGCGCGGTTTCCGAGCGCAGAACCCCTGCATCGGCCAAAATTTCCTCTGGCGCACGCTCGGCCCAGCGCTGGGCGGCGCGCATGGCTCGGGCAATTGCGGAAGGAGGATCGAGGATGGCAAGCGCCTCTGCCTCGGTGCGCCCGCGCCAGCGCGGTTCAGTCGAGAGGATGATTCGGCCTTCGCCGTCAAGCAAGGCAACCACATCCGAAAAGCCTGCCCAAGCGCGTTCGAATTTTGTCAGATCAACCTCAACGGTGACCACACCGAGGGTTTCCCCGCCCTCCCGAATTGCACGGGCAAAGAAAAATCCGTATGCACCCGTCTCGCGCTCATGCGTGACAAAGACTGTCTCTTGGGCGGCCAAAGCCTCGAGAAAAACTGGATCGTCCGCGCGTGACGCTCCAAGCCGCGCGCGATCGGTGGCGCCAACGACTTGTCCCTCGGCGCTCAAAAGCTCGATCGGGCCGGAACCAAGCTCAACTTGCAGGCCGATCAAAAACTCGCTCGTCGGACCGAAGCTTTCGCTTTGCAGCGTTTCCCGCAGCATGGGATCGCGGGCAAGCAGGCTTGGCACAACTTGCGTGCGCAAAAGCTCGGCTTCGATGTTGCCGGCATAAAGCACAAGCCGAAGCTCGGCGCGCGTCCGCGTCTCTGAGGTCAAGGTCTGCGAAAGCCAGCCATCTAAAACCCAAAGTGTTGCCACGGCGGCCAATAGCAAAAGCGCAAAAAGCGCTTTTGCCCAGATTGGAAGCGAAAAACCACGCCGCGCGGAGGGGACAGCTGCGGGCTGCTCCGCCTGCACAGAGGGATGAAGCCCTGACGGGTGCGCCGAGCCTGGCGCTGCACCGGTGTCGCGCATGGGCTTAGCCTAGGCTGACGCGCCGCCGCGCTCAAGATGGATTTGGGCCGCCTCGGCCTTATCCGAGCTTGCCGCTGAGGGGAGGCCGGGCGCTCGGCCTTCTGCTTCAGGCCGTGACGGCAAGCCGCAGAAGCGCGGCAAAAAGGGCCGCTCCATCTGTTCCGCCCTGGGCCCGGTCGATTGCGCGTTCCGGATGCGGCATCATCCCGAGCACGCGCTTGTTTTCCGAAAGTACGCCGGCAATGTCGCGCGCCGAGCCATTGACCGGCTCGGCATAGCGCAGCGCGACCCGCCCCTCGCCCTCAAGACGCTCGAGCGTCTCGGGATCGGCCTGATAGTTTCCGTCATGATGGGCAACGGGGAGCGTGATGCGCGCCCCAACTCCCCAGCCCGCGGTAAAGGGGCTTTCGGCTGTGACCACCAACGGCACCCAGCGGCAGATGAATTTGAGCGTTGCGTTGCGCATCAAGGCCCCAGGCAGCAAGCCCATTTCGACCAGCACTTGAAAGCCGTTGCAGATGCCTAAAACAAACCCGCCCCGCGCGGCATGCCGGCGGATCGCCTCGGCGATTGGGGAACGCGCCGCAATTGCCCCGCAGCGCAGATAATCGCCAAACGAAAAGCCGCCCGGCAAACCGACCACATCGGTGCCGGCGGGAAGCTCGGTGTCCTTGTGCCAAACGCGCTCAACCACAAAACCGGCCGCGGCAAAGGCAACGGCCAAGTCACGATCGCAATTCGAGCCCGGAAACGTGACCACCGCTGCCCGCATCGCACCGTTCCCTTTTGTGCCAAAGGTTAAAAGCAGCATCGCTCTATCAGAGCGCGGCTCCGCTGTGAAGCCTGAGAAACCGCCCCGACGTGCCGACGACGCCGCCCGCGTGGAACACTATCAGAGCGCGGCTCCGCTGTGAAGCCTGAGAAACAGCGGTTCTCCGGGCAAGGAGCGGCCGGCAAATGCTTGTCGCGCAACGCGCACTGCGAAAAGCCCACCACGAGACGCATCGTTGCGTCGCTGTGTGGGCAGGCAAAAGCTTTGGCGCGCGAAAGCTCGCCCTGTGTGGGCAATCGTTTGGCCGGGATCGCTGCGGGATGAGCGCAAAGGCTTTGCCTTCGAGTCCGCTTAGGGGATGAGCCCACGCACGGTTCAGCCGGGGTCGGGCGTGGTCGCGGGGCAGGGGCTTTGCGCCTTGGGCTCGAGCAGAGAAGCCCTCGCACTGAGGGCCGGGCGCTTTCGGTCAGGAGGCCTCTGCTTTCGGGTGCGCTTTCGCCTTGAGCGCGGCAACCAGGGCGCGAAAATGGTTACCCCGGGCTTCAAAATCGGAATATTGGTCAAAGCTTGCCGCTGCCGGTGACAACAGCACCACCTCGCCCGGAGCGGCCTCCGCGAATGCGCGCGCAACCGCCGCCTCAAGCGTGTGGCAGATTTCGAAAGGGGTTGCGCCGATCTGCCTGGCAAAGAGCTCGGCTGCCTCGCCGATCAGGTAAGCCTTGACCACTGAGCCAAGCACGGGGGTAAGGGCGACAATTCCCCCGTCTTTTGCGCGCCCGCCTGCGATCCAGCGGATGCGTGGAAAAGCCCGTAAGGCTTGCAAGGCCGCCTCCGCATTGGTTGCTTTCGAATCATTGACAAAGCGCACGCCGGCAACTTCGGCAACCTGTTCGCAGCGATGCGCAAGCCCGCGGAATGACATGAGGCCTTTTTCTAGCGCCCGCGGTGGAACTCCGAGCGCTCGGCAGGCGGCCCAAGCAGCGCAGGCATTTTGGTGGTTGTGCACCCCTGGCAAGCCGGCAAGGCCGCGCAAATCCAGCGAGGCAACCTGTCGGCCCTGCCGCCATTCGGCGAGAAAGCCGCGGCGGGCAAAGACGGCCCAGCCGAACCGGTCAAGTTTTTGCGTGACCGCGATGCGGATCACGCGTCGATCCTCCGGTGCCAAGGACAGCTGCGTTGCCAAAAATTGCCCTTCGGGTTCATCGACCCCGATGACGCAATGGTCCGGCCCGCCTTCGGCAAACAAGCGGCGTTTGGCGGCGAAATAGCCCCCGAGCCCGCCGTGACGGTCCAAATGATCGGGGGTGAGGTTCAAGAAAACCGCGACGTCTGGGGTGAGGGCGCGCGCAAGCTCAAGCTGATAGCTTGAAAGCTCAAGAACAACCGCAGCACCTTCTCCTGGCGGGTCAAGGGCAAGCACACTTTGCCCGATATTGCCCGCGGTCTGCACGGGCCACCCTGCCTCGGCCAACAGATGGGCAATCAGCGCCGTGGTGGTTGACTTGCCATTTGTTCCCGTCACCGCAATCACGCGCGGCGGGCGCTCGAAGCGGCTCCAATGCTCGGCCCCGAGCGAGCGGAAAAACAACCCGACATCGTTGTCAAGCGGAATCCCTTCGGCCAAAGCCGCCGCCACCACCGGATGCGGCTTTGGGTAAAGGTGCGGAATGCCGGGGCTCACCACCAAAAGCGAAAGCCCTTCACGCGCAGCCGGGTGAGAGAGGTCTACAACCGAGATACCCTGAACCTCGGCCTCGGCACGGGCTTTGGGAGAATCATCCCACCCCACAACGACCGCGCCCCCAGCGGCAAGCGCCCGCGCCGCGCCAAGCCCGGTGCGGGCCAGCCCCAAAACCCCAACGCGGCGCCCTTCAAACCCCTGAACCGGAATCATCGCCCCCTGCCGTGATGCTCTGCCGTGCTCTCTGCTGAGCCAGCTCAGGACGATCACAGCGGGCCACTTGCAAGAGAAAAGCGCGGCACGGCAAAGATAAACACGTTACACCTGTTGTTTCGTGCTTGTCCCATGTCGGCGCGCTGCGCAACCCAGCGCCTGGCTAAGCCCGTTTCGCTTTTCGCTTTCGCTAGGCGTTCGCGTTTGGTTTGCAGGCCGTTCCTTGCCATTTGCCCCTCGTCCCGGTGTGTGGGTTTTGCGGCGCGCGTTTATCCGTCGTTGGGCTTTATTTTGCGCCCGGGCGCAACTTCAGCAAGGTCGCCATGCCTCTCCGAT
>FWWL01005754.1_pt1 | contig 13458 bp, 10 predicted proteins | sample 2228331 | NCBI WGS metagenome assembly FWWL01 (sample SAMEA103939775, study PRJEB20133) | metagenome | reverse complement strand
GGCGGTACTCCATCCACGCGCGATAGTGAACGAGTTCGATTTCAATCCGGAGCCGCTCGGCGTCGAGCAGGCGCAGCAGGTCGGCGCCGCCCAGCCGGTAGGCAGCCTGCGCAATCTTCGAAGTCTCGCCCGCTTCCTGACGCAGGCGCCCAACAAGGTCGCGGATCTGCCTGCGCCGCGTCTCGTATTCGGCTGCCGCCGCCTGCACCTCGGCGCGGATGATGGCCTCGGTGGCGGCAAGATTGGCCTCTGCCGCCTTGATGTCGGCGGCAGCGCTCTGCACGTTGCCCTGATTGCGGTTCAGCACCGGCAGGTCCCATTGGAGCCCGGCGATGAGCGTGTTCTCGCCTGCCGAGCGCTTGTATCCGAACAGCGCGTCGAAATTGGGCGTTGCATTGGCGCGCTGCAGGACGAGGTTGGCGCGCGCCTGTTCGAGCCGCTCGCGCGCCAGCCGTGCCTCGGGACGGCGTTGCACGGCGTCCTCGGGGGAAACAGCCGGCGGTGCGCCAAGTTCGGTTTGCAGCGGTTCCGCAAAGCGCACTTCGGGAAACTCGGCCTGCCCCATGGCGCGGAACAATTCGATGCGCGCTTTGGCGGCATCGAGGGCGGCGTTGTTCGCGGCGAGTTCGATGCGCCCCAGCTCCAGGCGGACGCGCAGCAGGTCGTTTTCCGCCATGGCCCCCTCGCGCACGCGGATCTCGTGGTACTCGACAATTTTCTGGAAATTGCGGACATTTTCCAGCAGCAATTCGTACATTCTCTGGGCCCCCAGGGCAGCCCAATAGGCAAGCGACACGTCGCGGGCGATATTGCGGCGCAACACTTCCAGCTCGAGCTCCGCCGCACGCAGCCCCCGCGAGGCCAGTTCGGCGCGCTTGCCGCGCTTGCCGGCGGTTTCGAACGTCTGCTGCAGGTAGGCGAAATCGTCGGTCTCCCGGCTGGTGAGAATCGGTCTCGAACCCCAATTGCGATAGTTTTCCGCCTGCAGGATCAGCTTCGGATTGAAGGTCAGCGGCGCTTGCCGGAGCTGGCCGCGGGCGGATTCCACCCGCTGCCTGCCTTCCGCCAAAAGCGGGTGCGCGGCGAACGCACGCTCGATGGCAGCATTCAGCGAGAGGCTCTCCTGGGCGCCGAGGGGCAGCGCGCATGCCAGGATCGCCAGCAGACGCTTCATGAGAAGATCTCGGAAGAATACTCTATCAATTCGACGATGCGGTCCATGCTGATCCGTTACGCAGCCCTGATGGCAGCGGCGTGCGCCTTTGCAGCTCCGCCGGTGATCGAAAAACCGGCGCAGCCGTTCAAATATCTGGGCGCGAACGGAAGGCGTGCGGCGCTGCTGGGGAGCGAGGACGGGCGGTTGGAGGCCTGGGTCTTTCCCATCAAGCTGGTGCGCGATTTCCGCCTTTCCGTGTACGTGGACGGCGCGCTGGACCCGGTTCCGCTTGGCGAACTGGTGGAGACAGCCGACATCCGCCCCCATTCGGCGGCGATTGTGCACGTGCATCCGGCGTTCACCCTGCGGCAGACGTGGACGGTGTCTCCCACTCGGCCCGTGGCGGCTGTGCTGCTGGATGTGGACACTTCGCGGCCGCTGCGGTTCCGTGCATCGTTCGTGCCGGAAATGCAGCCGATGTGGCCGGCATCCTTTGGCGGGCAATCGACAGCATGGGACGCGAAGGCGGGGGTACTGACGTTCACGGAGGGGCAGCGGCGGTTCCGCCCCGTGCTCGGGTCGCCTGCGTTCCGGCGCATCAGCGAGCAGATCGGACATCAGCTGCCGGACCGCACAGTGTCGATCGAATTCGACGTGGAGAGGTCCGGCGCCGTGCCGGTCCTGTTCGCGGCTTCCCGGAAGGATTACGACGAGGCCATCGCGGCGCCGGAGCGCATTCTGGAAGAGGCCGGGGAGCACTACGCCAGGTTTCTGGAACGCACAGCGAGGCTCGAGTGGGAGCCTTTTACGCAGGTCTATGACTGGTCGCGCGTGGCGATCGAGCGCGGATGGGCCTGCAACGAGGGCGTCGGTTGCGGGCTGGTAGCCGGCTGGGCGCCTTCGGGCGCGAGCCAGCGGCCGGGGTTCGGATGGTATTTCGGCGGCGACGCCATGATGAGCGCATGGGCGATGCTCGATTACGGCGACTTTCAAGGCGCCCGGGCGGCCCTCGATTTTCTTCTGGAGCGGCAGCGTGCCGACGGAAAGATCATGCACGAGTGGACGCAGTCGGCGGCGCTGCTGGACTGGCCTTCGTATCCCTACGGCTACTACCACGCCGACACCACTCCGCTGTTCCTGCACACCGCGGAACTTTATCTCCGGCAGACGGGCGACCGGCAGTGGCTGGAGAAGCGCTGGCCGCAACTGGAACGGGCGTGGCGGTTCGCGCGCACGATGCTCGATGACGACGGGCTGCTCTCCAATCTCAAGGGCGGCGCCGCGGCAGTGGAGACGGGCGCGCTCAGCGGCAAGGTGGCGCGGGACATTTATCTGCAGGGCGCTTGGCTGGCAGGTTTACGGGGGTGGGCAAGGATGGCAAGGTGGAAAGGCGAAGAGGATGCAGCGCGCGAGGCGGAAGCCCTGCACGCAAAAGCGCGCGCAACGGTGGAGAAATGGTTCGTGCCCGGCAAGGACGTGTTCGCCTTCGCAGAACTGAAGGACGGCACGCGCTACGAGGCGAACTCCGCCTGGCAGGGCATGCTTCTGGCCGAGGGCGGCATCGATGAATCGCTGGCCCGGCGCGCAGCGGCTTCGCTCGTCTCCGACAGGCTGATGACGCCCTGGGGCGCGCGGCTGTTTGCCACCGACAGCCCGTTCTACAATCCGCTGGGCTACAACGACGGCAGCGTCTGGCCGTTTGTGACGTCGCAGGTGCTGCTGGCTTTGTTCCGGCACGGGCAGCCCGCCGCGGCGCTGGCGACGCTGGACGGCATGCGGCAGGCGGTGGGGCTCGCCGGGGCCGGGTTTCTGGCCGAATATTTCAGCGGCGACCGGCTGGCGCCGGGTCCGCGGGCTGTGCCGCACCAGCTGTTCAGTTCCGTAGCGCTGATCCGACCCGTCTTCGGCGGTCTGCTGGGACTCGAACCCGATGCGATGGAGGGGCGGCTGACGGTGAACCCGCGCCTGCCCTGCGGCAGCGCTCCGATTCAGCTGCGGGGCTACCGCGTCGGCAGCGCCACGCTGGACGCGGACTTCCTCCCCGGACAGCCCTCGCGAGTCGAAATCCTGATCCGCAGCGGTCAGCTGAACGTCCAGACCTGGCAGACGCCGTGCTTTGAGCCCCGTCCGCTGCGCCGTCTCACGCCGGGCATGCGCCCGTGACGGGCCCGCTTTAGTACTTTCGCCCGAGTCGAAATTCAGGTTTCGGAGACAAAAAACTGGGGGACACTGCGTAGTTTACTTTAGTACTAGGTCCACCTAGAATTGATTTGAGGAAGCCTGGCCGGAGGTACCATGGGTTCGACTGAGAAGCCAGAGATGCACGACCAGACAACAGGCTCCTCCACGCCCGGCAAGATCCGCGTCCTGATCGCCGACGATCATCCGATCGTGCGGGACGGGCTGAAGAAGATGCTGAGCCTGGAAGACGACATCGAGGTAGTGGCAATGGCGTCTGACGGCCGGGAGGTGCTCGACCAGGTGGCGGAGCATCAGCCGGATATCATCCTGCTGGATCTCCGGATGCCCAACCTGGACGGCATCAGCACGTTGCAGACGCTGCAGCAGAGGAACTGCCCGGCGAAGGTGATTATCCTGACGGCGAGCGAGGACAAAAACGAGTTCGTCCAGGCGATGAAGCACGGCGCGCGGGGGATCGTTCTGAAGCAAACGGCGTCCGAGCTGATCGTGAAGAGCATCCGGAAGGTGCACGCCGGCGAAATCTGGCTCGATTCGCAGACCACGGCAGCCGTGATGCGGCAGTTCGCGTCTCCGTCCTCGGAGCCGGCGCCCGTGCAGGGTGGGCGCGTGCGCGAACGTTCGCCGCTGAGTGCGCGGGAGCGCGAGATTGTGGCTCTGGTGGCTCAGGGCTACAAAAACAAGGAGATGGCGGAAAAGATGTTCATCAGCGAACAAACAGTGAAGAACCATCTCCACAACATCTTCGACAAGCTTGGGGTCTCAGACCGGCTGGAGCTGGCTCTCTATGCCATTCACAAGGGGCTCCACCTGCCGGATTCGGAGCGATAGACGGCAGCGCGGGCGCGGCCGGAAGGCCGCAAGCGGGATTCCTTGCCTTCGCAACCTGTTCAAAGGATTTGACATAAGTCCGCACCGGCGAAATGTCCGAGGGGCTGGCCGAGCGCAGGACGAGAAAGATGTAGAAATCTTCCTCGAAATCCTGACCATTCCCTCTTGCATTCGGCCGCGGCCGCGCCTAGGATCAGAAGTAGGAGGATTTTCAGATGCGGTTGTCCTTCATGTGGCTGGCGGCGTTGATGGTGGCAGTCCTTGCCGCTCCTCCTGTGTCGGCCCAGGAACCGATCCCGCGGTGCACCACTGTGGAGCCGATGAGCGGAAAGGCCGGCACCGAAATCCTCGTCACCGGTGAGAATCTCGACAAACAGTACGTTGCCAAGCTGTATCTGACCGACGGCCAGAACGACATCGAGATCCCGATCAAAGAACAGACCGCCACTACGCTGAAAAGCGTGATTCCGGCGTCGGCCAAGCCGGGGATCCGGTACCGTCTGATGATTCTCACGCGGGGGAAAGAGCCGAAGCTGATCGAGCAGCCGGTGCGGTTCGAGGTCGAGGAATAGGGCGGCGCTCCGCCCTGTCGCCCGCGCCTTCGGGAATCCGGGCCGCCCTCCCGCCCCGGACGGAACCCCGGGGAGGCGGCGGAAAGCAGCTGCCTGTTCTGAGAGGGGGAGATGCACAGTGTCCTCGCCATCCTTCTTGCCGGAGGGGCGGGGGAACGGCTGTACCCGCTCACGCGCCGCACGGCGAAGCCCGCCGTACCCTTCGGCAGCTACTACCGGATCATCGACTTCACGCTCTCCAACTGCGTCAATTCGGGACTGCGGCGCATCTTCTGCCTGACGCAGTACAAGTCGCTGGAACTCGCGCGCCATATCCGCGAGGGCTGGGATCTCTTCTCCGGCGAGATGGGCGAGTTCATCGAGGTGATCCCGCCCATGAAGCGCGTGCACTCGGACTGGTATCTGGGCACCGCGGACGCCGTCTACCAGAACCTGGAAAGCATCATTGTCGAGAAGCCGGACCTGGTGCTGATCCTCGCCGCGGACCACATTTACAAGATGAACTACCAGGAGATGGTGGACTGGCACCGGCAACACTCGGCGGAGGTCACCATCGCCACCATTCAGACGCCGCCCTCGGAGGCGCCGCGGTTTGGCGTCATGGACATCGATCCCGCCACCTACCGTGTCCGGGGATTCGAGGAGAAGCCGCAGCACGGACACCCCGCACCCTCCGCCTTCGATCCGCAGATGATCTCGGCGTCGATGGGCATCTACGTCTTCAACACCCGCGTGCTGATCGAAGCCCTTCGCGCTGATGCCGCCGACCCTGACTCCGAGCATGACTTCGGCAAGAATGTGCTCCCCGCGCTGATCCGCTCGCACCGGGTCATTGCCTACGATTTCCGTGACCTGAACCGGAAGTGCGTGCGCTACTGGCGCGACGTCGGCACCATCGACGCTTACTACGAAGCCAACATGGACCTGGTGAGCGTCACGCCCGAGTTCAACCTCTATGACACGGAGTGGCCCATCCGAACCCGCATGCCGCAGGCGCCGCCGGCGAAGTTCGTCTTCGCGCAGGGCGGGCGGCGGATGGGCGTGGCCACGGATTCCATCGTTGCTCCGGGCGTCATTGTCTCCGGCGGCAGGGTGCATCATTCTCTCCTGAGCCCCGGCGTGCGCGTGAACTCCTACTGCGACATCGAGGACTCGATCCTGCTGCACGGCGTCAACGTCGGGCGTTATTCTCGCATCCGCCGGGCCATCATCGACGTCGGCGTGCATTTGCCAGAGGGCACGGTCATCGGCGAAGACCCCGAGCGCGACCGCGCGGCAGGCTACCACGTAACTCCCGCCGGAGTCACTGTGGTGAGCCCAACGGAAGACCCCGGCATCTGGCAAAACCGCTAGCCTCGCACTGCCCCGCCCCCTATAATTCGGATAGATACATCCGATATGCGCCTGGTCACCAAGCTCATGATCGCCGTGGCGGGCGTGGTAGCGGTGATCGCGGTCATCTCCGGCTACACCATCTACCGGGCCGAAGAGCAGCACATGCTCGACGTGGTGATCGCCGGCGCCGACCAGCTCTCTGGCAGCATCACCGCCGCCACATGGCACGCCATGCTGGCAGACCGGCGCGACGACGTCTACCAGACGATGCAGACGATCGCCGAGAAGCAGGGCATCGACCGTCTGCGGCTGTTTAACGGCCAGGGCGAGGTGACCTTCTCGACGAACCCCGAGGACATCCGCCGCCGTTTCACCCGCGAGGAGCCGCAGTGCGCGCACTGCCACCGCCCGGGTCTGGAGCTGACCGGACTCACGCTGCGGGAGCGGACGCGGATCCAGCAGATGGCAGCTGGCCCGAGGCGTTTGTCCGTGATCACGCCGATCCCGAACGAGCCGCAATGCAGCAACGCCGCCTGCCACGCCCATCCGCCCCATGTGAAAGTGCTCGGGCTGCTGGAAGTCAGCCTCAAGCTCGATGTTGTCGACGAGGAGCTGGCCAACATGCAGACCCGCATCGCCGTGCGCGCCCTCTGCGAGATCCTGCTGATCCTGCCGATGATCTACTTCTTCGCGCGGCGCTTCTTCACGCGCCCTATCGGCCACCTGATCGCCAGCACGGAATCCATCAGCCGCATGGAGCTCGACCGGCCGGTGAGCATTCCCGAGCAAGCCGGCGAGATCACCGACCTCGCGCGCGCCTTCGAGGCGATGCGCGTGCGGCTGAAGGATGCGATGGACCGGATCAATTCCTTCACGCAGGAGCTGGAAGACAAGGTGGAGCAGCGGACGCGCGAACTCAAGAGCGCTCATCAGAAGCTGCTGCAGAGCGACCGTCTGGCCTCGCTCGGGCAGCTCGCCGCCAGCGTGGCGCATGAAATCAACAACCCCGTGGCTGGCGTCCTGAACCTGGCGAAGCTGATGGAGCGCCTGTTGCGCGACGACGGCGTGCCTCCCGAAAGGCTGGCCGATTTCCGGCGCTACCTGGCGCAGATCGTCTCGGAGACCACGCGCGTGGGACGCATCGTGGGCGACCTGCTGGCCTTTTCGCGGCGCTCCTCTCCGCACCATGGGGAGACGGACTTGAACCAGGTCATCTCGTCGACGCTGTCTCTGGTGTCGCACAAGCTGAAACTCGCCAACATCGAGGTGGACCTGCGGCTGGATCCGAAGCTGCCCGTGGTCTACTGCGACCGTTCGCAGATGCAGCAGGTGGTGCTGAACCTCGTCCTGAATGCAGCCGAGGCGATGCAGCCCCACGGGAAAGGCACGCTGCGGATCGAAACATCGAGTACAGGCGAGGACGTCGTCATCCGGGTGCAGGATGACGGCGAGGGCATCCCCCCGGAGGTGTTGCCGCGGATCTTTGATCCCTTCTTCACCACCAAGCCGGAAGGCAAGGGAGTCGGGCTGGGTCTGGCGGTGACCTACGGCATCATCCAGGCGCATCAGGGCGACATCGAGGTGGCCAGCCGGCCGGGCGAGGGTGCGGTGTTCACCATCCGGCTTCCGCTCCGCAAGGTGCCCGAGGCCGAACCGCTCGGGACGGTGCGGGGGTGACGGTCTTGGGCCTCATGGAGATCAGGACGCCGGACGCGGAACCGCTGCCGTCCCGTGTGATCCCCGCCATGGCAGCAGCGCTGGAAGCCTGCCTGCCGGTTCGCGTCGCCGGCCTCAAGCCGCTGACGGCTCCTCTGGAAGCTCTGGACGGCGGGCGCTCGCAATGGAGCGCCCCCGCGCTGCTGGAGGCAGTGCTGGCTTCGCTGCCGGACGGCATCCCGAAGGCGCTGGGCGTCACCGGCGTGGACCTCTACATTCCGATGCTGAGCTTCGTCTACGGGCAGGCGCAGCTGAACGGGCGCGCGGGCGTGGTCTCCATCGCCCGCCTGCGGCAGCAGTTCTACGGGCTGCCCGCCAACGACGCGCTGCTGGAAGAACGCGCCCGCAAGGAAGCCGTGCACGAGGCAGGCCACCTGTTCGGGCTGGTCCATTGCTCCGCTCCGGGCTGCGTGATGCGGCTGTCGGTGCAGCCCGGCCAGATCGATCTCAAGGGCGAGGCGCTCTGCGAGGCATGCGCCGCGCGCATCCGGGAGGTGAGGAGATGAAACCGCAGTGGCAGATCCTCGTGGTCGACGACGAGGAGATCATGTGCGAGTCGCTGGCGGCGTGGCTGCGCGAGGACGGCTATCTGGTGGATACCGCCTCGAGCGGGCGCGAGGCAGTCGAGCTGGCGAAGAAAACCGACTACGCCATCTACTTCATCGACCTGAAAATGCCGGGCGGGATGGACGGCATCGACACGCTGATGGAGATCCGGCGCCTGCACCCGGACGCCTCGATCATCATCATCACCGCCTACGCCACCGTCGACACGGCAATCACCGCCATCAAGGAGGGCGCGCAGGAGTACATCGTCAAGCCCTGCAACCCCGAAGAGATTTCCCTCCTGGTCAGCCGCATCATCAAAATGAAGCGCCTGCAGCGCGAGAACCTCATCCTGCGGAAGAAGCTGCAGCGGCGCTACCAGTTTCACGACATCATCTGCAAGAGCCCGCGCATGCAGCAGGTGCTCGAGCTGGCGCGCGAGGTCGCCAGCCTGCGCAGCACGGTGCTGATCCACGGCGAGAGCGGCACGGGCAAGGAAGTGGTGGCGCGGGCCATTCATTTCTCCGGCAACCGTGCGCAGAAGCCCTTTATCGCGGTCAGCTGCGCCGCGCTGGCCGAAACGCTGCTCGAGAGCGAACTGTTCGGCTACGAGAAGGGCGCCTTCACCGGTGCAACCGAGCGCAAGAAGGGCAAATTCGAACTCGCCGACGGCGGCACGATCTTTCTCGACGAGATCGGCGATATCGGCCCGAAGCTGCAGGCGGATCTGCTGCGCGTCCTGCAGGAACGCTCCTTTTACCGGGTGGGAGGCACGGAAGAGGTGCATGTGGACGTGCGCGTGATCGCCGCCACGCACAAGGACCTCCGCGCGCTCGTGGAGGAAGGCAAGTTCCGCGAGGATCTCTATTACCGGCTCAACGTGATCGAGATCGTGATTCCGCCGCTGCGCGAGCGCCGCGAGGACATCCCCCTGCTGGCCGCGCACTTCGTGGAGAGGATCGCGCACGAACTCGGCAAGCCCTTGGCGGAGATCTCGGACGATGCCATGCGGGTCCTGATGGACCACTCCTGGCCGGGAAACGTGCGCGAGCTGGAGAACGCGATCGAACGCGCTCTGGTCAGTTGCCGCGGAGAGGTTCTTACTGCGGAAGATTTCTACTTCCTGCGCGGCAACGGACCGGTGCGGTTCCAGGCGCCGGACAACATGACGCTGGCCGAGATGGAGAAGCTGATGATCGAGGCCACGCTGCGCCGCACAGGCGGCAACGTGAAAGAAGCCGCGGCCTCCCTTGGCATTGACCGTTCCACGCTTTACGAAAAGTTGAAGCGTTACGGCATCGAACGCTGACGCTCAGACGTCCAGGAACGCGAGCCCGCAGGCGGTGTCGAAATCGCGCGGCGGCAGGCAGCGGCCCAGGTCTTCGGCCACCGCGCCTCCGTCGGCCAGCGTCGCTGCGCCGCAGGAAGCCGCCAGAGCGATCTGCAGCCGGTCCAGCTCATGCCGCATCCACGCCACAGCTTCCCTGCCTCGCAGCAGATGCACAGTGCTGAAACCGGCTGCGGGGCGAACGCGAATCAGCGCCTCGCCGTCTCCCGCTGGTCCCTCCACCGTGCCGTCCACCGGCGACAGGATGCGCGCCTCGACGCCGTTCCGCCGTGCGCAGAACGCCGGCTCATTGACTCGCAATTCTGTGCCGGGCGGCGGAAGTTGCACGGCACCGTCGCTGCCGAGGAGGCGGCTGCCAAGATCGTCGATCCCCACCAGCAGGACGCCGTCCTCGCCCTCCCGCACCCAGGTGTGGCCGCGATGGTAGTAGCGGTCAGGCGGAACGGAGAGGCCGCAGACCTCCGCCAACTCCGGCGCCATTGCCCCCCCGCGGCCCTCCCCCGAATGCAGCAGGCGCGCATGCATCCGGCAGCCGCGGCAATCGAACTCGCGGTCGCAGCAGTGCTCCGGCAGCTCGCCCGTGATCGCATGGCGGCAGCGCCGCTCTTCCGGAGTGAGCTCCTCGAAAGCCGTGTGCCAGTACACCCGGCCCTCCTGTTTCTTGTAGATCGTTCGGAAACTGCGCCACAGCGCCACAAGCACCGTGCCCGCCACCACCACGGCCACCGTGAAGAACACTCCAAGGAAGATCAGGTAGCCGGGATGCCATTCGAAGCCGTACACCCAGGGAAACATGATTCACCTCTTCGCCTCTGCCATTGCCAGCTCCCGCTCCTGCGGAAACAGCCTCAGGTAGCGGTAGGAGAACGAGTACACCAGCATTCCGTACGCCAGTACGAAGCCGAACGCGGCGAACTCCTGCCAGGAAGGCCAGTACAGCAACAGCCGGTCGAAGGGCAGCGTGGGCAGCGCCAGCGTCTGAATGGTGAACACGAAACGGTTCAGCGTCACGCCCAGGCACGCCATCGCCGCGCCCGTGATCAGCAGCCCGCGCCGCGCGCGCCACTCCGGCTTCAGCAGCAGGAGGGCGGGCAAGAGCCCCAGCAGCGCAATCTCCGCGAACAGAATCCACGTGCCGAAGGCCCCGCCGTATTCGTAGAACCGGTGCGCGGGGAAGCCGCGCTCCGGCGCCGTCCGGTTGATCCACAACAGCGTGTCCAGGCTCTTGAAGAAGACGTAGGCTAGCAGCAGCTTGCCCGAGATCCGCCCCAGCGTCTGATAAACCTCGTCCTTCACCAGCCGCCGCCGCGTGATCTTCTCCGCCATCCACGTCGTCAGCGCCATGAACGACGGCCCCGCCGCCATCGCCGACAGAACGAACAGGAAGAACGTGCTCGGCCAGATCAGCAGCCCCTCGCGGAAGGCGAACGGCCGTCCGCGCAGCACGCCGAACAACCCGCCGAGCGAACCCTGATGGAAGAACGACAGCAGCGTCCCGATGAGCGCGAACACCACCATCACCTTGTGCAGGTTGTACTCGAAGACCAGCATCGACGGTTTCATCTTCAGCCGGCGGTTCTTCAGCAGGATCGGCACGTACTCGATCAACAGCACCGTCAGGTAGCAGGTGATGCAGAAGGTGACCTCGGTGAGCATCGAATGCACGTTCGGATGGTAGAAGGTGAACCACGCGCGCAACGGCTGCCCGACATCGACGGCAAGGATCAGAATCGCGCCGCTGTAGCAGACGAGCCCGATCACCACGGCGCTGTTGATCACCGCACGGAGTTCGCTCTTGCGCAGGACATACAGCAGAAACCCGGTGAAGAAGGCCCCGGCGCCGAGCGCGATCACCGCCAGGTCCAGGAAGATCCATAACCCGAACACGTAGCGGTTGTCCATGTTGGTGTGATAGAGCCCGTCGCGCAGGCACAGGAAGATCGCATACGCCCCCAGCGCCAGCAGCACCGCCCACGGCGCCGCCCACAGCAGGAACCGGCTGAAGGGCGCGCGCCGCACTCCGCGCGCGATCCAGGCATCGTCGATCCTGTCAACCACGTTTCACCTCCCCGAATCCGCGCGTGGCTTCCCTCACCTCCGCGCGCGAGGTCTTGTAGAACACCTTGGGCCCGGTGCCCAGCGAGTCCAGAAGGCGGAATGCCGGTCCGCCCTCGCACGCCGCGGCAAAGTCCGGATCGTTCAGATCCCCGAACCGGATCGCCTGTGCGGGGCAGGCTTCCACGCACGCCGGCGTGTAATGTACTGGCCGGGATTCGCCATCGTGCGCAGCCTTTTCCAGCGCCGCCTGCCAGCGGCCGTGGCAGAAATTGCACTTCTCCACCGTGCCGCGCTGCCGCACGCTGACGCGCGGGTTGAGCGCCTTCTCCATGCCCGCCGGCCACTGCGGATCCCACCAGTTGAACACGCGCGCCTGATACGGGCAGGCGGCCATGCAGTAACGGCACCCGAGGCACCGCTCCGGGATCTGCCCGACGATGCCGGTCACGGGATCCAGCTCCACTGCTTTCTGCGGGCAGACGCTCTGGCAGGGCGTCTCCTCCTCGCACTGCATGCACATCACCGGGATGAAGGCGTCGCGGCCGCCGGTCTTCAGGCGGAACACGCGCAGCCAGTTCAGCCCGGTGCGCGGCGTGGCCGTGGGCTGCGGCGGCGGCACGTTGTTCTCCACCGCGCAGGCCACCATGCAGGCGCCGCAACCGTTGCAGCGGTCCAGGTCAATCAGCATCGCGTAGCGTGCGGCTTTCGTTTCTGCGCCCTGCTTTCTCATGACCTCACCACCTTCGCTTCGCCCAGCGTCCAGGTGCCGTCCGGGCGGACCTCGCAGGCCTGCGTCAGCGCAGGCCCGCCGCAGACGGCGATGACGTCAGGCCTTGCTTCCGCCGCCCGCACGCGCACGGGCCAGGCGCCGCGCTGTGACATGAGCCGCGCCAGCACACCCTCCTCCATGCCGTGGCGGCGCAGCAGGTCAGGATGCGCCGCCGCCTGTTGCGGCCCTTCGCGCAATTCGGACTCCTGCCAAAGCTTGCCCAGCATCGGCGACACAGCAGCCTGCCGCCATCCGTAGGCGACCACCACCGGCGCAGCAGCCGGGGGAGACGAGGCGCGGAGCCACGCCTCCGCCGTCCAGCTCTCCGGCGCGGCGCGCGCCACGGTGAGCGCTGCCGCACTGCCTGTTTCGCTTCTCCAGTGGAATCCTTCTTCTGCGAGCTTCTCGCCCGCGCCGCCGGCGGCCTTCACGAGTTCGACCAGCTCCTCTGTCCATGGCGTTTCGATCCCGGCGAGCCTCGCAGTCACCTCCGCCGCCGCCATCATTCCCGCCGGCGCCGGCGCCACAGCGGGAGCGATGGCGAGTTGCGCGCATGGCGCATCGTAGGGCTGCGGCGCGTCCAGCGGCGCCTCGAGCCACACCGGCGCGGGGATCAGCCACTCCGCCTTGCCCGCAAACTGCGCGCGGTTCCATGTGACAGCCGCCACCACTGCACCGCGCGCGAGCTTCCTCTCCACCAGCTGCCAGGGCACGGACACGCCGGGCCATGGCTCGTCGAGGATCAGCACGCCGATCGATCCGTCGGCCGCTTCCTCCAGGCTTTGCACCCCGGCAAGCGTCCAGTCCTTCGGAACCGGCAGCGCAGGGCGCGCGCCAAAGCCTTCCGCCCCGAGCAGGGCATTCAGCGCAGCCGCTGCGGCGCGCGCTTCGCGGCTCAGCGGCCCGCCCACCGGATCGCCGTCGGCGA
>FWWL01008295.1_pt1 | contig 13459 bp, 17 predicted proteins | sample 2228331 | NCBI WGS metagenome assembly FWWL01 (sample SAMEA103939775, study PRJEB20133) | metagenome | reverse complement strand
GTCGTCGTCGCGGGCACCGGCGCCTCCGCGCAGAACACCCTGGTCGCCCTCGCGGCCCTGGCAGAGGAGGTCCCCTCGACCCGGGTCAGCTGGCTGGTGCGCCGCGGCGCGACCGACGGCGCCTTCGGTGGTGGCGACGACGACCAGCTGGTCGCCCGGGGCGCCCTCGGGACCCGAGCGCGCCGGGCGGTCGAGCAGGGGCAGGTCACCGCCGTCACCGGCTTCCGCACCGCCTCCGTCGAGGAGGACCCCGCCCACCCCGGTGCGCTCGTCGTCGTCGGCCTCGACGGCCGCCGGGTCCAGGCCGTCGACGAGCTGGTGGTGGTCACGGGCTTCCGGCCCGACCTCACCTGGCTCTCGGAGGTGCGGCTGGACCTCGACCCGGTCCTGTCCGCGCCGCGCCGGCTCGCCCCGCTCATCGACCCCAACGTCCACTCGTGCGGCACCGTCTACCCGCACGGCGCCGCCGAGCTGGAGCAGCCGGAGCCGGGGCTCTACCTGGCAGGGATGAAGTCCTACGGCCGCGCCCCCTCGTTCCTCGCGCTCACCGGCTTCGAGCAGGTGCGCAGCATCGTCGCAGCGCTCGCCGGCGACCACGAGGCCGCGGCGCGCGTCGAGCTGGTCCTGCCCGAGACCGGCGTCTGCGGCGGGTCCGGGGCCTTCGACGGCGTACCGGAGCCCGGCGACGCCGGGTGCTGCTCGACCTCGCCTGACCTGCTCACCGTCGGGAGCGGCCCGTGCTGACCGGGCCCACGGACCGTTCACCGGATGTTCGCCGTCGGTCGGCCACCCCGAGACATCGACGAATGTCAAGATAGACGCATGCCGAAGTCTGCTGCCGCCGTGGCGCCGAGCCCGGCCGAGACCGTCGCGTGCTGCTCGCCCGTGACGGCCGAGCCGCTGGACGCCGCCACCGCCGACCGGATCGCCCCGCTGCTCAAGGCCCTGGCCGACCCGGTGCGCCTGCGCCTGGTCTCCCTCGTCGCCTCCCACGCGGACGGCGAGGCCTGCGTGTGCGACCTCAACGACGCCTTCGAGCTCTCCCAGCCGACGATCAGCCACCACCTCAAGGTGCTGCACCAGGTCGGGCTGCTGGAGCGCTCCAAGCGCGGCGTGTGGGTCTACTACCGGGTCAGCACCACCGCGCTCGCCGACGTGGCCTCCCTGCTGGGCGGCGTTGCCCGATGACGCGCCGCACGAGCCCGCCGATGGGCGGGGACCTGCTCCTGCGCAAGGTCGCCGCCGAGGTCGTCGGCACCGCCTTCCTGGTCGCCGCGGTCATCGGCTCCGGCATCGCCGCGACGCGCCTCTCCCCTGACGACGTGGGTCTGCAGCTGCTGCAGAACAGCGTGGTCACCGGCGCCGCGCTGGTCGCGCTCATCCTGGCGCTGCAGCCGGTCTCGGCCGCCTTCAACCCGCTGGTCACCCTGGCCGAGGTCGTCCTGGGCCTGCTGCGGCTGCGCGACGCCGTGCCGCTGGTGCTCGGCCAGGTCGCCGGCGGCGTCCTCGGCGCGGTCGTGGCGAACCTGATGTTCGACCTCGACGCCGTCACCCTCTCCACCAAGGAGCGCACCGGCGGGGACCTGTGGCTGGCCGAGGTCGTCGCGACGCTCGGCCTGCTCGTCGTCATCTTCGGGTCGGTGCGCTCCGGGCGCACCGACACCATCGCGTACGCCGTGGGCGGCTACATCACGGCGGCGTACTGGTTCACCAGCTCGACCAGCTTCGCCAACCCGGCGGTGACGGTGGCCCGGATGTTCTCCGACACCTTCGCCGGCATCTCCCCCGGCTCGGTCGCGCCGTTCCTGGTCTTCCAGCTCCTCGGGGCCGGGCTGGCCGTGCTGCTCGTGCGCCTGCTCTACCCCGTGGAGTCCCTCCACGTGCCCCCGTCCTCCGAGCCGTCCTCCGTCCAGCCCCCCGCACCGTCCCCGACCTCCCAGGGAGCCCCCTCGTGACCACCGCGAACGACCTGGCCGCCCAGTGGGCGCGCATCGTCGAGGACCTGACCTACCGCTACGACCACGTCTTCGAGCGCGACGAGATCGCGGCTGCCGTGGCCCGGGCGCGGGACGACCTGGAGCCGCAGGCCCGGTTCTCCGACTTCCTGCCCGTCCTGGTCGAGCGCTTCGCCGAGGAGCAGCTGCGGGCCGCTGCGCAGGCGGCGGGGCGACTGGCCAAGCCGGTGCCCGAGCTGCTCTTCGTGTGCGTCCACAACGCCGGCCGATCGCAGATGGCCGCCGCCCTGGCCGAGCACCTGTCCGGTGGCCGCGTCCACGTGCGCACCGCGGGGTCCGCACCCGCCGACCGGGTCAACCCGGTCGTGGTCGAGGTGCTCGCGGAGCGTGGCATCGACCTGACCGAGGCCTACCCGAAGCCCCTCACCGACGCGGTCGTCCGGGCCGCCGACGTCATCGTGACCATGGGCTGCGGCGACGCCTGCCCGGTCTACCCCGGCAAGCGCTACGAGGACTGGCCCGTGGCCGATCCCGCCGGCGCGACGCCCGACCAGGTCCGCTCGATCCGCGAGGACCTGCAGACCCGCGTCAGCGCCCTGCTGCGCGAGCTCGGCATCTGACCCACCAGGAGGAAACCATGACGACCACCCCCGCCGCGACCGACAAGCCGACCGTGCTGTTCGTCTGCGTCCACAACGCCGGCCGCTCGCAGATGGCCGCGGGCTACCTGCAGCACCTCGCCGGTGACCGGATCGAGGTGCTCTCGGCCGGGTCGCAGCCCGCCGACCAGGTCAACCCCGCCGCTGTCGCCGCGATGGCCGAGGAGGGCATCGACATCGCCGCCGCCCAGCCGAAGATCCTCACCACCGAGGCGGTGCAGGAGTCCGACGTCGTCATCACGATGGGCTGCGGCGACGAGTGCCCGTTCTTCCCGGGCAAGCGCTACGAGGACTGGGTGCTCGAGGACCCGGCCGGGCAGGGCATCGAGGCCGTCCGGCCGATCCGCGACGAGATCCGCGGACGGGTCGAGGAGCTCATCGCCTCGCTGGTCTGAGCGACACCCTGACGGGGCGACCCCGACGGGGCGACCTCGACGGGGCGACCTCGACGGGCCGCACCGGCAGCGACGCTCAGCCGAAGAAGACCTCGGCCTCGGCGTACTCCTCGGGGCTGACGACCTTGAGCTCGCCGGTGCCCTCGGCGAGCGGGACCCGCTCGATCCGGGTGCCGCGCAGCGCCATCATGGTGCCGAAGTCGCCATCGGCGACGGCGTCGACGGCCTGAAGCCCGAAGCGGGTGGCGAGCCAGCGGTCGAAGGCCGTCGGGGTGCCGCCGCGCTGGACGTGGCCCAGCACGACCGCGCGGGCCTCCTTGCCGGTGCGGTGCTCGATCTCCGAGGCGAGCCGGTCGCCGATGCCGCCGAGGCGGACGTGGCCGAAGTCGTCCTTCTCCCCCGACACCAGCGTCATGTCGCCGCCCTCCCGGGGCACCGCCCCCTCGGAGACGACGATGATCGGGGCGTACTCGGACTCGAAGCGGGCCTCCACGTGGCGGCACACGGCCTCGATGTCGAAGGGCTGCTCGGGGATGAGCACGGCGCTGGCGCCGCCGGCGATGCCGGAGTGCAGCGCGATCCAGCCGGCGTGGCGGCCCATCACCTCGACGACGAGGACGCGGTGGTGGGACTCGGCGGTGGTGTGGAGCCGGTCGATGGCGTCGGTGGCGATGTTGACGGCGGTGTCGAAGCCGAAGGTGAAGTCGGTGCCGGACAGGTCGTTGTCGATGGTCTTCGGGACGCCGACGACCTTCACCCCGAGGTCGGCGAGCTTCGTGGCGACACCGAGGGTGTCCTCGCCGCCGATCGCGATGAGCGCGTCGACGCCGTCGCGGGCGAGGTTGTCGGTGATCTGCTGGACGCCGTCGTCGAGCTTGAACGGGTTGGTGCGCGAGGAGCCCAGGATGGTGCCGCCGCGCGGCAGGATGCCGCGGCACTCCTCGATGCCCAGCGGCATCGTCAGGCCCTCGAGCGGGCCCTTCCACCCGTCGCGGTAGCCGATGAGCTCGAACCCGTGCTGCTTCACGCCCTTGCGGACGACGGCGCGGATGACGGCGTTGAGGCCGGGGCAGTCCCCGCCTCCGGTCAGGACTCCCACTCGCATGGCCCCGACACTAGCCCTCAGCGGGCGGGGGCACACCAGGTCCGGTCGGGCTAGGGTCCCGCGCATGACCTTCTCGATCGTGGCCAGGTCCGCCCACCCCGACCCCGAGGCAGCCGAGTGGGGGGTGGCCGTCGCGTCGAAGTTCCTGGCGGTCGGCAGCGCCGTACCCGCTGCGGTCGCGCAGGTCGGGGCGATCGCCACCCAGGCCGACGCCAACGTCGCCTACAAGGGGCTGGCCCTCGCCCACATGGACGAGGGCGCCAACGCCTCGATCGCGCTCCAGCGGCTGCTCGAGGAGGACCCGGGCCGCGACCACCGGCAGGTCGGCATCGTCGACGTCGAGGGCGGCGCGGCCACCCACACCGGCAGCGCGTGCCTGGACTGGGCCGGCGGGGTGAGCGGCGCGGGGTACGCCATCCAGGGCAACGTCCTCACCGGCGAGGACGTGGTGCTCGCGATGGAGGCGGCCTTCCTCGCCACCGACGACTCCATGCCGCTCGCGCACCGGCTGCTGGCGGCGCTCGCCGCCGGTGACGACGCCGGCGGCGACCGGCGGGGACGCCAGTCGGCGGCGCTGCTGGTGGTGCGCGAGGGGGCGGGGTACGGCGGGGGCGACGACATCGCCTGCGACCTGCGCGTGGACGACCACGCGACCCCGGTGCAGGAGCTGGCCCGGCTGCTCGACCTCAACGACCTCTACCTCACGGCCTCGACCGAGGAGGAGAAGGTGCCGGTGACCCCCGAGCTGCGCGAGGAGCTCGAGGAGATGGCGCGCGCCGGCGGTCACCGCGACCTGCACGCCTGGGTCGGCACGGAGAACTACGAGATGCGCGTGGCCGACGACCTCTCCTGGATCGATCGTCGGGTCCTCGCCATCGCCCGTGGCCAGGACGGCGGCGAGGGAGGCGCGGCGTGAGCGTCCTCGCGATCGACGCCGGCACGACCGGCGTCACCGCCGTCGTGGTCTCGCCCCAGGGCGACATCGTGGCCAAGGGCTACCAGGAGTTCGCCCAGCACTTCCCCAAGCCCGGCTGGGTCGAGCACGCGCCGGAGGAGATCTGGCAGGCCACGCTGGAGGCGACCAAGGCGGCCCTGAGGCGCGTCGACGCCTCCGAGCTGAAGGCCATCGGCATCACCAACCAGCGCGAGACCGTGCTGCTGTGGGACCGGGAGACGCTGGGGTCCCCGCGCCGCGCGATCGTCTGGCAGGACCGGCGTACCGCCGACATCTGCACCCGCCTGCGCGAGGAGGGCCACGAGGACCGCGTCCGCGAGCTCACCGGCCTGCGCCTGGACCCCTACTTCTCCGGCACGAAGCTGCGGTGGCTGGCCGAGGAGGAGCCGCGGACCTGGGCGCTGGTCGAGGAGGGGAGGTACGCCGTCGGCACCGTCGACTCCTACCTCATCGCCCGGATGACCCGGGGCCTGCACCACGTCACCGACGTCTCGAACGCCAGCCGCACGCTGCTGTTCGACCTGTCGACCGGTGACTGGTCCGAGGAGCTGTGCGGCATCTTCGGGGTCCCCCGTGACGCGCTGCCCGACCTCGTGCCCAGCTGGGGCGAGGTCGCGGTGTCGGACCCGCGCTCGTTCCTGGAGCTCGAGCTGCCCATCGCGGGCATCGCCGGCGATCAGCAGTCGGCGCTGTTCGGGCAGACCTGCTTCGACGAGGGCGACGCCAAGTGCACCTACGGCACGGGCTCGTTCATCCTCACCAACACCGGCTCGGAGCTCGTGCGGTCCGACGCCGGCCTGCTCACGACCGCGGCGTGGCGCTCGCCCACCGGTGAGCTGACCTACGCCCTCGAGGGCGCGATCTTCGTGACCGGCGCCGCCGTGCAGTGGCTGCGCGACGGCCTGCAGATCGTGGGGTCCGCCGCCGAGACCGAGGCGATCGCGGCGACCGTCTCGTCCTCGGACGGCGTGGTCTTCGTGCCCGCGCTCACCGGTCTCGGCGCCCCGCACTGGGACCCGCACGCCCGGGGCACCATCCTCGGCATCACCCGCGGCACCACCCGCGCCCACCTCGTGCGCGCGACGCTCGAGGCGATCACCTTCGAGGTCCGCGACGTCCTCGAGACGATGCCGGCGCGCACGTCGCTGAAGGTCGATGGCGGCGCGTGCGCCAACGACCTGCTCTGCCAGCTCCAGGCCGACCAGCTCGGCCTCTCGGTCGAGCGGCCGCGCCTGACGGAGACCACCGCGCTGGGTGCGGCGTTCCTCGCCGGCCTCGGCGTGGGCGTCTGGGGCTCCACGGACGAGCTGCGCGAGACCTGGCAGCTGGACCGCGCCTTCTCCCCCACCGGAGACCGCTACGAGGCCGACGCCGCGCACCGGCGCTGGACCGAGGCGGTCGAGCGGTCGAAGGGCTGGGCGGCGCTCTGAGCGTCTCTCCCGGGCGCCCGGAGGTCGTCTGCCTGTGCGGGTCCGCGCGCTTCCTCCCCGAGATGCGCGCTGCGAACCGCGACCTCACCCTGGCCGGCGCCATCGTCCTCGCCCCCTGCGAGGCCGAGGTCGCGCCGACGCCGGAGCAGAAGGCCGTCCTCGACGAGCTGCACCTGCGCAAGATCGACCTGGCCGACCGCGTGCTGGTCGTGAACCCCGGCGGCTACGTGGGCGAGTCGACGGCTCGGGAGATCGCGTACGCGCGGGCGGCGGGCAAGGTGATCGGGTTCACCGACGAAGGGTGAGCGCCCGACGGGCCGCCACAGGGGCACGCGCACCAGATCTGCGCGCCGCCGAGCGCCGCACGGCAGAAGAGGGCGGTTCGCTGGAAGACCTCGTATGCCTGGGAGACAATCAACGCATGCCGTCAGGAGTCGTGCTCGCGATGCTGCTGTTGGCCGTCTCCGCGTTGGCGCTGGCCGTCCTCACGGCTCTCGGTGAGCATCGCCGTGGCGCATCGCTCCTCGTGGTGTTGGGTGCTGGCCTCTTCTTCCCGCTCGCCTGGATCAGTTGGTACGTCCGCGACCGGCGAGCATTGGCACGCTGACCCTCTGCTCGACAGAAGGTGCGTTTCGTTGTCGGCCCGAGGCAGGATGCTGCGCGTGGGCGCTACGTCTCGACGGTCCAATGGCGTGCGGGTTCGCATGTTCGTCGATGACACGACAGGCATCGGTCTGTGGCCCGACTCGACCGAGTTCGATGACCGCGACCTCCCGCTGCCGGACGACGTTCGAGGACGGGTGCAGGAGTGGGTCGATGAGTACGCCGGACACATCGGTGACCCGCAGTTCGTCTGGACGCCCGAGTACATCTACGACCACGACAGGCGCGGCTACGAACTGAGTCATGAGGTAGGGCACGCGCTGGGTGAAGGTTTCTACCGGACGTACGAGTTCGCGACGTCGAGGCTGCGCCAAGAGGTCCGTGCGCGTCGATCCTGAGCCCGTAGCGGCAGAAGCGGATGCTCAACTGCGACGACGACGGACATGCCGAGCGAGCCCCAACCCAGTCAGCGCGTCGTCGAGCAGAGGCTGCGAAACCGTGCCATTGAAGCCCTCCAGACGCTGGCCGATGGCGACGACGGGGTGCGCTCAGTCGGAGCCGCTGAGTTTGTCGAGGAGTTCTTCGACGTCATCAATGACGACGCACCCTGGGATTGGGGCACGTGGAGCGTGTTCACAGCGCGGGAGGTTGATGCCCTAGCGAAGGTTCACGACCTTCTCGTTGAGGCCTGCGAGCCGCTCCGTGAAGAAGGGTCACGCGCAAGCATCGCCTGCAATCCGAACGACGAGTTCATTCGGTCGGGTTGGCCTACTCGCATCCAGCCCGCCGCTAGGACTGCGCTTGACCTGATGTTGCGGAGGGGTCGGTTCAGCGAGCAAGACGAGCAGGACGAACCGCCGCCCTCGCCGTCGGCGAACGCTCGCTCATCGGCACGACCGCACCTCGTCGCGGCAGAAGCGGATGCTGAGCGAAACTCGTTCTGGGGGTATCAGATCGTGAACGAGACGTGCAGCCTGTCGGCATGAACGAGGCATCTCGGGTGCTGCTCTCCCTGCTGCCGCTGGTGGCAATCGTCGCCCTGATTGCACTCGCATGGGGCCCGATGCGCCGCCTGCGAGAGCGTGACAAGGCGTCGCCTCCATCGTTGCGGACGGTCGCCTTCCGCATGGTGCCAGTGCACGTCGTCCTCGTCATTGGGGCCGTGGTCGGACTCATCTATCACCGCTACGAGTTCGTTGTTTGGGCGGTGCTAGGCATCGGCAGTTTCGCCATCGGCATGTGGCGCTACTCGCGGAAGGAGCGGCTCGGGTCCAACGCGCCCTGAGCGCGGCAGAAGAGTGCACCAGGACGAACTAGCCGCTCGTGTGTCCAAGGCGCTCTCGTGTGCTTTTCCGCCCAGCCTTCAAGCACGCCTGCTATCCGCTCTACGTGACTTGCCGCCATCTAACTTCGCCCCGACTGGCTCCATCACGTTGAGCAACTCCGGCAGGAGTACTGGAATATCGGTGCTAGGCGAGCCGGTCGACGTTCCGCACCGCATCTACAACAGTGCCCCGACCAGTGACACACCGTTAGAAGATTCGGTAGACGCGACAGCAGTCGCCTGCCTCTACACGAGGCATCACGATGGCTTCGTTCGGCAGCGTGCCCTTCAGCATGTGCTGGGCTCAGACGAGCCCTGGACCGTCCCATTCATCGTTCAGTTGCTCGGCGAGTACGTCATCGAGATTTGTGACGACCCCCACCGGTTCGCTGAGAACGACTTGCCGAACCGGCCAGCTCACTTTCGAGCAGTCCGTGCTTTCGCCGACGAGAACCCGCAGTTCGTCAACCTGACCCGTCAACGAGCAACGAGTTACTGGTCGTGCTACTACCGGCACCAACATTCCGGCTGGGAGACCTACCCCGGTCTACTCGCGCTCCAGACCATGCTGGGCGTCTCTGCCTGACCGTCCGCTCATCGGCAGATCCGGCAGTGCGACGAGGTCTCCGCGGGCCACTGAGTGCGGCTCTTTGCAGGTCACGCAAGCTCTTTACTTCGAACGTGTGTTCGAGTATGGTGGCGACATGTCGCCAGCCCCCGCCGAGCCCGTCGCGGAGTCGACAGCGCCTTCGGTCGACGGGCTGACCGAGGCCCAGGTGCTGGACCGGGTCGGGGAGTGCGCGAGGACCTGGCAGCGGATGGGCGCGGAGCTGCTGGCGCTGGCCTACGAGTGGGCGATCGCGCACCCCGCGGACCGCCTCGACCCCGCCGAGTCGGGCAAGCCCGGGCGGGAGAAGGCCAAGCTCTACGGCGGGGAGGGGACCCCTGAGGTCACCGAGTTCGCCGCCGCCGCGACCTTCGGGGCCCGGATGGGCCGCGGCACCCACGCCGGACGCCGCCACATCGCCGCCGCACTCGACCTCAAGCTCCGACTCCCGAACCTGTGGTCACGGGTCCAGGCCCTCGAGGTCCGCGACACCTACGCCATCCACGTCGCCGAGGCCACCCGCACCCTGAGCGCCGCCGAGGCGGCCTGGGTCGACGGCGAGGTCGCCGAGTCCGCCGACGGCCGCATCCCCTGGACCCGCTTCCAGAGCCTCGTGGCCGGCAAGGTCACCGCCGCCGCACCCCACCTCGCCCGCGAACGCGAGGAACGCGCCGCCCGCGCCCGCTTCGCCAAGAAGCTCACGCCCCTGCCCGGGGACCAGGCAGCCGGCATGGCCACCTTCATGATCCGAGCACCCCTGCCCATCGTCGACGCCCTCGACGCCGCCATCACCACCCTCGCCTCCCGCATCGAGCAGACGCTGCCGGCCTCGGTGACCGAGGCCGAGGACGCCCCGACCACCGACGACCTCCGCGTCCAGGCCGTCGCGCTGCTCGCCGGCGGCCTCGCCACCGGCGATGGGTCCGACGCCGGAGCCGACGTGCCCGACCGTCGCGACCTCGCCGAGCTGGACCTGCGCGACCTGCTGCCGCAGACCACGCTGGTGGTCCACCTCTACGGCGGCACCAGCCACACCGACCCCGACACCGGCGAGCAGATCACCGTCCCACCCGGCCGCGACCACGACGAGACCGGCCAGCCGCTCGACCACGTCGCGCGCATCGAGGGCCACGGAGCCGTGTCCGAGACCTGGCTGCGGGAGGTCCTCGGCCCCCACGCCCACGTCCAGGTGCTCCCCGTCCTCGACATCGACGGCCTCGCCCCCGTCGACGCCTACGAGGTCCCCACCCGACACCGCCGAGCCGTCCAGCTCCGCCACCCCGTGGAGACCTTCCCCTGGGGCACGGCGGTCTCGACCAGCAGCCACGTCCAGCTCGACCACGAGGAACCCTGGCAACCACCCGGGCCTGAACAACCCCCCGGAGCCGCACATCCACGGGAACAGACCCGCGTCGACAACCTCGGCCCCCTCCACACCTTCCACCACCGCCTCAAGACCCACGGCGGCTGGCAGGTCCGCGAACCCTTCCCCGGCATCCACCTCTGGCGGGACCCCCACGGCCACACCTACCTCCGCGACGCCACCGGCACCCGCGCCCTGCCACGCACCCCGGGCGAGGTCCCCCGTCGCACCGCCGCCACCGTCGTCGAGATCTACCCCGGGCGGGCGGTCGAGCTCGCGGGCGACCTGGGGCCTGCCGGCTGGGTGGCCTGACCCCTACGGTGAGGCCGTGGGTTCTCGGGTGCTCGTGGCGGTCACGGCGGCGATCGTCGTGCTCGCCGGTCTCGGCGTCCTGTGGGTGACGGTCCTCCACGACGGCCTGGTCACCTATCGCCATGCCCAGCAGACCTACGCCGACCAAGCACCACCGGCGCGCGTGATCGAGCTCGAGGGCGACCAGGCAGCCCTGTCGGTCGGCAGCCCGGACGGCCGCGTGCTCACCGTGCAGTTCCGCGACCCCGACGGCTCGGGGTGGACCGAGGTCGAGGAGGTCTTCGAGCTGGAGGGCCGCGGCCGCGACCTCTCCGACACCACGGCGCGCGAGGAGGGTGGCACGGTCGCGGTGCTGGTGCTCTTCGCCAACGGCAACGAGTTCGACGGTGACGACCTGACCGTGGGCCTGGTCTGCCGCGACCGCCGCTGCTGGGTCCAGCGGGAACCCGGCTTCGGCGGTGAGCCGGACGTGGCGCCGGACGGCATGACCGCCTACCTCGGCGAGGACCCCCGCGGCGCCTGGCTCTGGTACGAGGCCGATGGCATCCGCCGGGTCGCGTGGTCCGGCCACCCGCCGTACGGCGCCGGGCAGGTGTCGACCTCCCAGCCCGCGCTGGCCCCGGACGGCTCGCTGCGGGTCGCGGCCGCACGGGTGGTGCCGGGAGGGTGCCGGTTCACGTTGCTGGCGACACCTCCGCTCAGCGGGGACCTCACGCCGGTGACCACCACCACCCGCCCCCGCAGCGCCCCGGCCGACTCGGGGTGCCGCCCCTTCCTCAGCGTGCCGGGGCCGGACCGGGTCGAGGTGCGCCCCGTGGAGCCCGGACAGCGTCCCTTCGCCTGGCTCCGCGACGGTGACGCGTGGGTCGTCGCACCGCTGCGCTCACCGGGGTGAGGCCGGGCCCGCGCGGCCAGGCCTAGCGTCGAGGACATGTCCGAGAACCAGCCCGAAGAGCAGCAGACGAGCAGCGGCATCCGCGACGAGCAGCTGCCGCCCGACCTGGTGCCGGGCGAGGAGAACCCGCTCGCCGAGGGGCTCCCCGACGGCGAGGGCGCCGAGCTGCTCGAGGGCGGCAAGACCGCCGAGGAGATGACGCCCGAGGACGCCGACGAGAAGGCGTCGGGACCGGCCGGCGAGCACGACTGAGACCTCCGGCGCGCCTCGCGAGGCCCGCCCCTTGCGCTTCCTAGCCTGGGTCGGTGACTGATCGCTACGGCTCCGACGTGCTCTCCACCGACTGGCGCGCCCCGAAGCGCGGTCGCGCCGTCGAGGCGCCTGCCGTCCTCGGCGAGGTGGTCGAGGAGGTCACCGCCGACTTCTGCGGCGAGATCGTCGCGGTCGACCGCGACCTGGGCGTGCTCACGCTCGAGGACCGCCGCGGCACCCGGCGTACCTTCCCGCTCGGCCCCGGCTTCCTGCTCGAGGGCCGCCCCGTCGTGCTGGTGCCGCCGGTCACGCAGCGTGCGCCTGCCAAGCCGACCCGCACCGCGTCGGGCTCCGTGGCCGTCGAGACGAAGGCCCGGGTGGCGCGGGCCAGCCGGATCTTCGTGGAGGGCCGCCACGACGCCGAGCTGGTCGAGAAGGTCTGGGGCGACGACCTGCGGGTCGAGGGCGTGGCCGTGGAGTACCTCGGCGGCGTCGACGACCTCGCCGACCACCTGCGTGACTTCGGGCCCGGACCCGGCCGACGGGTGGGCGTGCTGGTCGACCACCTGGTCCCCGGCTCCAAGGAGAGCCGGATCGCCCAGGGCATCCTCCGCTCCCCCGTCGGGAAGCACGTGCTCATCGTCGGGCACCCCTTCGTCGACGTGTGGCAGGCGATCAAGCCCGAGCGGGTCGGGTTGGCCGCGTGGCCGACCATCCCGCGCTCGATCGAGTGGAAGAAGGGCGTGTGCCAGCACCTCGGCTGGCCGCACCGCGACCAGGCCGACATCGCTCGGGCCTGGAAGCAGCTGCTCGGCCGGGTGTCCTCCTTCGCCGATCTCGAGCCCGCCCTGCTGGGTAGGGTCGAGGAGCTGATCGACTTCGTCACGACCGACCAGTCCGACCGATGAGCCGGACACCGATGAGCCGGACACCGATGAGCCGGACACCGATGAGCCAGGGAGACCGATGAGCCAGACACCCCCGCCGCCCCCGCCCCCGCCCCCGCCGGGTCCCCCGGGTCAGCCGCCGTCGTGGGGGCCGCCCCCTGGACCGGCAGGAGGGGGCTGGGGTCCTCCCGGCCCGCGGCCGATGACGCCGAACGAGGAGCGCACCTGGGGCGGTGCCGCCCACTGGTCGGCGTTCGTCGGCGCGTTCGTGGCGCTGGCCTTCCTGGGTCCGCTGCTGGTGATGCTGCTCAAGGGCAACGAGTCGGCCTACGTCCGCCGCCAGGCCGTGGAGTCGCTGAACTTCCAGCTCTCGATGTTCATCTACGCCGTGGTCTCGGGAATCCTCGTGCTCGCCCTGATCGGGATCCTGCTCCTGGTCATCGTCGGGATCCTGTGGCTGGTCTTCACCCTGATCGGGACCGTGAAGTCGGCCAACGGCGAGGAGTACCGCTACCCGCTGACCATCCGGATGGTCAGCTGATACCCGGAGACCTCAGGCCAGCAGGTCCCGCACGACGCCGTCGGCCAGCAGCCGTCCGCGGTCGGTGAGCACGAGCCGGTCCCCGACCACGCTCACCAGCCCGGCCGCCACCTGGGCGGGCACGGCGGCGCGGCCCGCGGCGTCGAGCACCTCCAGGGGCAGCCCGTCGCGCAGCC
>FWWL01008289.1_pt1 | contig 13470 bp, 13 predicted proteins | sample 2228331 | NCBI WGS metagenome assembly FWWL01 (sample SAMEA103939775, study PRJEB20133) | metagenome | reverse complement strand
ACACAAGAAACAATTTCATAGTATTTTTTTTTTAAAAAAATAAACCAAAAAAAATAAATCCAAAAAAATTAAGGCAAAAAATTTATCCCGTTAATAATTATTTCTTTACCAAATTCTGTCAGAATTGATTCCGGATGGAACTGAACGGCTTTAATAGGCAAGTTACAATGACTAATTCCCATAATATAACCGTCTTTATCTTTTGCAATTATTTTAAATCCTGGAGGAACAGCATGAGCAACCCAGGAATGATATCTTGCTGTTAAGATTTTTTGAGGTAAGTTCACAAATAGTGGATCGTTATTATCAATGAAGGTTTCGCGTGCTATACCATGCCAAACATCCGGCAGGTTGATGAGCTTTTCACCAAAAGTTTCTACAATAGCTTGTAAGCCAAGACAAATGCCGAATATAGGTTTGTTGCAGGTAAGAATAATATTTTTTAATATTGGATAATCAGAGGGTAATCCAGGTCCAGGTGATAACACAATGGCATTAAATTGATTGCAGATGTCTAATTGTACATCATTTACTCTATAGGTAGTGAGTTTATTGCAATGAGGTTCAAGATAATGATAAAGGTTATAAGTAAATGAATCGTAACAATCTATAATTACAACTGAAAGGTTCTTGCTTTTCATACATTAAATTCAGGACAAAAATATCTATCTTTGCAGAAAAAAGTGAAAAAATGAAGAAAATAATTGTTAGCGAACAGGCGCCAAAGGCAATAGGACCTTATAGTCAGGCAGTTGAAGTTAATGGTTTTGTGTTTGTTTCAGGTCAGTTAGGAATTAATCCTCAAACAGGTATGTTGGTTGAGGGAATTGAAAATCAGACAGAACAAGCATTGAAAAACTTAGGCTCAATTTTAGAAGCTGCCGGTTGTTCATACGAAGATGTTGTAAAATGCACTGTTTTGCTCGACGACATGGATAATTTTAAGCGCATGAACGAAGTGTATGCAAAGTTTTTCAGCCAATGCCCTCCAGCACGTGCTGCATATGGCGTTGTTCGTTTGCCCATGGGAGCTATGGTCGAAATAGAAGCAGTTGCCGTTAAAAAATAATTCATGAATACCACAGTTTATAATAAGCAAACCATTGAGTTTATAACTGTTGTAAAAGAATATGTAGCAATTTGCGAAAATCGGAAAGAACAACAGCCTCTGCACATTGCTATTTACATTCTGCGACTGCTTCCGCTTATTTATTTGAAGGCACTGCTCTTGCCAGAATTTGAAAAGGTAGAAGATGAACTGGTTGATGTAGTGGACGAGCAAGCGTATAACGATATTAAAGCTCATTTCGATGAGTTGTGGGGAGAGTTAGATATTGATTGTCCTGTGCCTCAGTTTCCTGTTCAATATCAGGAACAGAATATTGCCCCCATTTCAGAACTGTTAGCCGATATTTATCAGGATTTGAAAAATGTAATGGTTAACTTTCAAACAGGCGATGAGGATATTATGGAATCTTCGCTGTGCGTTTGTAAAGAAAATTTTGAAATATATTGGGGGCAAAGGTTATTAGCAGCAAGCAGTGCACTGCATCATTTGGTATATGACCGTAAGGAAGATTTTGAAAACATCAAACCCAAAACTCATCAAGCCCTGGAAGATATAGATACCAGTAATTGGATTATAAACCAGATACGAAAACCTCATAATGAATAATGGTTACTAATGAGTATCTGAAGTTTAACGGAAAAATATATGTTGTTCATTCGTCTTCTTTGCATTTTAAAGACGTTATAGACTTGTTAAATACTCAAACAATTGTAGGCTTTGATACAGAAACACGTCCATCTTTTAAAAAGGGAAAATCTTATTCTCCATCGCTCATACAGTTTGCTACAAAAGAATTTGCCGTCTTATATCAAATACGAAACCGATCAATTGCCAAAGAGATTATCGAAATTCTTGAAAATAAAAATATCATTAAAATTGGTGCAGGCGTAACTCAAGATGTAAGGCAACTTCAGACTTTAGTTTCATTTACACCACAGTCGTTTGTAGATGTTCAACAATTAGCCAGTGCAGCTCAAATAGAATCTGTTAGTTTAAAAAAGTTGTGTGAACTTTTGCTAGGGAAGCAACTGAGCAAACGACAGCAATTGTCTAATTGGGAAAATCCTGAGCTTACTGAGCCACAAAAAATCTATGCAGCTACCGATGCTTATGTTTGCTTGTTAATTTACGAAAAGTTGAACAATGGAACTACCTAAAATCATCTTAAAAAAACATCGTGAACAATCTGTAAAACGATTTCATCCATGGATTTTTTCTGGTGCAATACAACAGTATCCTTCACAACTAATCGAAGGTGATGTTGTTGAGGTGTACGATATTTCGGGGAATTTTTTAGCAGTAGGCCATTATCAGCCCGATAGTATTAGTGTCAGAATTTTATCGTTCGAAAAGAGAACTATTGATGTTCATTTCTTTATTCAAAAACTTGAATCTTGTTTACTTTATCGAAAATCGTTTATAAACAGCGAAACAACCAATGCTTTTAGGTTAGTACATGGAGAAGGCGATGGATTGCCAGGGTTAATCATTGATTATTATAACGGAGTTCTGGTTGTTCAATGCCATAGTGCTGGCATGTATCGGATGATGGATTTGATAAGCGAAGCTTTGCTTGTTGTTTTTAAAAACGAAATCAGAGCTGTTTATAATAAAAGTTATCAAACGCTGCCTCCAAGATATTCAGACAAAGGACCCGATGGATTTTTATATGGGAAATGCGAAAATAATATTGAGATAATCGAACATGGACATCGGTTTTTAGTGGACATTGTTGAAGGACAAAAGACAGGTTTTTTTATAGATCAACGAGAAAACAGAAAGCTTGTAGCTTCATTTAGTAAAGGAAAAACAGTAGCAAATCTTTTTGGTTATACCGGTGGTTTCTCTGTCTATGCTGCTAAAGCAGGAGCAATAAGAGTGGTTACTGTTGATAGTTCTGCAAAAGCATTGCATACTGCGCAATTGAATTATCAACGAAATCAGCTTTCAGAAATAGAAAACATAGAAATGGAAGTGATGGTTTTTTTTAGAACTACTGACGAACATTTCGACATCATAATTTTAGACCCACCGGCATTTGCAAAACATCATAAACACAGAGAAAAAGCATTGATAGCCTATAAACAAATCAATGCAAAAGCCCTGAACAGAATTCAAAAGGGAGGTTATTTATTTACATTTAGTTGTTCACAAGCCATTACTGCCGACGATTTAAGACAGGCTGTTTTTGTAGCTGCTGCCTCAGAAAAAAGGGTGTTGCGACTTATGTATCAATTACATCAACCTCCAGACCATCCTGTAAGTATTTTCCATCCAGAAGGTGAATATTTAAAAGGTTTTGTTTTTCAGGTAGAGTAGCTGTTTCTAAAAAAGATACTTTTCAATAATTTCTTTTCCCGGATTGAAATATCCGTGATATAAATGTGGGTATGTTTGCTTGATATGTTGAATGAGTTCTACTATTTTCATGTTTTTAGATTTTAATTCCAGATTTAACGGCTCACCTATAAAATCCGGGTCAATATTGAAATTCCGCCATTGTATCATGTTAAATTTAAGGGTTTCAATGGCCGAAATCAGTGCTTCTATTTCGTTAGGATGATTCGTAAAGCCCGGATAAACAAAATAATTAATAGAAACCCATTTTTTTGCCTGACGAAGTAGCTGTATAGACAATAAAACATCTTCGAACGAATAATTTACAGGCGAATAGTACCACTTATAGTATTCGGGCTGAAAGCTATTGATGCTGATTCTGGCACTGTCTAAACCGCTTTCTATAAGCTTTTGTATCTTGTCGGGCTTGCTTCCGTTAGTATTGATGTTAATAATTCCGTGAGGTGTTTTTTCTCTGATGAGTTTAATTGCTTCAGCTATTACATCTGCAACCATTAATGGTTCACCTTCGCATCCTTGCCCAAAACTAACCACAGGATTTTGTGCGGTAAGAATATGGTCAACAGCAATTTCGGCAATCTCTTCGGGACTTGGAATAAATGTTATTCGGTTTTGTGTAGAACAAAAGCCACTATCTTTAGGTTGATAGGAAATGCACCCACGACAACGGCTATTGCAGGTTGGGGAGGTGGGCAAGGGAGCTTCCCAGCGTTTTAAAAAATAGTTTCTCGCTGCCGGGCAAAAATATACTGTTGCACAATGTACTAAATGTTTTACCAAACGGTTGTTGGGATATTTTTTCATAAAACGCCTGGTGGAGGCTATTACCTTCGATTGATTGAACTGGTCAATGTCTTGACGAATATCGGGGTCAATACGAAGAGCAGTAGTGTAAAACTTCCCTTTGTACCAACCAACTGCTGTATAAGCAAATAAAGGTAATACAGGAGCCTGTTCTTCTTTGATATAAGCAGCCAAAGCAGTTTGCGTATGAGCAGGGGCAACAAAGGCTGCCACAGCATAACCTTTCTTCGATAGTTCAAGACGATTGTTTTTTCTATTTAATCCAACCGGTATACGTTTGGGTAAGTAAAAGAAGTCGCTACCTTTGGGCAGAGGAATAAAATCGCTTTCATCAAGAAGACGTATGGCGTTCCCTTCTCTGCCTACCAGGCATAACGAAGCATCTTCCTGAATGTTTCCTCTATCATCCGAAACAAGCAAATAAGGTGAAAATGACATGATTACAATTTGTTCGCAAAGTTCGCAAAGAAATCGCAAAAAATAAAAACTTCATTCAAATAATACGTCTGTTAAGATTACAAATTGAATAATTTTTAAGGCTCTAAAAAATGAAATGCCAGGTTTTTATAAGATAAAGACAGTAAAAATAGAAGACAGAAAATTTTTGAATAAGGCATTAAAAAAATATTCACTAACTTTGTTTTGATTTTTTAGTCTGAGGCTTGTGATAAAAAAGATTGTTATTATTGGTCCGGCTTATCCATACAGAGGAGGTATTGCTGCTACTAATGAACGACTGGCTCAGGAGTTTTCTGCCTCGGGAGTGGATGTTAGAATTTATACTTTTACTTTGCAATACCCTTCTTTATTGTTTCCCGGAAAAACTCAATTTGTAGAAAATGCTAAAAAACCTTCATTGAAAATTGACAGGAAAATCAATAGCATACAACCGTTAAATTGGTATAAAATAGGTCTGGAACTCAAAAAGTTAAAGCCAGATGTGGTTATTGTTCGCTATTGGATTCCCTTTTTAGCACCTGCTTTTGGCAGAATAATCCGCATTGCCAAAAGGAATCGTCATACAAAAATTATAGCACTGGTTGACAATTACAAGCCTCATGAAAAACGTATCGGCGATAGAATGCTGTCGAAATATTTCATGAAAGCTGTAGACGGATGTGTTGTGATGTCGCATAGTGTAAAAGCCGATATTGAGAAAGATTTCCCCAATATGCCCATAGAATATTGTCCTCATCCCTTATTTGACCATTTTGGAAAAATTATTCCCAAAGATGAAGCTAAACGTTCGTTAAAACTCGATGTTAATAAAAATTACATTCTGTTTTTTGGACTGATACGCGATTATAAAGGGCTGGATTTGCTAATAGAAGCAGTTCACCTGACTGAAAACTCATTTGCCAATTTTGATGTTATTGTTGCAGGTGAATTTTACAACGACGAACAGAGATACCGCGAACAGATACAACGATATCATTTAGAAAACCGTTTTCACATTTTTGCACAATTTATTCCCGATGACCTTGTGCCTTATTTTTTCTGTGCATCCGATGTTGTCGTTCAACCATACAAATCGGCAACGCAAAGTGGTGTAACGCAGATTGCCTATCATTTTAACAAGCCAATGATTGTTACTAAAGTAGGAGGATTGCCCGAAATGGTTCCCGACGGTAAAGTGGGATATGTTGTTCATCCGTTTGCACCTGCCATAGCACAGGCTATTTTAAAATTTTATACCGAGAACAAGGAAAAAGATTTTTCGGCTATGGCTGCTATTGTTAAAAACAAGTATTCCTGGAAACGAATGGAAGAAACTTTTTATATTTTATATAGCAAGTTGATTTATACAAAGAAAACATATCATGGATAATACAGACATCATACGCAACCGTTTTCAAACGAGTATTCAATTAAGAGAAACGCTGTTCTCGTCGGAAGAATTTATCGAACAAATTAATGAAGTAAACAGGGTTTTGGTAAGTTGTTTCAAAAGAGGCAATAGTGTTTGGTTTTGTGGAAATGGTGGCAGTGCTGCCGATGCTCAGCATTTGGCAGCAGAGTTTTCGGGACGCTATTATTACGATAGGCCACCATTGCCGAGCGAAGCACTGAATGTCAACACTTCTTATCTTACTGCTGTAGCCAACGATTATGGTTATAACGAAATATTTGCACGCTTAGTTGAAGGAATTGCAAAACCTAACGACGTATTGATAGGCCTATCTACTTCCGGCAAATCCAAAAATGTGCTTCGTGCTTTTGAAGTAGCCAAAAACAAAGGTCTGATAACTATAGCTTTTCTGGGTAATTATACTAATGATTTTCAGCCTCTTTCGGATTATATTTTTTCTGTCCCTTCGTCGGACACACCAAGAATTCAGGAACTGCACATAACCATTGGTCATATTTTGTGCGAGCTCGTTGAAAAAACGATGTTCCCAAAAAGTGATGAAAAACGTTAGTCCTCGGCTTTTTTAGTCATGCGACCTACTGCACAACTTACGTACGAGGTTACATTTTTAATCAACGTATTATTCCCTTTTTCTGGATAGCCCAACGATGAAAGCTTTTCTACAAAGTTTTGTCTGCTATTGACGGTTTCATCGAATTCAATTTCTACTTCACTGCTTTCTAAATTAACCTTCACCGATTGAACACCGTTCATCTTCAACAAGCTCTTTTTGATAGTGTTGGCACAACCGTGACATTTCAGGTTTTCGATACATATTGTTATTGTTGCAAAATTCATAGCTGAAAATTTTTAAAACAATCCTGAAATATTGCCATCATTGTCAATATCAATAAGTTCGGCACTTGGCACATCAGGCAGTCCTGGCATACGCATAATGGTTCCTGCAATTGGAATAATAAATCCAGCTCCTGCAGCTATCTCTATTTCTCTGATGTTGATGATAAAATCGCGAGGTCTGCCTTTCTTAGCCGGGTCGTCCGATAGTGACTTTTGAGTTTTTGCCATGCATATCGGAAACTTGTCAAAACCCAATTCATTGATTTTTTGAAGTGTTTGTCGTGCTTTGAGCGAATATTCTACACCGGCAGCTCCATACATTTTTGTTGCAATGGTTTCAATTTTCTTTTCTACTGGCCAGTCAAAATCGTAAAGTGGCTTAAAGCAGGTTTTACAAGCATCGGCTTTGCGTGCAACTATTTCGGCCAATTCCAAGGCTCCTTCGCCACCTTTTGCCCACACATCAATAACAGACACATCTATTCCTAATTGTTGGCAATGATTTTTAATAACCTGAAGTTCTTCGTCGCTGTCGGTATGAAAACGATTAATGGCAATTGTAGGTTTAAGGTTGAAATAGCTCAGGTTTTCGATGTGCTTATCCAGGTTTTCCAATCCTTTTTCGACTGCTGCGGGGTTAGGAACACTTAATTCGGCAAGTTTTGCTCCTCCATGATACTTCAATGCTTTAACAGTTGCAACCAAAACCGTTGCATTGGGGAATAATCCTGCAATTTGAGATTTGATGTTAAAGAATTTTTCAGCTCCTAAATCGCTGGCAAATCCGGCTTCAGTTACAACATAATCTGAAAATGTTAAAGCCATTTTAGTAGCTATTATGGAATTTGTTCCTTGAGCAATATTTGCAAAAGGACCACCATGAATTATGGCTGGGTTACCTTCTATGGTTTGAACCAGATTAGGCATAATGGCTTCTTTAAGTAAGGCAGCCATAGCCCCCTGAGCTTTAAGATCGCGTGCAAAAACAGGTTTACCATCCCAGGTGTCGCCAATATAGATGTTGCCCAAACGTTCTTTAAGGTCATTAATATCTTTGGAAAGACAAAGAATCGCCATGATTTCTGATGCAGCTGTGATATCGAAGCCACTTTCGCGAGGCATGCCTTCGGTAGTTCCTCCTAAGCCGATAACTATTTTTCTTAGAGCACGCTCGTTCATGTCCATTACTCTTTTCCAGCGGATAGTACGTGGGTCAATTCCAAGATTTCGCTTTTTGTTTTGAATGTTGTTGTCTATTAATGCTGCAAGCAAGTTGTGTGCTTTTTCAACAGCCGAAATATCGCCGGTAAAGTGAAGGTTTATTTCTTCCATGGGAAGAACCTGGCTATAACCGCCACCAGCAGCACCACCTTTAATACCAAAAACCGGACCCAACGAAGGTTCGCGTAGTACTACGGTAGTTTTTTTACCAATTCTGTTCATAGCCTGAGTTAGCCCAATAGAAGTTGTCGTTTTACCTTCACCTGCCGGTGTTGGTGTTATGGCTGTTACAAGAATAAGTTTGTGTTCTTTAATTTTCTGCTCATCAATAAATTTTAAAGGAATTTTGGCTTTATATTTGCCATAAGGAATAATTTCATCTTCAGGAACTCCTAATGTTTTGGCTATTTCTGTTATTGGTTTCATTTTTGCCGCCTGGGCAATTTCAATATCCGATTTCATATATTTTTGTTTTTTTAAACTTTTCAAAGGTAAGAATAAATTAGAATAATTCCAAATTAATTTGGTTGCAGAGTTATTTTTTAAGAAAAATTAAGCATTACGATACCAAATTATGGGTTGCATTATTTTACTGATTAGTCGGCAGAATATTCAGAGTAATACATTTTCTATTTGAACTTACAAGGTGGTTTGGAGTTGCTACGTTAAAGTAAGGAATTATTAGTTACACAATTTACTTTTTAAAAAATTTAGGTGATACATAGGTAGATTAAAAATCTTACTTTACTTTTGCAAGAAAAAAATGAGCGAAATAGTAGTAAGTGGTATCCGATCGACAGGAAATCTTCATCTGGGAAATTATTTTGGTGCTATTCGTAACTTTCTTAAACTGCAGGAAGAATATCAGTGTTACTTTTTTATAGCCGATTGGCATTCGTTAACTACTCATCCTACTCCCGAAAATCTTTTCGAAAACACTCGTCAGGTGCTGGTAGAATACCTTGCCTGTGGCATTGACCCGGAAAAATGTACGCTGTATCGTCAAAGTGATATTAAAGAAATACCGGAATTGTATTTGTTGCTTAATATGAATGCCTATTTAGGCGAACTTGAACGTTGCACAACCTTTAAAGAAAAAGCCCGCAAGCAACCCAATAATATAAATGCAGGTTTATTGACCTATCCTGTTCTAATGGCCGCCGATATTATTATTCATAAGGCTCATAAAGTGCCGGTTGGAAAAGATCAGGAGCAGCACCTGGAGATGACCCGCACGTTTGCCAATCGTTTTAACCGCATGTATGGTGTAGAATATTTTCCGGAGCCTGTGGCATTTAATTTTGGCGATCAATTGATAAAAATACCCGGATTAGACGGAAGCGGAAAAATGGGCAAATCGGAAGGTAATGCCATTAACCTTGCAGATAGCCCGGAAGTAATACGGAAAAAAGTAATGCGTGCCGTTACCGATAGTGGACCTACCGAACCCAATCAACCGATGTCAGAGCCTGTAAAGAATTTATTTACCCTTATGCAGATTATGTCGAGTAAAGAAACATACCAATATTTTCTGGATCGCTACAACGACTGCTCTATACGTTACGGCGAAATGAAAAAACAGCTTGCCGAAGACATTATTACTTTTACAACTCCTATAAGAGAACGAATAGAAGCTTTGAAAAACGATAATGCCTATTTAAAAAGAGTTATACAAATGGGCATAGAAAAAGCTCGTTATAGTGCTCAGAAAACGCTAAATGATGTTAGAAAAATTATTGGCTTTAGAGAGTTCTGAAAAAAATTAACGAAAAATAAAACCAAAATCATTTTTCAATTTAAAATACATGTATATCTTTGCTGCGATTAACCAAAAATGTTAAAACAATGGCTTACGTAATTTCAAACGACTGTACTGCTTGCGGTACATGTATTGATGAATGCCCGGTAGGTGCTATTTCCGAAGGCGATATTTACAAGATTGACCCCGAAATTTGCACTGATTGCGGTGCATGTGCAGATGTTTGCCCCGTAGAAGCAATTCATCCTGCATAACATTGTTTATGGGAAAATAAAAGAGGCTGCCCGTTTGGACAGCCTCTTTTGTTATTTCAATAATGCTTTAACTGGCTCTATACCCATATAGGTGCCTTCCTGAATGGCTTTTAACACAGCTCCTCCTCCTGTAAAGATATAGTATCGTGGACTATCAAGTGCTACAATGTACAATCCAGGTAAAAGTCGTTTTAATTCCTGCATGGTATCGCCACCACCGTATAGTTTTACAGAATCTGGACTTTCATCAATAATCTGATCGAGAGCTATGGTACCTTCGTTAAAGTAAGGCATATAACCCATCACAGCATTAACGAAAATTGTTTTAGCAGCATGAAACTTGTCGACAATTTCAGGTTCCTTGAAATTATCTGCTGACACATCGAGTACATAGTTTAATTGAGTGCCTGGTTTCAGTGTGCGAATATCATGCGTTCTATATTGTCCTTCAATTTTTCCTTCCAATGTGTCTGATTCAATAATATAAGGGCATTCAATAATTTTATCGCTGTATTGACTTGCAAATTCTACAAACTTGCGGGCATGTTCAAGGTCTTCTTCCTCAATGCCCTTAATAGATATGTTGTACTTTGCACAGAGATAAGCATTGTAAATAACACCGCCGAGCATTAAAAAGTCTGCTTGTTTTAGTAAAGCGTACAAAGGTTCAATTTTGGTATCGAATTTTGCTCCAGCAACAACTGCCAAAAAAGGTTTGTTCGGATTAAAGATGCGATCGAGGTTTGCCAGCTCCTTTTGCATTAAAAAGCCGGCATAAGAGGGTAGGTATTTATTTACCTTTACTGTTGAAGCATGAGGCTGCCACGAACCAAATGCATCGTTAACAAAAATATCGGCAAGGCCTGCCAGTTGATGAGCAAAGCGGTCGGCATCTTCGCCCTTAGACTCTTCTCCTTTAAACCATCGGGTGTTGGGCAGGTATATGGCATCTAACTTTCCATCTTTTAATTCGCGTATCATGTGGTTGATAGAAGTTTCTATGCCAAAATAGCCATAGTTGCCATCTTTTGTAAAATCGGGTACACCAATGTTGATGTGTAATTTGTTTTGCAAATAATCTACAATGGGTTGAACCGATGTGTTGAAGCTAATATCAATTTCGCCGGTTTTTTTATTTTTTGGCCGTCCAACATGGGTCATTAAGATGATTTTTCCTCCTTTTGCATTTATGTAGTAAAGTGTTCCCAAAGTAGCATCAATCCGATAAGGGTCGTAAATGACACCTTTTTTCACTACATTATGGTCAACTCTAACGAGGACTATTTTGTCTTTCAGGTCAGCTTCCTGAATGCCTCTAATTGGGAGGTTTTGAATCATATACTATTTCTTTTTGGTAGTTTTTTCAACACTTGCTTTTTTACGAATAGCAGCGATTCCGGGTAATTCTTTCCCTTCCAGGTATTCGAGCATAGCACCGCCACCAGTTGACACATAACTCATTTGGTCGGCAAGATTATATTGATTGATGGCAGCCACAGAATCGCCACCTCCGACTAACGAGAATGATCCGCTAATGGTAGCCGACGCTACGGCAATGGCAATTGATTTGGTTCCCTGGCGGAAGTTTTCCATTTCGAATACTCCCATAGGACCGTTCCAGAGAATGGTTTGAGAGTGTGTAATAATTTCAGCAAAGCGACGGCGTGTTTTCGGACCAATATCTAGTCCCATCCAACCGTCGGGGATGCTATCGGCTGATACAATCTGGGTTTGTGCTTCATTCGAAAATCCATTTGCTATCACAGCATCGGTAGGCAAGTACAAATTAACTCCTTTAAGCATAACCTCCTGAATGATGCTACGGGCAAGGTCAATTTTATCGTCTTCTATAATGGAGTCGCCAACTTTACCGCCTAAAGCTTTAATAAAAGTAAATGCCATTCCACCGCCAATAATCATGTTATCTACTTTGTTCAATAAGTTCTTAATTACGCCAATTTTTGTGCTGACTTTAGCTCCACCAATAATGGCAGTAAAGGGAGGTTCAGCTTCATATAATACTTTGTCGAGATTTTGAATTTCATTTTCGAGCAACAGTCCAAAGTAAGCATTGTCTTTAAAGTACTTTACAATGGTAGCAACAGAGGTATGATTACGATGAGAGGTAGCAAAGGCATCGTTTATGTATATATCGGCCAACGAAGCCAATTCCTTGGCAAATTTTTCGTCGCCGGCTTCTTCTTCCGGATAAAAGCGAAGGTTTTCGAGCAATGCAACTTCGCCGGGTTTCATCTTACCACATACTTCAAAAGTTTTTGGGCCAAACAAATCGCGGGTAAAAATCACATTTCTTCCCAATAGCTTGGAAAGCAAGGGAACAATTGGAGTTAACGAATAGTCGGGCTCATAGCCATTGGGACGACCAAGGTGCGACATCAAAATGACCGTACCGCCGTCGTTTAACACTTTCATAATGGTTGGCAACGATTCCCGTATGCGGGTATCGTCCATAATCTGACGATTGTGGTTTAATGGTACATTAAAATCTACACGGATTAACACCTTTTTGTTTTTAAAATTCACGTCTTTTATAGAATTCATAGAAGTTTTAATTTATAACTTTTATGCTTCGAAATTACGTTTTTTTTCTGAATAGAAAAAAATTTTACTGTAATATTATAAGGAACGATATGCATCTATGTTTTAAAAAATCTATTTCTTACATTATCTTTGCAAAAATTTTGATTAAACAATGGATCACATTCGCAATTTTTGCATTATAGCTCATATAGACCATGGCAAAAGCACATTAGCCGACCGTTTGCTGGAATTTACAGGCACCTTGAATCAGAAACAAATGCAGGAACAGGTGCTCGACAACATGGATTTGGAAAGAGAGCGTGGTATTACTATTAAAAGTCATGCTATTCAGATGAATTATCAATATCAAGGTAAAAATTATATTTTAAACCTTATAGACACACCGGGCCATGTTGATTTTAGCTATGAAGTATCGCGAGCCATTGCTTCTTGCGAAGGAGCACTTCTTGTAGTTGATGCTACCCAGGGAATACAAGCACAAACCATTTCTAATTTATACAAAGCCATAGATTATAATCTTGAAGTTATTCCTATTCTTAATAAAATGGATATGCCAGCAGCTATGCCCGAGGAAGTAAAAGACCAGATTGTTGACCTTATTGGCTGCAAGCGTGAAGATATTATAGAAGCAAGTGCACGAACAGGCATGGGGGTAACAGAAATTCTGGAAGCCATAATAAATCGCATACCGCCTCCACAGGGCGATCCGAATGCTCCTCTTCAAGCTCTTATTTTC
>FWWL01008288.1_pt1 | contig 13470 bp, 9 predicted proteins | sample 2228331 | NCBI WGS metagenome assembly FWWL01 (sample SAMEA103939775, study PRJEB20133) | metagenome | reverse complement strand
TCCTGCCCCCGCTACCACGTGCACGAGGCCCGGACCTTCTGGTCCGGGCCTCGTGCCATGTCGGCAGGCTCCCGGGCTCGAGACGTCACTGGACGGGACAGCACGGTGAACGCCAGCGGAACGGGGCGGGACGTCTTCAGGCTGGTGCCGAAAGGTGACCGTCCGATCGGTCAGTTCGGAACGATCAGCGCTTAAGGTGCGGCTGTCCCTGTCGACCCTCACGTGGAGATGCCCATGTTCTCGGCCCCTCGCCGACCGCGCACGACGGCCCTTGCCGTCCTCGCCGTCGGTGCCCTCACCGTCCTGCCCGCCACCACTGCCGCCAGCGCCGACCCGTCCTCCGCGACCGGCGCCGCCGCGAGCACCTCCACCGAGCGGGCTGCCGAGCGCCAGGCCCCCGCCCAGCGCAAGCTGAAGAAGGGCCGGTTCAAGCTCACGATCCTGCACAACAACGACGGTGAGTCCCAGCTCATCAACGCCCCGGCCAGCGAGGACTTCGGCGGTGTCGCCCGCTTCAAGACGCTGGTCGACCAGCTCCGCGACAAGGCGGACAAGGGTGGTCGCAGCGATGCGCTCATGCTGTCCTCGGGCGACAACTTCCTGGCCGGCCCGCGCTTCGACGCCAGCCTCAGCACCGGCGTGCCGTTCTACGACTCGATCGCTCTGGACGCGATCGGCTACGACGCCATCGCCGTCGGCAACCACGAGTTCGACTTCGGCCCCGACGTGCTCGCCGACTTCATCGAGGGCTTCGGCACCAACCCGCGCAACCGCACCCCGTTCGTCTCGGCGAACCTCGACGTGGTCAACGAGCCGCGGCTCGCCGCGCTGGCCAAGGACGGCACCCTGGTCAAGAGCACCGTGGTGACCAAGGACGGCTTCCGCATCGGCGTCGTCGGCGCGACCACGCCGCTGCTGCCCGCGATCTCCAGCCCCCGCAACGTCGAGGCCCGCGAGGACGTCGCCGGCATCGTGCAGACGCAGGTCGACCGCCTCGGTCGTCGTGGCGTCGACAAGGTCGTCCTCATCGCCCACCTGCAGAACATCAACGAGGACCGTGCCCTGGTGCCGATGTTGAGCGGCGTGGACGTCGTCATCGCCGGTGGCGGCGACGAGCTGCTGGCGAACCCGGGCGACCTGCTCGTGCCGGGCGACTCGGTCTCGACCGACTCCGAGACCGGCGAGCCGCTGACCTACCCGCTCCTCGAGGAGGGCGCCGACGGTCGCACGGTCCCGATCGTGACCACCGCCGGTGACTACAAGTACGTCGGCCGGCTGGTCGTCGTCTTCGACAAGCGCGGCAACGTCGTCAACGTCCGCAAGTCCAGCGGCCCGGTCCGGGTCTCGGGCATCGAGGAGGACGCGGTCGCGGCCGACCCCGTCCTGCTCAACCGCGTCGTCGACCCGGTCCGCGCCTACATCGAGGCGCTGGAGCAGAACGTCATCGCCCAGTCCGAGGTCGGCCTCGACGGTCAGCGAGGCCCGGGCGTGCGTACCCAGGAGACCAACCTCGGCAACCTGCTCGCTGACGCGTTGCTCTCCTCCGGCCAGGACCGCGCCACCGACTTCGGCGTCGAGGCACCGCAGGTCGCGATCCAGTCCAGCGGCGGCATCCGCAACAACAGCGTGATCCCGGCCGGTGCGGTCACGGATCTCGACACCTTCAACATCGCTTCCTTCGCCAACTTCGTGGCGGTCGTCCCCGACGTTCCCCGCGCACAGTTCAAGGAGGTCCTGGAGAACGCCGTGTCCCGGATCCCGGCGGCGGACGGCCGCTTCCCGCAGGTCGCCGGCTTCTCGTTCACCTTCGACCCGACCCAGCCCGCCCAGGTGACCGAGAACGACGGCACCGTGACGACGCCCGGCAGCCGGGTCCAGTCGGTCACCCTCGACGACGGCACGGTCATCGTCGAGAACGGTGCGGTCGTCGACGGCGACCCGATCAGTGTCGCCGTGAACGACTTCACCGCGCGCGGCGGGGACCAGTACCCCTTCCGCGGGCTGCCGTTCACCACGGTCGGCGTGACCTACCAGCAGGCGCTGCTGGACTTCATCGTCGACGAGCTCGCGGGCCAGATCACCGCCGCTGACTACCCCGAGGGCGGCGAGGGTCGGATCACCCAGCTCCCCTGATCCGGGAAGCACCCCGCACGACCGAGCACAGGCCCGGCCCCGAGCAGCAGCTCGGGGCCGGGCCTGTGCGTCGTCACGCCTCCGTGCGCGGCGCGGCGGGGGCGTGGTGCCGTGCCTCGCCGCCGTCAGGAGGCCTGCTGCAGCGCCTTCACCTCGTCGCGGGCCGCCAGCACGGCGGTGCGCTGACGCTCCACGACGCTGCGGAAGCCGTCGCTGAGCTCCTGCTCGAGTGCCTTGTCGTACTCCGAGATGGCGTGGTCCTCGCCCGTGACAGCGGCGCCGAGGACGCCCTGCGGGTCGTCGCCGGTGACCGCGTCCTTCAGCGCCATCCAGCCGCGATGCAGGGCGGCGGTCGCGGTGCCGCTCTCGTCCACGTCCTCGCCGTACTCGTGGCCCAGCGAGACGATCTCGGTGCGGAACTCCTTGCGCTGGGCGGCCAGGCGCTCCAACGTGCCGGCCCACGCGGCGTGCTCGCCGTCGCGCACCCGCTCCGCGGCCTGGGTGTAGCCCCGCTCGCCGTCCCTCAGGGTCTCCACCAGCTCCTGGGCGGCCTTCGCGTCGTCCGACATGTGCGTGCTCCTCTGCTCGGGGGTCAGGAGCAGGGCAGGTACCCGCGGGGCGCGGGATCAGTCGTCGTAGCTGAGCCGCAGCTCCTCGGTGACCGGGTGCGCCTGGCAGGTGAGCACGTAGCCCGCGGCGCGTTCGGCGTCGTCGAGGGCGTGGTCCTGGTCCATGACGGCACGGCCGAGCAGCACCTTGGCGCGGCAGGTGCCGCAGGCCCCGCCGGCGCAGGAGTACGGCGCGTCGAGGCCGCGCGAGAGGGCGGCGTCGAGCACCGAGTCACCGGAGGAGCGCAGGGGGAAGGAGGTCTGCTCGCCCGCCAGGGTCACGGTCACCTGGCTCTCGACGTCGAGCTCGAGGTCGGCGTGGGCCTGCTCGGTGTGGAAGACCTCCGACAGGACGCGGGCTCCCCGCGAGCCGAGGTCGTCCTCGAGCTGCTCCACCAGCGGAGCCGGGCCGCAGAGGAACCAGGCGTCGACCTGCTCGGGGGCGAGGGCCGTGAGGAGGTCGGCGTCGATCCGGCCGGGGAGCGTCGCGCCCGCCTCGCGGGACAGCACGTGGTGGACCACCAGGCGGCCGGCGTACGTCTCGGCGAGGGCGTCGACCTCCGCGCGCAGCATCGTGGAGGCGGCGGTGCGGTTGCCGTAGACGAGCGTCGCGGTGCTGTGCGGCTCGGCCCCCAGGGTGTCGGCGAGGATCGCGAGGACGGGGGTGATGCCGGAGCCCGCGGCCACGCCGACGTAGGAGCCCCGTGCGGCCGGGTCGGTGTCGTGGCCGAAGCGACCGGCCGGGGTCATCACGTCGAGGATGTCCCCGACGGCCAGGTGGTCGTGCACGTAGCCGGAGAAGGCGCCGGCCTCGATCCGTCGCACGGCCACGCGCAGCGTGCCCTCGGGGGAGGGGAGCAGGGAGTAGGAGCGACGCAGGTCCTGGCCCTCGACCATCGCCCGCAGCGTGACGTGCTGGCCCGCGCGGTGCTGGTACGCCGCCAGCAGGTCGTCGGGGACGGTGAACGTCACGGCGGTGCTGTCGGCGGTCAGCCGCTCGACCGAGGTCACGCGCAGCGGGTGGAAGCGCGGCCGGGTCGAGCCGTCCGCGGGCGCGGCAGTGTCGGCGGTGGGCGCGGCGTCGTAGGAGTCGGTGAGGCGCCGCCAGGTGCGGTACTCCGACGGCGTCAGCGACCGGCCGAAGACCGTCGAGATCGCAGCGTTGCGGTCGAGGTAGGCCTGCTCGTTGCGCCGCCACGCGCGCACGTAGCGGTAGAAGGGGATGCTGGGGTGCAGGTGGTGGACCAGGTGGTAGTTCTGGTAGACGAACAGCGGCGTCATCCACGACTCGCCACCCACCCGCACGCGGGTCGCGCGGTAGCGGTCCTGGCGGCCGGTGAACGGCAGCCCGTGGTGCGGCAGGTAGTCGAACCACCACGCCAGCAACCCCAGGCCGAGACGCTGGGGGATGAGGAACGCGACCGCGAGCGCCGTGCCGTGCCCGGCCAGGAAGAGCGCGGTGAACCCGCCGACGACGCCGAGGAACATCACCGACGTCGCCACCACCTCGCCGCGGGGGCGCTGGGGAATGCGGCGCAGGTAGAAGACGAAGTACCAGAGGTCGATCGTCATCCACCGGAACGGCAGCTGCCACCACGGGCCCTCGCTGGTCCAGGCGTCGGGGTCGACCGACTTCTCCTCGTTGGTGTTGCGGTGGTGCTCGATGTGGATGAACCCGATCATCGGGAACGTGCCGTACGGCGCCACGAACGGCACCGAGAGGTGGCCCATCAGGTCGTTGAGCCGGTCGCTGGTGCTGACGGCGTGGTGGGTCGCCTCGTGCAGCACGCTGAACATCAGGAACGTCACCGCCGTGCCCATCGGGATCGTCACCCACGGCGACCACCCGGCGGCCAGCACGCCGTAGATCTCGAGCGCGAAGAGCGCCAGCGTGCCGACGTACAGCGCGAGGGTCGGCCAGGCGACGGGCGGGACCCGTTCCCCGGGGTCGGGCAGGCCGGAGACCGGCTGCGGGTCGGTGGTGGGGCGTGCGGGAGCGGCGGCGTCGGACATGGAAGAGGGCTCCGGTCGTCGAGGGTTCCGCCATGCTTGACAAAAGAGTGCGAAATGTCAAGTGCCTGTCGGGGGTGGTGCGGTGATGTCGAACGGCCGGCCCCCGCAGAGCGGAGACCGGCCGTCGGCGATCAGGTCAGGCCGTGGCCGGCCCGGGTCGAGCGGGGTCAGGCAGCTGCGCCGACCGGGAAGGGCAGCTCGGGCAGTCCGGGGATGCTCGGCAGGCCGCCACCGAGGGCGTCGCAGATGGCCTGGGGGAGGCCGGCGTCGCACAGCGGCTGGAGGGGGCTCGAGCCGGTGTCACCGCCGCCGGGGGCACCCGGGAGCTCGGGCAGGCCCGGGATCGAGGGGCCACCGGCCGCCGCGTCGCAGATGGCCTGGGGCAGGCCGGCGTCGCACAGGGGCTGGATCGGGCTGGTGCCACCGCTGCCGCCGTCGCCGCCGCCACCGGCCGCGTCACAGATGGCCTGGGGCAGACCGGCGTCGCACAGTGCCTGGATCGGGCTGGTGGCCGGGGGCTCGGGCTCGGGGTTGGTGCCCGGCTCCTCGGCCTGGCAGTCGGCCAGGCGGCGCTCGGCGCGGTCGAGCTTGCGCTCGGCCTTGTCGCGCTTCTTCTCCGCGCGGGCCACCTTGGCGTCGGTGCCCGACTGCTGCTGCTTGGCGAGCTGGCGCTCGCGCTGCTCCAGCTTTCGCTCTGCCTGGCGCACCTGCTGGCGCTCGGCGTTGCACTCCGCGCGCTGGGCGGAAGCAGGAGCGGCCCCGGAGGCCGCGGTGGCCGTGCCCGCGAAGGCAACGGCGAACCCGAGGGTGAGAGCGACCGCCGAGAGCAGGACGGCCAGCTTCTTGAACGCATGACGCATTGAGTTTCCTCCTGAATGGCCCCCTCCCATGTGGGGAACCGTGCTCGCAGCGTAAAGCCGGAACCGGTGATCCGGATCACCTCACGTGCCTGCGATTCATGATGTGGACCGGACGTCATGTCAGATCTAGACCGGCCTTGACGGTGCCGGGTTAAGCACACCCCCTGGGGCATGGCCGCTCACCCCGGTGGGTCCCAGCACCGCGGGGTGCCACGGAGGTGACGGCGCCGACGGCAGGCTCAGCCCAGCTTGAACGGGTCGCGGGTCCCGCCGGTCAGCTCGACGTAGACCGACTTCGTCTCGAGGTACTCCTCGACCGCGGACGAGCCGTTCTCGCGGCCGATGCCGGACCTCCCGAAGCCGCCGAAGGGCATGTTGGGTGCCACCACGCGGTAGGCGTTGATCCACACCGTGCCCGCGCGGATCGCCCCGGCGACGCGGTGGGCGCGGTGGACGTCCTTGGTCCAGACCGCGCCGGCCAGGCCGTACGGCGTGTCGTTGGCCAGCCGGACGGCCTCCTCCTCGTCGCGGAAGGTGTAGGCGGTCAGCACCGGGCCGAAGACCTCCTCGCGGGCGATCGTGGCGCCGTGCTCGGCCACCACGACGGTCGGCTTCACGAACAGCCCGCCGAGCTGGTCGTTGGCGACCCCGCCGGTGGCGATCGTCCAGCCCTCCTCGCGGGCGCCGTCGAGGTAGCCGAGGACCTTCTCGTACTGCGGCCGGTTGGCCACCGGGCCCATCTCGGTCTCCGCGAGCGTCGGGTCGCCCTGCTGGATCGCCTCGGCCCGGGCCACGACCTTGGCGACCAGCTCGTCGCGCACCGACTCGTGCACGATGAGGCGGGACCCGGCCATGCAGGTCTGGCCGGTGGCCGCGAAGACGCCAGCGACCAAGCCGTTGGCCGCCGCATCGAGGTCGGCGTCGGGGAAGACCACCTGCGGGGACTTGCCGCCCAGCTCGAGGGTGACCCGGTTGACGTTGGCGACTGCGGCCTGGGCGACCTTGATGCCGGTGGCGGTCGAGCCCGTGAAGGCGACCTTGTCCACGCCGGGGTGCGACGCGAGCCGCTCGCCCGTGGACCGGTCCCACCCGGTGACGACGTTGAGGACGCCGGCGGGCAGCCCGGCGCGGTGCAGCACCTCGGCGAACGCCACCGTGGAGGCCGGCGCGTGCTCGGACGGCTTGACCACCGCCGTGCATCCCGCGGCCAGCAGCGGCGCGAGCTTGAACGTGAGCAGCAGCAGCGGCGAGTTCCACGGCGTGATGCAGCCGACGACACCGACCGGGACCTTCAGGGTGTAGCCGAAGTAGGTCTGCGGCGCGACCTGCGGGACCGTGCGGCCCTCGAGCTTGTCGGCGAGCCCGGAGAAGTAGGAGTACCACGTGCCGAGCCCCTGGAGCTGGCCGCGCATCTCCCGCAGCAGCTTGCCGGAGTCGTTGACCTCCAGCCGGGCCAGCCGCTCGGCGTCATCGGTGATCGCGTCGGCGACCCGGCGCATGATGCGGGCGCGGTCGAAGCCGGTCATCGCGCCCCACTCACCCTCGTACGCCGCGCGGGCGCTGACCACCGCACGGTCGACGTCCTCGGGGCCGCCGTCGGCCATGGTCGCCCAGGTGCTCCCGGTGTAGGGGTTGGTCGACTCGAAGGTGCGCCCGCTCAGCGCGGGCACCTGCTGGCCGTCGATGAACATGCCGAAGGACTCGAGGTCTGCCATGGCACGACGCTAGGGAGCCGGCGCCCACGCGGGATATCCGCTGGCTGCTCGACAGCGTCCGCTCGGCGCAGCGGGTCGCGCGCGCCGGGCGGGCGGGGCGGCCGCGGGGCCTCAGCGCTGGAGCGTGACGGAGGGCAGCTCGTGGAACTGGTCGCGGTACTGCTGGGCGAAGCGGGACTGGTGGAAGAAGCCCCACCGCATCGCGATGTCGGTGACCCGGGTGCGCAGCGGGTCGGCGCGCAGCAGGTCGGCGCGGACCTTCCCCAGCCGCACGCGCCGGACGTAGGCCATCGGGGTCTCCCCGAGCTGCTCGGCGAAGGCCGCGTGCAGGGTGCGGACGCTGACGCAGGCGACCCTGGCCAGCAGCTCGGGAGTGAGCTCGGCGTCGGCGTTCTCCTCGATATAGCGCACCACCGGCGCCAGCCGGCCCAGGCGGGTGGTGTCGTCCTGGCCTGCGAGGGCGTCGGAGTACTGGTGCCGGCCGGCCTGGAGCAGGGTGGTGAGCACGTAGGACTCCAGCTGGCTGCGGGCCATCGGCAGGTCGCGCAGGCCGCCGGGGCGCTCGAGCTCGGTGGCGAGGAACTCCACCGAGCGCAGCAGTGCCTGACCGGCGGTGGTGGAGAGGTCCAGGCCGAAGTCGAAGTCGACCACCTCGGTGACCGGGCGGCCGATGAGGTCGGCGAGGTGGGACTCCAGGCCGGTCCGCGAGACCTTGAGGATCAGCTGCTCGGCGTCCGGCGACCAGCGCACCGTGTTGGCCTGGTGCGGGTTGAGCACGAGACCGCGCTGCTGGGCGGGGGTGTGCTCGCGGGTCCCGTCCGAGCGGCTGGCCCAGGTCTCGCCCAGGAGCTGGAGGTTGACGTGGTACCACTGCTCGGCCGCGGGCATCTGCAGCTCGGTCTCCGCCTGGTAGGTCAGGTAGCCGAGGGTCAGGAAGCGGTCGCTCGTGGCGTTGAGCCGCATGTCCATGGCGTCGTCAGGGCCGCTGAGGTCGTGCGGGAGGTAGACGCGGGTCACCGCGTCACGGGCCTCCTCGAGGCTACGGGTCGCCATGACGACGTCGCCGGCGAGGTACTCCCGGGGCATCGGCGGCCTCCTTTTCGCCTGCTCGTCGTGACCCCACTCACACTAGACGGGCCGAGGTCACCGAGCGTCCACGTGCGCTCAACGCCCGCACAACATCCGGTCCGCGTTCAGCGCCCCAGCAGGTCCAGCGCCGCCTCGACGACGGAGTAGGTGTCGATGCCGTGCAGGGCGTAGGCGTCGGCGAGGTCGGAGGACTGCCCGAACTCGGTCACGCCCAGGCAGCGGATGCGGTCCCCCCGGGCGCCGGCCAGGAACGACAGCGTGTGCGGGTGCCCGTCGATGACCGTCACGATCGGGCAGCGGTGGTGCGGCGGCAGCAGCAGGTCCAGCACCCCGGATCCCTCGCCGCCGCGGCGGCTGCCGCGCTGCTGGAAGGACCGGAACACCAGGTCGGCGCTCGTGAGGCACACGACGCCGGCGACGACGCCGTGCTCGGCCAGCCGGGCTGCGGCGGCGAGCACCTCGGGCATCACCGCCCCGGTGCCGACCAGGGTCACCTGCTCGTGCTCCACCGGGTGCTCGGTGATCCGGTACCCACCGGAGACGACCTGGCGTCGACGTCGCTCGCGCAGCACCTCGTCGGTCGGGACCCGCGCGAGGTCGGGCTCGATCGGGCGGGTGGAGAGCCGGAAGTACGCCGACGTGCCGCCGGGCACCCCGACCTGGCCCATCGCGTGCAGGAACGTCCACTCCAGGTCCTGGGCGAAGGCCGGTTCCCACGCGGTGCAGGCCGGTTGCTCCAGGCCGATCGAGGGCGTCGAGACCGACTGGTGCGCCCCGCCCTCGGACGACAGCGTCACCCCGGACGGGGTGCCGACGAGGATCGACTGCCCGCCGGCGTACAGGCCGAAGGACCAGGGCTCGAGGGCGCGGGAGACGAACGGGTCGTACATCGTGGCGATCGGGATCAGCCGCTCGCCCCAGCGCGACCACGTGGCGCCGAGCTCGGCGACCAGGCCGACGAGGTTGACCTCGGCGATGCCGAGATCGATGTGCTGGCCCTCCTCGGTCTCGGCCCAGCGCAGCAGCCGCTGGGCGTCGTCGGCGAACCAGTCCTGTCGCTCGGTCACCGACCACACGCCGGTCTTGTTGATCCAGCCGCCGAGGTTGGTCGAGGAGGCGACGTCGGGGGAGCAGGTGACCACCCGGCCGGCGGCCTCCGGGGCGTCACGGACCAGGTCGGCGAGCAGCCGGCCGAGGGTCGCCTGGGTGGAGACCTCCTTGCGGTGCGGGTGACCGAGCTCGGTGGGGAAGGTGACCTCGGTGCCGCCGGCGAGCGGTGCCCGCTGCAGCGCCGTACGACGCCGGGCGGCGAGCGTCGCGGCCGCCGAGCCGTCGGGGAAGCGGGCCCACGGGTCCGCGAGGCTGGCGCCGGTGGCGTCGGCGAGCGCCTGCATCTGGGCCTCGTTGAGCAGCACGGAGTGGTTGTTGGGGTGCCCCTCGGTCGGCAGGCCGCGGCCTTTGACGGTGTAGGCGAAGACCACGGTCGGGCGGTGGTCCTCGACGGCGTCGAAGGTGTCCAGCAGCAGCCCGAGGTCGTGCCCGCCGAGGTCGCGCACGGCCGCCGCCAGGTGCGGGGTCGAGATCGACTCCAGCAGCGCCTGGAGCTCCGGGCTCCCGTCGGGGCCCATGATCCGCTGCGCGATCTCGGAGGAGTCCACGCGCAGCATCCGCTGGTACTCCTCGTTGGGCATCGCCTCCAGGCGCGCACGCAGCTGGTCGCCGCCGGGGCGGGAGAACAGCGCGGAGACGATGCGGCCCCACTTGAGCGTGACGACCTGCCAGCCGGCCGCTTCGAACATCGCCTGCAGCCGCTGGATCTGGATGTCCGGGACGACCCGGTCCAGGGACTGGCGGTTCATGTCGACCACCCACAACAGCTCGCCGAGGCTGGCGACCTGGGGGTCGGCGACGGCCTCCCAGATCGCGCCCTCGTCGAGCTCGGCGTCGCCGAGGAGGCTGATGAAGCGTCCGGCCGGGGGAGCGGTGGGGAACTGGGAGCGGACGTAGCGGTGGGCGATGGCCGCCCACAGCGTCGCGGTCGCGCCGATGCCGACCGAGCCGGTGGAGAAGTCGACGGTGTCGGGGTCCTTCTGCCGGCTGGGGTAGGACTGCAGCCCGCCCTTCTCGCGCAGCGTGGTGAGGTAGCGCGCGTCGAGGTCGCCGAGCAGGTAGTTCACCGCGTGCAGCACCGGGCTCGCGTGCGGCTTGACCGAGACCCGGTCGAGCGCGGTGAGCTCGTGGAACCACAGCGCCACCATGATGTCGACCATCGAGGCCGAGGAGGCCTGGTGGCCGCCGACCTTGATGCCGGACTCGTTGGGGCGGCCGCGGTTGGCCGCGTCGACGATCGCGCTGGCCAGCCACAGGACCCGGCGCGAGACCTCGCGCAGGACCTCGGTGTCGGGGGCCTCCTCGTCACTCATGGTGGGCATCCTCCCCGTCGTCGTGCGCGGCCAGCAGGTCGGCCAGCCACTGGTTGTCGGCGCCGAGGTCGGGGCCGAGGTGGGAGACCGGCTGGGAGGTCTCACCGAGCAGGGGTACGACGCCAGGGAACGCGACGGCGCGGAGGCGGCCGTCGATCTCGACCGGGAGCTCCTGGACCATCTTGCGTGCGAGGTACTGCTCGGAGGTCACGATGTCGGCCGCGCGGTAGATCGGCCCGGCCGGTACCGAGGCCCGGTCGAGGTCGCCCAGCGCCTCCTCCCGGTCGTGCTGCCGGGTCCATGCCTCGATCGCCTCGTCGAGCTCGTCGCGCCTGGCCCAGCGGCCGGCGTTGCCCGCGAGGTCGGGGTCCGTGGCCAGGTCGGGGCGACCGATCACCTGCATCAGCCGCTGGAAGATCGAGTCGCCGTTGCCGGCGATGACGATCGAGCCGTCGCGGCACTCGTAGGCGTTGGACGGGGCGATGCCCTCCATCCGGCCGCCGGTGCGGGCGCGCAGCACCTGGAAGGCCGAGAAGTCGGGGACGAGGCTCTCCATCATCGAGAACACCGCCTCGTGCAGGGCCACGTCGACGTGCCGGTCGGTGGGCGGCACGGGCGCGGCGCTCGCGGCACGCCGCCGCTCGCGGTCCAGCAGGGACATCACGACGCCGAACGCGCAGTAGAGCCCTGCGATGGAGTCACCGATGGAGACCCCGACCCGGGCGGGCGGGCGGTCGGGGTCGCCCACGAGGTCGCGCATGCCGCCGAAGGCCTCGGCCACGGCCGCGAACCCCGGCCGGGCCGCCATCGGCCCGGTCTGGCCGAACGCGCTGACCCGGGCCACGACCAGGTCGGGGTTGGCCTCGGCCAGCACCCCGGGGGTCAGGCCCCACCGGTCGAGGGTGCCGGGGCGGAAGTTCTCGATCAGCGCGTCGGAGGTCTCGAGCAGTCGCAGCACCGCGTCGCGACCCTCCGGCGTGCGCAGGTCGATCTCCACGCTCCGCTTGGACCGGTTGATCGTGCGGTAGAGCAACGAGGTGTCGCCGCCGTAGAGCCGCCAGGTGCGCAGCTCGTCACCCGTGCCGGGCCGCTCGACCTTGACGACCTCGGCACCGAAGTCGGCCAGGAGGCGTCCAGCGGTCGGGGCCGCGATGTAGTTGCCGAGCTCGACGACGCGCAGGCCCGAGAGCGGGCGGTGGACGTCGAAGTCGGTGCCGTCGGGGCTCATCGGGCCGTCCCGGGGAAGTCTCCGGCGCGGCCCAGCAGGGCGTCGACCGGTCGCCCGAGCTGCTCGGCCAGCCACGCGGCCGTGCCGGTCAGCGGCGCCAGGTCCGCGGGGTCCGCACCCGTGACCGTCGCGTCCGTGCGCCGCAGCAGGTGCAGCAGGTCCTCGGTCGCGATGTTCCCCGTCGCCGCTGGGGCGAACGGGCACCCGCCGTACCCGCCGACCGAGGCGTCGAGGGCCACCGTCCCGCCGACCCGGGCGAGGTCGAGCCGGGTCGCGGCCCACGCGTTGGCGTAGCCGGTGTTGCGGGTGTTGTGGAAGTGGAAGCGCAGCCTGGTGAGACGGTCGTCGGCCATGGCCAGCGCGCCGAGCTCCTCGACCTGCGTGGGTACGCCGACGCCGATCGTGTCCGCGATCGCCAGCTCGTCCACGCCGAGGTCGAGCACCCGGTCGACCACGTCCGCGACGCGGGCCGGGGCGACCTCGCCCTCGAAGGGACAGCCGAACGCGACCGCCAGTGTCACCGAGACCTGCTTGCCCGCGGCGCGGGCGACCTCGACGACGCCCCGGGTCTGGTCGAGGAGGCCGGCGGTGTCGGCGCCCTGGTTGCGCGCGGCGAACGTGTCGGTGACGGGGACGACCATGTTGAGCTCGTCGCAGGCCGTGTCGGCGGCGCGCTCGGCCCCGCGACGGTTGAGCACCAGGCCGATCAGCGACAGTCGGCCGCGCAGGTCCTCCAGCCCGGCCAGGACCTCCTCTGCCCCGGCCATCTGCGGCACCCGGTCGGGTCGGACGAAGGAGACGACCTCCATCCGCCGTACCCCTGCGTCCGCGAGGCGGCGCACCAGCTCGACGCGGGTGCCGACGTCGAGCGTGCGTGCCTCGTTCTGCAGACCGTCGCGCGGACCGACCTCGACGAGCTCCACCTCTGGCATGCGCCGAGCCTGCCCAGCGCCCCGGGCGCCGCGGTATCCGGCTGCTGCACGGTCCTGTCCGCTGCGCGCAGACTCCGTCCGGGACCCTGGTGCGGCCGCTCGGAGCGGGTGCACGATCCGGGACATGGACTACGCAGAGGCACAGGCCGCCTTCTTCGGCCGACGTGAGGGAGAGGTCCGCGCGCTCGACTGGTCGAGCCCCGGACGCAGGCTGCGGGACGCGATCGAGCCGCTGGCGACGATCTGCTTCTGGAGCGAGCCGGCCTACGACGCCTACGCCGCGTCGGGGCTCGACTTCCTGCAGGGCTACGTCTACGGGCGGGGCTGCCCGCTGGGCGATGCCTCGCCGTCGGTGGTGGCGGCGGCCTTCGGGGTCTTCGAGCCCGGGCTGGTGGCCGACCTCTTCGCCTCCGGGCGGTCGGTCTGCTCGGTCGAGGAGGTGCGCGCGGCCAAGGAGCGCGGTGCCGTC
>FWWL01008281.1_pt1 | contig 13477 bp, 11 predicted proteins | sample 2228331 | NCBI WGS metagenome assembly FWWL01 (sample SAMEA103939775, study PRJEB20133) | metagenome | reverse complement strand
GACTCTTCTCCAGAAAGGAGGCCCACATGTACATCGGCGCCTTGGACCAGGGCACCACCAGCACCCGCTTCATGGTCTTTGACCGCCAGGGGCGGGAGATCGCCCGGCACCAGCTGGAGCACCGGCAGGTCTACCCCAGGCCCGGCTGGGTGGAGCACGACCCCTTGGAGATCTGGGCCCGGACCCAGGAGGCCATCCAGGGGGCTTTGGCGAAGGCGGGGGTGCGCCCGGGGGAGCTTTTGGCCATCGGCATTACCAACCAGCGGGAGACCACCCTCGTCTGGAACAAGAACACGGGGGAGCCCTACCACAACGCCATCGTCTGGCAGGACACCCGCACGGACGCCATCTGCGAGGCCCTGAAGGCGGAAGGGCTGGAGGAGGTCTTCCGCAAGAAGACGGGCCTTCCCCTTTCCACCTACTTCTCCGGCCCCAAGCTCAAGTGGATCCTGGACCACGTCCCCGGGGTGCGGGAGGCGGCGGAGCGGGGGGATGCCCTCTTCGGCACGGTGGACACCTGGCTCATCTGGTGGCTCACCGGGGGGCGGCACGTGACGGACGTGACCAACGCCAGCCGCACCCTGCTCATGAACCTCAAGACCCTGGACTGGGACGAGGAGCTCCTGGCCTTCCTCGGCATCCCCCGGGCCATGCTCCCGGAGATCCGGCCCTCCTCGGACCCCAACCTCTACGGGACGACCGACCCGGATGGCCCCCTGGGGCGGGCGGTGCCGGTGGCGGGGGCCCTTGGGGACCAGCAGGCGGCCCTGGTGGGGCAGGCCTGCTTCCTTCCGGGAGAGGCCAAGAACACCTACGGCACGGGGTGCTTCCTCCTCCTGAACACCGGGGAGACCCCGGTGGAGAGCACGCGGGGCCTCCTCACCACCGTGGCCTACCGGTTTGGGGAGGCCCCCGCGGTCTACGCCCTGGAGGGGTCCATCGCCATTGCGGGGGCCTTGGTGCAGTGGCTTAGGGACAACCTGGACTTCTTTGACTTCTCCCACCACATAGAGGACTACGCCCGCACGGTGGAGGATAGCGGGGGGGTGTACATCGTCCCCGCCTTCTCCGGCCTCTTCGCCCCCTACTGGGACCCCTACGCCCGGGGGACCATCGTGGGCCTCACCCGCTACGCCACCAAGGGCCACCTCTGCCGGGCGGCCTTGGAGAGCGTGGCCTACCAGACGAAGGACGTGCTCCTGGCCATGGAGGAGGACGCGGGGCTTCCCCTTAGCCTCCTCAAGGTGGATGGTGGGATGGTGAAAAACGAGCTCCTCATGCAGTTCCAGGCGGACCTCCTGGGGGTGCCGGTGGTGCGCCCCCAGGTGACGGAGACCACCGCCCTGGGGGCGGCCTACGCCGCGGGGCTCGCCGTGGGGTACTGGAAGGACCTGGAGGAGCTAAAGGGGAACTGGCGGGCGGAACGCACCTTCACCCCCGGGATGGCGGAGGAGGAGCGGGCCAAGCTCTACGCGGGCTGGAAGCGGGCGGTGGAGCGGAGCCTGGGGTGGGCCAGGGGGGTAGGGGATGCCTTTTGAGCGCGAGGCCCTTTGGGAACGGCTAAAGGAGCCCCTGGACCTCCTCGTCGTGGGCGGAGGGGCCACGGGGGCGGGGCTTCTCTGGGCGGCCACCTTAAGGGGGCTTCGGGCCGCCCTGGTGGAGCGGGGGGACTTCGCCTCGGGGACGAGCTCCCGGAGCACCAAGCTCCTCCACGGGGGGGTGAGGTACCTGGAGCTCGCCTTCAGGAGGCTGGACCGGCGCCAGTTCCGGCTGGTGGTGGACGCCCTCCACGAGCGCCAGGTGGTCTTGGGCCTGGCCCCCCATCTGGCCCGGCCCCTCACCCTCCTCACCCCCCTCTTCCGCCCCCTGGAGATCCCCTACTACTGGACGGGCCTCCAGCTCTACGACCTCCTGGCGGGGAAAAGGCGCCTTGGGGGGAGCGGCTACATCCCCCCCAAGGAGGTGGCCCGCCTCTTCCCGGACCTTCCCCCCACCTTGGGCGGGGTCCTCTACCGGGACGGGCAGTTTGAGGACTTCCGGCTGAACCTGGCCCTGGTGCGCTCGGCCCTCCAGCGGGGGGCCATCGCCCTCAACTACGCCGAGGCCAGGGGGTTTCTCCTGAAGGGGGACCACGTGCGGGGGGCGGTGGTGCGGGACCGGCTCACGGGGCGGGAGCGGGAGATGGAGGCGAGGGCGGTGGTGAACGCCGCGGGGCCCCTGGCGGACGGGGTGCGCCGCCTCCTGGACCCCCATCTTCCCCCCCTCCTTACCCCCTCCAGCGGGGCCCACCTGGTCCTGGACTATCCCCTAGAGGTGGGCCTCCTCCTCCCCAGGACCCGGGACGGCCGGGTCCTCTTCCTCCTCCCCTGGCGGGGGAAGGCCCTCCTCGGCACCACCGACCTCCCCGCCTCCCCCGAGGCCTGCCCGAGGCCCCGGGCGGAGGAGGAGGCCTACCTCCTGGAGGAGATCCGGCCCCTCCTTGGGGACCTCTCGGGGCGGGTCCTGGCGCGGTGGGCGGGGCTTAGGCCCCTGGTGGGGAAGGGAGAAACCCGGCTTTTGGTGCGGGACCACCTCATCCTGGAAGAGCGGGGCCTTTACACCCTGGTGGGGGGGAAGTGGACCACCTTCCGCCTCATGGCGGAAGACCTCCTGGAGAGGCTCCGGCGGGACCTGGGCCTCCCCATGGGGCCTCCCGCTTCCGCCCACACCCCCTTGGCGGGGGCGGGGCCTAGGGGGGAGATCCCCGAGGCTCTCTGGCGGAACTACGGCCTGGAGGCGGAAGGGGTGTTGGCCCTGGGGGAAAGGCCCCTCCTCCCGGGCCTAGCCCACGTGGAGGGGGAGGTCCTTTGGGCGGTAAGGGAGGAGCTGGCGGTAAAGCCCCTGGACGTCCTCGCCCGAAGGATGGGCCTCGCCCTTTTAGACCAGAAGGCGGCGCTCGAGGCCCTGCCCCGGGTGGTGGCCCTCATGGCCCCCGTTTTGGGGTGGGACGAGGGGCGGGCCAAGAGGGAAGAGGAGGAGGCCAGGGCGGGGCTTCCTGGGCTTTGCTAAGGCTTAGGCCAGCTCCACGGTGAGTCCGGCTTGCCGGAGGGCCTCGAGATCCTCCGGCCGGGCCTTGCGGTCGGTGATGAGGGCTTTTGCCGCCTGGAGAGGGGCGATCTTGGCCGGGGCCACCTGGAGGAGCTTGGAGTGGTCTGCCAGGAAGTACACCTCCCGGGCCGCTCGGACCATGGCCTTCTTGATCTCCGCCTCTTCCAGGTTGGTGTTGGTGAACCCCCGGTCGGGGTGGACCCCATTGCACCCCAGGAAAGCTTTGTCGGCGTTCAGCTCCTCTAGGAGAAGGGTGCCGAAGGGGTTGACTAGAGAGTGCTGGAGAGGTCTGAGGCGCCCGCCGGTGACGATCACCGTGATCCCGGGGTGGCTTTCCAGAAGGAGGGCGATGTTGAGGGCGCTGGTAATGACCACCACATCCCTGAGTTCGGGCGAAAGGGCCTTGGCCACTTCGGTGGTGGTGCTACCCACATCCAGGATGACCACGTCCTTGTCCTGAATAAGAGTGGCGGCCTTCTTGCCGATGGCCTCCTTTTCCCGGGCGTGCACCGTTCGAGTGACTTCAAGGGGCAGTTCCAGGCGGCGGGTGTGCCATAGGACCGCACCCCCCCTTAGGCGCTTAAGGAGCCCTTTCCGCTCCATCTGCTCCAGGTCTGAGCGGACTGTAACCTCCGAAACCCCCAAGAGATGGGCCAGCTCCCGCACCCTCACTTCGCCGTTTTGCCGCAGGAGCTCCAGGATTTTTTCCTGCCGGAGTTGGGCCTCGAGGGTGGCCATGGGTCCATTATGGAGCATTCGTGAGCTTTTTTCTCTTACGAAATACCCCCTCTTGACAGAAAAAGAAACACTTCGTAAGCTTACCTTGATCCCAAGCGGGAGGTGGCCAATGAAAAAAGCTCTTTGGACGAGGCGGCGGGTTTTTAAGCTGGGGCTCCTTCCTTTGGCGGCCGGGTCCTTGAGGGCATGGGCCCAGGGTTCAGGAGAACTGGTCTACAACTCCTACATGGGGGACCCTGTCCCCCGGGCCTTTGACCAGAAGATGGTGGCCCGTTTCAAGGAGAAGTACCCCGGGATCCGCGTGCAGCACACCATCGTGGCCCATGAGGACTTCAAGCAGGCCATCCGCACCTACCTCATCGCCTCGAGGCCCCCAGATGTCCTCACTTGGTTTGCCGGAAACCGCATGCGCTTCTTTGCCAGCCGCGACCTGCTGGCGGACATCACTGATGTGTGGCAGCAAAACGGCCTGGAGAGGGTCATCAACCCGGCCTTGCATGAGGCCTGCAAGTACAACGGCCGCTACTACTTCCTCCCCACGGGTTACTACTGGTGGGCGGTCTACTACCGCAAGGATATCTTTGAGCGTTTGAACCTGAAGCCCCCTACCACCTGGGACGAGTTCCTGGGGGTGTGCGAACGCCTGAAGGAAGCGGGGATAGCCCCCATCACCACGGGCACCCGGTTCCGCTGGCCCGCGGCCGCTTGGTTTGACTACCTTAACATGCGCCTGAATGGGCCCAAGTTCCACATAGACCTCACCGACGGGAAGGTGCCCTACACCGACGAACGGGTCCGGCGGGTCTTTGAGTACTGGAAGGTTCTCCTGGACCGGGGGTACTTCATCCCCAACCCCGCGGCCTACGATTGGCACGAGGGGGTGGCCCTTATGGCCCAGGGGAAGGCAGCCATGTACCTCATGGGGGCTTTTATTCGGGAGTCCTACCCCCGGGAGCGGTGGAGCGAGCTGGATTTCTTCCGTTTCCCTATCATAGACCCTAAGGTGCCTGTGGGAGAAGATGCACCCACAGATGGCTACTTTGTCCCAGCCCGGGCTAGGAACCCGCAGAACGCCAAGCTCTTCCTGGGCTTTGTGGCCTCGCGGGAGTTTGCGGAGATGATGATCAAGGACCTGAACAGCATCTCTGCGCGCACGGACATCCCCCTTTCCCTGTACTCCGACTACTTCCAGAAGGGCATCCGTGAGGTTCTGAGCCGGGCCAACTACACCGCCCAGTTCTACGACCGGGACACCCACCCCGAGATGGCCGAGCGGGGGATGAACGGCTTCGTCCAGTTCATGGCCAATCCCAACCAGATCGGGAACATCCTTCAGAGCCTCGAGGCCGACCGGAAGCGGATCTTCGCTCAAGACAACTAGCCTCTTAAGGCAGGGGGCTGGGCCGATCCCGGCCCCCTTTGTAGGAGGGTTATGCGTCGTACCCCCTGGCTCCAAAGTCCAGCAGCCTTTCTTTGGCTACCGCTTCTGCTCTACACCGTCTGGGTAATCTACCCCACATTTTCTACCATCCTCCTTGCGTTCAGCGACTGGGATGGGGTTTCCCCCCAGTGGGGCTGGGTGGGATTGGGGAACTTCCGCCGCTTGTTCCAGGACCCAGCGTTTTACCAGGCCTTAAAGAACAACCTGATCTGGCTAGTAGTTTTCTTAGCCATCCCCACCTCAGGTGGCCTTTTCCTTGCCTACTTGCTCAATCACCCTCTTCCCCTGGACCGCTTTCTTAAGGTGAGTTTCTACCTGCCTTTGGTTCTTTCCCCCACCGTTATCGCCTTGGTTTGGGCTTGGATCTACCATCCGCAGCAGGGCCTTCTAAACAGCGCCCTAGCCACTCTCCTGGCCTTTTTACGGTCCTTGGGGTTGCCGGTGGATCCAGAGGCCGCGCGGTCCTTGGGCTGGCTTGGCGATCCCAAGCTGGCTCTGGGAGCCATTCTGGCCGCGGCTTGTTGGCGTCAGGTGGGGTACGTGATGATTCTCTATCTGGCGGGGCTCAAAACCCTGGACCCTGAGGTGGTGGAGGCGGCCCAGGTGGATGGGGCCACCGGCTGGATCCTCTTCTGGAGGGTGATCTTTCCCCTTCTCATGCCCATCACCACCCTAATCGTGGTCATTAGCACCGTGGATTCCTTCCGCTCCTTTGATCTCGTATACATCCTAACCCGGGGGGGTCCCTTCCACAGTACGGAGGTCTTGGCCAACTACATGTACTTAGCGGCCTTCCACGACTACCAGATGGGCTACGCGGCGGCCATCGCGGTGGTCCTCATGGCGATCACCATTGTCCCCATCGCCTTTTTCTTGCGCTACACCGTCCGGAGGGAGGAAGGATGAAGGGTAGACTGCACCCTTTCCTGGTGGCTTCCCTCTGGCTCTTGGCCCTGCTTTGGCTTCTTCCCATGGCTGGAGCCCTATTGGTGAGCTTTCGTACTTTGGACGACCTCACTCTTAGGGGGTTTTGGAGCTGGCCGGAGGAGATCACTCTGGCCAACTATGTCCGGGCCTGGGAGGAGGCAGGGGTGCGGCGGTACCTACTCAATAGCTTCATCATCACCCTGCCTTCCTTGGTGGGGGTTTTGCTCCTCTCATCCATGGCCGCCTATGCCCTGGTGCGCTTCCGTTTCCGTTGGGCCTTCCCCCTCTACCTGCTCTTTTTGGCCTTCAACATGGTACCCTTCCAGATGTTGATGCTTCCCGTTTTCCGCCTTTCCAACCAGCTGGGGGTGTACGACACCTACTGGGCCCCCATCCTTTTCCATACAGCCTTCCAACTGGGGTTCGCTACATTTGTCCTCCGTAACTTCGCCCGGACCATCCCTCCTTCCCTCTTTGAGTCGGCGGTGATTGACGGGGCGGGGGAGTGGACCCTTTTCCGTCGCATCGCCTGGCCTCTGATGCTGCCGGGCATCGCTGCGGTGGCCACATTGGAGTTCACCTGGATTTTCAACGATTTCCTGTGGGCCTTAGTACTTTTGGGCCGGGATGAGCTCAAGCCCATCACCACAGGCTTGGCCAACCTGAGGGGGCAGTACATCACGGACTGGCCCCTTATTGTGGCGGCCAGCCTTATGGCCACTGTGCCCACCCTTTTGGTCTTTTTCGGGTTGCAGAGGTACTTCATCCAGGGGCTTACCCTGGGGGCGACGAAAGGATGAGTCGTATGTTGGGCGTTTGTTACTACCCGGAGCATTGGCCTGAAGAACGTTGGGAAGAGGACTTTAAGGCCATGCGGGCTCTGGGGCTCCGCTATGTGCGCCTGGGGGAGTTTGCCTGGAGCGCCCTCGAGCCCACCCCAGGTGCTCTCCGCTGGGGTTGGCTGGATCGGGTTCTGGATCTGGCGCAGAAGGAGGGCCTAGCCGTAGTCCTCGGTACCCCCACCGCTACCCCCCCCAAGTGGTTGGTGGACCGGTACCCGGAGATCCTCCCTGTGGACCGGGAGGGGCGGAGGCGGAACTTTGGTGGGCGGCGGCACTACTGCTTCTCCAGCCCCGCCTACCGGGAAGAGACTGCCCGCATCGTGGCCCTTCTAGCGGAGCGTTACGGCCGCCACCCCGCGGTGGTAGGGTTCCAGGTGGACAACGAGTTTGGCTGTCACGGCACCGTGCGCTGCTACTGTCCCAACTGTCGTGAGGCCTTCCGGGGCTGGTTGAGGGCTAAGTACGGGACGATTGACGCGCTGAACGCCGCCTGGGGAACGGTCTTTTGGAGCCAAACGTACCGGGATTTCGGTGAGGTGGAGCTTCCTCACCTCACCGTGGCCGAGGCCAACCCCAGCCACCTTCTGGACTACTACCGTTTCGCATCAGACCAGGTGCGGGCCTACAATCGTTTCCAAGTGGACCTCCTTCGGGATAATGCTCCTGGCCGGTTCATTACCCATAACTTCATGGGGTTTTTCACCGATCTGGACCCCTTTGCCTTGGCCGAGGACCTGGATTTTGCCGCCTGGGACAGCTACCCCTTGGGCTTCACCGACCTGATGCCCCTTCCCCAGGAGGAGAAGGTTCAGTGGGCCCGCACGGGCCACCCCGATGTGGCCGCCTTCCACCACGACCTCTACCGGGGGGTAGGGCGGGGGCGGTTCTGGGTCATGGAGCAGCAGCCGGGTCCCGTGAACTGGGCCCCCCACAATCCAAGCCCGGCGCCCGGGATGGTACGCCTTTGGACTTGGGAGGCCATAGCCCATGGGGCAGAGGTGGTCTCCTACTTCCGCTGGCGCCAAGCGCCCTTTGCCCAAGAGCAGATGCACGCGGGGCTCAACCGTCCAGATTTCCAGCCGGACGTGGCCTTCTTTGAAGTGCAGCGCGTAGCAGAGGAGCTTTCCGCCCTCCCCCTTCCTCCCGCAGGGTGTGCCCCCGTGGCTCTGGTCTATGATTCCGAGGCGGCTTGGGTGTTTGAGATCCAGCCCCAAGGGGCCGAGTGGAACTACCTGACCCTGGTGTTTTCCTTCTATAGCGTTCTCCGGCGCCTAGGGTTGGACGTGGACATTCTCAAGCCCGGGGCAGACTTGGGCGGGTATGGCCTGGTGGTGGTTCCCAGCCTGCCCATTGTGCGTAAGGAGGCCCTCGAGGCCCTCTCCCAGGCGGACGGCCTGGTACTCGTCGGACCCCGTTCGGGGAGCAAAACGGAGAACTTCCAGATCCCCCCCGAACTCCCTCCGGGCGCGCTCCAAGCCCTCCTTCCCCTTAAGGTAGTGCGGGTGGAGAGCCTGCCCCCGGGGCTTTTGGAGGAGGCCGAAGGACCCTGGGGCCGCTTTGCCCTCGGGGTTTGGCGGGAGTGGGTGGAGACCGATCTTCCCCCCTTGCTCCGTTTTACGGATGGTGGGGGAATCCTTTTCCGCAGGGGTCGCTACCTGTACCTGGCGGCTTGGCCCAGCCCAGAACTTCTCTTTGCCCTTTGCCAGTCCTTGGCCGAGGAGGCGGGCTTGCATCCCCGCTTCCTCCCTGAGGGCCTGCGTTTACGGAGACGGGGCCCGTTGGTGTTTGCCTTTAACTATGGCCCCGAGGTGGTGGAGGCACCTGCCCCTCCAGGGGTGCGGTTTCTCTTGGGGGATAGGCGTATTCCCCCCCATGACCTTGCCGTGTGGGAGGAGACATGAGGCTTGTACTGGGCGGCTTGGAGGTGCCCCTGAAGGCCCAAGGGGTGGAGGTCTTGGAAGACGGGGCCCTCCTATGGGGCTCAGAGGTACGGGTCCACGCTCCTTTTCGGGCAGAGGCCTTTTTCCGCCACGGCTGGCAAAGCTGGAGCTTGGCGGCCTGGGTAGGGTTTGGGTCCAAGAGGCCCCTACTTCCTCCAGAACGGAGGCCCCAAGCAGATGACCCTTTTCTCCTGGAAAGTGAGGAGCTTTGGGGGAGTGGCCTAGGGGCCCTGAGGCAGAGGGAACGGGTCCTCCTCCTCGGGGCCTTAGACCCTGGGGCCCGGGTCCTGGGGCGGGAAGGCCTCCTCCTCGGGCGGTACGCGGGGGAAGGGGGACGCTGGTTTTTGGCGGTGGGACAGGAGGAGGAGGTTTTTGCTGCCTACGCTGAGCGGCTCCCCGGGAGGACCCAGAACCCCTCTCCTCGGGTTTGGTGCAGTTGGTATAGCTTCTATACCCGGATTAGCCAGGACCTTTTTCTTGAGATCCTGGAGAGTCTAAAGGGTTTTCCCTTTGAGGTCTTTCAGGTGGACGACGGCTGGCAACGGGCCTTGGGGGATTGGGAACCCAACGCCCGTTTCCCCCAGGGGATGGCCTACCTAGCTGGTCAGATTCGAGCGCGAGGTTTCCGGCCGGGGCTTTGGCTCGCCCCCTTTCTGGTTACCGAGGATAGTTCCCTCTTCCAAGAGCGCCCCGAGTGGCTCCTAAGAGATGGAGAGGGCCGGCTTATCCCCGCGGGCTTCAACTGGGGAAAGCCCCTCTTCGCCCTGGATAGCGGTCAGGAGGAGGTGCTGGACTGGTTGGAAATGCTCATTCGGAAGGTAGTGGCCTGGGGCTATGACTACCTAAAGCTGGACTTCCTCTATGCGGGAGCCCTCCCGGGAGCAGAAGGGGAGGCCCGCTACCGCCGCGCCTTGGAACGCATCCGAAGGGCGGCGGGAGGTACCTACCTCCTCTTTTCCGGGGCCCCTATCCTAGCCTCCTTGGGCCTAGCCGACGGGCTTCGGGTTGGCCCCGACGTGGCCCCCTACTGGGACAACGAAGACCGTTCTGTCCACCTCGGAGACCCCACGGGACCCGGGCTTAGGAACGCTCTCCGTTCCACTCTTCACCGGCTGTGGCTTAAAAGGAAAGTACATGTGGACCCCGATGTGGTCTACTTTCGTCAGCGCTTTAACCTCCTTTCTCCCTCTGAGATGCGCCTACAACAAGCCATGGCGGAAATCACCGGCTTTAAGGCCACCTCCGACCCACCGGCCTGGCTTGCTCCGGAAGAGAAGGAGGCTCTGATCCGCTTTCTCGGCCAGGACCTTCCCGTGGTCCCTTTGGCACCCTACCGCTTCCGTGTAGGGGAGGAGGAGGTGGACTATGCCCCCTTTCCATAAACACACCCACCGCAAACGGGACGGTCGGGAGCTCCTCCTCTACAGCTGGGCCCCCCTCGAGGACCCCCCCCTCCCCGAGCCGGAGGAGGCCCCAGCGCCCTCCTCCCACCTGCGCTACCACCCCTTGCGGCGGGCCTGGGCGGTCTACACCCCCCACCGCCAGGGGCGGATCTTCCTCCCGCCGGAGGAGCACTGCCCCCTTTGCCCCAGCCGGCCCGGGGGCTTCCCCACGGAGATCCCCTTTCCCCGCTTCCAGGTGGCCGTCTTCCAGAACCGCTTTCCCGCCTTTGTGGAAACCCCTCCGGCCCCCCCAAGCCTCCCCGTGCCCACCGCCCCCGCCTGGGGCCGGTGCGAGGTGGTGGTCTACACCCCAAGGCACACCGGAAGCCTGGCCACCCTTTCCCACGAGGAGAGGCTTCTCCTGCTTTGGGCCTTAAGGGACCGCTACCAGGCCCTTTACGCCCTGGAGGGGGTTCGGTTCGTCATGCCCTTTGAGAACCGGGGGGAGGCCATCGGGGTCACCCTCCACCACCCCCATGGACAGATCTACGCCTACCCCTTCGTGCCCCCCCTTCTGGAAAGGGAGGCGGAGGCCTTCCGGGAGCGGCCGGTCCTCCTCGAGCTCCTTCCCCACCTGGGGCCCTACGCCGTGGACCGGGAGGGGGGCTTCCTGGCCTTCGTCCCCCCCTTCGCCCACTTCCCCTACGAGGTCTGGGTCTTTCCCGAGGCCTTCCACCCCGGGCTTTGGACCCTTTCGGAAGGGGAGATGGAGGCTCTGGCCCGCCTTTTGGGCCGGACCGTGGCCCGGCTGGATGCGCTTTTTGGCGAACCCATGCCCTACGTGATGCTCTTCCACGCGGCCCCCAAGGGGGAGGAGGCCCACTTCCACTTCCACGTGGAGTTCCTCCCCGTCCTCCGGGACAAGGGCCGGCGGAAGTACCTGGCGGGGACGGAGCTCGGGGCCGGGGCCTTCACGGTGGACGTCCTCCCGGAGGAGGCGGCAAGGCGGCTTAGGGAGGTATAGGGATGGATGGGGAAGCGCTCGCCCGCTTAAGGGCCTGGATGGAGGATCGGGGTTTCCTTCGCTTTTATGTGGTCCGGCCAGAAAACTTCGCCTGGCTGACCGGGGGGGTGAACACCTTGGCCCCCTTGGGGGAAGGGGTGGGCTACCTGGAGATGGGGGAGAAGGTTCGGCTCCACACCACCCCGCCCGAGCACCCCCGGCTGGTGGAGGAGGAAGCCTTGGGGGTGGAGGCGGTCCTCCACCCCTGGTACGCTTTCCCCCCGCCTCCGAGCCCGAGCGACCTCGAGCACGACCTCACCCCCCTGCGCCTCGCCCTCACCCAAAGGGCCCAGGCCGCCTTCCGGGCCCTGGGGGCCCGCGCGGCCCGGGCGGTAGGGGAGGTGGTGCGCACGGCCCAGCCTGGCTGGCGGGAATGGACCTTGGCAGGGGCCTTAGCCGAGGCCCTCTGGGGGGAAGGGGTCCGGCCCCTGCTCCTCCTGGTGGCCGGTGAGGAGCGGCTTTTCCGCCACCGCCACCCCCTGCCCAAGGACCGGCCCCTAGGGCGGGCCTTCATGGCGGTGGTGTGCGCCGAGGCGGGGGGATTGGTGGCCAGCCTGACCCGGATGGCCGCTTTCGGCCAGGAGGAGGTGGAGGCCCTCTACAAGAAGGTGCTCCGGGTGGAGGCGGAGGCCCTTTCCGCAAGCCGCCCCGGGGCCAGCCTGGGGGCAGTATTGGAGGCCATCCAGAAAGGCTACGAGGCGGTGGGCCACCCGGGGGCCTTCCTGGAGCACCACCAGGGGGGCGTGGCGGGTTTCCGCCCCCGGGAGGTCTTCGCCACCCCGGGGCATCCCCTCCGCCTGGGGCCGGGCATGGCCCTGGCCTGGAACCCGAGCCTTTCCGGGGCCAAGGTGGAGGACACCTTCCTCCTTCGGGAGGGGGGCCTGGAAAACCTCACGGAAGACCCCTTCTGGCCCATGGTGGAGGTGGAGGAGCGGAAGCGGCCGGACCTCTGGCGGGGTTAGGCTTCCTCCTCCAGGGCCAGGCGCTCCACCTCCTCTAGGCTCTGGCGGCGGGCGACCTCCAGCCTGCGGTGGCGTTTCTGGAACTGCCCCATGGCGTATTGAAAAAACTCCTCCGGGCTTAGGGGCAGGGGAAAGCCCCCGGGGTACTGGGCGAAGACCTCCCCCACCACCCCCAGGGCGTGGGGGAGGAGTTCGTCCATCCGCCGTTCCACCACATTCCAGAGCTGGGGGTTCTGGGCCAGGAGCCGGGAGAGGAGGTAAAGCCCGTAGGCGATGTGCCGGGACTCGTCCCGCGCCACGTACCCGATGCCCTCTAAGGTGGCGGGGAGGGGAAAACCCTGTCCGCCCAAGACCTTCGCCGCCCGCCGGTAGGCGTAGTACCCCGTTTCCGCCAGGACCCCTTCCACCACCATGGTGTAGGTCACCACCGCCTCCACCTGGGCCTCGGGAGAGGGGTCGTCCACAAGCCGACCCATGGCTTGGGGCAGGGCCTGGTAGAAGATGGCCCGGTAGCTCGGCCCGTGGAAGCGCTCCAGGTCCTGGCCCGTGCTACCCATGGCTTCCAGCAGGCGGTGGAAGAACTCCACGTGCTTGGCCTCGTCCAAGAGAAAGGTGGTGAGGTACATCTCCTCCTCCAGGCGGCCTTCTCGGGCCACCACCCCCAGGAGGGGCAGGAGGTCCAGAGTTACGGCCTCCTCCCCAGCGATGAACAAGGAGGCCAGGTGGGTGAGGGCGGTGCGCGCCTCCGGGGCCAGGCGGGTATAGGAGGCCCGGTCCTGGCTGAAGTCCAAGCCCGCGGGGTCCCAGAAGAACCGCTTGGCCTTTCCGTAGAGCGTCAGGGGGAAGGAGGGCCTTAGGCCTTCCGTGGTGGTCTTGAACCGGTTCCGGATCATGATACCCCCTCCAAGGCCCCCTTCAGGTCCCCCCAGAGGTCCTCGGGGTCCTCGAGGCCCACGCTGAGGCGGAGGAGGCCCGGGGGGAGGTGGCCCTGGCCTGGGAGGGCCGAGCGGCGCTCCATGGTGGACTCCACGCCCCCGAGGCTCGTGGCGTGGCGGATGAGCCGGACCCGCCCCAAGACCCCATCCGCCCCTTCCG
>FWWL01008278.1_pt1 | contig 13481 bp, 10 predicted proteins | sample 2228331 | NCBI WGS metagenome assembly FWWL01 (sample SAMEA103939775, study PRJEB20133) | metagenome | reverse complement strand
GCCGCCTTCACTTGCGACACACTGGTGGCTGTTTCCTGCGCCCCTAAATTAATTGCGTTCATGGCTGAGATGGCCTGCTGCACCCCCACCGCCTGCTGCTTGGAACTCAGGGCAATCTGCTGACTGTTCAGGTAAACCGCATCAATGGCGTTGGCAATTGTCGCAAACGTCTCCGCCGTTGTATGGGCTAGCTCGGCACAGCGGTTCGTGGCTTTCATTCCCTCATCGGTCACCATCACGGTGCTGTTCATGGCACCTTGCACTTCCCGAATCAGCGTCGTAATTTTCTCCGCGGATTTTTTACTCTGATCCGCCAGTTTACGCACCTCCTGTGCCACAACGGCAAAACCCTTGCCTTGCTCACCCGCGCGTGCCGCCTCCACAGCCGCATTGAGCGCCAGAATGTTGGTTTGATTGGCAATATCGGCTACGAGTTCCGAGACAGTGGTCACTTGGGTGGTCTGCTCACTCAGTTGCATAATTTTGTCGGCGATCGCCATCACATTGCCTTTGAGGCTTTCAATGCCTTCTACGGTTTGACTGACGGTTTCCTTCCCGTAGGTCGCCAGTTCTAAGGCCTGCTTCGCACCGGCAGAGGAAGCTTCCGCCTGTTCAGCGGATTGTCGCGAGGAAGCCCCCAGTTCTTCGATGGTGGTGGTGGTTTGGTTCACGGAAGCGGCCTGTTGGGCAAGAACTTTCTCCTGCTCCGCAAGGGAAGCCGCTGTTTCTTGCGAATAACCGGCAATTTGACCAGATGTTTTAGTTAGTAAACGAACAATTCGGTTAATAATAACAACGGTGGCTACCACTAAAATAACCTGCGAGATAACACTAAAGACGTTTACCACACGCACAAACTGTTCATTTGTTGCAGAAGCTTCTTTGGCTATTGCCACAGCTTTGTTGAGTATTTTGTATAGATTCTCACTGTCTTGAATCACTGTGACAGTGTTCACCACCGGTTGCTCCAACTGATCCTTAAGCGCCTGCCATTCAGCGAGCACCTGCACCATCAACTCACGAAATTCTCCCTCCGGTGCCGCTGGAATCCCCAATTCAGCATCCCCATCAATCAGTGCATTAATCCGACGGTCATTGAATTCGATGAGTTCTTTTAGGCTCAGCCCGGCTCCATCCACCGCATAGTTGCCCAGACGAACTTTCACAATATGCTCGGTTGCACCTTGCAGTAACTCCGTTTCGTGCAGGGTGCGCTCTGCTTTGCCTTGGTTAAATAAAGTGACTGCCACACTCGTGACCGTTAAGGCTGAAATCGCACCAATGAGAACGTAAAGCTGATAACGAATACGCATAAAGACTCCTTCAGTTTGTCATTTTTAGAGAATTGATTAGTCCTTAGGCCGCTACAGAGGAGGAAAGCAGCTTACTGAGTAACTGTTTTAAGCTGAGTAACTTAATGACCTTGCCTTCTTGCACAATTGAACCCACGTAGGCATTCTCATGCACTGATAAAAACGAACTCAACTGCATATCCTGATAAGCGTAATTCATTATTCCTTGAATCCCCTCCACCAGAATGGCCATCATCATCGAGTCCACCTCAACCACCAGACCACTCTTCAGGGGGATTGGATGTTCGCTCAGATGCAGTAGGGGCCGCAGGTCAATCAGCGGCATAATTTCCCCTTGCAAATGTAAATGACCCACCAGAGGCGGTGCCGCCCCCGGAATGGGCACCACATTCTTCAGCTCAATAAATTGACGTATCTCAGTGCTCGGAAGGGCAAAAAACTCTCCCCCCAACTCAAAGACCACTACACTCAATTGCTGCTCATCTTCTGCTACCGCCCTGCGTGCCTCGCTTAACTGTTCCCGGCGCTCTCGCAGGAGGGCTTGTTGAAGTGGGGTTGCTGTTGGCCAGTAGCGGCAATAGAAATCATAAGGCTCTTGGTTGTCAAGCTCTTCTAAATTCACAGCAGCACTAAATTCGGCCACCGCAGTTGGCTCGCGAATCAACCGCTCCACATTCATCACAACAGCCAGTTCCTCTTGGATTTTTGCCAAGCCTGCCACAAAGGCTGTGTTGACTTCACTGGGGTGACCGTAGTCCGGTTCCTCAAAAATCACCTCAGCTGCAATGCTAACTACCTCGTTCACTTGGTTGACCAACACCCCCACCCGTAAATCGCAGTGCTGAATCACGATAATGACATCGGTGTCTTGGCACTGGGGATGGGTTATGCCCAAGCGGCAGCCCAGATGCATGACCGGAACTAGCTCCCCCCGCAGGTTCATCACGCCAATAATGTCCGCAGGGGCTTCGGGAACGACTGTAAGCTCCGGTAAACGGACGAGCTCCTCCACCACCGACAAGGGCAGCAGACCCCTGAGCCCTTGGCATGTCACACGCAAGTAGTCCATTCCTGCCCGTCCTAAATAAATTTCTCAATCGTACTTAAAAGCAAGTCTGGATTCACTGGTTTGGTTAAGTAGCAATTGGCTCCAGCGAGATGCCCTTTTGCCCGGTCAATCAAGCCCTCCTTGGCGGTCAGCATAATCACAGGAATGTCCTTAAATCGCTCAATCTTGCGAATCGTGCGGCAAAATTCAAAGCCATCCATTTCGGGCATCGTGACATCTAAAAGAATGAGGGAAACATCGTGGTGATTGAGCAGCGACAGGGCGTCAATGGCACTGGTGGCACTAATCACTTCGTAGCGATCGCCCAAGGTGCGCCGAATCAGTGCCTGGACGATGGGGCTGTCATCAACGGTGAGAACGACAGGGGTACTCAGGGCGCGCGGGTCAGTGGTGACAAAGCTAATCAATCCTTCCTTGGCCCAGCGCAGGTAGAGGGAGGCAAGGGAGAGCGAATCTTTGCCAACGCTTTCGGCAATATCGGCAATGGTGTTTTCTCCATTGACCCACGTTTCGAGGTGATGCCGGGTAGGCTTATGGTGAACCGTTGCCAAGACACCTTCTTGCAAGCGGGGAATTGCTTCAAAAGAGGGAATCGTGGGTTGCAGTTGTTGCCACAGGGCTTTGCGAGCCTCTATGCGCTCGAGGATCAGGCGGCTGTCGATGCCATGGGGGAGCTCACCGTAGCACAAGTCCCACTCTGGGTTGGGGTACAGTCGCACTGTACAAGTGTGGGGCTGAAAGCGCTCTAGGATGAGGACAAGTCGCTCGGTGACGGCCTTCTCAATGGACTCCCAACTGAGAAACCGGGTGTTGACGACTGCTTCCAGAACAGCCCGGTGGGAATAGTTAGTAGCACGGTGCTCAACGTACTGCAAAAGGCTATCCATCACTGCCAATTTCAGCATCTTGCCCAACAACCGCATTAAATCTTCAGGAGATGGCATACGTTTGTCCACCATCGTGAGGCTGCCCCGATAAACACTAAGGTCGTAGGCCAAGTGGCGATTTGTCTCAGGCAAGTTAGTGGCAACTTGGGCAATGCCAGTAAACGCTTGGGTTTGTAGTAAGTCTAGTGCCTGCTGTAGGGGCACCACTGCTTCTAAGCTAGGGATGAGTGGTTGGTGATGCTCCATGTAGGTATGCCCTACCATTCCCCCTTCTAAATGTTGCATGGTGACTTCCTCGCCCCGCCTTTTCAGTTTAACTTTCACGCAAACAATAACCCCCCACCGACATCAACAGAAGCCTAACAACGGCTTTTGGAAGAAATTTGATACGAAAGAAGAAATAATTTGGCAATCTAGGCTTATTTTATAGACCTAGCCACAAATTTCAGTGTATTCGCCATTACATGCATGGTTGAAAAATCCCTGAAGATTATCCCAGAAAATAACCTGTTCTTAACTTGAGCGGCAGGCTGTGTCTAGGAAACGGAAAGGGTTGTTGTCAGATACTGCAGATAGTGCTTGACCATACTAGCAGTAATCCCTTGATGGAGGGGAATCATGGTATCTGCTGGGCAATTTTGCAGCAGTGTTTGTGCAGTGGCCACCAGCGAACGAACAGGTTCGATTTCTTGTTCGCTCAGGTGCAATTCAATCAGTTCAACGTAGGCAGCAATTGTGTTTGGGCTTAGGAAAATAACTCGTCGCAAATAATCTTTGGCGGCTGCTTTGTTCCCTTGCTCTTGGCTAATACGGGCTAGAAGCAAGAGAACTTCGACATCCGTTGCATCTTGTTGCAGCAGTTGTTGGCTGAGGGCGATCGCCTCACTGTAGCGTCCTTGGTCAGCCAATGCCCGCGCCCTAGCCAGCACCCCTTGCGCCTGAACCTGAGGCGGGGCTGCACAGGTTTTCTGGCGTGGCACAAGGGGCGGCAGTGTAGAGTTGGGCTTGTCGCCACTTAACTGGTAAACAACAGACTCCGGATAACTGAGGATGCCCAGCGGGCTGATCTCCTGTCCTTGTAACTCAGTGTGGCCGGTTAAGAGATAGCCGTGGGGACGTAGCAGCGACACAAACGTGCCTAAAATCTGACGAATGGCGCTGCTGTTGAAGTAAATAAAGACATTGCGACAAATAATTAGGTCAACGCTTGTAGGTAGCAGATCATACTCTGCGGGACAGAGCAAATTTACGCAACGAAAGCGTACCCATTGCCGGAAAGAAGCATCGATAGCCCAACCTTGTCCAGTCTCGCGAAAGTAGCGCCGTTGCAGGATTGGATCCATGCCCCGGAACGACCAACGGCTATACACACCCGCTTGGGCGTGGGCAATGGCACGCGGGCTGAGATCGTAACCCACCAGATTCAGTTGCCACTGATCCGTGTTGGGAATGAGTTCCTTGAGCAAGATGGCGATGGAATAGAGTTCTTCTCCCGTGGAGCAGCCGGCACTGAGAATGCGTAGCGTGCGATCGCCCTGATGGCGGCCAATGAGGTCGGGGAGCAGATGTTGGCGCAAAATGTTCATCTGACCCTGATCTCGAAAAAAGTAGCTCTCCCCAGTCGTAATGAGATCCGCAAGATGTTGCCATTCCCGTTGGCTCTCACCGGAGGCTGTATTGCTCAGGAGTGCGAGGTACTGGCTGGGATGGTGATAGTTGAGGGCACGGCAGCGACTCAGGAGTTTTTTGATCAGGTGGGGACGATCCTGGACGCGTAAGCTGATACCGGTTTGGCGGCGAATGAGTTGCAAGAATTGTTCCAGTAACTGGTCATCCACGGCGTGCGCTCTAGCTACCATTGCTCAGCACCCAGGTATCTTTGCTGCCTCCCCCTTGGGAAGAATTTACCACTAGGGATCCGCGCTTCATGGCCACGCGGGTTAGGCCACCCGGATGCACGTAGATATCTTTACCGTAGAGGATATAGGGACGTAAATCGACGTGACAGCCGACAATTTCATCACCGAGAAGGGTGGGGACGCGGGAGAGAGAGAGGGTCGGTTGGGCAATGTAGTTGCGGGGGGTAGCCTGAATGCGCTCGGCAAATTCAGCCCGTTGCTCGGGAGTGGCTTGGGGGCCAATGAGCATGCCATAGCCACCGGATTCATTGGCAGATTTCACCACCAACTCATCTAAGTGGTGCAGCACATAGTCGAGCTGCTGAGGTTCCCAGCATAGATAGGTGGGGACATTAGGCAGCAGTGCCTCTTCCCCAAGGTAGTACCGGATCATCTGGGGCACATAAGCATAAATGACTTTGTCATCAGCAACGCCAGTGCCCAACGCGTTGGCGATCGCCACCCGCCCTTGCCGATACACCTCTACCAGACCCGGCACCCCCAGCATTGAGTCAGGCCGAAAAACTGCCGGATCGATAAAATCATCATCAATGCGGCGATAGACCACATCCACTCGCTTTAAGCCCTTTGTGGTTCGCATTTGCAAATAGCCATCTGCCACAACAAGATCTCGCCCTTCCACAAGGGTGACGCCCATCTGCTGTGCCAAAAAGGAATGCTCAAAATAGGCAGAGTTGTACATCCCCGGTGTCAGAACCACCACTGTGGCATCCGGTAACCCCGGCGGTGCCAAGTTGAGGAGGGTTTCGAGCAAGTGGCTGGCGTACTCATCCACTGGTTGGATGTCTAGCTCCTTAAACACCAGCGGAAACGTGCTTTTCATCACGCGGCGATTTTCCAGCACATAGGAAATTCCCGAAGGGCAGCGCAAATTATCCTCCAGCACGTACCAAGTGCCGTCGCGATCGCGCACAAGGTCAGTACCGGTGATATGGCACCAAATATCAGCAGGTGGTCTAAGGTCGCAGCACTCCCGCCGATAGCCCTTAGCGGACTCAATCAGTTCCCGCGGAATAACGCCATCGTTAATAATTTTCTGAGCCCCATAAACATCCTGCAGAAAACAGTTTAGTGCTTGAGTGCGCTGCTTTAGCCCCCGTTCCAACATCTGCCACTCTTGGGCTGGGATCACCCGTGGCAGAATATCAAAGGGCATAATTCGCTCTGTGCCTTCATCGGCGCCATAGACTGTAAAGGTGGCACCAATGTTAAACATGACCTGCTGAGCCGTTGTTTGTCGCCGTTTTAACTCCCCCGGAGGGAGCGATCGCGCCCGCTGCAATAGGGGTTCAATAAACGGTCGCGGCTGCCCCCGAGCAATAAACCACTCATCGTAAAAATCCCCCGGCTCGTAGTTGTCGAATTCCACCATCGTTTCTCACCGCTGCTGAGGATTCTTGCCCCCCTAGAGGCTCATGTTGTTCTTCCTTAGTTTAGGTCGGATTCTCCTCTTGTGGTGAATAGGGGTAAACCGCTGCCAGCCGGTGCCACAAAATGGTTGTTGCGGTGGGTTGTGCAGAATCTCGACCAAAATTTCTAAGGAATCGACAAGGCGCGGGCCTGGGCGGTTAAAGTAGGCATTGCCATCCACAATATAAACTTGGTTATGTTGGACTGCCCGCAGCGCTTGCCACTGGGGTCTTGCTGCTTGCATTGACTCGGCTAATTCACGGTAACTGCGCTCAAGATCAAAGCCGCAGGGCATGACAATGATCACATCTGGATCCGCCGCTAAGAGGGTTGACCACTCAAGGTAGGGGGAGTGCTGCCCAGCTTGGCCAAACAGATTTTCGCCGCCTGCTAGGGTGACAAGCTCCGGTACCCAGTTACCACTGGCCATGAGAGGGTCAATCCATTCGAGGGTTGCCACCCGCGGGCGGGAACGATCCTTCACCCAATTCTCACAAGCGGTGATACGTTGATTGAGTGACTCTAGTAAGGGTTCAGCCCTCACACCAAGGGCAGTGGCAACCCGGCGAATATCTTGCCAAACGTCACGAAGATAGCGGGGCTGCAGCGAAATAATCACTGGGGGCGGGTCAAAGAGTTGGGCGACAGCCGCCTGAACATCGGCAAACGTAACTGCGCAAACATCACACTGATCTTGGGTAATGATGTGGGTCGGCTGCAGGGCTTGCAACGTCTCCAGCACCAGATCGTATATCCCTAAGGCAGAGCGTAATAACTCCTGCACGTCCCGATCAATTGCGGCACTGGATTGCTGAGGGTCGATGCGAGCGCGTGTGCAGACTGGCAAGTTAACGGCGGCAGCAGGATAATCACACTCGTGACTACGCCCAACTAGGAAAGAGGTTAGGCCAAGGGCAGCAATGATTTCAGTGGCGCTAGGTAGCAGCGAAACTAAACGCAACAGAGACTCTCCTGTACCAGTGCGAGCTGGGAGAGGGTTTTTCCGCTAGAACCAGCCTTTTTTACTCACCATGTACGTGTTGTAGAACTCCTCGTCGCTTTTGGTCAGATAAATAATCCCTTCAATCAGGCCGATAATTCCCATAACTGCCGCGGTAAGGCCACAAGTGATAATGCCGCCCAAAAGGGTGACCAGCAACATAATCAGTCCTTCGGTGGAGTAACCAAGCACAAATTTATGGATGCCAAGAGCACCCAGTAAAATACCGCAAATTCCGGCTGCAATTTTTTTGCTGGAGGCCTCTGAGCTAGCAGTCATAGCACTTTCCTAAAAATTTTATCTTTGCTGATCGGTGGTGCCGTCTCTATCCTTAAGGGTTTAGTTAGCGCTGTCAAGGGGACACAGGACAGTGCAAAAAGAGGGCGCGATCGCCCCCCAGCGTGTCAACAAACCGGAATTAAAGCCCAAGCAATTCTTAAGCAGCAGCCACGAGATTGATCAGGGGCTCCCAGCGGACAACGCGATCGCCCCCTACTTCAATCACCACCTTCAAATTAGGCAAGGTTTGGCTCAACTGTGCTAAGTAGGCAAATTCCTGCTTCGAGAGTTTTTTACCATCGATTAGCCACAGTACCAATCCCTTGGCATTGGGGGGCAAGTGTTCAAGATGATAGGCCACTAAAGGCGGCTGAAAATAAACCCGAATGGCTTCCTTACCCGTATGAGCGGGGCGAATGCCGTGGGGTTGCATTAAATAGGCACTCAGATCTCCCAGTCCGGGGGCGCTCAGGTGTAGGGTGGTATAACCCTTGGCTCGCAAACGGCGTTGATAACGACCTTCAAACCCCCCTTCAGGAGGCACGAAAAGGGCGAGGGCACCTGCGGTTTCCAAATCTTTAACAAATTGATAGCCAGCCAGCAAACCCATTGTTTTTTACTCTTGTTATTGTACCTTCGTAAACTACCCGACTCCGACCGCTACGCGGTGGGGACGCGCTACGCGAGCGGAGGGGGCTTTTAGTAGCCCTGTTGGAGTTGCCTCCGCCGAGCCTCAGGGCTGGTTTACAGCAGCCCCATTCGACCGTTACCAGTGCCCTTTTGTGTTTTACACAATGTAGCCGTTTCTGGTGTCCGCAACATTATTTTATAGCAAGGGCAAGATATCCAAGTGCACCCAGAAGAACGCATTCCTCCCGACGCTCACCGTGACGGGTAGAGCGCGGGGCTCCTGCAAGTTAAGCTGAAGCAATTTAGCAAAACCCGCAAGCATCCTTCGTCCGCTGCAAATCTTTGATGGCAGCGCGAGATGAATGGCGGCAGTAGCTTGTGGTAGAGTACCTACTGCGAATCCAGTTCACCCTAATACTTAAAGCGCTCAAGGTCAGACTTTATCCCAATCAGCAGCAGAAACAATTGCTGGAGCAGTCTTTTGGCAATTGCCGCTGGCTGTGGAATTATGGCCTGAACTTGATCAACCAAACCTACAAGGAGACAGGTAAAGGCCTATCAAGTTACGACATCAAGAAACAGATTCCCAAGCTTAAAGAGGAGTATGAGTGGTTAAAACTGACTTACTCACAGTGCCTGCAACAGGTTTGTATTAACCTAGGCACCGCTTTTAACAACTTCTTTGAGAAACGAGCTAGTTATCCACAATTCAAATCTAAGCGCGACAAGCAGTCCATCCAGTACCCCCAAAACGTCAAAGTACTGGAGAACGCCGTGATGCTGCTTGGAGCGGTTAAAGCCGTTCTGCATCGACCAGTAGAGGGTAAGGTCAAAACCGTCACCGTTACCAAAAACCGCTGCGACTAGTATTTTGCTTCCATTGGATGTCAGGAACTGGACGTGTCCTCGCTGTGGGGCTAACCATGACCGAGACATCAATACAGCTATCAACATCAGAAAGGAAAGACTACGATTATTGACCTCCGAGACGCGAGGCAAAGCCGACTGTCCAGATGTAAGACCCAGCCGTAGAAGACGTAAGAAATCTACGATTGGGCAATCTGTTGGGTAGGAAGCTGCTATTGCAATCTATGATTCAATAGCGGTAGTTCACGGTTCTGGTAGAGCAAAATTTTGGACTGCATAGGCTCGACCCCTGACTTGATCAACAACAATCCCATAGCCGAAGCGAGTATATTCCGGGTTGAGCAGTAGGCAGGTTTTGTGACGTCAATCCGATTCAAACGATTGGTTGTTGAACTTGAGTGTCCGACAATTTTCTATGACAGTACGCACCACCTCATCCGGCACGCCCTCAGGAATGTCAGCTTCAATCTCCAGCGTAATTTTGACCTTTGCACCCTTCAAGGCGGTTAGATGCTGAACCACTTCGTTGGCGATCGCCGCAGCATCTCGGTTTATCCGCATGGCATCAACCTCGACGGTGCCGTAGAACCGGCGTAGGGTGGGGCGGGGAATAGAGAGTAGGGGATTGGCAACAGTTGGCTGCTTCCCCGCTTCACTGCTATCTGTCCCCTGTTCCCCGTCCCCTATTCCCTGTTCCCTAGTTTCCGCATCAAACTGTTTCTGGGCAACCTCCGGCTTCACCAGCAGGCTGTGGGGACTAATACTGGGGCTAATCCCTGTTCCTGCCTGCAAACCGACGTACTTTGCCTTTTCGGCATCAAACCCTTCTGCATACGCAAAACTGTCTGCCCAAATCGTTGAAGCAACACTACTGCGAACAGCTTCTAGCAAAACGTTCTGATCTTTGAGGCGGGGTAGGTAGAGGTATTGGGTGAGATATTCCCAAAATTGTTTCAGGTCAATGTGATTGCGATCGCGCCACAGATAAGGGTCAAGGGCATCTTGGCACAGATTAGTCCCGCAATAGTTGCAAAGTAAGTCACCTTCGTCGATGGCTTTGCGGCTAGCTTGCAGGATAGGGGAATCTTTGCCATAGAGGCGAGTTTCCTTCCACTCGATACTGCCTTGAGCATTAGGCTGCGTGGGTATCAGTAGCCAACAGTAGGTTTCGGGTAGGATTTCCTCTATAACTTTCTTCGACTGGGCGAGCTTAGTGGCAGCTTGTTTACTTTGGAACACATCTAGGTTGAGAATCTCTTTTTCAGCCACAATCGCTTCCCAAGCAAGGTACTGCGCCGTATTGCGTTCCAGGTTCTCGATTTTCACTTTGTCAGCCGCTAGGAAAAGCAGGGTGTTTTTGTAATAGCGGGGGCTGCTGCCACGGGTGCGTAAGGCCTCTTCCACCCACCGGCGCGCGGGGCTATCTGCAGCGCCTTTGCTGTGGGGATGCTGGGGATGGAGCACCACCAAGCGCACTCCCAAGTTGGGATCGTCAGGAATATCGGCGCTGGACTCGGGGGCAACATGGATGGTACTAAACTCTCCTCGGTTTCTCTCTTCTTTGAGGCGTTTGATAATTTCTTCATAGACAGGGTAGCCATCCTTCAACAGTTGCTCAGCCCGTTCTTCAGCCGTGCGGTTAACATTGGGCTGCGTAGAAATCCAGTAGCGGCTACCATCCACATACAAATAGGTGGCCTGATCGGTCAGTCGGCGCAGAGCATCGCCAAAGATGGCCACACTTTCGCCGGGCTGCACACAACCTAGTTTGATGCGGCGCTCTTCTAACCCACGATTTGCGGCACGGAGGGTAGGAGCCGACCCCATATAAACCGTGCGGGCGACACGACGGCAGGCGGAGTAGCGCCCAAGATTAGGGTTATTGCGATCGAGGGTGACGGGGAGAGAGTTAGAGCCATCGACATCTTTATCAATGATCGGTAACCAGTTGTCCTCTAGGTAGCGTGTTAGTTCCGACTGCACCTGCTGGTCATCCATGGGCACATGGGCGGGCAGGATCATCAGGCTCTGGTCATTCCGCTCCCAAAGGCAATGAATGACTTTGGCCATGAGCCGCAATACGCCCCGGGTGCGCTGGAATCTGTCGAGGCTGGACCAATCGGTGTAGAGGCGATCAAACAATTCCGGATGGATGGGATAGGCTGCTTTGAGGCGACGCTCGTAGTCGCTTTCTTTGCATTCGCTAGGGAATTCTTGGCTTTGGCTGCGGTACAGATCGGCAAAGGCTTTGACGACCGCATCCCGCTGGACGAATAGTTGCGGGTCAGTGATGGGTTGGAACAGCCGCTGCCGCACGATTTCAAAGCTTTCTTCGGCACTGGCCGGTCGCCAGGGAGATTCCACCCGACCAATGGCATTTTTGAGGCGATCGAGGGCTTCCTTGCCGCGATCGCCCCCAATCTCAATATCGGATGAGGGAATACTCACCACCAACAGGGTATCTTTGGCATTCTTCGCCGATTCACTGAGGGTTTGGGCAAACGTAAATTGGGTATCGAAGCTGCCACCCGCTAAGTCGCTTTGTTCGTGGAGTTGGCGGGCATAGGCCACCCACTCATCGATCAGAATCAGACAGGGAGAAAAGCGGTTAAACAGTTGGGTGAGGGCATCGCCGGGGTTCGTGGAGGTTTCATCGGCTCGCCGCACCAGTTCATAGCCTTCCGCTCCCCCTAGTTGCCAAGCGAGTTCACCCCAGAGGGTGTTGATAAATGGGCGTTTTGCGGCATCGGAACCATAGGGGGTAATCCCGCTGGGTTGGAGTTTATTGCCGACCAAGACAGCGACATTAACATTCTGGGGTGGCTTATCGAGACCTAGCTCCTGAAAGATAGGTTCTGTTCCCGGCAGGTCGGCGATGGTCAGGGCGTGACAGAGGTGATACAGGGTCAACATGGCATGAGTCTTCCCGCCGCCAAAATTGGTTTGCAGTTCGATGACGGGATCGCCCCCTTGGCCACTGAGGCGTTTCAGGGCATTGGTGAGGAGCTGTTTTAGTCCTTCGGTGAGGTAGGTGCGGCGATAGAATTCGGTGGGGTCGCGGTATTCGTCGGAGCCTTCATCCAGATAGACCTGCCAGAGGTCGGCGGCGAACTCGGCCTGTTGGAAACGACCCGAGGCGACATCGGGGTGGGGGGTGGCAATTTCCCGCCAAGGTTTGAGTCCAGCCAAGGGCTGCCCCTCGATAGGGGCAACGGCTGCTTTGCGGGCTTCGCGGCGAGCTTGCTCTTCAAAACGCAGCCGAAGCAGTTCTTGTTTCTGTTTTTCGACTTGGTCGGCTTCGGGGGCAGATACTGCTGACAAGAGGCGACCGATGGTATCTAGGGCACGATAGGCATCATCGATGGTATAGGTGGAGGAGTGTGCCCAAGTGTTGCGAATCTCTTGACATTCAGATAGCAGACTGCGTTCAGCTTTGCCAAGGGTTTTGCGAAAGACGTCGTTCCACTCGCTCCACATAAATTTGAGAAAGTCGTAGAGATCGGTCTTGAGGCTAGTCTGAACCGCAAGGCTGTCTTTGTCGAAATAGGCCGCTGCCCGTAGGAGCCATCTCTCGGTGTAGGCTGCGGTCATTTCCCGCTCAAAGTAGGGGTAGAGTCCCTCATGGAGGAGTTTGAGGGCGCGTCCAACTCGTTCGTGGTTGCTAATGGCCATAAGATATCACGGCTAATCAGAACAAGGAATAAAGCCCATTTGTACGAAATGGTGGTCAAATGTAAATGCTTTGGTGATCCCCTGAGCCTTCACCACAACGTAAAAAGCGCAGTCGGTCAATGACCATTGTTTGTCAGTATTAATCGGTATTAAACTGTTCATTCAAAGATAAGGTTATGTGAATCAGCCAAGCCATCGTTGCCTCGGGATGGTTTTGCAGATAGGTATTCAGTTGTTTGGCGAGTTGATCAGGTAACTCAATCGTTACTTGGAGCATTGCTCATTCTCCAGTTTATAGGGTTGAGCAAATCTTTTGGCGGAAGGTGCGTAAAGCAGGGCTTCTGCCGATCGCTTGACTTTTTAGATAGGGTTGGGAATTCTAGTTTTTTGAGGTTTTAAGCTAACTCCAAATTGGCATAAAATCCATGACAAAGT
>FWWL01008274.1_pt1 | contig 13485 bp, 13 predicted proteins | sample 2228331 | NCBI WGS metagenome assembly FWWL01 (sample SAMEA103939775, study PRJEB20133) | metagenome | reverse complement strand
TTTGCAAGCACCGCCGAATATTGCGCTCTTCGTTGCGAGTTAGCACAACAGCGGAGAGTTTCACGGTTTATCACCGCCTTTGTCTCAGTTGCTGGTAGATATCCGCTACTTGCTGTGCCGTATAAGCAATGGTGCATTGCTGTGTGACGAAGGCATGATGGTGCTCTGCCAGCGCTTTCGCGAGGTTAGGGTGTGACAAAAGGAACCGAAGGCGGTCGGCTAACTCTTCTGCATTGCCAGGAGTGAACAGCAATCCGCTTCGTCCTTCCTGAAGGTATTCAGGAGACCCTCCTGCGCGAGCAGCAACGATTGGCACCTTTGCTATTCCCGCTTCCAATAAGACAACGGCGCCTGCCTCCCGCACGGAAGGGAGAACGAACACATCAAAAGCAGTCAAGAGGGCAGGGGCGTCTTCGCGGAAACCGACAAACTTGGTTGCAGGTAGGATGCCCAAATTGATCGCCATTTTCTCCAACCGAACTCGCTCAGGTCCGTTACCAATGATGACCAAATATGCCGGTGTGGATGCTACAAGCATCTGGAAAGCCTGCAATAAAGTGTCTACTCGTTTGCGAGGGACCAAAAAGCACGCTGTGCCTATCACGGGACGCCCGTTGTCGGGAACACCCAAGCGAGTTCTTGCTTCCTTGCGGTCGTAGAGGTGATGTTCATTCGGGTCTATAGCGACGCGGGTCAAGTAGATGGGCTTTGAGCGGATGCCACCCTCCTGCAGCATCTTTGCTACCTGCTGGGAAATAGTGATCACGGCATCGTAGCCTTGGCGATACTTCCATCGTTGCCAGAAAGTGCGAATGGGGTTGTCCAACCATCGCCAAAAGATGGTTACGGGCACCTTTGCCAGGCGCGCCGCCCAACTTGCTGGAAGAAGGGCGCGGGAGCAATGGATGGTGATAATCTCGGGGCGCAGGGCTCGGAACAGACGCAAGTAAGCCACTAAGGCGATAGGGTCCACCTCCCATCGCACCGCTACCTCGGCTGTTGGCAAGCCTTCAGCCTTGCAATGCTGCACCAGCGGAGAAGAGGGGCGTCCCACTACCCACGATTCAGCCAAATGCTGTCTGTTCAACTCGCGACTTAGCAACCAAATTTGCTTTTGACTCCCACGCCAATATTTCCCGCTGTCCACCTGCACGACCCGCATCGCATAAAGCCTCCTACAAGGCGACGGTCAAAGACTTTCCTTGCGTTCCTTTCACAAGTGTAGCAGGGTAGGGGCAAACCTGCTCAGCCTTGTAAAGCATCTCCCATCGGAACAAATTAGTGCTTTTCCTAATGCGGCGGTGAAGCAAGATTCGCTCCTTCATGGCTTGTCACCGCTCAGAACTTGTTGGTAAACAGCGAGCACTCGCAAGGGAATTTGATGGGCGTCGTGGTATTGGCGCACCCGCGCTTGGGCTCTTTCGCCCATTTGTTGGCGTTGGCGCGGGTCGCTTCGCAACGCTTTCAGGGCTTCGCTCAAAGCACTTGGGTCATCAGGTGGCACCAGCAAACCCGTTTCGCCGTCGCAAACAATTTCAGGGATGCCTCCCACCTTTGAGCCAATGACAGGCAAACCTGCCGCCATCGCTTCCAGTATCACATTGGGCACTCCTTCTGGAAAGTGCGTTGGCACATGAACGAACACATCTGCAGCCCATAGGATGGGTCGGATGTCTTGCTGGAACCCCAAAAATCGCACTTGCGAGAGAATGCCCAATGAATTCGCCAACTCCTTCATGGCTGCTTCCTGCGGACCTTCCCCTGCCAGCAAGAGGATGGGGCGTTCTGTGGGAGACAAATTTGCCACTGCTTTCAGAAGCACATCGTAACCTTTTCCTGCCACCAACCGACCAGCCGCTGCGACAACGAAAGATGCTTCGTCAGCGCCCAACTCTCGTCGGGCTTGCCCTTGGGCTTCTGGAGAGGGAGCAAAGCGTTCCGCTTCCGTTCCACTGTAAATGATGTGGATGCGAGTTTCGGGGAAACCTGCCCGTTGTGCCTGTTGCGCTGCTGCTTGAGAGACAGCGATAACCGCATCGGCAAGGTAGCGGAACACGGAAGGCATGGGAGCAGCGACCCGCCAATGCAAAACGATGGGCAAACGCAGCCAACGACCGACGAGCAAAGTGGGCAAAACGCCCCGACGACTGTGAACATGCAAAATCAGCGGCGAAGCAGTGTGCTGTCGGCGAAACCTTCGGAGCCATTGAGCAAACCGCCACCAAGTAGGGATGTCGTGCTCGCCTCGGAGGGGAAAAGTTTGCACAGGCACTTTGGCAGCCACCCGTTGGCTTATGGCAGAGTCTTTCGGGCAAACCAAGCAATTGTCAATCCCTTGCTGGGCTAACCCTTCCAAAAGCAGCACCACCTGCAGTGTGCCTCCTGACCAGTGGCGTCCCCATTCAGCGTGGATGACGGAAAGCGATAAAGGCATGGCAGCCTTTGTGACCCCCTCGCTAACTTCGTCCTGCCGTCAGCACCAAAATTTTAGCAGTTCGCTGCCTTTCGTTGCTGCTGAGGAGGTGACTGGATGATGGCACGCTACTGGTCGTTGCTGGTGGGACTTGTGGTTTGGGGGAGCGCTGTCGCAACCGCACAAGAGGTGAAATCGCTCCCCATCGCTTTCGTCGGCGTCGTCAACGAGAGCGGCTATGGCGGTGCCGTTTTCAAGGAACAAGTCGGGGATGCGTTGCTGACAGCCTTGCACTCTCACCCCTTGTTGGCGGTTCGCGATGCGCGCGACAGGCTTGCTCTGCCTGCTTCCCTTGATGCTTTTTGTCAAGTCGGCAAGGAGATGCAGGTGCCCGCTGTTCTGCAAGTGGTTGTCCAACGGGTAAATCTGCGGGAGTTGAAGGGCGCCCGGCAAACCGCCATTTCGCTGGAAGCCCAGTTGGTGCCGACCAAGATGCCTGCGTTAGTGCTGAAAGCACAAGCAGAGGGGAAGGGAGAAGATGCTGCAGAAGGGCGCGCTATCGCGAAAGCCGTCTCCGCTGCTGCCACTGCCGTTGTCCAGCAGTTGAGCGCGCTCCTGTCGCTGCGAGGGCAAGTGCTGTTGCCCCCTGCCTACGCTATCCTGCCTGCCACTTACTACAAAGAGCGCGACCGCCTTTACCAGCGAACCGTTCGCATCAGTTTGGACATGGTTTCAGGGCTTCCTGTTGGTGCGGAAGTGGTCATTTTAAAGCACGGTCAACCCGTTGCGAGAGGGCGCGTCGTGGAAGTGGATTACGGTAGCAGTCTGGTGGCTCTGACCGAGGTGCTGCCCAATGTTCGGCTGCAAAGCGGTGACGAGGTGCGAGTGACCCTCTTGCCGCCACGACCAGAAAGGTTGCCTTTGCCCTTAGCGAAGGAGAAGGAATACAAGCGCGTTGAGCACGACTTTGCTCTCGCTTTGTTCCTCGCAGGCGCGGGTGTGGCGTTCTTGGGCGAGTAGGGGAACCTCGCGTGGTTTCCGAACTCCACCGATGATGCGGAACAAGGGAGGATGCATCCGTGATGGAAGCGACGGCGAATGCTCCCTTCTGCTGCGACCTTTATAACGACCCGTTCACGCCCACCTTTGCGCTGGAAGAACTTGCCGCCTATTTGCGGGCGAAATTGCCTGCTATCGCTTTTGTCCTCCACGACGAGGTGGTGCGGGAGCGATTGAAGGCTTTGCCAGAAAGCGAGCACGAAGAAGTGTTACAACGGTTAGCGGTCGGTTTCGCCAAGGCACGGGTCCATGACCCGTATCAACTCGTGACCGACCGCGAACCCCTTTACGGCGAAATCGCTTACGAGCGGCGGCGACTGACCACGCGGGGCGAAAGCAAAGGCGTTGTCTACGATGGCTTCATGGTGCAGGCATTGTTGGCAACTTTGTTTGACCGCGAAACTTTGAACCGACGGCGGTTGCCACTCATTTTCACAAACCAACTTCTCGCCACTTACGACGAAAGCGATCACCGCTATCACTTGCGGACGGTGATTTTGGGCTTTCCAGCAATAGTGTCCACGACGGGGTTAGTGGAAGCGCCAGCGAAGCCCCGCGAGTTTTACCTCGCCCGCGAACAATTTCGGGCGATGGGGTTGGACGCGATGGCGCCTGCGTTAGCCGCTGAGTTGCGCGACCGCTGCTTGCTGCCCAACGACGAACGCATCACCGAAGTGGCAAAAGGCTACGCGCTGCAAGCGGTCTTTTACGCTGTGTTTGGCGAAGGTTTTTGCCATGACAAAGACTGCCGCCTTTACAATGCCCACTGGCAGGAAGAGATGCTGCACGCCCAATTAGACGGGGCATATGATTTGTGCCCCCGTCACGAAGCGATGGCGCAAACTTTACGGTAACAACTCAAACACTGACGGAGGAGGTTGTCGGACAATGCCTCAAGTGAACTGCCAACGAGTGAAAGCGAACTTGGAAAGTTGCAACTGCTCTTGGCGGACTTGCGAGAAGAAGGGGAACTGTTGCCTGTGCTTGCATTATCACTTGTCAAGCGACGAGTTGCCAGCGTGCTTCTTCCCACCAGAGGTAGAGCGCACTTACGACCGCTCTCTCCAGTGCTTCCTGGGTGTTTGTCAAGGGGGCTTTCAACCAACCATGCCAGCAGTGAGCGACGAAACTGTTGACTGTCCACGCCGCAAAGCAAACTTGCGGATTTGCCCTTGCCCCGAAAACGATTGCGAGTTTCGGGGCATTTGCTGCCTTTGTTTGCGCTCTCACCTTTCCACGAACTCTTTCCCTGTTTGCGTGCGGCAATTGGTGCAGGCATGAGGGGGGAACTCAGACATGGTTGGCGAGAAATCGCGGCAGTTGTTTGAGCGGGCACAGCAATTGATGCCCGGCGGTGTGAACTCGCCTGTGCGAGCGTTTCGGGCAGTGGGTGGCACACCCTTTTTCGTCGCCAAAGGCGAAGGTTGCTACCTTTGGGATGTGGATGGCAACCGCTATGTAGACTTCGTGTGTTCGTGGGGTCCGCTCATTTTGGGGCACGCTCACCCCGAAGTGATTGCTGCGGTCAAAGCCGCTGTGGAACGCGGCACCACTTACGGTGCTCCCACCGAACTGGAGGTGCGCTTGGCGGAGAAAATCCAACAAGCCTTCCCAACAATGGAACTGGTGCGATTGGTCAACTCTGGCACCGAAGCAACAATGAGCGCCATTCGGGTTGCGCGCGGTTTTACGGGGCGTGCGAAGATTGTCAAGTTTGAAGGCTGCTATCACGGGCACGCCGATTACCTGTTGGTCAAAGCAGGGTCAGGAGCGACCACTTTCGGCATCCCCGACAGCGCGGGCGTCCCCGAAAGTTTCTCCCAAGACACCGTCGTTCTGCCCTACAACGATGTTGACGCTTTCACGGAGATGATGGATCGCATCGGCGACCAAATCGCAGCGGTCATCGTTGAACCCGTCGCAGGCAACATGGGGGTTGTGCTGCCCAAACCTGAGTTTTTGAAGGCGCTGCGGGACGAAACGGAAAAGCACGGCGCGGTGCTCATTTTTGACGAAGTGATCACGGGCTTTCGGGTGGCTTATGGCGGCGCGCAAGCCCTCTACGGCATCCGACCCGACATGACTTGTTTGGGCAAAATTGTGGGTGGTGGTTTCCCATTGGCAGCCTATGGCGGGCGGCGCGAAATCATGGAAAAAGTCGCCCCGATGGGACCCGTTTACCAAGCGGGAACCCTTTCAGGCAACCCTGTTGCCGTCACCGCAGGGTTGAAGACGCTGGAGATTTTGGAGCGCGACAACCCTTACCCGCTGCTGGAGCAGCGGACGCAACAACTCGTGGCAGCCATCAAGGAAGCCGCTCAGCAAGCAGGCGTTCCCGTTCAGGTCAATCACATCGCGTCCATGTTCACCGTGTTCTTCACGGATCAACCCGTGACGGACTATCAGAGCGCCAAGCGGAGCGACGCGCAGCGGTTTGCGCAGTTCTTCCACGCGCTGTTGAAGCGCGGCGTTTTCTTTCCGCCGTCGCAATTTGAAGCAGCCTTCCTCTCGGTCGCTCACAACGAAGAAGCGTTAGCGTTAGCAAAAAACGCCATCACTGAGGCGCTGCAAGAAGTGCAGTAGTCAGCAAACAGCGCTGGCTTCAATCGTTGCAAGTCCCGTGGGGAAGAGTTCCTGCGACTGCTTTACGCATTATCCCCGTTGGCAGCGGTCGCTTCCGTTGTCTGGACAGTTGGGGTTCGGTGCGGTGCCAGATACTCTCGTTCCCACACAGGTTCCAAAACGCGCCTGACGGCTTCGTTGTAAGCGAGCATCCCACGATAGTAGTCGGGGTCTTGCAAAGCAGCCGCAGCGGATTCGTCTTCGGGTTCGGGTTGGTAACGGTCAATCAACTCGCGCATGATGCGGTGATGGTCGCGGATGGGGCAGGGCATGAGCCAGTTGCCGTGCTCTTCAGGGCGTTCCTTTGCAAAGGCATACTCCGCTTGCCACTCTCGGATAGCACGGAAGTAGGGGACATCGTAGATGTCTTCCAGCGTGCCGCCGTTGCGGTAAACCTCAAGGATGTTGACGGGAGAGTAGGGGACGAAGACGCAGGGCATCACCCGACCGCTCCAGTCAATGTAGAAGTAGCCGCCGCTGCGGATGGCGGAGATGCAGCCGTCGGAGACGGTGCCGCAGTTCCAGAAATCGGCGAACAAGATTTTCCGCTCGCGCACAATTTGCCAAGTCCGTTGCCACATCCACAAGCGTTGTTCGGGCGTGGGCAACAAATCCAGCGTGTAACCGCGCCCGATAGGCATGTATTGGAAGAGCCAGCCATAGAGGGCTTGCTGCTCCTCAAAGAAGAAGTCCACGAATTCATCGGAGAGGATTTCTTCGGCGTTCTCGCGGGTAGCGGTCAAAGAGATACCGAAGGGCACGCCGGCTTCCCGCAAATGTGCCATCGCTTTCAGGATGCGGCGGAACACGCCTTTGCCACGCCGAGCATCGGTGCGTGCTTCAAAGCCTTCCAACGAGATGGCGGGAGTAATGTTGCCCACTTGCGCCATCCGTTGGGCAACCTTTTCGTCAATCAGCACGCCGTTGGTATACATCAGGAAGAAGCACTCGTCGTGCTTTTCCACTAAGTCCAAGATGTCGTGCCCTTGGTCGCGATAGAGCAAAGGTTCGCCGCCCGTGATGGTGAAGAAACGGATGCCCCAAAGTTTCTTCGCCTCGGTGACGATGCGGTCAAGGATGTCCCACGGCAAATACTCCCTCGCTGCTGCGTGGGAGTTAGCATAGCAGCCGATGCAGTTGAGGTTACAGAACTTCGTGGGCGCGATGACGACGCTGGTGGGCGGGTGAACGCCATGCCGCTCTTGGAAGGCAGCAATGGCTTCCAGCCGCTCCTTGTCCAAGCAAAGCACGCACGCGCCGAAATAGTTGCGCAAAAGTTTCCGCAACACGGTGGGAGCAAGTTGGCGGCGCCGCAACGCGCGGTCAAAGGAGTAAACCAAAGCGCGAACCATGTCCTCCTTGTCTTGCTGAACGCGTCGGGGACGGTTGCCGTCTTCCGCTCGCCACCGTTCCAAAACCCGATGCTCCAACTCGCGGATGAGAAAGCCTCGGAGCGTGTCGTTGAGAAGCGCTCGCTCTATAAGCGGAAGCAGCGCGTGAACGGCTCGTTCCTGCAGCGCACTCGCACTCACCATAGTTCCTCCCCTCCGTCGCTCGCGAAGTTTCTGCACCTCACAGCCGTAACAAAAGGTTAGGCTAACAATCCAGTTTTGTCAAGAGGTATTTGTCAGGCAAATGCCTGATAGGGGGGTCACACATGCAGTTCCACGATGTCGCCGTCTTGGAGCACGAAGTCTTTGCTGACGGGTTGTCCTGGGAACTCTGCTGAGCCCCAAACGCGGGCGTAGCGGAGGCGTTCGGGGAAATCGCGGTGGACTTCTTCGGCAAAGTCCAACACTGTTGCGCCCTTCTTGAGGACGAAGGGCTTGTCCAGTTGGGGCTCTTTGCCCGGCGGTTTGGAGTAGACGCGGATGATGCGCAGTTGTTCAAAGATGAGCCGTTTCAATTCGTCTAACCCCACCCGCTCTCGGGCGGAAACAGCCACCATTGGCAAGCGGTTCCCGTAGGTTTCCCTGAGGAGAACGAAGCGGTCTTCGGCTTCGGGGGCATCCAATTTGTTGCCTACTAAGATGGCTGCCCGCTCCACGACGGGATTGGCAGGGTTATCGTTTACAGGTTCCCAGACCAAGCGGACACGACGAGCCTCCATGCCCTTTAGCAACGCTTCGGCTTGGTCAAAGCAGTCGTCGGTGGATAAGTCCACGATGACCATTGCTGCATTGGCGCGCCGCACCATTCCTGCAAAGGCTGGCTCCACTTCGTCCATGATGGGGGGCGTGTCCACCAGTTGGATTTGCAGGTTCTCGTAGGGCATCATGACAGGTTGGGGGCGTTGAGTGGTGTAGGGGTAGTCGGCAACTTCCAACGGGACACCCGAAAGAGCGCTCAGCAGCGCCGACTTGCCCACATTGGGGAAGCCGATAGCGATGACCTGCCCCGCTCCATGCCGAGGGACATAGAAGGGGTCAGCGCTACCGCCTCGGCGGGCGCGTTGCTGCTGTTCCATCTCCTTCAGTTTTGCCAAGCGGCGCTTCAAATCGGCTTGGATGCGTTCCGTGCCTTTATGCTTGGGCAACAGCGCCAACATCCGCTGGAGCGCCTCAATCTTCTCCTCAATGGTCGTCGCCTTGCGGAAATCCTCTTCGGCTTGCAAGTATTCTGGTGTCAAGTTCGCTGGCATTCCCTGCTCACCCCAGCGTGCTTTGGAGCCTTTTTCATTGAAACAATGCCACTGCCTTCAAAAGAGGGCAAGACGGTTAAAAGTCCCTGAAAGGAGTTGACGGGGCGCTATAATTGCGGTCGGAGGTGAAGGGTTCATGAACCGTCAGACCCTTTACATCCGCGAAGAGGAAGTGCGAGAGTTGCTTCCCCTTCCCGAGGTCGTTCGGGTAGTGGAAGAAGCCTTTCGCGATAAAGCGGAAGGCTATGCCGTCATGCCGCCCAAGTTAATCATCCCATTGCCCAACGGTGATTTGCGCGCCATGCCCGCTTACTTGCCTCGTCAAAGGGCAGCAGGCGTCAAAGTCGTCAATTCCCATCCCCAAAACCCCGCTCAAGGATTACCGACGGTGATGGCGATGCTGATCATGGTGGAGCCAGAAACGGGGTTCCCTTTGGCGGTGATGGAAGCAACTTACTTGACAACGGTTCGGACGGGAGCAGCAGGTGTATTAGCCACGCGCGCCCTTGCCCGTTCAGATGCCTGTGTCCTTGCCATCCTCGGTGCCGGCACACAAGGGCGCATTCAACTCCTCGCTCACTGCTCTCTTCTGCCTCAGTTAGAGCGAGTGCGAGTATGGAGCCGAGACGAAGAACTGGCGTGGCAACTCAAGCGCGATTTGGAACCCCAAGTGAAAGTCCCCATCCAAGTCTGTCAAGACCCAGAAACAGCGGTGCGGGGCGCCGACATCGTGGTCACTACAACTCCCTCCCGAGCCCCCATCGTCAGGAACGAGTGGGTAACGGAAGGGATGCACTTTACCTGCATCGGCGCCGATGCCCCAGGAAAACAGGAGTTAGACCCCGCCATCCTCACCCGTGCTCGCATTTTTCTGGATGACATGGCGCAAGGGATGGAGTCGGGCGAAGTCAATGTGCCGCTAAGTCAAGGGTTGTTAAAGCGGGAAGCCATCATCGGAGAGTTGGGCGAAGTCTTGGTAGGGAAAAAGGACGGACGACAAAGTGAGCGAGACATTACGGTCTTTTCGTCCACTGGCTTAGCCATCCAAGATGTGGCGTGTGGTGCGTTCGTGTTGCGCAAGAAGGGTGTGTTGTGATACGGCAATTGGGAGGTGGGTGCTGTGCTGTTGAGGGGCATTATCCCACCCATTGCAACGCCTGTAGATGAACAAGAGCGGGTGGATGAGCAGGCGCTGCGCCAACTGGTGCGCGCCCTTTTGACGGCGGGTGTGCATGGCGTGTTCGTTTTGGGCTCCACAGGCGAATTCGCTCACCTGACGGACAAGGAAAAGGAGCGGGCGTTGGACATCGTTCTCTCTGAAGTGGACAAAAAAGTGCCTGTTTTGGTGGGCGCAACGGAAACGGGCACGCGCCGAGCAGTGAAGTGGGCACAGATAGCACAGCAGCGCGGTGCCGATGCCCTCGTGATTGCCCCGCCATTCTACTATCCCCTCACCGAAGCAGAAGTGGAGCAGCATTACCGAGCCTTAGCGTCCGAATGTGCTATGCCCATCGTCGCTTATCACATCCCCGCCACGACAAAAGTTTGGTTCTCCGTCGCCCTTGTGGAGCGGTTGTCCGAACTTCCCAACATCGTGGGCATCAAGGACAGTTCGGGCGATTTGACTTTCACTTTCTCCGTGATAGACAGGATGCGGGAGCGTCCCTTTGCCATTTTGCAAGGGCATGACAGTTTGGTTGCGCCCAGCCTTCTCTACGGGGCGCACGGGGCTATCAACAGCCTTGCCAACTTGGTGCCTGAGTGGTTTGTTGCCCTTTACGATGCTTCGCAAAAGGAAGACGCTTCGTTAGCCATTTCGTGGCAGCAGCAAATCAACAACCTGATAGGTCAACTGGACGCTTTTCCCTTCTTCCCAGCGTTGAAAGCAGCGCTCCACCTTCGGTGGGGCATTCCTGAAAGGGTGACCGCTCCTTTCCACCCACTCTCGGAAGAGCAAAAAGCCTGCTTGTGGACTGCTTTACAATCCGCAGGGGTGCCGTTGCCCAAAACTTGACAGAGGGTGAGGTAAAGCATGGAGGATTACCAAGGGCGCATTGCTGAACTGGAAACAAGGGTGGCAGCGTTAGAACAAGCGCTCCAGCAGGCGCGTCAGCAAGCCGCTGTTTTGCAAGCGGTCCTTTCGCTCTCAACGCAGGTTTTCGCTGCTTCGGACTTGAAGGCGACCCTGACCAACATCATGCGGGTTGCCGAGCAATTGACCGATGCGGAGGCAAGTGCGCTGCTCCTTTACGACGAAGCAACAGACGAGTTGTTCTTTGAGGTGGCAACGGGAGAAAAGGGCGAAGCGGTGAAAGAAGTTCGCCTCAAGCGGGGGGAAGGCATCGCAGGGCGCGTTCTCCAAACAGGCGAGCCAATGCTTGTGCCTGATGCAGCGAAAGAACCTCATCACGCCAAAGCGGTGGACGCTCAAACAGGGTTTGTCACTCGCAACCTTATCGCGGTGCCCTTGCTCCTTGACGGGCAACCCAAAGGTGTTTTGGAAGTCCTCAACGCCCACAAGGGGCAATTTGCGCCAGAGGATGTCACTGCCCTTCAGGCGATGGCGCTCTTGTCTGCCATCGCGATTGACAAAGCCCAGACTTACCAAGCGCTGCACGAACTGTTCTGGGATTTGGTGCGCATCATCGTCGCTGCTTTGGATGCCCGCGACCCTTACACCCGAGGTCACTCCGAACGAGTGATGCACTATGCTGTCGCCATCGCTGAGGAGATGGGTTTGTCGGAAGAAGACAGGCAGCGGGTCGCCCTTTCCGCTCTCTTGCACGACATCGGCAAGATTGGCATCCCTGACGGCATCCTGCTGAAAGAAGGGCACTTGACGGAGGTGGAGTTCAGCATCATCAAACTACATCCCGAAATTGGCTTCCGCATCTTGCAGCAATCCTCTCGCTTGCGCCCTTATGTTGACGGCGTTCGGTATCACCACGAACGGTTGTCGGGCAGCGGGTATCCTTTGGGGCTGAAAGGTGATGCCATCCCGTTGGATGCGCGCATCATTGCCGTTGCTGACATGTTTGATGCCTTGACTTCGCAGCGTCCCTATCGGCAAGCGTTTTCCCCTGCTGAAGCAATAAGCCTCATTCGCCAACAAGTTCCCCACGAGTTGGACGAAACCGTGTTCCAAGCCCTGCAGCGGGCGTGGGAGAAAGGAAACCTCGCTTCTTTCCTTTCCCGCAACCCTTTCGTCGCACCCGACCGACAGGAAACAACAGAACAGGGAGCCACTGGGCAAAGCATAACACAACGCGAAGCGTTCAATGAAGCCTTCCCCAGAGGAGGTGCTTTTTCGGCATGAGGATTGCTGTGTTGGGGGCTGGTTCAGATGTGGGACGGGTGATCAGTTTCGCCCTCGCTCAGAGCGAACTGCTGACAGCGGGTGACGAATTGGTGCTCATCGGTCGGCGGGAGGGCAAAAGCGCTTTCATCGTTCGGGGCATGGCGGAAGATTTCTCCGAAGCCTTCCTTGACAAGGGCGTTCGCTTTCTCGCTTCGGTCAACCCTGAAGAGGCGTGGGGCGATTATGTCCTCTTCGTTGCCAGCGTCCCTGACCCCGCCCACTTCACTCGCATCTTCCATCGTGAACGGTTGGCGGAAGACAACTTCAAACTCGTCTCCCAACTTTTGCCCGCCCTTCAAGCCAACCGTGAGCGCATCGGCTGGGTCATCGTGGTGACAAACCCGAATGAAATGGTTGTGCAATTGGTCAGTGAGGCGGTAAGCCCTGAACGAGTCATTGCCATTGGGTCGTTGGTGGATAGCGTTCGGTTTCGGGTGGAACTGGCGCGGGAACTTCATGTCCCACCCAACCGTGTCACAGCGTGGGCAGGCGGCGAACACGGTCCAAACATGCTGTTCTTCTGGAGTTTGGTGCGGGTGAACGGGAAACCGTTAGAGCCGCTGACCCTCCACCAACTGCGGTGCCCGTCGCGGGAGGCTTTTGAGCAGCAGAAAGCAAAAGCCTTTCAAGTGGCGGAAAATGCGTTGGAACGGGAAGGGTTGGACGCTGCCTACGCTGCTTTACGCCCCTTCTCGCCAGAAGTGCGGTCAATCGTCAAGTCCTACCTTACCCACACTTCGGGAGCGAAAACGGGTGGTCTTGCTTCCCAAGCCGTCTTGACCGTTTTGCAAGCAACCCGCTCGGAAGCGCCTGTTTTCCTCTGCGCTCAAGTCTGCTCGGAAGTGGGCACGATTGGCATACCCATTTTGCTCAGCCGCAGTGGTATTCAACCGCAACTGAGCATCCTTTCGGACGAGGAGCAGCAAGCCCTTCGGGAGATTGGTGCGTTGGTGCGACAAAAAATTGAGCGACTACGAGAGCAGGGGTGAGGACCGTGCCCCTTTACGAGTGGCACGGACGCGACTTGACAGGACAAGCCCAGCGGGGAGTTGTCTTTGCGGACACCCCCGACGAAGCGAGGGAGCGAGTGAAAGCGCGGGGCATCCAGCCCACGCTCTTGCGCCCTATCCAACCGCGCGTGCGATTGGGGCTTTACGCTCGCATGGTTGGGAGCCGCCCCAAAGCGTTAGCCACCTTCTTCCACGACCTGTATCAAGGTGTGAAGGCGGGCGTGCCCATCGTTGACTTTTTGGAAACCATCGGGCGAAGTCCCTCGCCGTTAGCGTCGCTCGCTCAACACGCAGCGAAACGGGTGGCAGTGGGGGTGCCCCTCTCCCAAGCCTTGGCGGAAACGGGGTTCCCTTTCCCGTCCTTCGTCATCCCCTTCCTCCA
>FWWL01008273.1_pt1 | contig 13485 bp, 11 predicted proteins | sample 2228331 | NCBI WGS metagenome assembly FWWL01 (sample SAMEA103939775, study PRJEB20133) | metagenome | reverse complement strand
TCGCCCGGACCGGATTACCGACATGGTCGAGCCGCGCCCCCTCCGGCGCGCGGGTCGCCAGGACGCTCAGCGGCGAGCCTGCCATCACCCGCTGCGAGGCCGAGAGCGCCGGCCCGCCGGGCTGGGGCGGCTTGCGGGAGGTCGGCGGCTGGGCGGGAGCCTGCGCATGGGCCGAGGCTAGCGCGGCCAGCGGCAGGGCGGCCACTGCCAGCACCACGAGACGGCGCCGCCTCATGCGTCGCGGGCCAGCTTGCGGATATGGGCGGCGAGCTTCGGGCTGCGCGCGGTCAGCGCCTTGAAGTCGATCTGGTCGAGCACGAGCAGCTTGGTCGGCGCGGTCGCGACGGCGGCGTTGACGCCCGAGGCGTGGCTCGTGATCGCGACGTCGTCCAGCACCAGCGCACCGAAAAAATGGCCTTCGTCCAGAATCGTCTTTCCCTCCGGCAGAGCGAGCTCGACCTCGCCGCTGGCGACGAAATAGAGCGCCTGCAGCGGCTCGCCATCATGCGCGACGACGACGCCGTTGCGGACCGTGCGGGCGCGCAGGAACTGCATCACCTCCGCGATTTCGACCGCATCGAGTTGGCCGAATAATGGCACCCGCGCGATCATGCTCCAGGTGACGACGAATTCGCGGCGGTGGATCTCCTGCGCGAAGGCGGTGGCGACGATGCCGACCGGCAGCGCCAGCATGACGAGGCCGAGCACCGCGGTGACGGCGGCGACCGCCTTGCCGGCGGCGGTGATCGGCGAGACATCGCCATAGCCCACGGTGGTGAGGGTGATGATCGCCCACCACATTGCGTCCGGAATGGTGCCGAGCTTGTCGGGCTGGGCCTCGCGCTCGACGAGGTGCATGACGCTCGCCGTCATCAGCATCACGCCCATCAGCACGACGAAGCAGGCGAAGAGGGCCTTGCGTTCCGCCTGGAGCGCGGCAGCGAGCGAGGCCATGCCGGGCGAGTAGCGCCCGAGCTTGAAGAAGCGCAGCAGTCGCAACAGCAGCAGGAACTGCAGATCGGCGAGGCCGAGCACGGCGAAGGCGAGCGGCAGGGTCGCCAGCAGGTCGACCACCGCCGGCAGCGAGGCGGCATAGGTCAGCCGCGCCTTCGCCGGCGTCAGCGCGCGGTAGCGCACATGCTCGGGCGCGACCCAGAGGCGCGCGACATATTCCAGCGCGAAGAGCGCCAGCGAGACGGTTTCGAGCGCATGGAAGACCGGGCCGAAGCGCGTCGCGATATCGGGAACCGATTCCAGCACGATCGCCGCGACATTGGCGCAGATCAGCAGGACGAGGCCGCGATGGATGCCGTTGGCGACGGGATCGTCGCCCGCGCCATGGTCGAGCCAGAGATGGACCTGCCGCCGCCAACCCTTGGGAGCGGCGGCGGCCATGGCGGGCTTCAGCCCATCGCGGCGGCGACGGCGTCGAGCGCGGCTTGCGCCTTGCCGCCGTCGGGGCCGCCGGCCTGGGCCATGTCGCGGCGCCCGCCGCCGCCCTTGCCGCCGAGCGCCTCGGAAGCGGCGCGCACCAGCGCGACCGCGTCGAAACGCTCGGTCAGATCCGGCGTGACGCCGACGACGACGCCGGCCTTGCCATCCTCCGCGACACCGACGATGGCGACGACGCCGGAGCCGATGCGGGCCTTGGCCTCGTCGGCCAGGCTCTTCAGATCCTTCATCTCGACGCCGGTGACGGCGCGGGCGAGCAGCTTCGTGCCGGCGATCTCCTTGACCGGGTCCTGCGCCTCGCCGCCGCCGCCCATGGCGAGCTTCTTGCGGGCGTCTGACAGCTCGCGCTCGAGCTTCCGGCGTTCCTCGATCAGCGCGGCGAGACGCGGGCCGGCCTCGTGGGCGGGCACCTTCAGCAGGCTGGCGAGCCCATCGAGCAGGCGCGACTCGGTGTTCAGCCGCAGGCGGGCGCCATTGCCGGTCATCGCCTCGAGGCGGCGCACGCCGGCCGCGACGGCGTTCTCGCTAACGACGCTGACGAGGCCGATATCGCCGGTGCGGCCGGCATGGGTGCCGCCGCAGAGCTCGACCGAGAAGGCGCGGCCGGCCGCATTCGTGCCCATCGAGACGACACGGACCTCGTCGCCGTACTTTTCCCCGAAGAGGGCGCGGGCGCCGGAGGCGATGGCCTCGTCGACGCTCATCAGCCGCGTCGAGACCGGCTCGTTGCGGAGCACGATGGCGTTGGCGATCTCCTCGACCTCGCGCAGCTCCTCATCCGAAATCGGCTTGGGATGCGAGAAGTCGAAGCGCAGGCGCTCGGGCGAGACCAGCGAACCCTTCTGCGCGACATGGTCGCCGAGCACGAGGCGCAGCGCCTCGTGCAGCAGATGGGTGGCGGAGTGGTTGGCGCGGATCGCCGTGCGGCGGGCATGGTCGACCGTCAGCTCGACGGCGGCGCCGCGCTTCAGCGTGCCCTCCTTGACCGTGACCGCATGGGCAAAGACGTCGCCGAGCTTCTTCTGGACGTCGCCGATCTCGGCCAGGAAGCCGGCGCCGCGGACCGTGCCGGCATCGCCGACCTGGCCGCCCGACTCGCCGTAGAACGGCGTCTGGTTGACGATCATCAGCCCGCTCTCGCCGGCGGCAAGCGTCTCGACCTCGGCATTGTCGCGGATCAGCGCGGTGACGACGCCCTCGGCGGTTTCGGTGTCGTAGCCGAGGAATTCGGTGGCGCCGAGCTTGTCGCGCAAGGGGAACCAGAGCTTCTCGGTCGCGGCCTCGCCGGTGCCGGCCCAGGCGGCGCGCGCCTTGGCCTTCTGCTGCTGCATGGCGGCATCGAAGCCCTCGGTGTCGACGGTGACGCCGCGGGCGCGCAGCGCGTCCTGCGTCAGGTCGAGCGGGAAGCCGTAGGTGTCGTAGAGCGTGAAGGCGACCTCGCCCTTGAGGCTCTGGCCGGCGGTCAGGTCCTTCGCGGCGTCGTCGAGCAGGGTCAGGCCGCGGGCGAGCGTGGTGCGGAAGCGGGTTTCCTCGAGCTGCAGCGTCTCCGAGATCAGCGCCTCGGCGCGCAGCAATTCGGGATAGGCGCGGCCCATCTCGCGGGTCAGCACCGGAACGAGGCGGTGCAGCAGCGGCTCCCTGGCGCCGAGGAGCTGCGCATGGCGCATGCCGCGGCGCATGATCCGGCGCAGCACATAGCCGCGGCCCTCGTTCGAGGGCAGCACGCCGTCGGCAATCAGGAAGGCCGAGCAGCGCAGATGGTCGGCGATGACGCGGTGGCTCGCCTTCATCGGCCCGTCGGAGGGGACATTGGTGAGGTCGGCGATGGCGGAGATCAGCGCCGCGAACAGGTCGATCGCATAATTGTCATGGGTGCCCTGGAGCACGGCGGCGATGCGTTCCAACCCCATGCCGGTGTCGATCGAGGGGCGAGGCAGGTTGGTTCGAACGCCGCCCGCCGCCTCCTCATACTGCATGAAGACGAGGTTCCAGATCTCGATGAAACGGTCGCCATCCTCGTCGGGCGAGCCGGGCGGGCCACCGGGGATGTGGTCGCCATGGTCGTAGAAGATCTCGGAGCAGGGGCCGCAGGGGCCGGTGTCGCCCATGCGCCAGAAATTATCCGAGGTCGGGATGCGGATGATGCGGGAGTCGGGCAGGCCGGCGATCTTCTTCCAGAGGCCGTGGGCCTCGTCGTCCTCGGAGAAGACGGTGACGGTCAGCTTCTCCTTGGGCAGGCCGAATTCGCGGGTGACCAGCGTCCAGGCATGGCTGATCGCCTGTTCCTTGAAATAGTCGCCGAAGGAGAAATTCCCCAGCATCTCGAAGAAGGTGTGGTGGCGGGCGGTGTAGCCGACATTGTCGAGGTCGTTGTGTTTGCCGCCGGCGCGGACGCATTTCTGCGCCGTGGTGGCCCGAACGTAAGGCCGCTTCTCCTGGCCGGTGAAGACGTTCTTGAACTGCACCATGCCCGAATTGGCGAACATCAGCGTCGGGTCGTTGCGCGGCACGAGCGGGCTCGACGCCACCACCTCATGGCCCTGGCCCTTGAAGTAGTCGAGGAAGGTGGACCGGATTTCGTTGACGCCGCTCATCGCTGTTCGAACTCTTGGCTATCGGGCTGCCCTCCGGGCAGGGCCGGCGGTTTCAAGCGTTCTAGTGAGGCGGCCTGCCGCTGTCGAGAGAGTGAAGAGCGCAAGGCGTTGAGCCCAAACGACAACGGGCGACCCGAGGGCCGCCCGATCGTTTGCGTCAGAAGCAGCGGGCTTCATCTGAGCCCTCATCCTGAGGAGCAGCCATGGGCTGCGTCTCGAAGGATGGTTCAGCTGTCGCCCGAGCCTCCTGGAGCATCCTTCGAGACGCCGCGTGCCGCGGCTCCTCAGGATGAGGGCCCGGTGAGGACGCTCAGGCCTCGCCCTCGTCGAGATCATCCGCCGTCGGGGTCGCCTGGTCGAGGATGCGCTCGGCGACGAGACCCGAGTTCTGGCGGATCGTGGCCTCGATCTTGGCCGCGACCTCGGGATTGGCCTTGAGGAAGCTCTTGGCGTTCTCGCGGCCCTGACCGAGGCGCTGGCTGTCGAACGAGAACCAGGCGCCCGACTTCTCGACCATGCCGGCCTTGACGCCGAGATCGATCAGCTCGCCGACCTTGGAGATGCCCTCGCCGAACATGATGTCGAACTCGACCTGCTTGAAGGGCGGCGCGACCTTGTTCTTGACGACCTTGACGCGGACCTGGTTGCCGGTGGCCTCGTCGCGCTCCTTCAGCGTCGAGACGCGGCGGATGTCGAGGCGCACGGAGGCGTAGAACTTCAGTGCGTTGCCGCCGGTGGTGGTCTCAGGCGAGCCGTACATCACGCCGATCTTCATGCGGATCTGGTTGATGAAGATGACCATGCAGTTCGAGCGCGAGATCGAGGCGGTCAGCTTGCGCAGGGCCTGGCTCATCAGGCGGGCCTGGAGGCCGGGCTGGACGTCGCCCATCTCGCCCTCGATCTCGGCGCGCGGGGTGAGGGCCGCGACCGAATCCACCACCAGCACGTCGATCGCGCCGGAGCGGACGAGAGTGTCGGTGATCTCGAGCGCCTGCTCGCCGGTGTCGGGCTGGGAGATCAGCAGGTCGTCGAGATTGACGCCGAGCTTGCGGGCATAGACGGGATCGAGCGCGTGCTCGGCATCGACGAAGGCGCAGACGCCGCCCTTCTTCTGGGCCTCTGCGATGGTGTGGAGCGCCAGCGTGGTCTTGCCGGAGCTTTCCGGTCCGTAGATCTCGATGACGCGGCCGCGCGGCAGGCCGCCGACGCCGAGCGCGATGTCGAGCCCGAGCGAGCCGGTGGAGACGGTCTCGATCTCGATCGCCTGCTGGTTCTTGCCCAGGCGCATGATCGAGCCCTTGCCGAAGGCGCGTTCGATCTGCGAGAGCGCCGCATCGAGCGCCTTGGCCTTGTCCATCGAGGACCCTTCCACGAGTTTGAGATTCGCCTGACTCACGATCTGCGCTCCTTATGGCAGGGGCACGGGGACATCTCAATCCGCGCCGGTGAGCGAGAATGGTCATGGTTTGTTCTCGGGCGCAAGTTCTTTCTTCGTTCTCGTTTCGCGCCTGCTGACAGGAGATGGCAGGAGGGTCTAGGAGAGGGGATGCGCCGCGGCGAAGGCCTCGGCACCGACCGGAGACGAGGTGACATGAACAGGCGCGCGCGTGACTTCGGGCTGATCTGCGGCAGCCTGCCGCCGGGGCTGCTGAATGCGATCACCGACGTCGCCGGCGTGCGCGTCGGCCATCGCAGCCTGCGCGAGGGCGACGTCCTCACGGGCTTCACCGCGGTGCTGCCGCATGAGGGCGATCTTTTCCGCGAGAAGCTGCGGGCCGGATGCGACGTCATCAACGGCTTCGGCAAGAGCGCCGGGCTGGTGCAGCTCGCCGAGCTCGGCCAGATCGAGACGCCGATCCTGCTCGGCAACACCTTCTCGGTCGGCACCGGCTTCGATGCGCTGGTCGGCCGGGCGCTGGCGGCCAATCCCGAGATCGGCCGCGAGACCGGCACGGTCAATCCGCTGGTGCTGGAGTGCAATGACGGGTTCCTGTCGGATATCCGGGCGCGGGCCCTGACCGAGGCCGATGCGTTCGCGGCTCTCGATGCCGCGGCGAGCGGGCCGGTGACGGAAGGGGCGGTCGGCGCCGGCTCGGGGATGAGCGCCTTCGGCTTCAAGGGCGGCATCGGCACGGCCTCGCGGCTGATGCGGCTGGACGGCCGGGACTTCACGCTGGGCGTGCTCGTGCTCGCCAATTTCGGCAATGCCGGCGATCTCGTGCTGCCGGACGGGCGCCGGCCCGTGCCGCCGGTGCCGACTCCTGCCGCGCCCGAGCGCGGCTCGGTGATCATCGTGCTCGCGACCGATCTGCCGCTGGAATCACGGCAGTTGAGTCGGGTGGCGCGGCGCTGCGGCGCGGGGCTGGCGCGGCTCGGCGCCTTCTGGGGCCATGGCAGTGGCGATATCGCGGTCGCCTTCAGCACGGCGGGTCGCATCGCCCATCACGAGACAGCCGATCTCCTGCCGATGACGATGCTCAATGAGAGCCGGATCGACCTGCCGTTCCGCGCCGCGGCGGAGGCGACGCAGGAGGCGGTTGTGAACGCGATGCTGGCGGCGCCGGCCGTCATCGGGCGCGACGGCCACAGACGGCCCTCGCTGGCGGATGCGCTCGGCTGAGCGCTAGCCCATCGCCGCCTTCACCGTCTCGACGAGTTGCTTCATCGTGAAGGGCTTGGGCAGGAAGTGGAAATCCTCGCCCTCAGGCAGGTTCTTGCGGAAGGCTTCCTCGGCATAGCCGGAGACGAAGACGACCTTGGTGTTGGGGTTGCGCTGGCGCAGCTCGCCGAGCAGCGTCGGGCCGTCCATCTCGGGCATCACCACGTCGGAGACGACGAGGTCGATCTGCCCGTCATGGGCGAGGAAGATGTCGAGCGCCTCGACGCCCGAGGCGGCCTCGTGGACGGTGTAGCCGCGCGAGACCAGCATGCGGGCGTTGAGCGCGCGCACCGCGTCCTCGTCCTCGACCAGCAGGATGACGCCGGCGCCGGTGTGGTCGGCGGCAACCTTCTTCGGCGCCTCCTTGACCGCGGCCTCGGCGGCGATCTCCTCCTCGCTCGGGACATGGCGGGGCAGGAAGATGCGGAAGATCGTGCCGCGGCCGACGACCGAGTCGCAGAAGACGAAGCCGCCGGTCTGCTTGACGATGCCATAGACCATGGAAAGGCCCAGCCCCGTGCCCTTGCCGACCTCCTTGGTGGTGAAAAAGGGCTCGAAGATCTTGTCGAGATGCTCGGGCGCGATGCCGGTGCCGGTGTCCTCGACCTCGAGCAGCACATAATCGTCCGCCGGCAGGGCGGCGTGGGAGAAGCCGGCGCAGTCGGCCCGCTCGACATTGCGGGTGCGCACGGTGAGCTTGCCGCCATCGGCCATGGCGTCGCGGGCGTTGACGGCGAGGTTGACGATGACCTGCTCGAGCTGGCCGAGATCCGCCTTGACCGGCCAGAGGTCGCGGCCCTGGCGGACGTCGAGCGTGACCTTGTCGGCGACGACGCGCTTCAGCATCAGCGAGAGGTCGGAGAGCACGTCGCCGAGCTCCAGCACCTGCGGGCGCAGCGTCTGGCGGCGCGAGAAGGCGAGCAGCTGCCGCACCAGCGCCGCGGCGCGGTAGGCGTTCTGCTTGATCTGCATGATGTCGGGGAAGGAGGGGTCCGTCGGGCGGTGGCTCGCCAGCAGGAACTCCGAGGCGTTGATGATGACCTGCAGCACGTTGTTGAAGTCGTGCGCGATGCCGCCGGCGAGCTGGCCGACCGCCTGCATCTTCTGGGCCTGGTCGATATTGTCCTTGAGCTTGCGCTCGGCGGTGGTCTCGAGCGCGTAGATGATGGCGCGCTCGCCGTCGCCATCCTCCGTCGCCGCCACCGGCGAGAGATAGAGCCGGACCGAGCGGGTCTCGTCGGCCGCCAGCGTCAGGTCGAGCGGGGTGATCTCGGAGCGGCCCTCCATCGCATCCGCCAGCGCCCGGTCGAGCCCGCCGCCGGCGGCGACGAGGTCGAGGATCGTGGCCGGCTGCGGCCCGCCGGGGGTGAGCCGGGCGAAGGCGGCGTTGGCGCGCAGGATGGCGCCGGTGCGGTCGACGGTGGCGATCGCCATCGGCGTCGAGTGGAAGAAGCGGGCGAAGCGGATCTCGGCCTCGCTGCTGCCGTCGGTGCCGGCCTCGCCGGGGGCGCGGTTGAGCACGAGCGTGCGTGAGGGGCCGGCGCGGCCGTCGCTGCCGAAGGCGACCTGGTGGTGCAGGCGCACGGGGAGGGGGGCGCCGTTGCGGCGCTTGAGATCGACGTCGAGCACCTCGACGCGGACATCGCCGGCATGGCCGCGGATGGCCTGGACGAGGGCGGCGGCGGCGGGCGTCGCGATGTCGTCGAGATGCAGGCCGCCGGAGCCGAAGCGGGCGAGGTCGAAATCGAGCCAGCCGGAGAGGGTGGCGTTGAGATAGGAGACCTCGCCGTCGGCGTCGATCGAGACGAAGCCGGCCGGCGCGTGGTCGAGATAGTCGATCGCGTGCTGGAGCTCCTGGAAGGCGTTCTCCTGGCGCTCGCGCTCGGGCGTGACGTCGGAGACCGACCAGAGCGTCGCCGGGCGGCCGTCGCGGCGCAGCGGCGAGACCTTGATGCGGTACCAGCCGACGGCGCCGCGCCCGCCGAGCGCGGGTTCGAGCCGCACCTCCTCGACCAGCTTGCGGTTTTCGCGGGCGGCGGTGGCGAGGCGGTAGATCGCCTCCGAGACCTCGGCGCGGCCGGTGAAGAGGCTGTTGACGGGGCGCAGGTCGCTGGCGCCGCGGGCGCCGGCCAGGGCGAGATAGGCCTCGTTGGCATAGACGATCGCGGTCTCGCCCTCGGTGACGACGACGCCCTCGTCGGCCCGGTCGACGATCGCCTTGGTCAGGTCGTTGCGGGCGGCGCGGCCGGAAAACTGCACCAGGCCGATCGCGAAGGCGAAGAGGCCGAAGACGCCGACCACGGAGAGCAGGCCGAGCAGACCCAGGATCAGCGGCTGCGCCCATTCATTGGCGATGAAGCCGAGCGCGATCGCCGAGCCGACGAGCAGCCCCGCGACGAGCAGGATGACGCCGATATGGCCCGGCTTGTCGGAACGATCGATCGCTGTCGTGGTGCCGCCCATTGCGGTGTGGTCCGTCCCGTTGACATGGGGCCGCGCTGGCGGCGGCAGTCGAGGCTGTTGAGCGAGTTAGGCGCGGCGGCGCTTCAGGCGCAAGACGTATCCGATCACTTCCGCCACCGCCTGATAGTGTTCGACAGGAATCTCTTCGTCGATCTCGACGCTGGCATAGAGCGCGCGGGCCAGCGGCACGTTCTCGACGATCGGGACCTCGTGCTCGCCGGCGACCTCGCGGATCTTCAGCGCGATCGCGTCGACGCCCTTGGCGAGGCAGAGCGGCGCCGCCATGCCGGGCTCGTATTGCAGGGCGACGGCATAGTGCGTGGGGTTGGTGACGATGACGGTGGCCTTGGGCACCTGCGCCATCATGCGCTTTCGCACGCGCTGGGCCCGGATCTGGCGCAGCTTCGCCTTCACCTCGGGATTGCCTTCCGAGTTCTTGTACTCTTCCTTGAGCTCCTGCTTGGTCATCTTCTGGCGCTGGTACCAGGAGAAGCGCTGCCAGACGAAATCGCCGAGCGCGACCACGGCGAAGAGGGCGAGCGCCGCGCCCATCAGCTTGATCGCCAGCACGAGCGTCGCCGGCAGCAGGGCCGCGACGCTCATCTGGGCGAAGCCCTCGAGCCGGTCGTGCTCGTTCCAGAGCGTGATCCAGAGCACGGCGCCGACGAGGCCGGTCTTCGCCAGCCCCTTGGCGAAGTTCACCCAGGCCTCCTTGCCGAACATGCGCTTGGCGCCGGCCATGGGCGAGATCCGGTTCAGCTTCGGCATCAGCGGGTCGAAGGTCCAGAGCGGCTTGTGCTGGATCAGCGCGCCGGCCAGGGCCGCGACGAGGATGAAGGCGAAGGGCAGGCCGAGCGCGGCGAAGCCGGTCATCACCCCCTGCTTGGCGACATGCGCGAAGGCGGAGCCGTCGGAGGGCACCTGATGGGCGTTCATCAGGAAGGCGCGCAGGGAGAGCGCGCTGTCGCGGGCGGCCCAGCCGGCCCCGACGAGCAGCGCCAGGGTGAAGCCGCAGAGCACGAAGAAGGTGCCGATCTCCTGCGATCTGGGAATGTCGCCTTTCTCGGCGGCCTGATCCAGCTTTCGCTGGGTCGGCTCCTCTGTTCTGTCCTCGTTGTCGGCCTCCTCGGACATTGGCGCTCAGTTTCCCGTGAACTGGCGCAGGAAGCCGCCGAGCTCGCCCAGGAAGACGCTCATCATCACGCCGATCACGGCGAAGAAGACGAGCATGCCGCCGAAGATCGAGGCCGGGACCGCGAGGAAGAAGACCTGGAGCTGCGGCATCATGCGCGCGAGCACGCCGAGGCCGAGATTGAACAGCAGCCCGAAGACGATGAAAGGCGCGGAAATCTGCACCGCCAGCGAGAAGCCCTGCGCGGCGGCGCGCACCGCGAGCGTCATCACGTCGTCGACCGGCGGCGCGGCTCCCGGCGGCAGCACACGATAGCTCTCATGGATCGCGACGATCGCGACATGGTGCAGGTCGCTGGTCAGGATCAGCGTGATGCCGAGCATGGTGAGCAGGTTGCCGATCGAGGGGTTCTGCGTGCCGCCGGTGGGATCGACCGTCATCGCGAAGCCGAGACCCATGGTCTGCGCCACCAGCGTGCCGGCGGTCTGAAGCGCGGCCATGACCAGGCGCGCGCAGACGCCGATGACGAGGCCGATCAGGATTTCGCCGACCAGCAGGCCGAAGACGCCGGGCATGTCGGGCGGCAGCCTGAGCTGCGGGCGGGCCATCGGCACCATCATCAGGGCGATGAAGAAGGCCAGCGACAGGCGCGCCCGCGAGAAGATGAAGCGCTCCCCGATGCCCGGCATCAGCATGACCAGCGTGCCAACCCGCGCGAAGACGAGCACGAAGACGGCGCTGATCTCGGGCAGGATCGCGATCTGCATCGTGCCGCCGGGCCCTCGTCGCCATTGCGGGCGCCGCGGGGCCGGACCGCCGCAGAGGGCGAGGCACGGCAGCGGCAGGCTCATTCGCCCGTGGCGATTCGGACGGCGACCCGCCCCATATAACCCGCCAGCGCGTCGCCCATGAACGGGAGAAACAGCATCATCGCGGCGAAGACGGCGATGATCTTCGGGACGTAGACGAGCGTCTGCTCCTGGATCTGGGTCAGGGCCTGGATCAGCGAGACGGCGAGGCCGACGATGAGGGCGACCATCATCAGCGGCCCGCCGGCCTTGAGAAAGACCATGATGCCGTCGCGGGCGACGTCGAGGATGGCTCCGGAGGTCATGGATGAAAGTCCTGATGGGCCGGGTTCAGACCGGCATCCGCATGATTTCTTCATAGGCCGCGATGACGCGGTCGCGCACGGCGACCAGCGTCTCGATCGCGGCCTCGCTTTCCGCCACCGCGGTGACGACATCGACCACGTCGGCGCGGCCGGCGGCGACGGCGGCCGACTGCGCGTCCGAGCGGCGGCCCGCATCGGCGGTGGCCTCGAGCGCCTTGCCGATCAGGGCGGAGAAATCCGTACTGCCGGTTTCCGAGGCCGAGGCGGCCTGCGGCTTGCGGAGCAGATTGCCCGCACCCATCCCCTGCATCGAGGCGTAGGCGCCGGCGGCGAAGCTGGGCGTGGCCATGATGGTCGTTCCCTTCAGGCGCGGAGAATGTCGATGGTGCGCTGGATCATCCGGCGCGTCGACGAGACCAGGTTGAGGTTGGCTTCGTAGCTGCGCTGGGCCTCGCGCATGTCCATCGTCTCGATCAGCGAATTGACGTTGGGCATGCGGACGTTGCCGGCAGCGTCTGCGGTCGGATTGCCGGGGTCGTATTTCACCCGGAAGGCGCTCTGGTCGCGCTGGACGCGGCCCATGTCGACGACCTGCGCATCGAGCTCGCGGTCGAAGCGGCGCTGGAAGGTCGGGATCTTGCGGCGATAGGGGTCGGCGCCAGCACGCTCGGGGCCCGAATCGGCATTGGCCATGTTCTCGGCGATGACGCGCATGCGGCCGGACTGGCTGCGCAGGCCCGAGGTCGCCACCGCGATGCTCTTGAGAAGATCCATGTCGTCCGTTCCTCCTGCTCCGGCGCGGCGCCGACTGCGCGGCGTTCAGCATCAGCGGCTTCGTCCAGCCGCCTTCGTCAGCGCCCCTTGCCGATGGCGATCTTCATCAGCCCGAGGCCCTTGCTGTAGAGCGAGGCGGCGAGCTGATAGTCCGACTGGTTCTGCGCGACCTTCATCATCTCGTCCTCGAGATTGACCGCATTGCCGCTCGGCGTGGTCTCGAAGCGGCGGGCGCGGGCGCTGTCGAAACCGTCGTTGCGGCCGCCGATGCCCATATGTCCGGCGCTGGTGCGGGCCAGCGAGACCTCGCCCACGCCACCCGCTCCGGTCCGGACGACCGGCGCCTTGACGTCCATCGGGCGAAAGCCCGGGCTGTCGGCGTTGGCGACGTTCTCGGCCAGGACCTTCTGGCGCGACTGGTGGAAATGCATGCGCGTCTTCAGCGCCTGCATCAGGTTGCCGCCCGTGCCCAAGGCCGAATTCGCCATGATCTCGCCCCTCCGATGTCGGCGCGGCGCGCCCGTCGACTGGGTAAATATTGCCCAGCCCATGGTTAACGATCGGTTAAAGGGGGCCGCTTTCGGAGATGTGGTTAACCACGCATTCACCATGTTTCCTGAAAGCGCGGGCGCTATGCTATAGGCACCGTGTTCAACATCGGGTGGATTCCGGCAGCCGGGACCCGGCCCCGCCGACGCTTATGAGGCAGACCTTGCAGAGCTTGTTTGGCTTCGATCTCCCGACCGCGCAGAAGTGGGTCATCGCCTTCGGCGTCATCCTCGTCCTGCTCGTGCTGCTGGGTCTCTTTGCGCGGCAGATCAAGGACGGGCGGCTGCGGATCAAGGGGCAGGGCGGGGGGCGTACGCGCCAGCCGCGGCTCGGCGTGGTCGACATCCACGACCTCGACCGCCAGCGCCAGCTCGTGCTGATCCGCCGCGACAATGTCGAGCATCTGGTGATGATCGGCGGCGCCTCGGATGTCGTGGTCGAGACCAACATCGTGCGCAGCGGCGCGAGGGCGGCGCTGCCGACCCAGGCCGAGCCGCTGCCGAGCGACCGGCCGCTGCCCTTCGACACGCTGGTTCCGCCGGAACTGCTGCGTCAGGATTTGCCGCGCCAAGAGACGGCGAGGCAGGAAACCGTGCGCCAGGACACGACCCGGCTGGAGAGCCTCGAGGAGCTGCGCCGCGCCACGGGTTCGGCCACACCGGTCGCCGCACCGGCTCCCGCCGCCGACACGTCGCCCCGCCAGCCGCCGCGCTCCGCCCAGGGCGCCGCCGCCATCGAGGCCGCGGCG
>FWWL01008270.1_pt1 | contig 13490 bp, 15 predicted proteins | sample 2228331 | NCBI WGS metagenome assembly FWWL01 (sample SAMEA103939775, study PRJEB20133) | metagenome | reverse complement strand
ATTTCATATCCATTTTTTCCTGTCCATTTTCAACTCTGATGGCCTCATTTCAGCTCCGATCGCCTCCTTAATTCCGAGAACCTATAATTATTCTGTTACATTAAAGAATCCCATCCAACCTAAATCGGAAAACTCGCTCTGATGCGCATGGAACATATATTTCCCTGGGTACTTATAAGTCATCTCGATGATGCCGCGCTGACCTTGGGCTAAAATGACGTTGTCCGTTATTTCATCAGGCTCTATTTTGGTACCGTTTCGATAAAAGTTAAACATATTGCCATGAGTATGGAACGAGTTGATCGGATCAATTTCCGTCATGTTGACCAAGTATATCCGAATCGGTTCGCCCACTTTGAATTGAATCGGATTGTGCATATATTCGAAAGCTTTCCCGTTAACGGTATAAAATTCATTCCCTTCACCGTCCAAATCAACATCATAGCTGTTCATGACCATGACATATTCCTTCGCGGGAGAACGGGGCGTCTTCGGATCGATAATGAACGTACCGTACATCCCTTGGTTAATATGTGCTTTTACATGATCCTGGTGACAATGATACAGATATAGTCCAGGCAATTCTGCGGTAAATTCATAGACATAGCTGCCGCCGGGGGCAACCGTTTCGAATACGCCATCCATATTCGCGGGATGAATTCCATGCAAATGAATCGTGTGCGGCATACTGCCTTTGTTCGTGAATTTGATTTTGAGATAGTCGCCTTCCGTTACCCGGATCGTAGGCCCCGGCACTGTCCCGTTATAGGTCCATGCCGGAAACTCAACGCCGTCCGAAACTTCCATCATCCGGTCTTCCGCGACGATTTCAAATTCTTTGATCGTCTGGCCGTTAGACCCAACCGATTTCTTGCCATAATCGAATTTGGTCGGATCAAGCGGAGACGCATTCGGCATATCGCCGCTGGCTGTATTCGTTTCATGCTCCTTACCGTGTTCAGACGTATGATTGTTTGCTTGAACTTGCTGATTCTCTAAGGGAAAAATAAAATAGGCGCTTCCGACAACGGCAATGATCGCAGCAAAGATTGCAATAATCCTTAATGATTTATTCACTGTCCCCTTCACTCTCCTTTTAATATTCATGGGAATAATTTGCTTTGTACTATTATTTTGTCCCAATGAAAGTAAGTTTCCCTGATGCAACTTTTACGGCAAAAAAATAAGACTTCATTTTCTTCGCCTCAACCAAATAAGTTTCCCTGATGCAAATTATATGCTCAATACCAAGAGTTTGCAATCGTTTTTTCTCCGGGCTTGCTCTATATGTTTTAATTGCCTATTATTATTTCAAAATAGGATCAAATGTCGACAAGCCAGACGAGTCGGTATTTAAAACTGTTGAAACAGAGGGTGATTTCCTATTCCAACTCCCACGATGGAAGACTATCTTGAGAAAATCCACTTGTTGATCGTAAAAAAGGGGTATGCCCGCCCGATCGACATTGCCTCCGAACTGAATCTTGCCCCTTCTTCCGTCACGCGTATGCTGCAGAAATTGGACGAGTACGGATATGTGGTGTATGAAAAATACCGAGGAATCGTGCTTACTGCAACAGGCAAACACATAGCTCTGGCTAAGGCAAAAAAAACACCAAATGATTAAAAAAATCTATGCCCACCGCCGATAATTAGAACTTCTGTCTTCATCAACATCACCTCTTAAAAATGGATCATCTATTTGTAAATATAGCTGTTTAGCTCCTAACGATACTCCGAATATATGCTGTCACATTGCCCAGGCAGCAAGCACCTTGCGGGTTATTGACTTCACAGCCACAGCGATTAGCCTGCACTTGTTCTCTGATATGATCTAAGGGACGTTGATTTGTTTCAATAGCTTGTGTTAGACGTTCTCTTGTCCAGTCGAAGCAATAGCAAACAGGCACATCCATCGAATTGTTCTTTTGGAACACCGAAACTTTAAGAGTATCTTTGCCAAGGGTTTGCGAACAGCTGAAATAAACCACATCGCATGAGTGAGTGGGGCAAAAAGCATATGACGATTCAGGTTGGATGGTTTCTAACACTGAAGCATTAAGCAATGCTTTGAGGGTAATAAGCGGAACACTTTTCCCTTTCTGTTTACAGGCAGGGCAAATATTTTCAATCTTCTCAATATTGATTGATGGCTTGCAACAACTATCCATAGAATCACTCCTTATACAGTCTTGGATGTAATGAGATGAGGCTGTTGGACCCATCTTAACGTTTAAGTCGCAGCAGTCGCATACTGTTTAAGATAACGATAAGTGCAGCGCCAGTATCGCTTAACACCGCAAGCCACAGCGTTAAAATATTGGGGAAGATCAGCACTAGTGCAGCCAACTTAATGATAAGCGAAAACCAAATGTTTTGTCTGATAATACGGAGCGCTTTTCGGCGATATCGGCTGTTTCCATTGCCGTATCCGTTCCCGCTCCACCCATCGCAATGCCCAAATCGGCTGTGGCAAGAGCAGGCGCGTCATTGATGCCATCACCGACCATTGCAATAGTTTTACCTTCGGCTTGCACCTTCTTAATGGCTTCAACCTTACCTTCAGGAACAAGCAGCGTACCCGATAATACAACCAGGTTCGAACCCGATTTATCTTTTTTAACTTCAGCTTTGTTCCTTCTATTCGAAACCAAAGATGCTTTATAACCGGCTTTGGATACTTCTTTGATAATTTCTTCAACCGGATTATTGTGTTCTACCCTCATTTTTCCCGTTGAAAAGTTTACACTTACATTTTTGACAGACGGACTATCCTTTAAATGATTTTCTATGGTTAGCGCACAGGAACTGCAATCCATTCCGTGTACCCTATATTCGTTTTTCTGACCAAAAGGATTTTCGTAATTGTCATCAGTCATTTTCTATCCCTCCTTACTGCCTGAGCAACAATCTAACTGTTCACTTTTGTCACAAGCTGCGACTTCTTCTTCAACTTGGTTAAAGACGACGTTCATCATTTGAAGCAACTGCTTTAATTGCTCATTTCTCAAACTGTAATAAATATACTTGCCTTCCTGTCGTCCAACAATAATTCCGCACCCTTTTAAGCAAGCAAGGTGTTGGGAAATGTTCGACTGATTGCCTTTAAGCTCATCAACAATTTGCGAAACCGTTAATTCCTTATTTATTATGGAATGGAGTATTTGCAGCCTTGTTTTATCAGAAAATCCACGAATAAATTTTGCTTTTACATCCAAACGGTTAACTTCCATTCTTTTCGCCCCCGCATCATATTAGTTCTTTCTAATATGACTTAATGTGTTCATATTAGCGATTTCTAATATAAATGTCAATTTAAAACCCCATCTTTATTGAAGGGGTTTGAGATTATATTATCGATTCTGTCTTAACTCTCCATTAACCGGCTTTAAATATGAGAGAACCTGGAGTATTTTTCCTGGTAGTGAGCTTCGAGTCCTTTGGAAATGAAGTGAAATCCGATTATCAACGCGGTGTAGACGGCAAGGGGTATCAGTAAAATCCATTGATGGGCATAAATTCCGTTTCTTGCCTGCCCGATTAGTCCGCCCCACTCGCCGGTGCGGCTCTGATACTCTGCAGGATCAAAATTCATGATCGTACCGCCTACAAAAATATTAAAGATGGCCAATTGACCGAACAAAGTTAAAATGAGAATGACCTCATGGACAATCAAAATCAATAAGCTTTCTTTTAAGTGCGGGAAAAAATGGGATCGTATGAGCTTCCAGTGACCTGCGCCAAGGGATTCTGAAGCCAAGACGAAAAGTCTTTCCCGTATGACCGCGGTTTTATCTTTTATCGTGGATGCAACGGAAGGCACCCCGACCACGGTGAGCACAACCGCCATGATGACTGACATATACAAAGGGGAAGCGGTCGGATTCATGCTGATTCCGACCATAATTAACCATACGATTATAAAAATAGGGATTCCGTTCAGCACCTTCCAAGCGGATAATACGCCCGATCCTTTCTCCGTTTTCTTTCCGTTATATCCGAGAAACATGCCAATAAGTCCACCAACCACCACCCGAGCGAATGCGATCCCGAACGAGAGAAAAAGTGTATATTTAGCCCCATGCAGAAGTTTAGTCAACAGATCGTAGCCGTTCTTATCCGTTCCGAATGGGTAAATCATATTAGGGGAAACCGGCGGTGCGATGATTTCTCCTTTTCCTTCATCATTTTTGAAATAGGTGACTTTTAATGATGTCTCCAGATCATGCGGCGCAAAACTTGGACCGAGCAGCGCTGCCGTAAGCATCACCGCCATTATCAGAAGCCCGGCTAGCAATGTTTTGTTCATCTGATGAACACCTTCTCCCAACCAAATACAAACACCCTAAGCAGACCGTACAGCAAGACGTACAGAGCCAATAAGGTAAGAAGCCCGTTTACTACTAGATCATACTGGTAGCCATTAGGAGCGAAAGTTTCCGAGAATAAAAGCTTCGTTACCCCTCTTAGATTAAAAAAATATTCGACGATAAATAAATTTCCCATTAGAATTCCGATTAATTTATGCAAATCAGCCTTCACGAAAGGCAATACATTCGGGAGCGCGTGAAAGAATAATATATAGGGTTTTCCCATCCCGCGTGCCTTCGCATTTAGGATATAATCCTCTGTCAGCGTCACCTTCATCTGCAGGGAAACATTCCTGATCATATAATTTGCTGGAATAATGATCATTGATATCAGCGGTAGAACGACTGCAGGCTCATCTGAAGAAAGGCTGGCAACTTCGAAAACGAGTACTCCTGTTTCCTTAAAAATGAGGACAAAGACTAACTGAAGAAGAAGAATGATCACAAAATCCGGCAGTACTCCGGTAAATTCAACAGCCCGCTTTATCCATTCGACTTGAGAGTAAGCAAAGAAGATGCCTATCAAGATGCCGACCGTGACTCCAATTATGGCACCACCGGCGACATACTTAAACGACATGTAGAAGTAGCCGCCAATCTGCTTCCAGAACAGGAGCTCTTTTTTCCCTGAGAAATACTGGAAGGAATCGCCCGTCCCGATCCCGACGATATAATTCTTTATGCTATTAAAACCTAGTGACCAGTTAAAATAGAGCGATCCACCGTCTCCGCCGGATTGAAGTACAAGAGGTATCATGGAAAGAATGAATATGATAAACAAAACTCCAGGCACGGCCATCGCGCCCCGTACGATCTTTGACATGCGCAAGTATCCTCTTCTATGATAAGTAATTTGTCGATGAATTTAGTATAACTTTTAGGTCGTCGGTGTGGTTATGAATTACAAGTTCTACATTTACACAATTTTCCCTGCATTTTGCTGCGGAAAAATGCCCTTTAGCGAATTTATGGACTGTTTTATGGGTTTGCAAACTTTGTATTTCAAATTTCCGGCGGCATATGCTACAAGTTTTTTACAGCAGGTCTTGACATGCAATCAAAAGGTTGCATATAATCGAGACATGGACAAACTATTTAAAGCACTTGCCGATGGAACTCGCCGAGAGTTACTCGATCTCTTGTTCGCGAATAACGGACAATCCTTGGGCGAGCTCTGCAAACAAATGACAATGAGTCGTCAAGCAGTTACGAAGCACCTTTTGCTGCTGGAAGAGGCAAATCTTGTTACTGTCGTTTGGCAAGGCCGCGAAAAGCTGCATTATCTTAATCCGGTACCTATCGGGGAAATTTATGATCGCTGGATCGGCAAGTTTGAGCGTCACCGGATTGAAGCATTAAATACACTAAAGCAAGCCTTAGAGGAGGATTCTAAACATGAATAAAACTTCATTCGTTTACACGACTTACATCGCAACTACACCCGAGAAGCTTTGGGCAGCCCTAACTAACAGTGAATTCACCAAGCAGTATTTTTTCGGTCGTGAAATCGTTTCAGATTGGCAAGTTGGCTCCAGCTTTAAATTGATGAATAAAGATAAGGTTGATCATTATGGTGAAGTTCTTGTATGTGAGCCTTATCGTTTACTCACAGTGACCTGGAGTGTCAAAGACGATGAAGGAGAGCGATTCTCCAAAGTTACATACGAATTAGCACCCATGAACTCTACTGTAAAACTGACGCTCCGACACGAGGATTTATTAGAAAAGGATATTCGCAAAGATGAAGGCAAGATTGAAGGATTTAATAACGGCTGGCCCGTCGTTCTCAGCAATTTAAAGAGCCTGCTCGAAACAGGCAAAACCCTGGCAGCCTTTTAGTGGAAATTGGTTTAGCTAATTCTACTGTAATTTACACCTCTTGCGGCTACGTTCCAAGAGGATATTATAGAAAATAAAGCCAATGGAGGACACGTTAATGACAAATAAATCGTTTGTAGATTACGAAAATGGAATCCTTGAGGTTTTGAAATTAAAGGAACTCCCTGAATCTTCTCTTCTCAAACCTATTCAAGAAGGCAAGTGGTCTGTTAGAGATATCATTGGCCACCTTTTTTACTGGGATAAGTTTATTTTGGACCAATTGGTTCCGCATATGACTAATAATGCCTTCTTACCCCCATTTACTGACCCTAACCTTCTCAATCAGGAGGCATTAAAATATATAGAAAGATTCAATTCAGTTGATTCTTTGATTGATGAGTTTTCTCACACACGAAAACAAGTAATCGAAAAAATGTTTTGTATTGAAACCAATGTAATATTTACAATCGGAACTAATAATTTTTCAAAGGATAGTTTCATAACTATTTTCTCAGAACACGATATCCACCATTTTAAGCAAATTTGGGATTCTTTGAGTCTAGAATAGATCAACAATAACTAATAAAAAATGGCGGTCTAGAACTTTATTATTAAGTTCTGACCAGCCATTTTTTCTTTTTTTGATATTCAGCCTAATACTTAAGAATCCTATTCGACGAAAAAGGGCATTGGACGTTGGCAAGGATCAATCAGTTGGGCCGAAGGTGCCTCACGCTCGCCGGAGATATCGGAGATGAATCGTTTTGCGGGCATGTGGTGGAAATGACGAACCGCACTTTCGGCCGAATTGACTGCCTGATCTAACAACGCGGCGGTGCAGTTTTATCAGGAGAGCATCGAAAGCATTACGCGCGAACAGCTGGAACGGACCTTTCGAACGAACATTTTTGCGATGTTCTATCTCACCAAAGCGGCCCTCCCTTACTTGAAACCGGGAAGTACGATCATCAACACCTCTTCCGAAACCGCAAATATCGGATTTAAAGGGTTGATCGACTATTCGGCGACCAAAGGCGCGATTAACACGTTTACGCGTTCCTTGAGCTTGTCGCTGATCGACCGCGGAATCCGTGTAAATCGTTGCTCCGGGTAGAACGTGGACGCCTCTACAACCGGCATCGCCGCCTCCGAATCTTTATATGTCGGCCGGGTTTTGATAATCCCATGAGACGGGACGCCCAGCCTTGGGAGATCGCGCCCGCATACGTCTACCTAGCATCCGGCGATTCCACTTATGTGATGGGTCAGTTGATCCATGTGAACGGGGGGTCGTCTTTCGGTCTATAACCGTATGAGGGATCCCGCAACATGCCCATCAGGCCGGGATTTTTCTTCGAAGTCATCTAAACAAAAATATCCCAAATCTCGAGTACAAAGATCGTTCTTTTCTAAGGTTTTCGCTCGTTTTGTACTGTATAGACCGTCGTTGTTTTTTCCGGGGCAAACATCTACTTGTTAGCTCATATTCGAGATGAATTTTAATGCCGGCTGTATGAGAACTTCCTCCTTTCTATGGAATAATGAATGTGTTTATTTCCTTTGCTTGAAGTAAGAAACAATGAATGGAATGAACATCACGGACAATAAGACGATCTCGATAACGTATTCCGGTAATGTCGTGACTGAGAAAGGCGCTGCCATATTTCTTAAAGACTTGGAAAATTTCAGTCCTGCCAGCAGATCAACTATGTAAACAAAACCTAAATTTAATAAAAAGACAAAGAAAAAGATACCTAATATTTTCATGTAAATAGCACCTTCCTAATTGAAATTCCTGTTATTTCACAAGCATTGATATTATTGACAATTGGAGCATCAATATATTCCGAAAGTGTATAAAAACAACTCCAAACGTGAATAAATGTCATGAATAGAAGGGGGGGATCAACATCTTCAATCGGAATCGATTTCTTAAGAGAAGGGCAGCAGGAAAGAAAAATGACGAAATGACCAGCTATACGAATACGCAGCCCCTGTCATTAGATTTAAAAGAGAACCTTCAAAAGATTAGGCAGGAACTTGGAAATAGTCCCGATGTCAAAATCCGAGAATTTGAGATTGCAAACCCCCAGATTCAAGCAGCCGCAGTTTTTATCGACAATTTAACCGACAAGAAGTTAGTCGATGATTTTGTCATGCGCTCCTTGATGATCGATACCGCTCATGAGACATTCAAAAACATGGCATCGGATAAGAATATCCTGGATTTTATTATAAATAATGCTCTGACCATTGGAGAGGTTCAAGTCATCAAGGATTGGAATGGATTAATGCTATCCTTATTGTCAGGCGAAACCGTCATCTTGATTAATGGTTCAGCGGAAGCTATCAGCGGCGATACGAGAGGCGGAGTGTCGAGATCGGTTACGGAACCGTCTTCCCAAGTTGTCATTCGCGGTCCTAAAGACGGATTTACTGAGTCTATTGCGACCAATGTATCCCTTATCCGTCGTCGGATCAAGAGTCCTGATCTATGGTTGGAGCCAATGAAAATCGGTAATGTTACACATACAACCGTAGCGATTATGTATATTAAAGGAATCGTAAACGATCAACTTGTGCAGGAGGTAAAGCAAAGGCTGAATGACATCGAAATTGACGGCATATTAGAGTCCAGTTATATCGAAGAATTGATTCAGGATCACCCATTTAGCCCATTTCCTACAATGTACAATACCGAGCGGCCGGATGCTGTAGCCGGGAATTTATTGGAAGGCCGTATAGTTATTTTGGTGGACGGAACACCATTCGTCCTTATTTTACCCGCGACGTTTTTTATGTACTTTCAGTCTGTTGAAGACTACTATCAACGTTTTGATATTGGAATAGCGCTTCGCTTGTTGAGGTATTTATGTTTTTTTATTTCATTATTAGGACCTTCCATGTTTATCGCGGCCATTACATTCCATCAGGAAATGATTCCGACTTCTCTTTTGATCAGTTTGGCGGCACAACGGGAAGGTGTTCCTTTCCCCGCTTTTGTCGAGGTGTTCCTAATGGAGACCAGTTTTGAGATTTTGCGCGAGGCCGGCGTTCGCATGCCGCGGGCAATCGGCCAAGCGGTATCGATCGTTGGAGCGCTTGTATTGGGACAGGCAGCGGTACAAGCCGGGATCATCTCTTCAGCGATGGTGATTGTGGTAGCTATTACGGGGATTGCCAGTTTTGTCACCCCAACTTTCAATATGGCGATTTCAGTTCGTTTACTCCGATTTCTGATCATGTTTTTTGCTGCGTCTTTTGGTTTTTACGGAATAGCGATCATCACTATCATCATCACAGCCCATTTATGCAGTTTGCGTTCTTTTGGGGTACCTTATATGGCTCCGCTTGCACCGTTTATTCCGGCAGATCAAAAGGATGCTGTACTCCGTTTGCCCTTATGGTCATTCTTTACTCGTCCCCGCTTGATCAGCCAAAATAACATGACTAGGATGAAGTCAGATTTGCAGCCTTCCAGTCCTAAAGAGAACAAGACCAAGGGGAATAGGGATGAAAGCTAAATGGTCAATTTTAATCGTTTTGTTTCTTTGTATTGTACCCCTGCTCACAGGCTGCTGGAACAGAAGAGAACTGAAAGATCTGTCCTTTGTTGCGGCAATGGGGGTAGATATAATTCCAAAAACTAATAAATATAAGGTATCTTTTCAAATTGTCAACCCAGGTACCGTAGCGACAGGGGTAGCAGGAGGGGGATCGCAAATTGCTACACCGGTAACTGTCTATACGGGAACAGGAGAAAACCTGTTTGGAGCAATCCGCAAAACATCGCAAAAAGTACCGCGGCAGCTTTTCTTTGCGCATTTACAACTGCTGGTCATAGGAGAATCATTAGCGAAACAAGGAATTCAAGATTTGTTTGATTTTTTTGAACGGTCCCACGAAATCCGTCTCACTACGATGGTGTTCGTCGCCAGAGGAAGCGAAGCCGAGTCGATTGTCAGGGTTCTTGCGCCATTCGACAAAATTCCGGCAAATGATATTGCGGGAAAAATAAAAACGACGTCAAAAGTATGGTCGGAGAACATAAAAGTCGAAATTGATGATGTGATAAATCCCTTAATAAGCGCAGGAGAGCCGATAATCAGCGGGGTGAAAATCATAGGAGACCCGGAAGTTGGAAGTAAGAGTTCAAACTTGCAACAGACTAATCTGACAACCCGGGTGGATATCACGGGAATCGCCCTTTTTAAGAACGGAAAGCTGAAACGGTGGTTGAATGGCGATGAGGGACGCGGAGCGTTATGGATTCGAAATGAAATGAAGAGCACCGTTGTTGATCTTGATTGTAAAGATAAAAAAGATGCCATAGGCATTGAAATTGTTCGTTCCCAAACGAAGGTTAACGTGAAAGTCCAAAACCGAACCCCGGTTTTCCATATCTATATACGGGAAGAAGGAAGTGTGAGCGAAGTAAGATGCCCAATGGACTTGAGTAAGGTAGAGGAAATCACGAAACTGGAAAAACAATGGGCTTTGAAGACAAAGAAGGAAGTCATGAAAGCTGTGAAGATCGCGCAGAGTGAGGAAAGCGATATCTTTGGTTTTGGGGAAGCCGTCAATCGGGCAAACCCGAAAGCGTGGAAGAAAATGAAGAAAAAGTGGGGCAAGACGTTTGCCGAAAGCAAGGTAGACGTCAAGGTAGATGCATTCATCCGGCGTTCAGGCATGCGGATAAAACCTTATCTGTCTGAACAAGAGGAATAAGAGGAAGAGTGAGGGGCGGGTGGGATGAAATGGAAAACGCGAGAATTAACGTAAGGCAACTGTTTGCTTTGATCGTTTTGTTTGAATTTGGAACCGCACTTGTTTTACCAATAGGATTTGTCTCGGAACAGAGTGTTTGGATATCGATATTATTGGCTTTAGTTGGAGGCGTCCTGTTATTTCTTATTTATGATTATCTTTATCGTCAGTACCCCGATTTGCCTCTAAGCGGTTACATCCGCAAAATTTTCGGAAACTATATCGGTTGGCCGGTGAGTCTCTTCTATCTTGGATTCTTCATACATAATGACGCAAGAGTTTTGCGGGAAACCGGTGAGCTGCTGGTAACTTCTGCATTAGACCGGACGCCGGTATTTGTGATCAATGCTATGTTGATGATGGCGGTTATTTATGTACTGTATTTAGGAATAGAAGTATTGGCAAGAACGGGAGAAATCTACCTGCTAATCCTAATTATTTTAGGCGTTTTAGGCAATCTTTTCGTTTTATTTTCCGGTATCATTGAGATTAAAAATCTGTTTCCTTTGTTTGGTGAGGGGTGGAAGCCTATTGTAGAATCAGCATTTAGCAATATACTCATGTTTCCCTTCGGTGAGATGATTTGTTTTGCGACAATTCTTCCCTATTTGAATAAAATCCAGTCGGGAAGGAGGACGGGATTAATCGCCCTGATATTCAGCGGGCTCATATTAAGCTTCACGCATGCTGTCGAGATCTCTGTTCTTGGGGCCAATATTTATAGCCGGTCCACCTTTCCTTTATTTTTAACGATCAGCAAAGTGAACATAGCGGATTTTCTACAGCGTTTGGATGCCATTGTCATTCTCACATTAATTATTAATGCTTTTTTCAAATGCGCTATTAAGTGCTATGCCGCAGTGATCATCGCAGCGGATTTATTCCATGTGAAGAAGCCGCAAAGGTTGGTGTTTCCAATAGGAATAACAATTCTTTTCTCCTCAATGATGACAGCAGGCAACTGGGCCGAGTTTTCACTGAAAGGGGATAAAGTTATCATGGGTGTACTCTTGCCTCTTGTTAGCGTTATAATTCCCGTCTTGCTTGTAACGGTCCATCTTATACGTAAACGTTTCGGTCTATACAAATCCGAGTAGGACAACTCTCCTCCCTTAATCCACATATTACAGCTCCTTATCTAGATATCATCGATCGAAACCATAAAAAAGCTCGTACCGTTAAGATACGAGCTTGTGGCATGACATATACAATTGTTACGAGGAAATACAAGTACGATCGGGCGTGAACGGCGATAACGTTACTTGATGACCAAAACGTTCACGGAATGGGGCTGAATTTCGACCGTAACATCGGATTGCGTATTCCAACGCAAAGGCTGCTCGATGACACGAACCTTCTCTTTGCCGATATCGTTGTAAGCGTCTTTCGAATCGCCGATTACACTATAAAGAACCGCGTTCGAATATTGGACTGAACTGCCATGATGCAGGGTAACGGATTCCGCCCGATCCGGATGGCGATTGACCAAAGCAATTCTTAAATCGTCACTCCCCGTCCGCTTGGTCGCAACTGCATCAACACACGGGACACTTGTTGTCTTTCCTGCCTTCTCTACATCGAAAGCCGAATTTTCCGACAGCCAAGAGTCAACGACGATATCTCCCAGATGGCGGGTATAGAGCTCAAACACATAGTAACTGGATCTCAGGACGATCCCGTGTTGATGCGTAAAGATGGCTCCTCTTGTATTGACGGTCGGGGCAAAATTCGCCATACCGACGACATCGCTATGTTTGTGACACTGATTTAAGAAACAGGCTGTAAACACGGCATCCGCCATGGTGTAGCTGGAATTGATGTCGTTTTTATCCCTAGGAGTGAGATAATCCTCGGTTCCGGAGTTAATATGCGGATGATGCCAACCCCGAAGATTCCATTCGTCATAGGCAATACGAATTCTGCCCAGATAGCCGAGCGAGCCGAGAATATTTTTTGTCTTTAGAATCGGCTTCTCAATTTCCATGGTATAAGCCATACAAGTTTCATAATTCGATAAATCGTTGACTTGGCCCAGATGATCCCAATAGTCGTGAATCGAAATCCAATCCAGATCATTCCCCGCTTCCCGCAGCAAATTCAGATTCCAATCCAAATCCGATATGCTCGCTGCCAGCAGCTCGATGTTCGGGTCAACCCGCTTCATCATTTTAGCCGATTCTTTTACGAAACGCCCCCATTCCCTAACATTCTTGGCCCCCATTTCCCAATCGCCGTAGTTTTCATTGCCGATGCTCCAGTATTTCACTTTGTAGGGCTCTGGATGACCGTTTTCAATACGGAGCTTCGCCCATTTTCCTTCGGAAGGGAGGTTGCAGTATTCAACCCAATCGCTCATTTCTTCCGGGGACCCCGTTCCGGCATTCGTGCAAATATAAGGCTCTGCGCCAATCAAACGGCAATATTCAATAAATTCGTCCGTGCCGAATATATTCGATTCCTCTACCCGCCATGCCTTATCAAAGTAAGGAGTGCGCTGCTTTCCTATTGCATCTTTCCAGTGGTTGGCAGAAA
>FWWL01008266.1_pt1 | contig 13497 bp, 14 predicted proteins | sample 2228331 | NCBI WGS metagenome assembly FWWL01 (sample SAMEA103939775, study PRJEB20133) | metagenome | reverse complement strand
GAAGATAAAATACGAATATCTTCTTGGGAGATATATCCTTGTCGCCCCAGTCTTAAAACCCAAAGCCAAAACCTGGAAAGTTTATCTTCCGCAGGACGAGTGGATTCACATCTGGACTGGCAAGCGTTTTAAAGGTGGGGAGATCGAGATTGACGCTCCTTTAGGCTATCCGCCGGTATTCTTAAAGATGAACTACAAAGGAACTGAGGAATTGCTGCTCAGAATTCAAGATGCTGCCTGATGTTGTTGTAGTGTCGATGTATGGCCTCCGCCAAGGCCTGTGAATTTTGGTGCGCAATTGCCTCTATTATTTTCTTATGGATTTCTATTGACCTCTCCTGATAATCCCTGTCCCATAGATAATCCATTTTCAGATGAAGCCACACCTTGGTCTTCATGTAATCAACGAGCTGGTTCAAGAAGGAGGTAATTAGCAAGTTACCACATGCTTGAGAGAAGATCCTATGAAATCTCACGTCGTGTTCTATTACTTGGTCTAGTTCACCTTTGTTGAAGTTGGTTTCCATTCCCTGCACGGCACTAAACATATCTTGTATCATGTCGTGCGAGAAGTTCTTGACGAATTCTCGGGCTATCATTGTTTCAAGCATCTCACGGGCACCTATGAGTTCGTCTATGTCATAATCCAGAAAACCATTTTTAAAGTTCACGAAATTCTCAGGCAGTTTCACAATATAATTCCCGCTTCCGTGACGACTTTCAACAATCCCACAGGCTTTCAAATAACTTATCGCTTCACGAACAATTATCCTGGATACACCGAGCATATCAGCCAAAGTACGTTCGTTCGGTAACTTATCGCCGACTTTCATGTTCTCGGTCAGTATCAACTTTTTGAGTTTTTCAATGGCTTGCTTACCCTTCAAAACGAACCCTCCTGTACAAATTTTAACTCATCAACAATCCATGATCTTCGCCCTTACCCCAGAAAATGGATAACGAAAAATTGCGTCTATTTCTTACGATTCGGATATTAGGAACGGACATCAAAACCCCGTCGATCTCAAATTCGTTGACAATGCTTATGGACACAACGATCCAATTTGATTTCTCATCAGTCAATCAAAAGGCTGGTCATGATCTGAGTACTCGTCGCAAGAGTCGTCATCTTACATTACGTATAAATGTCTTTTCTCCCATAGTAAAACATCCCAATCAACGCCGAGCTGAGGAAGAACACGATCGTCAAGACCAACGCGGTGACGTTGAACTGTTTGTTTTTGACGATCTCCGATGGATCGAAGAAACCAAAGGGCGTGAAGTTGGCAAAAACCTTGTACTTTTCAGTTATTCTTGGTATTACGCTCAAAAAGTAGAAGCCAAAGATGAAGAACGATATCTGACTATCTGCGTTTGTCCTTTTTCTGTTTACGATGGAAATCAGAAAGCCAACCGCCGCTATGAACAGATGTACACCCCAGTATGCAGCCACAAGCTGCCACATGAGTTTGACATCAAATGGCTTGACTTTATAAGCTTGGAAATATATGTAGTTCGCCGCGGTTAAGATAATATCGAACAGGAACAAATAGATTGCTACAACAAGGAATTTCTCGAGTATGTATCTTCTTCTTGTTAAGGGGCGAGTTAGTATGAATTCCGCTGTCTTATCATGTTCTTCCTTGCAGATTAACGAAGATGCCAGTCGACCTCCAAAGAAACTCGCGACCAAAAACACAAAGATCTGTCCCTGCAAAGCAAAGAAGTGCAGTATGTCCGAAAAGTCTATCTTATCAAGTCCGAACAATTTTCTGAATACAGCTGGGAGAAGTTGAAGCTTAGTGGCAAAAAGACCTTCTTCCCCCGCAAAGGATGGAAAAGCAGAAAAATACACAAATTGCACTCCAACAAGAAACACTGTCCAGAAAAGGAAAGATTTGAAATTCATTCTCAGTTCCCATCTCAACACGTTCATCGTCGTTCACCTCCAATTCAGTTTTTGTACAGTTCTTCAAAAATTTCTTCAAGCGATACATCTTCAATGGTCAGATCTTCAATGTCGCACCCACTCAGTTTTGCCAGAAGGTCGTTGATCTTCCCGTTGTAGTAGAACTCCCTTATTCCATTTTGTTCCTTAAAATGAAGTATGTTGTCTGAATCTTTAAGATTTGAAAAATCGAAACTGGATAATATTCTGACTTTTTTCATCGTGAAGTATTCCATTGGTTCCTTTATTAGCTGACCTTTCCTTATGAAAATCACCCTATCGCACAATTTTTGAACCTCGGAAAGGTTGTGGGATGAAAAGAAGAAAGTTGCGCCACGTTCGGCTCGCTCCCTTCGAATCAAGTCATACAGTTGCTTTTGCATGAACGGATCCAATCCATTCGTTGGTTCGTCAAAGATGTACAGCTTAGGGCGATGAACGAAAGCTTGAACTATTGCCAGCTTCTTCTTGTTCCCCAGAGAAAGGTCTTCTATCTTTTTGTCCATATCTATTTTCAACATGTCGCAGAGAAAGTCAAAATAGCTTCTGTCCACATCTTTGTGAAATCTAAGAGCATATTTCAAAAATTCCTTCACCCTCACGCCTGGATAGTAGTTCACCTCTCCGGGAATGTAACCTATTTGAGAGTTTATGCTTGCATAGTCTTTCTCCACGTCTTTTCCAAACACATATGCCTTTCCACTGGTTGGTTTCAAAAGCCCGAGGATGATTCTAATCGTCGTCGTCTTTCCGGCGCCGTTTGGACCAACAAATCCAACGATTTCACCTTCTTCGACGGAAAAACTGACGTCTTCAATTGCTTTCGTTTTCCCATAATATTTCGTAAGCCCTTTGACCTCGATCACCATGGTTTTCACCTCCCTTTCTGGATGCACCGTCTATATTATGACTCTATAGTCATATGACTGTCAAGTCACATTTTGGAGATGCCATTTTTTATCAGCTCTATCCATTGCCTTCGTATTTCAGCCACATAATCTTTTGAAAGTTCGATAGCTTTAGTTCCTGTTTGCCTAGCCAAGTTTATGAAATATTTCTTCAAACTCCATGCTGCTCCTTCAAGAAAAACAACGATAATCTCTGCTGGGATATCATTTCTTATGAATCCACTTTTCTGATTCTTGGTCACTATTTCGTTGAGTGAAGCTTTTGTCTTTTCACTGAGCAAACTTTGAATTTCATCTTTGCAGGGAGAATCATCGTAAAACGCCGCTTTTTCAAGCAAAGAAGATTCGTAGGGATTGTTTATGAAAAAACTCCAGGTCAATTCAAAGGACTTTTCCAAGAACTCAAAAAGGCTTAATTGTTCAAAATCTACATTTTCAATCAACCTCATAGTCGTTCTTACTGCCTCATTCACAGCATGAAGATACATATCCTTCTTGTTCTCGAAATACTGGTACATGCTACCTTTTGCAACTTTACATTCCCTTGCAACATCTTCTATGTCCACTTGTTCGTACGATTTGGTTGCAAAATACTTGATCAAGGTATTTGTAATCCTATTTTGTTTTTCCTTTGGAAGATTGAAAAATGTGCTTTTTGGCATTTTTCCACCTCCAGGTACTCCCAGTATATTATGACTCTTCAGTCACATTTTGGTCAACGCGTAACTAATGTAAAATCAAGATATTGGAGGTGATCTTGTGAAGATTCAACACTTTAAAGATGTAGAAGCGCAACTTGTGATGAATGGCAACATTGAAAAGAGAATTCTGATTGGCGCGGCCGACAAGGCACCAAATTTCACGATGAGGCTTTTTACTTTAAAACCAGGTGCAAGCACGCCTTATCACACTCACGAATGGGAACACGAAGTTTTCGTCATAGAAGGCAAGATAAAGGTTAGATCGAAAAACGGTGAGCAAACGATCGAAGCCGGTGGGTTCGTTTTCGTTGAACCAAATGAGGAACACCAGTTTGTCAACGTAAACGATGGATCATCGTCCTTCATCTGCGTAGTGCCGAATTACGGTGAGAAATAGTAAAAAATTCGTCTTGCCATATTGACACAAGAAGGCAATTTGGAATAAGATTGAACATGTGACAAAAAATTTTTTCACCGAACGTCCGTGCAAGGAGGCTTGTTATGGTAAAAATAGCAATCGTCAATTCGAGCAGCTTCGGAAAGTATTTTCCTGAACACATAGAAAGACTCAAAAAATATGGCGAAGTGGAAAGATTCGAATTTCCAGAAACCATAGATGGAAGAACTTTGGCCGAAAAGCTCAGAGGTTTTTCGATCATAATAGCCAGTGTGAAACCTTACTTTAACAAAGAATTTTTCGAGCACAAAGACGAAACTATTTTGATCTCTCGTCACGGTATCGGGTACGACAACATTGATGTGAAAAGCGCCACAGAAAAAAGAGTCATTGTCACCAAGGTCACGGGAGAAGTTGAAAGAGAAGCCGTTGCGGAAACTGCCGTAGCCCTTTTGATGACTGTGATAAGGAGAATAAGGGAGGCTGCTGCAGCGGCAAAAGAAGGTAGATGGAAAGAAAGAGCAAAGTTCATGGGCTGGGAAATAAAGGGAAAAACCGTCGGAATCATTGGTTTCGGAAACATAGGAAGCCGTGTTGGTGAAATACTGAAAAATGGTTTCAACGCAAAACTGATAGCTTACGACCCAAAGCTTTCGGCGGACGAAATAAAAAAAGGGGGAGCAGAACCATGCTCTCTTGAAGAACTGCTGAGATCTTCGGACATAATTTCACTAAATGCATCGCTGAGCAAAGAGAATTATCACATGCTTTCGTACAAGGAGTTTGAGATGATGAAACAGAACGTGATCATAGTCAACACTGCAAGGGGAGAACTCATCGATGAAAAGGCGTTGATCGAGTATCTTGACAAAGGAAAGATTGCGGGAGTAGGTATGGATGTTGTGGATGGAGAACCAATAGATGAGACTCACCCACTCTTGAAATACGAAAACGTCGTGATAACGCCTCATATTGCAGCTTACACTTACGAGTGTTTGAAAGGAATGGGAGACAAGGTTGTTGACGATGTCGAAAAAGTGATGAGAAAACAAATACCCAGCGAAGTGGTGAACAAACAAGTCGTGGATGTATTACTCAAGGAGGGCGTATGGAAGATTTAGTCTTGGCCGTAGATGTTGGAACAACGAACGTAAAGGCTGGAATACTCAACAGTTCTGGACAACTTCTGAGAGTCGAAACCAAAGAAATATCCGTTGAAAGGGATTCATCGGGAAGGGCCGAGCACAATCCCGATTCGCTGTTCGAAAACATCATTTTCGTTTGTCGGAGAGCTTCATATGGATATGAAGATAAAATCAGAATTGTCGTGCCATCGTCTTACATGTTTGGTCTTGTCCCAGTTGACGAAGACCTCAAGCCACTTACTGGGATTATCACCCTGCTGGATACAAGATCTCAGGAGATCTTTCAAGAACTTTTGCGCACAGTGGATTACGATCAGCTTTATCTTCGAACTGGTGCTCCACCGTTGTTTTTGTATCCTTTTGCCAAGATACACTGGCTCAAACAGAAAAATCCTGACGTATTCAGCAAGGCGAGGTACTTTCTCTGTTCAAAAGCTTTCATATCTTTGAAGTTGACTGGAGAAATTTTTTCCGATCCGAGTGTTTCTTCTTCTACGCAGATGATGAACATTCATAGTCTAAACTGGGATCCTTATGTGCTTAGCATACTTGAAATTGATGAAGAACAACTTCCAAAGATAGCCCCAGCTGAGACAGTTGTGGGTCAGCTTCGCCCTGAAGTTGCAGAACTACTTGGTTTGAGAAAAGATGTGAAGGTTCTCAACGGAGTTTACGACAGCGGAGCGGTTGCTCTTGGCACAGGCGCATTGCAGGGATTTTATGGGATCATAAATCTGGGTACAACTGCCATGATAAGAGTTGCTTATCCAAAGCCTGTGATCGACAAAGACAAAAGAAAAAGATTTCAAGCTTGCTATTTGTGCAGCAACAGATGGTTCATTGGTGGCTCTATAAACAACGCCGGAATAATACTGAAGTGGTTCCGTGACAATGTCTTTGATCTTCCTTACGAAGAGCTAACGAAATTGGCCTCCAAAGATACCACGAAAGATTTACTATTCCTTCCTTTCATAACGGGAGAAAGATATCCTGAGATTGGGAACGTTGCCTCCGGCGTTTTCTTTGGTTTGAAGAGCTTCCATACCAAAGCACATATGATCAGAGCAGGTATGGAAGGTGTGTCTTTTTCTTTGAAGCTTGCCTTCGATGCGTTGAGTGAAAATGGTATCGAAATAAGTGAATTACGAGCAGGCGGTGGTGGTACGGCTTCTGATTTGTGGATGAACATTTTTGCAAACGTCTTCAATTTACCTCTGAAAGTTATGGAAGCTCAGGAAACTGGTCTTCTTGGTTCAAGTATTCTTGGTTTCCACGCACTTGGGTATTACAGAACTTTGGAAGAGGCAAGCGAAAGAATGTTAAAAGTGAAACGCACATACCTACCAAATCCATTGGAGGTTGAGTATCTCAACAAAAGATACGAATTCTTCAAGTTTCTTGTCTCTTATCTCCGAGAAGCCTACGAACATCATCTACGAATGACTATGGATAAATGACCACTTTTCAAATGATGTCAATTAATCTTCTCATTTTGTTGAAGGCTCCTTTGATTCTCTTAGCTGCTTCCTGGGAGATGGCAACAGCTCTTTTTAAGGCTTCTTCCCTGTCATCTCCTTTGCATAGAGAGGCAATCAAGACGGCATCGAACACATCACCACAACCGATTGTGTAACTGTAGTTGTTGAGATCTCCTTTGACAAAGAGTTCTCCCCATTTCGCTCCCTTTGGGCCCAATTTGACAATGTCACACTGAATTCTTTGACACTCTCTTTCATTTCCGATCACGATCAGCTTACCACAGTATTCCCTTATTGAACTGTCCAAAACTGGTCTTGGACCTGCTTCCAAGAAAACTGTCTTGTTTATGCATCGCTCCAATATACCTTTAATTGTCTCAGTCGGCACTTCGGTGTTGACGAACAAAACATCTGAGCTAGCCAACAACTCGTAATCTATGCTCACAGGCAATCTGTTTGCACCTCTGTCCACCGCTATGACCTTTTCGTTGTGGGCAAGATGAAAACCTGTCTTGGCTTTACACGTTTTTATCTTGGACACATCCATGTTCTCCTTTTGTAGGCTTTCTAAGATGAACTTGCCCCGATGATCATCTCCTAAGTTTGAGAAAAAAAAGACCTCAAAACCAAGTTTTTTCAAACCGAAGGCAACATTCAAGCCGGAACCACCGCAATCTTCGATTATTTCAGCAGAGTGTGGTTCTTCACCGTAAATGTACAAATCTAGAAAAGTGCCACCAACAACAGCTATTTTCACAGATTACCACTCCCTGCGTACATTATAATAAGACTGGGAGGCGGATTCGTGAGGATCAAATTCGGAAATCTTGTCGATGGTATGGTTGGAGTGAAGGAAATCGAAATCGAGGCTGAAAGCTTGAGAGAAGCTTTCAGCAAGCTTTCTGAAAAACTTGGCAAGAAGGTGAGCTTAACAGTGGATGAGAAAGAGGAAAATGTCTATCTAATCGTAGAGGAGAATGGAAAAACCAGAAGAAATTGGGTAGTGGCACTCTACAATGGCATAAACGTTTTGGATCTTGATCCAAAGGCTATTAAAAACGGGGAACTTGTCGTGTTCGTGCCGGTGAGCGGTGGATGATCTTCGAAAGACATAGTCAGCTTTTAGGAGATTGTTTCGAAAGACTTAGAGATGCCACGTTCTTTGTCGCAGGTGCTGGCGGTCTTGGTTCCACTGTTCTGACGTTGCTGGCAAGGTTGGGGGTCGGAAATCTGTATTTCGCAGACTTTGCGAAGATAGACGAGCCAGACTTGAACAGGCAGCTACTGTACAATTATGCAGACCTTGGCAAATCAAAGACTGAAGTGGCAACTAAAAGATTGAGGGAGATGAATCCTTGGATGCAAATCCATCCTGTTGAAAGAAAGCTGGATGAAGACTTTGAGCTCCCCAAAGTCGATGCCGTGATAGACTGTCTTGATAGCTTTGCTGGAAAATTCCTTTTGGACAGGCTGTGCGAAAAGCATGGGTTGCCATTGATTCACGCCGGTGTGGAAGGTTACAGTGGGCAAGTAACGGTTGTAATCCACGGTAAGACACCTTCTCTTCGCGCGCTGTTTCACGGCGCTAGAGACGAGAACAAAATTAGGCAGGTTTTTCCTTCGGCTGTTGTTCTTGCCGCAAGTATACAGGTTTCAGAAGCGATAAAGGTCTTATGTCAAAGGCAAGAGGCTCTGATCAACAAGATTCTGTTTTTCAATCTGCTTTCCAACCGATTCGAGGTTTTGTCAATCTAAAAGTCAGGTGGTGAACCCTTTGAAGAAAATTCTTGTAACCATATGGTTTCTTGTAGCTGCTGTCCTCTACGTTGTTGTCTACGGTAGCATCGTGTTGCTGATATCACTTTTCATAAGAATTTTTCACGATAGAAGCAAGGCTAGAAACTTTGTCTTCAACCAGATCAAAATTTTCGGACAAAATGCCTTCAAATGGATGTTTTCACCGGTCACAGTTGTTGGTCAGGAAAACCTCAAGGAAGGGGAAAATTACCTTGTTGTTCCAAATCATCAAAGCATGATGGATATTCCTTTGATTCTGGGTTACATAGGTCCGATGCCCATGATCGCAAAGAAAGAATTGTCGAAAGTTCCGGGTGTCAGCTGGTTTGTCAAATACATGGGTGGATTGTTTCTGGACAGAAAGAATCCAACCCAGGCAGCCTACGTGCTCAGACAAATGAATCGAATTCTTTCAACCGGTCAGTCTTTACTGGTTTTTCCAGAGGGTACAAGATCTGCAGACGGAACAGTTGGAAAGTTTAAACCAGCTGTTTTCAAGCTCGCAGTACGCAATAAAGTCAAGGTTCTGCCTGTTTCAATTTGGGGTACAATATTCTTGGTACCGAAGAAAAGTCTTCTTCTCAACCCCACCAAAGTTTCAATGATCATACATCCTCCACTTGAACCAAGCGAATATCCGAGCGAAGACGAACTGGCTAATCGGGTTGAACAAATTGTAAGGCAAGGGGTTGAGAGACTGAAGACAATGGGGGTGAAGAACGATGCGAAGAGCATGGATAAAAGCCTTGGTTCTTGATAAAATTCACAACTCTCCCGTTGTGATATTGGGAATTGAAGGCAGTTCGAAAGTGGTACCGATATGGATAGGTGCTTGTGAAGCAAACGCACTTGCACTGAGTTTAGAAGGTGTTGAGGTTCCAAGACCACTTACACACGATCTTCTGTTAAATATTCTTGAAGCGCTCGATGCGAGAATTGAAAAAGCTATCATTCACACGGTCAAAGAAAATGTTTATTACGCGACGTTGGTGATACGGGATCTCACTTTTGCGGATTCCGAGGACGACGAAGCAGCAAATCAGGCTCTCATAGAGATGGATGCAAGGCCATCTGATTCACTTGTTTTGGCTGTGAAAAAAGGTGTCCCCATCTACATTAGCAACGAGATATTCGAAGAACACGCAATTGACCTCGAGATTCCCGAGGACACCTCCGATGAAGAATTCAAGAAATTCGTGGAAAATCTGGATATCGACAAGTTCAGACAGATGCTCAAAGATGAACCAAACGAAAAAACCGATGAAGATGAGCAATGAACAATTCCTACAAGAACTGAACGAGAGGCTCTCGAAACTTTTCACAACAGATCATAGGGTAGAGAAGGCAATGCAATACAGTCTAATGTTACCTGGAAAGAGGCTCAGACCGCTTTTTATTAAAGTCGTCTGTGAGGACCTGAGGGGTGATATCCAATTTGTGTGGCCTGCCGCTATTGCCGTTGAGCTTTTTCATACAGGATCTTTAATCCACGATGATCTTCCGCAGATCGACAACTCACCCTTGAGAAGGGGTAAACCGTCTTGTCACATTGTCTACGGCAACGATTTCGCAATTTTGGCAGGCGATGGTTTGATGCTGAAATCGTTTCAGATTCTCAGCCAGTCAGAAGAGTGCTTCAAATCCGCGTTGTTTGAGAGATTCTCAAAGGCGACTTACGATGTGTTGATAGGTGAAGCTATCGATGTTGAATACACTGCTAGCAAGAGAACTTTGGTTGAAATACTCAAGATGTACGAGAAAAAAACTGGTGCGCTTTTTGGCTTTTGTTTTGCATCAGGTGCAATACTCAGTGGAAAAAACTTTCTAATCGAAAGGCTCGAAAGATTGGGCAGAGTATTCGGAATATGGTTTCAAATGCTCGACGACTTGAAAGACGCTGTTTTAACGGAAGCTGAGGCTGGAAAAACAACTGGAAGGGACAAAGCACTTGGCAAGTCAACGGTCGTTAGCACTTTGGGCATTCAAGGTACAAAAGATTTTGTCGATAATCTGTTTGAGGGAATGGGAAGAATTGCCAAACGACTTGAGCTTCATGAAACGTTGTCTCTCATCGAAAGTATCTTCAAAATGGTGAAGCTATGAACGAAGTGCTCGAATTTCTGAAAAGTTTGATGAAGAAAAGACTTTTGTTGCTCATATCACTTGGAACCACCACGGTGGTTTTATCTGTTATTTTCATCCCATTGGTGATAAAAAGCTTTACAAAACCAAAAAAACTCGCTGACAGCGTGGTGATGTCGGCTCAGGAACTCAGTGTGATCGTGCCAGAAGGAGCTTACAACAAAACTAAAACCTTCGAGATTAGAAGAATTTCACCTTCAGAAATTCACACCAGTCTGTCAACGGTCTTTGTATCCAATCTTTACAGCGTAGTCCCTTCCGATGGAATAAATGAATTCGCTATGACCCCAATCACTATCAGATACAGGCTTCCCGCGAATCTCTATCTGGGAGATGAATACGCAAATGTCTCCATAGCCTACGTTCCAAACACAAAAGAACCTATCTACAGATTCTACGGAGGTGCTTACATACAAACGGATCTGTCTGGTGCATATTTAGAAGCCCAGGTCTTTCATACCTCGGCGATAGGATTGGTGGCGCATGTCCCGGAAAAACAAAAATTAGGGCTTCAGCTGATGAAAGAAAATACAAAATCGGTTGAACCTGTTATCTTGTTGATACCTGACGTAGATAGGAACTTCCTCGGCTCAGTTGCCACCAGTAGACAGCAGGTTAACTTCTGGGCAGAACTGTTTCCAAACAGGACGATAATGTACTTCGAGTACCCAATCGCTGGAACCAAGTCAAAGGCCTACATGGATGGCTACACTCAGTTTTCACGTACGAACGGAGTCAGCAGTTACCTCTTTTACGAAGCAAGTAAACTTGCGGCAGAATTGATCAGACTGAGCAACCTGGAGTTCGACATCGTGGCTCACGGTATTGGTGGAATCATAGCGAGGTTGGCTGTTGAAAAATACACACAGGTTAAAAACGTCAGAAAAATAGTCCTTGTGAGTACACCGTGTGGTGGTACAAACGTTGTGAATCCGATTTATTTTGGATCATTCTTTTACGAAAAACCTGGTGAAGTAGTTGCAAGAAATTTTGGTACAGAAAAATCCATCGTCGATGCCGCAAGAACACATGTGCTTTTCTACCTGGAATCACTTGGTCCAATTTACAGAGAAATTCTTCCAGGTGGAACTGCTGTGAAACTACTTGGCAATCCAAGAGCCGATATAGACTATCTCACTGTTACAGGTGATCGTCCTCCAATGTCAATTTCCTTAGCTGGCACAATGCTCGAAAAATTCTATCCTGAACTCGCTTATGGAGACGGTGTTGTCAGCAGCGATTCCGCCCAGTTCAAAGGCGCGGAACACTTCACAGCACCTGGATCATTCTTCGACTGCTATCTTTCCACAGAATTTCAAAACAAGTTGAAGGATTTCCTTCGTTACGAACCCCCGAAAGTTCCAGAATACCAGCGCGACAATTATCCTGAGAGAGTCCCACTTGCACAGGTCACGGAGAAGCGAACCGTCACACCTTCAACTCATACGCAGCGGACACGGCAAAATGTCACAGTTCCTTCCAGCTTCAAGGTGGCTTCTATCGCGACAATCAAGGAAAGAATCAGTGCAAGCGATATTTTAAACTTGTACATGATTGGCTCTGTTCTTGTCTATCATCACAAGGATGGCTTGTACGTAGGTCAAAATAGAGTGTTCTCGGGAGAAATCAAATACGCGCACATCGTAGCTGGTAAACTGGGGGTTCTAAGTGGCTCGAAAGCCATTTTGTACGATGGAAAGAACATCAAGGACATGGGAACAGTACTAATGCCCGAAAATTGCCTGGACATGTTGATCAGCGAGTTTGGCATCTATGCACTCACAAAAACCAGTAAAATAAATCTTTTGAGATGGTCAAATCAGTGGGAAATCATCGGCCAATTTGACGGTGAATATGCCAGATTTGCCGATGTAGATAAACCATGCTTTTTCACAAATTCAGAAGTCTACAAAATAACTGATCAGGCGGCCGAGCTTTTAGTACGTTCCTCTGATTTAAGCTTGAAAGGAAGATCTCTCGATCTAACCTCATTTTACGAGCTTGAGAACCTGATTATCCTTGGAACTCGAGCCTATTCTCTGATACTGTACGATAAAACTAACAAATCACACCAAATAATTGCAGAAGGATGGATAAACCCAGGACAAATTGTTGCCAACGATAACTGGGTTGTCGTATTTGGTGGATCCTCGTTGATGTTCTTCGATCTTAAGAACCTTCGGTTCAGAAGTGAGATCCAAAAACTGGATGGGCAGGTTAGAGGTGCTGCGTTGATGGGCGGAAGTTTGTACGTTCTTGTGGACAACAGATTAGACGTGTTGAATCTACCATGACGGGGCGGTCTGACGTGGTTAGGCAGTTGATGGCATTTCTGCTCTTGCTGAGTTTAATAGTATTTGCAAACAGCCAAGAATACTATCAGGCAGCGTTGAATGCCTATGCAAATGAGAGGTACGCTGAAGCTCTTGAGTGGTTTGAAAAGGCTGTTCAGTTAGATCCGACAATCGAGTCTGTTGATCCGCTAATTAAGCTGAGAATGGGCATCTGCGCTTTTGCTTTAAAGGATTATCAAAAGGCAAAAGCGTACCTTTTACCTTACCAGAATCAAAACCCAGTTGCAACCAGGATGCTCGAACTGATTAGCAGTGGGCAGGATACAACGGAAGAGTGGTTAAAATGGCTCAGATCTCGAACACCAGCAGTTGTTGCGGAAAGCAAACCTACGAAGACGCAAAAAGGCGCGCATCCTTTATTGCTGACAGGCACTTTCATCGCAACATTTTCAGCTACCTTCGCGCTGATGCTTTTGAAGAAAAAACTGAGATTAAGAAAGATTTCTGAATCAGCCGAGGAAATCTCATTTGAGCGACAGCTTGAACAACAAATAACCGAGGTCAGACAGCTGGTGGAAAACGTCACCGAATCAACAACGCCTCCGAAGGCTTTGACTAAGCAGGACCTCGAGGATCTCAAAAGGTTGGAAAGCGAACTGAACAAGTTAGTTGAAGAGGTGCTGAAAG
>FWWL01008265.1_pt1 | contig 13498 bp, 9 predicted proteins | sample 2228331 | NCBI WGS metagenome assembly FWWL01 (sample SAMEA103939775, study PRJEB20133) | metagenome | reverse complement strand
CGATGATGACCTTGCGGGACAGGCCAGTGACGTCGTCGGTCAGTTCCTTGACGGTCACCCCCTCCACGATGTCCCCGAACTTCACGATGCCGTCCACCTCGGTCAGGATCGGGTTGGACCACGGGTCCCAACGCGCCAGGGACTGACCGGCATCCACGCGTCCCCCGTCTGGGACCAGCAAGACCGCACCGTACGCCACCGGGTACTTCTCGCGCTCGCGGCCCTCGTCATCCACGATGGCGATCTCGCCGTTGCGATTCATCGCGATGATGGAGCCATCCTGCCGCGTCACCGTCTTGAGGTTCACGTACTTGACGATGCCGCCCTTCCGGGTCTCAACGGACGACTGCTCGGCCACACGGGCCGTGCCCCCGATGTGGAAGGTCCGCATGGTCAGTTGCGTCCCGGGCTCGCCGATGGACTGGGCCGCGATCACACCCACGGCCTCGCCCACGTTCACGAGCCTCCCGCGCGCGAGGTCCCGCCCATAGCACATGACGCAGACCCCGTTGCGCGACCGGCAGGTCAGGACCGAGCGGACCTTCACCCGCTCGATGCCCGCCTCGATGATCTCGCGGACCTCGTCCTCCCCGATGACCTGGTTCGCCTCCACGAGCACCCGTTCGGGCTTGTAGGGGTCCACGATGTCCTCGAGGGCGACGCGCCCCAAGATGCGCTCCGCCAGGGGCTCCCGGATCTCGCCGCCGTGCACCAAGGCCGACACCTCGATCCCGTTGAGGGTGCCGCAGTCATACTCGGTGACGACCACATCCTGGGCCACGTCCACCAGGCGGCGCGTGAGGTACCCGGCGTTCGCGGTCTTGAGCGCCGTGTCCGCCAGTCCCTTGCGCGCTCCGTGCGTCGAGATGAAGTACTCCAAAACCCCGAGCCCCTCGCGGAAGTTCGCGGTGATGGGCGTCTCGATGATCTCACCCGACGGCTTGGCCATCAGCCCGCGCATCCCCGCGAGTTGTCGCATCTGCATGGCGCTCCCGCGAGCGCCCGAGTCGGCCATGATGTAGATCGGGTTCATGGAGGGGACCTCGCGGACCTGCCCGTCCTTCTCCACGACCTGCCGCGACAGGCCCTCCATCATGTGCTTCGCTACGAGGTCCGCCGCATAGGACCACGCATCGATGACCTTGTTGTAGCGCTCGCCCGCGGTGATGGAGCCCTCCTGGTACTGCGCCTCGATCGCGGCGACACGCTGCTTTGCCTCCTCGATGATGGCGCGCTTGGTTTCCGGCACCTTCAGGTCGTCCGTGGCGATGGAGATCCCCGCCCGGGTCGCGAACTGGAAGCCCCAGGTCCGGATCCGGTCGGCCATGAGCACGGTCTTCTTGGAGCCGCATCGCTTGTACACCTCGTCAAAGAGGTTGGCGAGGGCCTTCTTGTCCATGACCCTGTTGTACATCTCGAATGGGACCTCCTCGGGGATGACCTCTCGCAACAGGGTCCGGCCGACCGTGGTCTGGTACCTCTGGCCCTCGATGCGGACCTGAATGCGGGCCTGGAGGTCCACCTCACCCGCATCATAGGCGACCCTGACCTCCTCGGGGCCCGAGAAGACCTTGCCCTCACCGCGCGCGAACGGCCGCTCGCGCGTCATATAGTAGATGCCGAGAACTATGTCCTGAGTCGGTGTGATGATGGCCCGCCCGTCCGCCGGCTTGAGGATGTTGTTCGTGGACATCATCAGGACCCGGGCCTCCATCTGGGACTCGAACGACAGCGGCACGTGCACCGCCATCTGGTCCCCATCGAAGTCCGCGTTGTAGGCTTGACAAACGAGCGGGTGGATCTGGATCGCCTTGCCGTCGATCAGGACCGGCTCGAACGCCTGAATCCCGAGCCGGTGGAGGGTGGGCGCGCGATTCAGGAGGACCGGGTGTTCCCGGGTGACCTCCTCAAGGAGATCCCACACGACGGGCTCCTCGTCCTCGACCATCTTTCGCGCGGTCTTGATCGTCTGCGCGTATCCGCGCTCCTCGAGTTTCGCGAAGAGGAACGGCTTGAAGAGCTCCAAGGCCATCTGCTTGGGCAAACCGCACTGGTGCAGGCGCAGGTCCGGGCCCACCACAATGACGGTCCGGCCCGAGTAGTCCACTCGCTTGCCGAGGAGGTTCTGACGGAACCGGCCCTGCTTGCCCTTTAGCATGTCCGACAAAGACTTCAGGGGTCTCTTGTTAGCGCCCGTGATCACCTTGCCTCGTCGTCCGTTGTCGAGGAGTGCGTCCACCGCCTCCTGGAGCATGCGCTTCTCGTTGCGGATGATGATGGTCGGCGCGTTGAGGTCTATCAGTTTCTTCAGGCGGTTGTTGCGGTTGATCACGCGCCGGTAGAGGTCGTTCAGGTCGCTCGTCGCGAAGCGCCCGCCATCCAAGGGCACCAGGGGCCTCAAGTCCGGAGGCAGCACGGGCAGGTTCTTGAGGATCATCCACTCGGGCCGGTTGTGCGAGTCGCGGAAGGCCTCCAGAACCTTCAGCCGCTTGGCAAGTTTCTTGCGCTTCGCGTCCGATGTGGTCGTCTTCAGTTCCGCGCGCACCTCCGAGGCGACCGTCTCGACGTCAATCTCTTCGAGCAGTTTGCGGATGGCCTCGGCGCCCATCCCGGCCTCGAAGGCGTCCTCGCCGTACTGCGCGACCAGCTCCTCGTAGCGTTCCTCGGAGAGGACCTGGGCCTTCTGGAGGTCAGGGACCTTGCCCGGGTCTGTCACCACGTAGGCAACGCAGTACAGGACCCTCTCGAGGTCCTTGAGCGCGATGTCCAGGACGTTGCCGATCCGACTTGGGATACTCTTGAGGAACCAAATGTGCGCGACTGGGGAGGCTAACGTGATGTGGGCCATCCGCTCGCGGCGGACCTTGCTCTGGATCACCTCGACCCCGCACTTCTCGCACACGATGCCGCGGTGCTTCATCCGCTTGTAGCGACCGCAGTTGCACTCGTAGTCCTTGACCGGCCCGAAGATCTTCGCGCAGAATAGGCCGTCTCGTTCCGGCTTGAAGGTCCGATAGTTGATGGTCTCTGGCTTCTTGACTTCGCCGAATGACCAGCTCAGGATGGCCTTGGGCGATGCTAGCGACACCCGCATGGCCTGAATGCTGAGCGGGTCCTTCGGCTTGTCGAACACGGTGAACATGTCCTTCATGGTCCACCTCCCGGCGGGTCTTGGGCCCGCCCGCGAGTCATTGCGCGGGGGCGGTTGCCTACGCCCCCGTGGCGGTCTGCTGCTCGGACTCCACCAGTTCCACGTCAATCGCGAGGGCCTTCAACTCCTTCACTAGAACATTGAAGGATTCGGGCAGGCCCGCGTGGACCCGGTAATTGCCCTTCACGATCGAGTCATAGGTCGCCGTGCGGCCCGCCACGTCGTCCGACTTGACGGTCAAGACCTCCTGCAGCGCGTACGCGGCCCCGTAGGCCTCGAGCGCCCATACCTCCATCTCGCCAAGGCGCTGACCGCCAAACTGTGCCTTGCCTCCTAGGGGCTGCTGAGTGACCAGCGAGTATGGCCCCGTGGAGCGCGCGTGCATCTTCTCGTCCACGAGGTGGTGCAGTTTCATCATGTACATGACCCCGACCGTCACCTCCGAATCGAAGGCCTCGCCGGTCAGGCCGTCGAAGAGCACGGTCTTGCCCGACTCGGGAAGTCCCGCCTCGCGCAGCCACGCCTTGATTTCGTCTTCCTGGGCACCGTCGAAGACCGGGGACGACACCAGGATTCCCGTCCGGTACTGCGCGCAGAACTCGCGCAGCCGGTCATCGTCCATCTCCTCGATGGCCTTCTTCATGGAGGTCGTCGCGAACAGGCGCGCGAGCTTTTTGCGGACCCCTTTCAGGCCCGCTCCCGACTCGAGGACTCGGTCAATCTGCCGTCCCAGTTCCCGGCAGGCCCAGCCGAGGTGGGTCTCAAGGATCTGGCCCACGTTCATACGGCTCGGCACCCCGAGCGGGTTGAGGACCACGTCCACAGGCGTCCCATCCGGAAGGTACGGCATGTCCTCGACCGGCAGGATGCGCGAGACCACGCCCTTGTTCCCGTGGCGCCCGGCCATCTTGTCGCCGACCATGATCTTTCGCTTGATGGCGACATAGACCTTCACGGTCTTGATGACCCCCGGAGGGAGTTCGTCCCCCCGCCGGAGCCGGTTGATCTTCTCGTTGAACACGGTGCTTATGGCCTCGATCTGGTCATTGAGCGTCTCGATGAGGTTCTGGACCCGGGCTTCGACCTCCTCGCCGTCCACGACCCGGACCTGGGCCAGGGTCTCAATGTCCAGTTTCAGAAGCGTCGCCTCCTTCAGGGTTTCGCCCTTGCGGATCACCGTTTCACCCTTCGGATTCGTCACCGCAGCCGCTGCCTTGTGACCCGCGAGGACGCGGGCAATCCGCTGCTTCTGGGCCGCTGTGGTGATGCGGATCTCCTCGTCGCGGTCCGCGCGGAGACGCGCCTCCTCCATCTCCTCCATGTCCCGGGTTCGGTCGTCCTTTTCCGCCCCCTTGCGCGAGAAGACCTTGGCTCCGACAACCACCCCGCTCACGCCCGGCGGGACCCGGAGCGACGAGTCCTTCACGTCCGCCGCCTTCTCGCCGAAGATGGCCCGCAGGAGTTTCTCTTCGGGCGACAACTGGGTCTCGCCCTTTGGCGTGATCTTGCCGACGAGGATGTCGCCGGTCTTGACCTCGGCCCCGATGCGGACGATGCCGCCCGAGTCGAGGTCCTTGAGGGCCTCCTCGCTCAGGCCTGGGATGTCGCGGGTGATCTCTTCGCGCCCCAGTTTGGTGTCACGGGCCACGCACTCGAACTCCTCGATGTGGATCGAGGTGAAGCGGTCCTCCTGGACCAGCCGCTCGGACAAAAGGATCGAGTCTTCGAAGTTGTAGCCACCCCATGGCATGAAGGCCACGAGCACGTTCTGGCCGAGGGCCAGTTCGCCGCGGCGCGTGGCCGAGCCGTCCGCGAGGATCTGGCCCGCCTTGACGCGCTGGCCCTTCCGCACGATGGGGACCTGGTTGATGCAGGTGTTCTGGTTCGATCTCCGGTACTTCACGAGGTTGTAAATGTCCGGCTTCGGTGCAGAGTCCGTGTCGTCCGGGTCGCGCCGCACCACGATCCGGTCCGCGCTCACGCTCTCGACCTCGCCATCGTGCAGGGCCGTCACGAGGACCCCCGAGTCGCGGGACACGACCCACTCGAGGCCCGTGCCCACAAGGGGCGCCTGGGCCCGCAGAAGGGGCACCCCTTGGCGCATCATGTTCGACCCCATCAGGGCCCGGTTCGCGTCGTCGTGCTCGAGGAAGGGGATGAGCGCGGCGGCCACGCTCACGAGCTGGGCCGGCGAGACGTCAATCAGGGTCACCTCCTCCGGGCGGACCATGACGTACTCGTCGTTTCGACGGGCCTGGACCAGGTCCTCGACGAGCCGACCCTCGGCGTCCACGCGTGCGTTCGCCTGGGCGATGACCTGGTTCTCTTCCTGCATGGCGGTCAGATAGACCACCTCGTCCGTGACGCGTCGGTCTACCACCTTACGGTACGGGGTCTCGATGAAGCCGAAGTCGTTGACCCTGGCGTACGTGGACAGGGACGAGATCAGACCGATATTCGGGCCTTCCGGTGTCTCGATGGGGCAAACGCGTCCGTAGTGGGTGGCGTGCACGTCACGGACCTCGAAGCCGGCGCGGTCGCGCGTGAGCCCGCCCGGACCCAAGGCAGAAAGCCTCCTTTTGTTCGTGATCTCGGACAGCGGGTTCGTCTGGTCCATGAACTGTGATAACTGACTGCTGCCGAAGTACTCCTTGACCGCGGCCGAGACCGGCTTTGCGTTCACGAGGTCGTGAGGCATCAGGGTCGCGAGGTCCGGCGACATGGTCATCTTCTCGCGGATCGCGCGCTCCATGCGCACCATGCCGACCCGGTACTGGTTCTCCATCAGTTCGCCCACGGCCCGCACGCGACGATTCGACAACTGGTCAATGTCGTCCACCTTCGCGCCTGGGCGGTTCATCTTCAGGTCCAGCAGGTAGCGGACCACCTGGAGGAAGTCCTCCTTGAGGAGCGTGGTCTGGTCCAGGGGGACGTTCTGGTTGAACTTGTAGTTCATCTTGAGACGCCCCACCGGGGAGAGGTCATAGCGGGCGCTCGAAAAGAAGAGGCTGTTGAAGTACGCGCGGGCCTGCTCTGGGCTCGCCGGGTCACCGGGCCGTTGGCGGCGATAGACCTCGACCGCCGCCTCTTGAGGGCTGTCCACCTTGTCGAGCAGAAGGGTGTTTCGCAGGAAGGGGCCGGCCGTCACGTTATCAATCTGGAGCACCTTCAAATCGAAGGGGGCCGTCCGCGCTCGTTCCACGAGGGCCTTGAGGACCTTCTCCGTGATCTCCTGGTTGCACTCGAAGAGGATCTCGCCGGTCTCCTCGTCCACGATGTCGTCCGCAAGGACCTTGCCCACGACATCGCTGCGGTCCAGCTCATACTTCGTGACGCCTGCCTCGATCAGCTTCCGCAGGCGGTAGCGGCCCAGTTTCTCGTTCTTGCGGACCAGGACCTCGCCTGTCTTCGGGTCCTTCATGTCGGCCGGGGCGCGTTGCTGGTCCAGCCTGACCGGGTCGAGGGCCTGCTCGAAGCGCCCGTCCTGGGTGATGTGGATGACCTCCGTGTCGTAAAAGTACTCCAGGATCTCTTGCGTGCTGTATCCAAGGGCCTTGAACAGCACCGTGGCAAGCATCTTCCGACGCCGGTCAATGCGCACGTACAAGATGTCCTTGTGGTCGAACTCGAAGTCCACCCAGGACCCGCGATTCGGGATGATCCGGGCCGAGTACAAGAGTTTCCCCGAGGCATGCGTCCGCCCCTTGTCGCTCTCGAAGAAGACGCCTGGGGAGCGGTGCAACTGGCTGACCACCACGCGTTCCGCCCCGTTCACGATGAAGGTGCCTTGGTCGGTCATCAGGGGAATCTCCCCGAAATAGACCTCCTGCTCCTTCACGTCCCGAATCTCGCGCACCCCGGTATCGGGGTCCACGTCCCAGGTGACGAGGCGCACCGTGACGCGCATCGGGGCCGCATAGGTAATGCCCCTCTGCCGGCACTCCTCCACGTCGTACTTCGGGTCGTCGAGGACGTACTTGACGTAATCGAGCGTTGCGGTCTTCCCGTAGTCCGCGATCGGGAAGATGCTCTTGAAGATGCCATGCAGACCGAAGTCCCCCCGCTTCTCGGGTGGGACGTCCTTCTGGAGGAACCGCTCGTAGGACTCCTTCTGCACCCGGATCAAGTCCGGCACGCCGATGACCTCGGGGACGCGAGCGAAACTGCGCCGGGTGGGCAGTCCTTCGGGCTTCGTGATGGTCGTCATCTTGCTTCACCTCGAGTCACAAGGTGTCCCTGAACCCGAATCTCGGAGCAGAATCCTGGGACCCGAACCCGGTGGTCGGTTGTCGCGGACCGATTCTGAGAGGCGGTCCTGACAGTCCGTCCCCCCGGTCTCGTGGACCCGCGGCCCTGGGGCCGCTCGTGCGCGACTAGCGGACCTCGACGACCGCTCCGGCGGCCTCGAGCTTCTTCTTGACATCCGCGGCCACGTCTTTGGTCACGCCCTCCTTGATGGCCTTGGGCGCGCTCTCGACGAGTTCCTTCGCCTCCTTGAGGCCCAAGTTCGGGATCACGTTGCGCAGCTCCTTGATGACCGCCACGCGCTTGTCCGCCGGAACCTCCTTGAGGATCACGTCGAACTCGGTCTTCTCCTCGGCCGGGGCCGCCTCGGCCGGGGCCGCCGCCGCACCGGGGACCGCGGCCACCGCCACGGGGGCCGCTGCAGTGACGCCCCACAACTCCTCCAGTTCCTTCGTCAACTGGGAGAGTTCGAGCACCGTGAGCCCACTCAGGTACGCCTTGACCTGCTCCTTCGTGATCGTTTCCGCCATGACCCGCTCCTTTTTGTTGCGTTCCGACACAAGACCAACGGTTCGCCGCATCCGGCGCGACCCCGTTTACCCACCTTCCGACAGTTGTCGCTCCCTTGCTGCGAGCACCCCGAGGAAGTCGCGCGCCGGGGCCTGAAGGACCCCCAAGAACTTCCGGGGCACCCCTGCGAGGGCCCCGAGCAGCATCGCCCGGAGCGTCTCGGCAGGCGGCAGCGAAGCCAGGGCCTTCAGGTCTGCCTCGCTCATGGGCTTCGAACCGAGCGCCCCACCCTTGACCGCGAGTTTCTGGGTGCCCTTCAGGATGCCGACAAGGGCCTTGGCCAGGCCCACAGGGTCCGCTCGCGTGAAGGCGACCGCGACCGGGCCTCCCAGGTTCTCCTTCAGGAACTCGCGGTTCGTGCCGGCAATGGCTCGCAAGAACAGCGTGTTCTTCACGACCTTGAGTGCGGCCCCAAAGGCCTCCATCTCGCGCCGGTACCTTGTAGACTCTTCGACCGTCAGCCCCTGGTGCGAAAGCAGGACCAAGGCATTGGCCGCTGTCGCGATTCCCTTCAGTTCCTCGACGACCGCCTGTTTCTGCTGGATGTTCATCGCCCACCCTTCCTGTGAAGGCCATTGTGACCGCCCGATGCAAGGCGAGGGGCCTGATCACCGCGATGAGCCGCCCAGAACATATCCACCGCCTCCGCCGGTCTTACCCCCGCGCCTTCGGGGTGCCGACTTCTTTGGCTGGTCCCCGCTCAACGCTTGAACGCGACCTCGACGTCCCCCGGGTCCACCCGCACGCCCGGACCCATTGTGGTCGAGAGCGCGATGCTCCGCACGTACGTCCCCTTGACTGAAGCCGGCCTGAGTTTCAGCAAGGTCTCCATGACCGCGAGCACGTTTTCGCGCAGGGCCTCGGGCTTGAAGGAGCGGCGCCCGACCGGCGTGTGCACGATGCCGGCCTTGTCCACGCGGAATTCGACCTTGCCGGCCTTCGCCTCCTTGACCGCTCGGCCCACGTCCATGGTCACCGTCCCGACCTTCGGATTGGGCATGAGGCCCCGCGGCCCAAGCAGTTTCCCGAGTTTCCCGACAAGCCCCATCATGTCCGGCGTCGCGATCGCCTTGTCGAAATCGAACCACCCGCCCTGGATGCGCTCGGCCAGGTCCTCTGCGCCGACGAAATCGGCGCCTGCATCGCGCGCCTCCTTCTCCTTCTCGCCCTTGGCGAAGACGAGCACTCGGGTCGTCTTTCCGGTCCCGGCTGGCAGCACGCAGGCCCCACGCACCATCTGGTCCGCGTGCTTGGGGTTGACGTTCAGGCGCACGGCCAGGTCCACAGATTCATCGAATCGCGCGAATCCCGTCTCGAGCACCTTGGCGACCGCCTCGTCCAGCGTGTATCGCTGCTTCCCAACCTTGGCGGCCGCCTCGCGGTACTTCTTGCCTCGATGCGGCATCGCAAACCCTCCATCTTGACCCGCCTCCCACGCCGGCGACCGCATCCGCGCGGCCCGTGGTCCACGACGGGTCACCCAAACGAGCGGGTCTGGGCCCGCTATCCGTCCACTACCTCGATCCCCATGCTGCGCGCGGTGCCCTCGATGGTGCGGATCGCCGCCTCCAGCGAAGTCGCATACATGTCGGGCATCTTCACCTTCGCGATCTCTGCAACCTTGGACCGGGTGACCCGGCCCACTTTGTCACGGTTGGGGGCCGAGGAGCCCTTTTCCACCCCGGCGGCCTTGCGCAGCATCTCGGACGCCGGTGGGCTCTTCGTGATGAAGGTGAACGACCGGTCCGAATAGACCGTGACCACGACCGGCACCGTGGAGTCCCCGAGCGGGGCGGTCTTCGCATTGAACTGCTTGCAGAACTCCATGATGTTGACCCCCGCCTGTCCGAGGGCCGGGCCCACCGGCGGCTGGGGCGTTGCCTTGCCCGCCGGGATGTGCAGTTTGATCTGGGCAATCACTTTCTTGGCCATGGCTCGATGGCTCCTTTCCGGCTACCCCGCCGGCCTCAAACCCGCTCCACCTGGTCGAAGTCCACCTCGACCGGCGTCGCCCGCCCAAAGATGGTCACCAGGATGCGCAGTTTCCGCTTCTCTGCCTTCACTTCCTCGATGATCCCCGAGAAGTTGACGAACGGGCCGTCCTTGATACGGACCGCGGTCCCCTCCTCGAACCGCACCTCGGCCGCCTTCTGAACGGCACCCTCGCTCATCTGGGTGCGGATCGCCTCGACCTCGCGCTCGGACAGGGGCCTGGGGCCCTTCTCGTTCCCGACAAACCCCGTCACATTCGCGCGGTGGCGGATGAAGTGCTGAAGTTTGGTGTCCAGGTCCGCCTGGACCAGGATGTAGCCTGGAAAGAACTTCCGGCGGCCACCTGGGCGTTTGGCCTCGCCAGGAGGGGCTGGAGGCTCCATCGGGACAATGATCTCTCCCAGTCGGGCTTGCATCTCGGGTGATTCGTGCCGAATGGCCTCGAGAATGTCCGCACGCACCTTCTGTTCAAAGCCCGAGTAGGTGTGAACGACGTACCACTTCATCGGCATGGCCGACCCGAAAATTTCGAAATCAGATCTTGTAAATCGCGCCAGTTACCATTCCCCAGAGAGCGTCGAAGAGCCCCAGAATCAGGGAGACCACAATGGTCGTGGCTACCACCACGATCGTCGAGATGCGGGTCTCGGGCCATGTGGGCCACGTCACGTTCCGCAACTCGTTGGCGACCTCGAGCCCGAGGCGGTTGACCCGCTCGTGGAGGATCAAGGTCACCGCGACTGCGGCCCCGCCGATCAGGCCCAGCAGATCGCTGACCGTGAACCGGGCCCCGAGGAGCAGGCGGTCCCAGTTCGGGTTGATCAGCTGGAACAGGGCGCCAAACAGCGCCGCGAGCGTGATCCACACCAGCAACCCGGCGATCACGAACGAGATGCGGACGTACTTCTCCACCCCAACACCTCAATCGTCGGCAGGGCAGGAGGGATTCGAACTGGCCCCAAGGGCCAGTCTGCAACCCCCAACCCGCGGTTTTGGAGACCGCTGCAACCATTCGTTGAGGAGAGGGGCTCCGCCCCCCCCTCGCGCGCCGCGCAGGTCGCCGCGCTCACCCTCCCCCCGGCGCATGCCCCGGCCGGCGCTTCGCTTGGCCGGGGACCCCAGCGCCGCGCCGTCCATTCGGACGGCGAGCGTCCTCGGGACTCCTCGGCAGGGCAGGAGGGATTCGAACCCCCAACCCGCGGTTTTGGAGACCGCTGCTCTACCATTCGAGCTACTGCCCTCCGGTCAACAACGCTACGTGCATCCTGTGAGCCTCGCGATGCACACCGCCAGGGGCAACCCGAGCCTACTTGGCTTCCTTGTGAACCGTGTGGCGCCTCTCGAACCGGCAATACTTCTTGAGTTCCAGCCGGGCCGTGGTGTTCCGCTTGTTCTTCGTCGTCGTGTAGCGGGACACTCCGGGCATCCCACTTTTCCGGCACGACTGGCACTCGAGTGCGATGATGACCCGATTTTCCTTTTTGGCCATGTCCGGTCTTCCCCGGGACCGTGTCCCCCTCGCGTCACTCCAAGATCTGGTTCACCACGCCGTGCCCGACGGTCCGGCCGCCCTCGCGGATCGCGAACCGCAGCCCCTGCTCCAACGCAACCGCCGAGATGAGTTCCACGCGCAGGTCCACGCGGTCGCCCGGCACCACCATCTCCATGCCGTCGGGAAGGTAGGCGACGCCAGTGACGTCCGTGGTCCGGATGTAGAACTGCGGACGATAGCCCGAGAAGAATGGGGTGTGGCGTCCGCCCTCTTCCTTCGTCAGCACGTAGACGCTCGCCGTGAACTTCTTGTGGGGCGTGATGGAGCCGGGTTTCGCGAGCACCATTCCCCGGTACACCTCGTCCCGCTTGATGCCGCGGAGGAGGCACCCGATGTTGTCGCCGGCGATGCCCTCGTCCAGGGTCTTGCGGAACATCTCCACGCCCGTGACCACGGTCTTCTGGGTCGGCTCGAACCCGACGATTTCGACCTCATCGCCCACCCGGACCTTGCCGCGCTCCACGCGGCCCGTAACGACCGTCCCACGCCCGGAGATCGAGAAGACGTCCTCGATGGGCATCAGGAAGGGCTTCTCCACGTCGCGGACTGGGGTGGGGATGTAGTTGTCCACCGCCTCCATCAGTTTCAGGATGCACTCGGCCTCGGGCCCGTTCGGGTCGCCTTCGAGGGCCTTGAGCGCGCTCCCGCGGACGATGGGGATCTCATCGCCCGGAAACTCGTACTTCTTCAGCACGTCGCGGACCTCCTCCTCGGTGATCGCGAGGAGCTCCTCGTCCGGCTGCTTGTCCACCTTGTTCAGAAAGACGACGATGGCCGGCACGCCCACCTGACGGGCCAGGAGGATGTGCTCACGGGTCTGCGGCATGACGCCGTCGTCCGCGCCGACGACCACGATCGCGCCGTCCATCTGGGCCGCCCCCGTGATCATGTTCTTGATGTAGTCGGCGTGGCCGGGGCAGTCCACGTGCGCGTAGTGACGGTTTGCGGTTTCGTACTCGACGTGAGACGTCGCGATGGTGATGCCCCGGGCCTTCTCCTCCGGGGCCTTGTCAATCTGGTCGAAGGGGACAAACTTCGCCAGGTTCCTGGCTGCTAGGACCTTGGTGATGGCCGCGGTCAGCGTGGTCTTGCCGTGGTCAATGTGACCGATGGTACCCACGTTGACGTGGGGCTTTGTCCGGACGAATTTCTCCTTCGCCATGATCCATCCTCCTTCAGAAAGAAACCTTCCAACCCATGACCGCGTCCCTCACGGACCCACCCGGCCCGCCGGGAGCCCGCTGTGCCAAGAATCCCGTCCGCCGGGCCTGCGTCGGCGCGTCTCCGGGATGGGCAGGGGCTTCCCGACCCGGCCAGATGCGGAGCCTTCGACCGGGATTGAACCGGTGACCCCCTCCTTACCAAGGAGGTGCTCTACCCCTGAGCTACGAAGGCGCCCTTCGGAGCGGGAAACGGGATTCGAACCCGCGACCCGAAGCTTGGAAGGCTTCCGCTCTGCCAACTGAGCTATTCCCGCACCCCGAAGCATCGTTTGCAAAGAGCCGCGCCGAAACGGCCTCCGGTGGAGGGGGGAGGAATCGAACCTCCGAAGCCGTGCGGCGGCAGATTTACAGTCTGCTCCCTTTGACCACTCGGGAACCCCTCCGTCGTCGCGCTCTTTCTGGCCGAGCTGGCGGGGAGAATCGAACTCCCGACCCGCTGATTACAAATCAGCCGCTCTGCCGATTGAGCTACGCCAGCGTTCAAAGAACCCACCCCGTCGGCCCACCGACCCGCAAGGGCGACTGATTATCTTGGAGACCTTGCCGCTTGTCAACGTTTTTTTTGTTCCCCGGCTCAATTCGCGGTCAACGGTGTCGGCAGTGCATCGGAACTAGTTGTTTTGGTGCTGTTTTGGGGCAACCGCGAGCACGGGCTCGCGGCTCCAGACTGGTGAAATGGGCCGAACCAGATTCCTCGTACATTCGACGACTTGCGGAAGTTGACGGTGAATGTGGGGCCCCGCGCGTCAACGACACTGGTCGGCC
>FWWL01008256.1_pt1 | contig 13502 bp, 11 predicted proteins | sample 2228331 | NCBI WGS metagenome assembly FWWL01 (sample SAMEA103939775, study PRJEB20133) | metagenome | reverse complement strand
CAAAGTTTTATCTCACAAAGGATGTATGGGATACAGATGTTGCAAGATACGGAATAGATATATGGATGACGACAACCGCAATTGCAAATAATTTTAAGGTATGCCAGTCATTTCTTGGAGCCAAGATTCACGATCCAAAAGACCCTGGTGCTGATCTGAGCGCAATGCTTTATCAGGTGGTCGGAGCGACATTCGACCTTATGGAGACATATTCAGATGTCTGGAAAGATATAAAAGGCTCGGAATCTGTACTGACATACGGTTTTCAGTATGCAGTAGGGCTTGAGCCTGTAAATGTTAATGTGGACAGGATGATTGATAGATTCAGGCTTGGTGTAAGAGAACTCATGGATATATGGAAGATATTCCTTCCGAAATGGATTATAGATTTCTTAAATAAGGCAGATAGATTACCAAAAAAAGAATTCCATATCCCTGATGAGATATGGGTGGAGATTATTTACAGGTTTGCTATTGCATCTCATAAGAAGTTGATTAGCAAAGAGCATCTATTGAAATCATTAACACCGCTTTATTTAGGAAGAACCGCGTCCTTTGTGCTCAAGACATGGGAGAGCAGTGCGGAGGAGGTGGAGGAAAAGATAGAGAATCTATGCATCGCCTTTGAGAATAAAAAAGCCCTGCTCATTGAAAGATGGGATACATAGTATATTCAGGAGGTGTAAAATGAAGAATATATTTGAGAGACTTATATCAGAGCCATTAGAGGGGTTTTTAGAGAGATTCATACAATTTCTCCCTAATTTGATTTCTGCAATATTACTCTTGATAACAGGATTATTTGCTGGCTGGCTGACTAAAAAGGCACTTGTCCAGGTCCTTAGGCTCCTGAAGGTCGATGAATTTTCAGAAAGGCAAGGAATCCGACATATTCTCTTAAAGGGAGGCATTAAGGAGGGTTTATCCTCTATTGCTGGGCGATTTTCAGGATGGCTCGTATTTTTTATCTTCATAATATTAGCACTGGGCAGCCTGAATGTGCCGGCAATAGAAAGACTCCTTGAGAGATTTTTCCTTTATTTACCCAATCTCTTTGTTGCTGTTATTATTCTCCTTGTAGGCTATCTCCTCAGTAATTTCTTTGGAAGGGCTGCCCTGATAGCGTCGGTAAATGCAGGATTAAAGGCATCAGGATTGATTGGAAGGTTTGTTAAATTGACTATATTCCTTCTTTCAGCAACAATGGCGCTTGAGCAACTGGGAATAGGAAGGGAGACTATAATCATTGCCTTTGCAATAGTATTTGGTGGAATAGTCCTTGCCCTTTCTATAGCCTTTGGACTCGGCGGAAGGGATATCGCGAAGGAGTATCTTGAGAAGAAGATGAAGGGTGAGGAAAAAGACGAGATTAAACATATTTAGAAGTAGTTTATGTAAGTATATGAACCATTTTGAAAGGTGCTCCTTAGATGTTCTGGATGTGTGCAGAATCGATATTCGGATACCCGGTTCAAAACAATCTGGGCTAAGTAATGAGCCATATGACAGTAATGTATATCTCCCTTATGTTACCATATAAATTATGGAACTCGAATTCTTAAAATCACTCGTTTTGATCTTCGGTGTCTCTGCTATTGTGGTATTTGCCCTTGGAAGGCTGAGGATTCCGTCTGTTGTGGGTTTTCTTGTTGCAGGTGTACTTCTTGGTCCATATGGATTGAAGTTAATAAGGGATGTAGAGAGTATTGAGCTTTTTGCAGAGATCGGAGTGATACTTCTCATGTTTACCATAGGGCTGGAGTTTTCACTCAAGAACCTCGTTCACCTCAGGTCACAGGTGATGAAGGAGGGAGCCCTTCAGGTCTTGTTAACAACAGGGATTATCACAATCCTGAGTCTTATTTTTCTCGAGCAGGGATTAAATATGGCAGTATTCGATGGTTTTCTTGTTGCCCTGAGCAGTACTGCTATTGTGATGAAGTTATTAATGGAAAGGGCTGAACTGAGTTCACCCCATGGAAGATCATCACTCGGAATACTTATTTTTCAGGATCTCTGTGTTGTTCCTTTCATGCTACTTATACCTGTACTTTCAGGAAATGGTGGTGGTATTGGTAAGATTTTTATAACCCTGTTCAAGGCGATTATTGTTGTGGGGCTTATTATTTTTTCAGCAAGATGGACAGTACCTTTTATTCTTCATGAGGTGGTGAAATCAAAAAGCAGGGAACTATTTGTAATCACCATAATATTACTCTGCACGGGTACCGCATTTCTTACCTCAAAACTCGGGCTTTCACTTGCCCTTGGTGCCTTTATTGCAGGTATTGTTATATCAGAATCTGAATATGCATCTCAGGCGATATCGGACATACTTCCATTTAAGGAGAGTTTTACAGGACTTTTCTTTATATCCGTGGGAATGCTCATGGATATAAATTTTCTTTTTAGTAACGCAGGTATGGTTATGGGTGTTGTGGTGGCGATACTTTCTTTAAAGACATTAACAGGATTATTTTCCGGTATCATGGCAGGACAGTCGTTCAGGATTTCTCTTATGACAGGACTGTATATATCCCAGATAGGAGAATTCTCATTTGTTCTTGCCCTTGCAGGGAGGACATCGGGGCTTATAACTGAGAATAGTTATCAACTCTTTATATCCGCATCTGTACTCAGTATGTTGATAACACCATTTATAATCATGGCATCACCCGCATTTTCTGAGTATCTTCTCAGGAAACTGCCCGTGAAGAGTTTCGAGACCCTGAGAAGGAGAAAGGAAAAGGAGACATATCCTTCGAAGAGATCGGAGCATGTAATAATTATAGGATTCGGTTTAAATGGGAGTAATCTCGCAAGGGTATTAAGGTCTGCAGATATCCCGTATGTTATTCTTGAGTTGAATCCTGTTACTGTAAAGAGGTGGCAGAAGAGAGGAGAACCGATTTATTATGGCGATGGCACGAGTGCAGAGATACTCCATAAGATGGGTGTGAAGAGGGCAAGGGTTCTTGTCGTAGCCATATCTGATGCCTCTGCCACACGCAGGATTGTTCAGATAGCAAGGCATGAAAATCCATCGCTACATATCATAGTGAGAACAAGGTATGTTAGAGAGGTCGATGATCTCATTAAACTCGGTGCGAATGAGGTGATCCCGGAAGAGTTCGAGACATCAATAGAGATATTCTCGAGGGTTTTACATCATTATCATGTACCAGTGAATGTTATAACTGAACATATAGAGAATATCAGGCAGAATAGTTACAGTGCCCTGAGAAGTATTGAACTTCCAGTGAAGCAACTCGCAGAGAGGCACGAATTTCTCAAAGAGATAGAGACGGAGACATACCTCATAAAGAGTGGTTCACAGATAAGTGGACATTCATTAAAGGAGTTGCATTTAAGGGGAGAAACAGGAGTGACGGTTATAGCGATTCAGAGGGGAGGTGAATTTTATCAGAATCCTCCTGCTGAGTTTGTATTGAATGAGGGAGATGTGCTTTTGATGATAGGAAAGAAGAAAGATCTAAAGAAGGCTCTGGAATATCTTGAGTCAGATAGATTTCTTGTGGCAAAGTATCAGAGATAATTTTGGGGAAGATTGGTTCGAGATACTTTTTTCAGGATTTTATTCTTTTGCTCTTCGGGGATGAAATCCATCTTCTTTTCCACTTTCCACGTCTTTTTCAGGTAGACACCATGTATTTTCTCAGGTTAAAAAGGTATAAGATGTGAGCCTGATTTTACTTTTTATCAGGGAATCAGGGTTGTTCATGTTTTTGGAAAAATTAACATTTTAATTGTTATAATACTTACTGTTTGTGTGAGGAGATTTATATGGAAGAGAGAAAGATCAGGAAGGTCCTGGTTGCAAACAGGGGCGTGCCTGCTGTGAGGGTGATGATTACATGCAGGGATAGAAAGATACCCACAACAGCAATCTACAGCACCCCTGACAGGCTCGCCTACCATGTATTCATGGCTGATACAGCGATACATATTGGTGAGGCACCTCCCAATGAGTCATATCTTAATATGGAGAAGATAATAGAGGCTGCCCTCATGAGTGGTTCAGATGCTATACATCCTGGCTGGGGCTTTCTTGCTGAGAATCCTGATTTTGCCCAGATGGTTATAGATGCAGGGCTTATATGGATCGGGCCTGACCCGAAGGTGATTCGTTTGATGGGTGATAAGATAATGGCAAAAAAGATTGCCCAGAAGGCAAATGTACCGGTAATACCTGGGATTACAGATGTGAAGGATGTAAGTTCCATAAGAAGATGGATGAAGGAGGAGGGTGTAAATTTTCCGATAATGATAAAGGCCAGTGCAGGTGGAGGTGGAAAGGGGATGGTGAAGGTTGAGAGAGATGAGCAACTCGATATCGCATTCAATCAAGCAAAGTCAGAGGCGAAAAAGGCATTTGGAGATGACATACTTCTTGTTGAAAGATATATCGAAAAGGGAAGGCATATAGAGGTTCAGGTGGTTGGTGATATGTATGGTAATATTATCCACCTCTATGAAAGGGAATGCACTATCCAGAGGCGAAACCAGAAGATCATTGAAGAGGCTCCATCTCCTACACTTGACGATGATCTAAGACAGGAGATATGTTTTACAGCATTGAGACTCATGAGGGAGATAGGGTACACATCTGCAGGTACCGTTGAATTTATCTTTGATTCCAGCACAAAAAAATACTACTTTCTTGAGGTCAATACGAGACTTCAGGTAGAACATGGAGTGACTGAACTTATTACAGGTCTTGATATCGTTGGTATAATGCTTGATGTTGCAATGGGTAAGAGACTCCCATTCAAGCAGACTGATATACATCCAAATAGGTGGGCACTCGAGGTAAGGATCAATGCAGAGGATCCCAAGACATTCAGTCCCTCATTTGGTACAATCACGAGGCTCGAGATACCTCAGGGTCCAGGTGTCAGAATAGCCACAGGGGTTTACGAGGGTGCTGATATTCCTCCATATTATGACTCACTATTTATGTTACTCATGTCAGCAGGTGCTGATAGAGAAGATGCCATCAGGGTTATGGACAGGGCACTGGGCAGGGGTCTGAGGGTCGAGGGTATAAAGACCCTCGCCCCTTTGCTTCTCAGTATAATCAGACATCCCTCTTTTATAAAGGGTGAGTTTTCTACAAGGTTTTTAGAAGAACATATGAATGAACTCGTATCCACATTTAAAGAAAAGACACCCGATGATGAGGTGTTGAAGATAGCTCGCTATGTAGCAGAGATATCTGCCCTTGGGCCACAGCAATGGATGTGAAAGAGATGATAAAAAACAGGTTGAATTCTGAGAGAGATAATGAAGGGTTTATTCTTCTGAGACCCGGCATGTCTCCACGGGAGATTGTCAGTGCAATCAGAAATTCTGATAGGGTCTTCTTCACGAATGTGAGCATGAGGGATGCAGGTCAGTCTGACTACAAGAACAGGTTAAGAATATATGATCTGAAGACCCTTGCTCCGTACTACAACAGGATGGGTTTGTTCAGTGCGGAGTGTCATGGTGGTGCGAGGTGGCATGTCGGTGTAATGAATAGAAGAGAAAGCCCGTTTGAAGAGATAAGGATCCTCAGAGAACTCATGCCTAATGTTCTTCTCCAGACACTTATAAGGGAGACGAATCTCTGGGGTTACAGACCATATCCAAGGAATGTTATTGAATATGTTGTTTCGAGGGTTGATATAGATGTCTGGAGATGCTTTTCATTCCTTAATGATGTGAGAAATATGCGTGCTGTTGCTGAGATCGTCATGAAGAGAGGAAGATTGTTTGAACCCGCAATATCATTCACTGTCGCCCCGTGGGCTACCAATGAATATTATCTCAATGTTGTGAAGGATATGGTTGATCTGGCAGGAGGGGTGGATGAGATTATCCTGTGTATCAAGGATATGGCGGGCGTGGGTGATGCAAGGAGGATCGGCAATCTCATTGATGCCATAAAACAGAGATATCCAGAATTGATAATCCACTATCACAGACATATCACTGATGGACTTGCCGTACCTGCATTTCTGAGTGCTGCAAAGGCAGGAGCAAAGATCTTCGATGTGGAGGAAGACTCTCTCGTGAGATTCTACGGACATCCTCCCATACTCGGTGTCCATGCAGCATTTGAGGAAGAGGGCATCAGGGTGAATCTCAATAGAAAGATTGCTGAGGAGGCTGTGTATAAGGTGAGGGAGTGGATAGGTGAATACGAGTGGGCTGAATCTCCATTTAAAGGATATGACCATACTGTAACACTCCATAAGATGCCAGGTGGTGCATTCCCGAGTTCCTTTGAACAGGCAGAAAAGGGAGAGTTTCTCCATCTTATGCCTGCCATATTGAAGGTGATGTCGCTTTATAACAGGATCGTGAAGTATTTTGATGTTACCCCGGGTTCTCAGATTACATGGGTGACATCGAGTGGCATTGTGAATAAATATGCAAAGGAAAAAGGAGAGCAGGGTGTAAGACATATAATAGAACTCCTCACAAAGTTTGTGGAAGAAAAGGCACAGGACTTCAATTCAATGTCAGAAGAGGAGCAGGAAGAGTTACTCCAGCTCTTCAGAAATGCACCAGGTGATTTTAAGAATTTGATTCTCGGCCACTATGGAAGACTGCCATTTGGCTGGCCTGATGAATGGGTTTATAAAAGCGCATTTGGTGATGAGTATGAAAAGAAGATAAAAGAAAGGAAGGAACTCTCTCCCCTCGATGCCATAGAGGATGATGACCTTGAGAGATTAAGAGATGAACTCTCTGATTACATAGGGAGGGAACCAACAGAGGAGGAATTTATTCTCTTTCTCATGCATCCCAAGGATGCCCTTGATTTTATCTTATTCAGAGAAAAATATGGAGATGCACCCCTTGTCTTACCCACGAGTGTATGGAGAGAGGGACTTAAAAAGCCTGGTGATAAGGTGGAATTCGAGTTTTCAGGCAAACCTTACTGTATTGAACTTGTCTCTATTGGAGGAGAGCATGAGGGTATAATACATGTGGTGATGAAGGTGAATAATAAAACAAGGGTTTACAAGGTTGAGACTCCACGGGCAAAGCGTGTGGAGGTTAGAATGGCCAGGGCATTTAATGAGATCGGGGCACCGATTGCTGGGAATGTATGGAGGATAGGTAATCCCCAAAGAGGTATGCTCAGGGTTGGTGATATTGTTCATAAGGGTGAGGAGATAGCAAACCTTGAGGCAATGAAGATGGAAAATGCAATAATATCGCCATTTGATGCTGTGATAAAGGAGATATGTGTAAAACTCAATGATGCAGTGCAGGAAGGACAGCTCCTCTTTGTCCTTGAGAAGGTATAGATAATGGAGAGACTCTATAAAGGTATTCATAGATTTCAGGAGTCATATTTCAAGAAAGAAAAGGATTTTTTTAAGAATATTTCAAAAAGGCAGACGCCTGATGTGCTTTTTTTAACCTGTTCTGATTCAAGGGTTGATCCTAATCTTGTTACACAGTGTAAACCCGGTGAACTCTTCATAGTAAGGAATGTCGGTAACATCATCCCTCCATATGATGCGATAAAGGACAAAAACAGTGTTGCGGCTGCAATAGAGTTTGCGGTGCTGGTACTGAAGGTAAAGGATATTATTGTCTGCGGACACTCAAATTGTGGTGCAATGGAGGCTATTTTCAGGGATGAATTTGATAATATGCCGCATCTGAGGGACTGGTTGAGATTGGCATTACCTGTAAAAAATATAATAGAGAAATACTATCCTGATGCTCGGGGTGAGTCCAGACAGAGTATTATGGAGAAGGAAAATATACTTCTACAGTTGCAGAATATTCAGACCTATCCTTTTGTGTTACATGCGTTAAAGAGGGGTGAAGTTCACCTGCATGGATGGTATTATGACATAGGTGCAGGCAGTATATATGCATATAATCCAGAAAGGGATATCTTTGAGGAGATCTAATATGAAAAGAATCCTTGAGAAGAGCAAGTATCTGACCCTGGTTGCTATTGTATCATTGCTCATAGCATCAGCAGGGGCATTTCTCTCAGGTGCGGTAAAGGCCATTAATATTATTCTAAATCTCATTGTCAGTTATGGAAAGGATCCTCTTACTGTAATAGCCCTCATTGAGCTTATGGATACATTCCTTATCGCCACAGCCCTTCTTATCTTTGCAGTTGGCATGTATGAGCTTTTTATAAAAGACATAGATTTGCCTGAGTGGCTTGTCATACATAACCTCCATGACATTAAGGCGAAACTCGGCAGTATCATCATTCTTGTTATGGCTGTCACTTTCTTAAAGCATCTCGTTGAATGGAAGGACCCTGTGGGAACACTCTATTATGGCATCGCAATCGCTGCGGTCTCTCTATCCCTCATCGCATTCAGCCATTTTGGAGGAAAGGACTGATACAGGGCAAAACCCTGCGTGAGCTCGAAAGAATAGAGAGTTATTAATAAAGGAGGTAATAATTTCAATCTGATAAATTTCAGTGAGGTCTCATGGAATTGCTTCTCTGGCTTGCTTTTATAATTATTACATCTGTAATCGTCTATTCAGGCACAAAACTTTCTAAATATGGCGATATTATTGCAGAAAAAACAGGTCTCGGCAGGACATGGATAGGCGTTGTGCTCATGGCGTCAGTAACATCCCTGCCTGAACTGGCTACAGGTATAAGTTCTGTTACTTATGCAGGTGTTCCTGACATTGCTGTTGGTGATGTGCTTGGAAGTTGCGTTTTTAACATGGTTATTATTGCCTTTCTGGATGCGATACACCGTCCATCGCCTATATCTTCAAAGGCACATCATGGTCATGTGCTCTCTGCTGGATTCGGGATACTTCTTTTGAGCATAGTAAGCATGAGCTTATTTATTGGAAACAATGCACCACCTCTTGGCTGGATCGGGCCTTACAGTCTGCTATTTATTGTTATTTATTTTTTTGCAATGAGACTGATTTTCTTCTATGAGAGACGACAGATAACGGTGTTTATGCGAGAGATAGCGATCGAGTTGAAATATAGAGATATTCCCATGAAGAATGCGATCGTTAATTATGGTATCAATGCCTTTATTGTTATTATTGCTGCTACCTTTCTGCCGAAGATTGGCGAGGGTATTGCCGAATCTACAGGTCTTGGACAGACCTTTGTGGGTAATATCTTTATTGCAGTTTCTACATCGCTTCCCGAGATAGTTGTTTCTGTGGCTGCTGTAAGACTTGATGCAGTGAATCTTGCAATTGGAAACCTGTTTGGAAGTAACATCTTTAATATACTCATCCTCGCCATTGATGATATCTTTTTTATAAATGGACCCATTCTTTCTTTTGTTAACCAGAACCATATAATCTCTGCTTTGTCATCGGTGGCTATGACGACAATTACCATTATAGGCCTGACATATCGTGCAGAGAAGAAACCATTATTTTTATCATGGGATTCGATAATCGTTGTATTAATATATGTAATTAATTTGATGTTGTTGTATATGACAAGATAATGCTTGATATAATATATTAATTTTGCGACTTTTAATGGTTCAGAATTCGATGGAAAGACTGAAGATTGCATGGAGGTGTAAATATGGTCTGTCCAAGGTGTAATAGCGAATTGATCGAGACAGTAAAGCATGGAGTAGTTATTGACCACTGCTCTACCTGTGGTGGTATATGGCTTGACAAAGGAGAACTTGCTAAAATCTTAAGTCAGATCAGAGAGGCTGAGGCTTCACTGGATGAGGAATTCAGACCGCTCTGGAAAGATAGGCATGAATATTACGATAAATACAGGTATAAAAAGAAGTCCAGGTTCGAGAAGATATTTGATATATTTGATTGATGGGATATGAAATCAGTTGTGTCTAAAACTATCGGGCAGGTAAAGAGGGTAGTAATAGCGGTAATCGGTTTTACTGTTCTTTTTATCGGTCTTGCTATGGTAGTTCTGCCAGGACCTGCCTTTATTGTAATTCCGCTCGGGTTGGGAATCCTTGCCACAGAGTTTGTCTGGGCAAGGAGTTTATTAAAAAAGGTAAAGAATAGGTTACAGAATAAGCTAAAAGGAGGTATCTATGATGGAAAAACCGAGTAGACTCGAGGATGAGTACATAGCAAGGATGGAGTATGAAAAAAGGAAGAAGATCGAGGAGGAAAAGCACAGAAAACTTGCTGAGGAAGAGAAGAAGAGATTGAAAGAGCTTCATTATATGAGATGCCCGAAATGCGGAATGGAGTTGATAGAGATAGACTACAAGGGGATAAAGGTTGACAAATGCTCTGAATGTGAAGGCATATGGCTTGATGCAGGAGAACTTGAGGCAGTATCGAAGCTTGAAAAGTCCATGCTTGATAAGCTCTTCAGTGTGTTCAAAAAATAATCTTTATAGAACATTGGCATAAAACAAAAGAGAGGGTAAAGAAACCTCTTTCCTTTGTTTAATGTGAAAGGAGTATTATGCACTGGCATGAGAAGGATATCAATGATGTAATTAATGAACTTGGGTCAGCACGGGAAGGGCTCTCCTCAGATGAAGCAAAAAGACGCCTGATAAAGTATGGACTGAATGAATTGAAGGAGAGAAAGAAGAGATCACCCTTCATGATGTTCCTTGACCAGTTCAGAGACTTCATGATAATTGTCCTTATTCTTGCAGCAATTATATCAGGGATTATTGGCGAGCTATCAGATACCATTGCGATTATTGTGATAGTAATTCTTAATGCTGTGATTGGCTTTGTTCAGGAGTACAGAGCAGAGAAGGCTATGGCAGCACTCAAGAAGATGGCTGCACCGACTGCCCTTGTAATAAGAGATGGAGCACCGGCAAATATTCCTGCATCAGAACTCGTACCCGGTGACATAGTGATTATTGAGGCAGGGAAGATTGTGCCAGCTGATATGAGACTCATTGAAACAGCGCAATTGAGGGTTGAAGAGGCAGCCCTTACAGGTGAATCAGTACCTGTAGATAAACATATAGAGGCATTACATGATGAACATCTCCCGCTCGGTGACAGGAGAAATATGGTATACAGAGGCACATTTGTAACCAATGGGCGTGGAATCGGAATAGTTACTGAAACAGGTATGAATACAGAGATTGGAAGGATCGCCACGATGCTTCAGGAAGAGGAAGAGGTTAAAACACCCTTGCAGAAAAGACTCGCAAACTTCGGACAGAAGCTAGCAATAGCAGTTCTTATAATATGCGCTATTATTTTCGGTATCGGTGTTATAAGGGGTGAAGAGCCTCTTCTGATGTTGCTTACAGCCATATCCCTTGCTGTGGCAGCAATACCAGAAGCGCTTCCTGCTGTTGTGACTATATCCCTTGCCCTCGGAGCAAAAAAGATGGTGAGACAGAATGCATTGATAAGAAGACTTCCTGCTGTGGAGACCCTTGGCTCGGTCACATATATCTGCACTGATAAGACGGGCACACTGACACTGAATAAGATGACGGTTGAGGAGATATATGTGGATGGGAAAATAATCCATAGTGCAGAAGTGCAGAAGCGCGGAAGCGCTGAAGTAACTTCCGAACTTCCAGCCTTCCGAACTCTAATGACTGCTCTTGCCTTAAGCAACGATGCTCAGCTTGATGCCAAGGGGAATATTATTGGAGATCCCACGGAGATAGCCCTTTATAACATTGCGAGGGATAAAGGTTTTGATAAGACAGAACTGGAAAAGAATTTTCCGAGAGTTGCCGAGATCCCCTTTGATTCTGACAGAAAGCTGATGACAACTTTTCATAAGTGGTTAACCCTCGAATCCTTGAATCCTCAAATCCCCGAATCTTCTCAGTTTGTGTCTTTCACAAAGGGTGCGATCGAGGTATTGATAGAGAAGACTGATAATATCCTGACCTCGCAGGGTTTAAAGCCGATTGATAAAAAAGAGGTAATTAATATAAGTGAAAAGATGGCAGATCGTGGTCTGAGGGTTCTTGGCATTGCCATGAGACAATGGGGTGAACTGCCTGAGGATATCTCTCCAGAGAATGTCGAGCAAAAATTGACCTTACTCGGTCTTGCAGGCATGATGGATCCTCCAAGGGAGGAGGTTAAGGAATCTGTAAGATTATGTAAGACAGCAGGGATTAATGTCGTGATGATAACGGGTGATCATCCAGTTACTGCAAAGACAATAGCAAAAAGGATAGGAATTCTCGACGATGATAATCTTAAATCTATTATTACCGGCAGAGAACTCGAGAGATTACCGATGGAAGAGTTTGAGAGGAGAGTCGAGGATATAAGGGTCTATGCGAGGGTTGCACCGGAGCAGAAGTTAAAGATTGTGAGAGCCCTTCAGGATAAGGGTCAGTTTGTTGCGATGACAGGAGATGGTGTGAATGATGCACCTGCCCTCAAAAGGGCGGATATAGGGATTGCCATGGGAATTACAGGAACTGATGTGGCAAAGGAGTCCGCTCATATGATACTCCTTGATGATAATTTTGCGACCATTGTTCGTGCGGTACAGGAAGGCAGAAGGATATTTGATAATATCAGGAAATTTATAAAATACACGATGACGAGTAATTCCGGTGAGATCTGGACAATATTTCTTGCGCCTTTTCTGGGACTACCTGTTCCTTTATTACCGATCCATATTCTCTGGATTAACCTCGTTACTGATGGACTTCCAGGACTTGCCCTTGCTGGTGAACCTGCTGAGAAGGATACGATGCAGAGACCACCGAGAGACCCACGGGAGAGTATCTTTGCCCGTGGTCTCGGAGCCCATATAATCTGGGTAGGGCTTCTAATGGGCTTTGTATCAATCTTTACCCAGGCATGGTCCATAAAGACAGGATATGCCCACTGGCAGACCATGGTATTTACAGTTCTGTGTTTGAGTCAGATGGGGCATGTTCTTGCAATAAGGTCAGAGAGAGAATCTCTGTTCAGTCAGGGGCTTTTATCAAATAAGCCACTCGTTGGCGCATTCCTCCTGACCTTTGTTCTTCAAATGGCTACCATATATGTGCCATTCTTAAACCCCATATTCAAGACAGAACCTCTGACCTTTAAAGAACTGGCACTCACACTTGCATTATCATCTGTGGTATTTTTTGCAGTAGAGATAGAAAAATTGATAAGGAGGAGAAAAAATGTCTGATGTTATAATGGAAACAAATATTGAAGGAGTAAAGCTTCTTAAAAGAGGAAAGGTGCGTGATGTATATGAGATAGGCGATTATCTCCTCATCGTTGCTACAGATAGGGTATCTGCGTTTGATGTTGTTCTACCAAACGGTATTCCAGATAAGGGTAAAGTCTTAACTCAAATTTCTATTTACTGGTTTAATCAGATGAAGGATATAATTGAAAATCACATTGTTGCAACTGATGTAAAAGATTATCCTCAGGTGCTTCATAGATATAAAGAGATACTTGAGGGTAGAAGCATGCTTGTAAAAAAGGCAAGGCCTTTACCTGTTGAGTGCATTGTGAGGGGCTATCTGTCAGGTTCTGGCTGGAAGGAGTATAAAAAATCAGGAACA
>FWWL01008255.1_pt1 | contig 13503 bp, 15 predicted proteins | sample 2228331 | NCBI WGS metagenome assembly FWWL01 (sample SAMEA103939775, study PRJEB20133) | metagenome | reverse complement strand
GGACGGCCACTTTTGCGCCGACAGGAGGGATAGAAACAATCAGATGGTAAGTAAGCCTGCAAGCGTACGTATTTTTGCTCGGCGGGGGGACCTTGACATCCTGTCTTCGGAAGCGTAACGCCGTGGCTTGCTCCAGCGATAAAAAGCCTCGATGACATCGCAAGCGATGTCATCGAGTGCTGGGAGCACCTGGCCACTTTTGCGCTTGACTATCCAGAGAGTTCTTGTTGATGATTTTCCCTGTTCGAAGCCCTTGCAGGCAAGACTCTGCCCTCTTGCCTCCGTGCTTCGGAAGTGCAATCGGCTTCGTCGCTCCGCCCGACCGCTTACGCGGTACCCGGGCTTCGCTTCCTCGCCTCACGGGTAAAAGCAACACCCGGCTCCGTCACGGCCACATCCGTGTGGCCTTTGCCTGCAAGGGCTTCGACCAAGGGGAAGGTTTTCCCTTTGTGTCTGGTGAGCGCGCAAAAGTGGCCAACATACACAACAGGAGAAAAAGGGGGCCCTGCGCTTCCGCTGCGCCACGGCTTGTAGGGCACAGCAACATATCGCCCCGCCGCCTGCCTCCTGCAGGCTCTTTTGAGAGCACAGCAACAAGTTCCCTCAAGTGCCGACCTCCTGTCGGCTGGTAGAGGCCTCCGCCGTCTCTTCGGGGAGCTCCGTTTGTAGTCCAGCTGGTCGAAAACGGGCTGGGGGAACAGGACTAAAAAAATGGTGTAACCAAAGTCCTTGGTAAGACAAGAAGGCATGGTGTAGCGGTTCCCTCTTTTACGCCTATCGAAGCCTGCTATTACCATAACACAGTCACTTTTGTTCAGGCCAAAACTGCAACATCGTCATAGTCCCCGACGTTTTCAGCCAGAAGAGGGGCTATTACCATTCCGCAGTCTCTTGATACCAGCAAAAAACCGGAAAAGGCACAACCCACCCTTCCCACAAAACTGCGGAAAGGTAATAGCAAGCTGTCTCGAATAGAGGTTAAACGTTTAACTTGTGTTCCCATTTTTTTCGCCTACCAATGCCTGCTGTTTCCATTTTACAGTCGTTCACCAGCGGCCCACCTACCAATACCCTTTTGCTACACAGGAGCCCTGTGCCAGTATCTCTCGTGTGCCTTCGCCCTCGCCGCCGTTACGGTGCCGACAGGTGGAAGGCATCATACAAGACACCACCCCCGTGGGCTGGGCTACAGAAACAGCCAAACTCCACCCAGAGGTGGACGGCACGGATGCCGGCCACACCATCAGAAAAGCGCATACCAAACTCTCCCAGCCCACATTGTAATAGATCAGAGAAAGGAGTGGAAACCGTCGGGGCGGCGGCAGTGGGGGTTCTCAAAGGGAGCGGCAGCCCCCTGCACCCCAAGCGGCAGCGCACCCTTTTCCTAATAAAAAAGCGGTGTCCTCAGACACCGCTTGTCGTTATCCGTGTTTGCTACTCGTGTTTTCGAGTAATCTTTCCATAGGACTGACAATTTTGGTGACACGAACGGCAAAGTTCTCATCAATCACCACCACTTCTCCCTGAGCAATGAGCTTATCATTGACCAGTATATCCACCGGTTCTCCAGCGAGTTTGTCAAGCTCAATGATCGAACCCTCACCCAGCCCAAGGATCTCTTTGATGGTCATTCGTGTTCGTCCCAACTCCACAGAAACCTTCATGCTGACATCGAGCAGGAGTGCTATATTGCCCGTACCCTCAGAGGCTACACCCAGCTGCAATGGTTCAAAACCAACGGGACGAACAGGAACTCCGCCCATCTGTTGTTGTGTGCCAGCACCAAATTGGGTAGCCGAAGTGGCTTTGGCGGCGTTATAAGCATTCACGATACTTCGAGCCATCGGCACACTCAAGAAAGCAAAGATCTTGGCGCTTCCTCTATCATGAATGTTAAACACATAGTTGAGTCGTACTACCATCTGTCCCCCGGCAACAGAAATAGCCGCCGGATCCTCCAGGAGATCGATGTTAGGGAATCCTGGGGTGATAGGCTTATTCAGCTTCTCAGACAGGACGGTAATCATGGCTCCCGTAATCTGGGTAATCACCTCACCAAAGGTATTGGTTACCAGATCAGTGATCTCCGTGTTGTTCTCCTGCCCAATCAAAATATTGGTAATCGTGAGTACACTCTTTTCAGGAACAACATACACCCATTCTCCTGCGATACCACCGGTAATAGGGACCTTTGCCTGGATTACTCTGCCCTTGATATCTTTTTTGAGGTTCTCAAGAGCACCAACGTCTATAAAAGGAGAACCAAAAGCCGTGTTAATCCCTGTAAGGGCAGAAAGGGCATTGGCCTGACCGTTTCCGATCTCACGTATAAGTTCACCGAGAATGTTTTTATCCATTTCGGAGAGACTTTCGACGGTTCCTGCACTTGTGGCAGAAACTCCAAAGCTTGTGGAGGCATTCCCAAGACTCTCCGTCATGAGTTCATCTGTGCCTTGTAAGAGCGCATCAATTTCATCTTGGGACAATGTTCCGTCGCCCATAGAGAACCTCCTCTCTTATTTGTAATTGTATCGGTATTTTCGGGTAAAACTTAATCCTCACTACCCAGCAGAATATCCTGCAACAACTCTTCGGTGATCGTTGTGAGAACCTCTCGGATCTGGATAGCCCTTCTGTTACCAGAAACACCTGGCTTACCCCGGAATTTTGGACCAGAACCAATGATCACCTCAGCATCCTGTTTAATAGTTTCATCCAGTCTTATGATATCACCCTCACGAATAGCGGCAATTTCTCCAAACTTGAGCTCTGTTTCACCCAGTTTTGCGATCACTTCCACTTCGACCTCACCGAGCTGTTCTTTGAGGAGAGAGAGGTTTTCGGTAGAGACACCCTTTCGGATGCTTGAGTACCAATACTGAGCGGAGAGTTTGGAAATAATAGGTTCTATAGTGATATAGGGGATACAAAAATTCATCATCCCCTCAACATCTCCAACCTTGGTGTCAAAGGTAGTGAGGACCACCATGCTGTTGGGAGGAACGACCTGGGCAAACTGGGGATTGGTTTCGATGTTTCCAAGTCGTGGCCTTAAGTCAATAACATTAGCCCAGGATTCACGGAGATTACCTAGGACACGAACGAGGATGCCTTCGATAACCGAGAGTTCGATATCGGTCAGTTCTCGATTGGTTTTGAGAGACTCACCCTTTCCTCCGAACAGACGATCGATAATGGCAAACGTAATACTCGGATCAAGCTCTATGACAGCGTTGCCTTTCAGGGGGTCCATGTTGACAATACCCATGGTCGTAGGAGATGGAATAGAACGGGTAAACTCCTCATATGTGAGCTGATCCACCGATACCACATGCACATGAACAAGGGTACGCAGCTGTGCCGAAAGGGATGTGGTCGTGAGACGCGCAAAGGTTTCATGCATCATCTGGAGGGTGCGGATCTGATCCTTGGAGAACTTGTCAGGTCTACGAAAATCGTACACTTTCAAGCGTTTTTTATCACGCTTGACAGGAGCTGATGAAGATGTTGGTGCTCCTCCACCCCCAAGACCACCTATATCGGCCGGGACAGACTCGCCGCTGGATACTGCCGTTAACAGCGCGTCAATTTCATCTTGAGAAAGAATCTCTGTCATCCCTCTGCCTCTCTCTTTCTTGTTACGAGATCACAAACTCATCAAAATACACATCCTCAATCTCACCATTGATGAGAATGTTGTTTATCTCTTTTTTGATCTCTTCTTTGAGGCGTTCCTTGCCTTCGACCGTGTCGATGTCGCGTTTTTCTTTGCGATTCAGGATACGGAGTACCACATCACGAATCTGAACCTTTCGTTCGACCAGCTCGTTCTGAATCTGTTTGTTGCCCTGGTTATACGCCAGATTGATCTTAACACGAACGAAACGAGGTTCGTCGATATCGGCGGTATTGATACGAAAATCATCGAGCATAAAGATGGCAAGAGGAGCCGGTTTAGGTGTGATTTTCACCGTTCTGTACACATCTTCGCTTTTCTTGGAGATGATTGAATTCATAATGAAAAAAGAGACCACGACGGATAGCACAACAGCTACGACGACGGTGATCATGTTTGACAAAATCCACTCTATCAGTTTGCCCAGCGAAAAACCTCGTGCTTCAACCGCCGCTGCTTCCGGTGTTTCCGGTTCATCAGTGAGGTGGACGTCTTCGTTTTCGCCCATATGTTCCTCCTTGCATAGTTCAGGCAGAAAAGCCTCTACCTATATTATCGGCTCAAAAAAAGAAATGCTAAAATATTTCCTTTATTTTAGGAGAAAACAGAAGAAAAAGCAAGTAGAGGCAGGAGGTTTTTTTGGATCTTTACGAGAGAAAAATAAAAAATTTTTTCTGAAAAATTTTCTTGCTGTAAGTCTTTTTATTTCATAGAGATATTTTTATCAAGAGTTTCTTTTGTGTTTTTTATATAACATAAAAAAACAAATATGACAAAATTTTTTCGATATAAATATGAGAAAAAAATAAGGAGGAAAACGATGATTGTTCGGATGCAGAGTATGTCGCTTCTGGGATTGGAGGCTATACCGATTGATATTGAGGTGGATATTCAACCCAAGGTGAAGGAGTTTGAGATTGTGGGTATGGCTGGACAGGCGGTCAAGGAGTCGGTGAGACGGATCGAGGTGGCGATCCAGAATTCTGGTTTTCATTTTCCCGGGCAGAGGATTATCGTGAATCTTGCCCCGGCCGGGATCAAAAAGATGGGAACGCTTTTTGATCTCCCGATTGCTTTGGCTATTCTCAGTATGGAAAACGTTGGCGAAGATCTATCCTCTCTTCTGGTCGTGGGGGAGCTTGCACTCGATGGGAGGCTTCGAGCTATTCCGGGAGCATTGCCCATCGCATGGAAGGCGAGGGAGCTTGGGTTTTCCAGGATCCTTTGTCCTCGTCAGAATGTCGCGGAGATGCTGGCTGTCGAGGGAGTTGAGGTGATCGGAGTAGAAACCCTTGCTGAGGCGTATTCGTATCTCTGTGAGGGGATGGCACCCTCGTATACCGTGGGAGAGCGTTCTCCAATCTCTTTGAACCGGGTGGAAACCGATATGGCTCATATCCGGGGGCAGAAACTGGCCAAGCGTGCCCTGGAGATTGCCGCCGCGGGTGGACACCATGTGCTCATGGTGGGTCCTCCGGGGACAGGCAAGACGATGCTTGCTCGTGCGCTTGGGGGGATTCTGCCCCCGATGAGCTACGAGGAGGCTGTGGAAACGAGTATGGTCTACAGTGTGGCAGGGCTTCTGGATGAGAAGTGCCCAATTGTTGAGAGTCGGCCGTTTCGTGCCCCGCACCATACGGCATCAGATGTCTCGATCACCGGCGGCGGCAATCGCTGGATTAAGCCCGGGGAGGTGAGTCTCGCTCATCATGGGGTGTTGTTTCTGGATGAGCTACCCCTCTTTCGATCAAACGTTCTTCAAGCCCTCAGACAACCCATGGAGGAGAAGCGTATCACCGTGTGTCGGGCAGAGGGATCGGTGGTTTTTCCGGCAAACTTTATGCTGGTGGCGGCGATGAACCCGTCTCGTACCCATAGTGATATCGATAGCTGGGACACACGAGAGATGCAACAGATTCTCCAGAGGCTTTCGGGACCTTTTCTTGACCGTATTGATCTCCAGGTTCAGGTTTCTCGTCCCCCCCTTCAGGAGATTCAGCGGAGAACAGCTGAGGAGTCCTCGGAGAATATACGGCAGAGGGTTACTGAAGCGAGAAACATCCAGAGGAAGCGTTTTGAGCACCTTGGTATCTATCACAACGCCCAGATGCAACATGTTCATATTGAGGAGTTTTGTCTTCTTTCGGCGGCGACGGAACGGTTTCTTGCAATGGTGGTGGAAAAGTTTATGCTCAGTGTACGGGTCTATGACCGTATCCTCAAGGTGGCGAGAACCATAGCTGACCTCGAGGGCTCACTCACTATAGAGGAAAAACATGTGGCTGAGGCGCTCCAGTATCGGGTGCTTGATAGGCTCTGGCTTTTGTCATGAGAGGTGACGTTCGATGAGGGAGAGAATGATATTTATGCCCCTGATGAGATGGTCTGGTGGGGTGAGGAGGCTGACCACGAGGTATCCCTCTCGTTCAAAGTCAAAGAAATATCCCGGAAATACCCTCACACCACTGGCGAGTGCCTCATGGACGAGGGTTTCTTCCCTCACGACGGCGGGAAACTCAATCACCGCTGACCATCCCCCATGACAGGTGAGGAGACGGGTGTGACCGTGAAGGAGGGTTTTGAGGGTGGTGAGATTGTGTTGTATTCTCTCTCTGGCGAGGTTTTGCAATCTGGTACGAATCTCCCACCAGTGAGGAAGTGCCAGCTGAATGGGGGTGGATGGAGAGAGGTAGGTGTCCCCGATGAGTTCAACAGCCCGGAGAAGTCGCAACTTGTCCTCCAGTGGGGCATGGAAGACTGTCCAGGCGAGTTTCATCTGAGGCATAAGGAGAGACTTGGAGAGTCCTCCCATGACAAAAAGAGGAACAGGGGGCTCTGTTTCCCACCAGGAGTGTGGCACGTCACCCGGTCTTTCAAACCAGAAGTCAGAAAAAACCTCGTCAACGATGAGGGCAAAGTCATATCGCTTTGCGAGGCTTATGATTCGCTCGATGTCCCGCAAGCAGAATCCTGTCCCTGTGGGATTGTTGGGATGCACGGCGATGAGGGATCTCGTTCGGGGGGTGATGTGGCTCTCAAGCAGCCCAAAATCTACCTCGTATCCTCTCCCATGAATGTAGTCGAGACGGTAGGGAATGATATGGATGTTTTCGAGTTTTGCGAGGTATTCAAAGAGGGGATAGCTTGGTACAGGAACGAGTACCTCGTCACCCGGGTTGCAGAGGAGCTTGAACAGAAAGCTATACGCCTCGCTGGTGCTTGCTGTGAGGAGGATCTGATCAGCCGATGGTTGGGGGGTGAGGGACAGATGCGAGGCCAGAAACTCGCGGGTTTGAGGATGACCGAGAGGATGGGGATCGTAGGAGAGTATTTTGTCCTGACAGAGTGCCTCAAGTATCCGGGGGGTGTAGGACGAGAGATCAAAAGCCCTGGTTGGGTTTGAGATGGTGAGATCGTAGACGATGGATGTCGTACGGCCGGTATCTGCCCAGCTATTGTCACCAGCCTCCCAGAAAAGCCTCTCCGAGAGTCTCATGGCTGGATGCGCTGGGAGAAGACCTCCCGTTTATACTCGTAGTCCTTGCTCCAGTGTTCAAAATAGGTGAGACCAAACACTACCGGGGCTATGGCGTAGAGCTCTCTCCATATCAGAGTGAGAAGTTCCCGTATCTCCCACTGGGCATGGGGACTGACTCGCATATCAATGATATGGAGCCACTCGCGGAAATTGGCGGACATACTGAGGGTGGTTTCCGTGGCGTTGGGGAGGAGGAAACGGGCGTCCTCTCGTTTGATGCCGAGTGAGACAAGCTTGTGGTAGGCATCGCGGATGGTGGTCATGGTTTCTTCGTAGACCCTGGTGGCTTCGGGGGAGGAGGCTATCTCCGGGGGAGTGACATAGGCAAAGTTGGATTCCTCGACGTAGCGCTGTGACTGCTGGGAAAAACTGGCCAGTCGATGTCGCACGAGCTGATGACTGCACGCCCGACTGATGCCCTCGATGAAAAAGCTCGCCGAGGCATGTTCAAAGACAGAGAGATGCCCGTTTTTGAGGAGTCCCGGGAGAAACCGCTCATGGGATGTGGGGGTGATTTTTTCGTGGGAGAGATAACACACACGAGCACTGTACTCGATGAGTTTCTCCGCGTCCGGCGTGTATTGCAAAAGCGTAATCCTCATATCCAACCTCACTCTCAGGGATGATATAGTATAGGAGAGAAAAATTTTTTTTGCTATTTTTTGATGAAGATTACCAATCCTCGGAACTGAATGGGCTTTGGTGGAAGTAACATTTTTGAATGGTGCTGTGGAGAAAAATCTTAACTATCCCGATGATTTTATCTCATTTACCTTTTCTTCTTCTCAGGTGACGTACAAACAGTACCAAAGTGGTACACTCCAGTTCGAGTTTCCTTATTGTAATGTGATTTCTGTGGATTCAGAAAAGGTGGTTTACGAATGGAAAGAGTATGATGATAATAATGAACCTATTTATACAGGGGTGGCCACTTGCTGGTATACTATCTCGGGCAAGAAGATGCAATTTATCAACGGGATGTTTATCGGGACAAATGTGAATAATCCCAATAACATCGTAAATGAGTTTATACTTTTTCCACTTCCTCTTTCTTTTAGTGCTGGTCTCAAAGCCACAGGTTTTGAAGCCCGGTAGGCTTGTCACAACTGAGGATTTTGTAAATTGTGACAAATGTATTGACATTTTGAAGAAAAAGTGATATAATAATCCTGTAAAATTTAAACAAAAGAGGTTTGCTTATGCAAACAAGATGGATGAAAGTGTTGTTTGGTATGGTTGGTGTTGTGGTGATGGCTGCCCTGATGGGGTGTACTACCGTAGAAGAGGAAAAGAACAAGCCTTTCCTCGGAACTGAATGGGCTTGGGTGGAAGTAACATCGCTTGATGGTTCTGTGGATAAAAATCTTAACTATCCCGATGATTTTATCTCATATACCTTTTCTTCTTCTCAGGTAACGTGCAAAGAGTACGAAAATGGCACACTCCAGTCCGAGTCTCCTTATTGTAATGTGATTTCTGTGGATTCAGAAAAGGTGGTTTATGAATGGACAGAGTGTGATAGTATTTATGATCCTCATTATGGTGGTTTTCCTCCTCTTTATAAAGGGGTGGCCACTTGTTGGTATACTATCTCGGGCAAGAAGATGCAATTTACCAACGGGATGTTTATCGGGACTAATGTGAATAATCCCGATGACATCGTAAATAAGTTTATACTTTTCCCACGTTCTTTTTTTCTTAGTGCTGATCTCAAAGCCACAGGTTTTGAAGCCCGGTAGGATGATTCTGCATCATACCAAAAAGCCCGTCTAAAGGACGGGCTTTTCTTTTTGTGTGGAGAGGAGATAGCGATACACCATGTCTCCCAGACCGAGACCTCCACTGTGGGAGATCTTTCGCGCGTACTCCTGATAGAGCATATCCTCAAAGATGTCCTGTCTGAGTCCACCGTTGAGGTAGTCATTTTTGGGGATGGTGCGGCGCATCGACTTGAAAAGTTCCTGGACGAAAAGGGACTCAAATTCGGCCGCCACCTCGCGCATCCGCTTTTCATCCGCCTGGTGAGCGCGGGATTTGAGTGTCCGGAGATCGGAGAGTTCTCGTTCAGCACTGACCTGAAAGAGTCTTTCACTTCCTTGAATGGTCATACCTGGCCTCCATGGTATCTATCGACAAAAAAAACAAAAACTCAAGAAATTGCTTTTTCTCCCTTTGTTTCCTATAATAGAAAACGCAGATTTTACTCACATAAGGAGTGCCTATGATAACCTGGCAGGATATTCAAGCCAAACTCAAGGAAATAGCCCACCTGGAGAAGATTTTAGCCCTCCTCTCCTGGGATCAGGAGACCTATATGCCTCCCGCTGGGGCAAAGGCTCGTAGTGAGCAGATCAGCTTTCTTGTTGGAGAATGGCACCAGAGGGTGTGTGATCCCTGGTGGGATGAGGTTTTCTCTCACCGAGATGCCATCCCTGATCTCACCGATGACCATAAGCGTATCCTCGAGATCTTCAAGCGTGATAGAGACAAAGAGGTGAAAATCCCCCTCAAGCTTGCCACAGCCCTGGCAAGTGCTGTTTCTGAGGCTTTTCAGTCCTGGCATGAGGCTCGATCTCGTTCGGATTTCTCGATTTTTCAGCCCGCGCTTCAAAAGGTGTTTGACCTCTCGCTGGAAAAAGCCGCAGCCCTCGGTTACACGAGAGAGGATTCGTACGATGCTTTTCTGGATCTTCATGAGGAGGGGCTGACCCGCAAGGAGTTTGACCCTGTGGCAAATGCTGCCCTTGAGGTGATTCGTACCGTGCTTGGCACCATTCAGGAAAAGGGTACATCCCCACGCAAGGATTTTCTCACCAGACGTTATCCCATCGAGAAGCAAGAACAGCTCTGCAGCTGGGTGCTTCCCAGAATAGGGTTTGATACCCAGCGTGGTCGTCTGGATATCTCTCCTCATCCCTTTTCCACCACGATAGCCCTGGATGATGTGCGACTCACCACCCGGTATAGTGAAAATGATCCTTTTGGCTCTCTCTATAGTGTGCTTCACGAGGCCGGGCATGGTCTCTATGAACAGGGTTTTCTCCCCCAGTGGGAGGATACTCCTTTTGCCCAGGCGGTGAGCCTTGGTATCCACGAGTCTCAGTCCCGTTTCTGGGAAAACCAGATTGGACGGAGTAGGGAGTTTCTCCATTGGATGTGGCCAGAGATGAAAAGGATTTATGCTGGCATCCTCGATGATGTAAAGGTGGAGGATATCTTTCGGGCAGTGAACGAGGTCAGGCCTTCCTTTATCCGTACGGAAGCCGATGAGGTTACCTATGGGCTTCATATCATCATTCGTTACGAGATAGAAAAAAAGCTGTTTGCCGGCGATATCACCCTCTCAGACGCCCCGGAGATGTGGGATAGCCTTTACACCTCCTACCTCGGCATTACCCCCCAGAATGCAAGCGAAGGCATCCTCCAGGATATTCATTGGTCTCATGGGTCTTTTGGATATTTTCCCACCTATCTCCTGGGCAATCTCTATGCCTCTCAGTGGTATGCGGTGATGCAGCAGAGCCTCGATATCCCCACACTGGTGGAGAGAGGGGAATTCCAGCCTATCCTTGAGTGGATGAGGTTGAACATTCACCAGCATGGTCGTCGCTACGATGCCAGGACACTCTGTCAGCGTATCAGCGGTGAGGATTTGAATGTGGCTTATTTTGCCTCGTATCTCAAACAGCGTTATGAGGCTGTCTACGGGATAATCATCCCTCTCTAACTTCTAAAGAGCAAGATGGATATGTGCCCCTGTTGAGGCGTAGAGGACACGCTGACCCATGGATGTTTTCATCTCACTGTAGGCATCCAGTCCCGTACAGTGACAGACCATAAACCTCGCGACAGGGTATGATTGTAGCCTTCTGATGATTTTCTGACGTGTGTCTGCAGGGGTATGCCTGAGATGAAACCCTCCGATGACCAGGTCTATCGGCTTGGAAAAATGAGCAAGAACGGTTTCAATTGTATTGGTGATACCTCGATGGGCACACCCCGTGTAAAGAGTGAGGGAGTCAGCGTGTTCCAAAACCACACACACCTCGTCATCGAAGCTATCGGTTTGCCTCACGGCCTCTCTTTGAACGAGGAGTCCATCCGTGTGTACATCATCCGCATGGAGAATACCAATCTCAGGAACAACCCATACGCCTGGAAGAATCTCTGTCAGGGTAGTTACCGGGGTCAGGAGGTTCTGGGCTGATGGGGGAATCTTCATCCCGATGAAACTCCCATCCTGCCGATACTTGGGAAGAAGGGCTGATGGGTGAGCGTAGATACCCTGAAGCGTTGTGTGTGAGAGGACGGCTTTCAGTCCTCCTGTATGGTCGTAGTGTCCATGACTGAGCACCACATGGCTTACCTCGTTTACGGGAAGAGAAAGCGCTCTCATGTTGTGGATGATGGTGTCATCAGGACCTGTATCGAGGAGGATTCGCTCTCTCCCATAATGGAGAGCTATGGCTAGACCATGACGGGCGCAGAGGTTGGGGGTATAGGTGGTGTTTTCCACCACGACGAACAACTCCATTGGCTTTTTCCTATTCATACCAATCTCCTAAAAAAATTGCCCGCTTCTCTGAGCGGGCAATCGTTTTTTTGGTTATACTTTACTGCTGTTCGCGATCGGTGATCATTGCCATCATTTCGGCTTCTGCCACCAACTCACCGTCTACTTTGGCGTATCCCTGGAATTTGCCGATGCGCCCGCCAAACTTGATGATCTCCACATGGTACTCGAGACGATCACCGGGAAGCACAGGCTTGCGAAACTTGGCATTGTTCACGCCCATGAAAAGAATGAGCTTATCTTTGTAGACTTCGCCTTTCTTTTCGGCTTCTTGCTTGAGAAGGGTGAGTCCAATGAATCCGGCACACTGAGCCATACCCTCAATGATGAGCACACCGGGCATGATGGGTTGACCGGGGAAATGCCCAAGAAAAAATTCATCGTTCATTGTTACGTTTTTGTATCCCCAGCCGCCTTTGTCTGTTACCTCCATCACTCTATCCACGAGAAGAAAGGGATAGCGATGGGGCAAAAGCTTCATGATGTCGTGAATGTCGTAGTAATTTTTGGACATATCTACCTCCATATTCCTGAAATCTTATGATACGAGGAACTGTTCCCAGCTTTTTACAGGGAGATTGGGGGATATCTTTTTGATTAGCCCGGCCAGAACACTTCCCATACCAACCTCGACCACCTCGGTTACCCCGAGACTCTCCATATACCTGACACTCTCTACCCAGCGAACAGGGCTCTGGATCTGGCGATACAGCATCTCACGAATGTTGGTTTCGTCCTCTTCTCTGGCGGTCACATTGGAGATCACCCTGCAGGATGGGGCGGAAAACTGGGTTGCCTCAAGAACCTTTTTGAACTCTTCAGCTGGATTAGCCATGAGTTTGGAATGAAATGCGCCACTCACATTGAGTATCAGCACACGTTTGGCGCCCTTCTCTTTGAGGATGGGTTCTGCTTTGGCGATGCCTTCTTTGAGTCCGGAGATTACCACCTGATCAGGGGCATTGTAGTTGACAGGTTCTACATAAAACTCCCTGGAAACCTCGGCACATACCGCCTCAACCACATCCGCAGAAAGTCCTAGAACCGCCGCCATACCGCCCTTTTTGTCGGGATCGGCACTCGCCATGAGTTCGCCACGTTTGCGCACCAGCTTGAGTGCGTCCTCAAACGAAAGCATGCCAGAGGCTACCAACGCCGAAAACTCTCCCAGAGAGTGCCCTGCAACAACATCGGGACGGATGCCCTTTTGTGTCAGTGCCTGATAGGCGATAACACTATAGGTCAGGATAGCTACCTGGGCGTTTTCTGTTTTGGTTAACTCCTCTTCTGGTCCCTCAAAAGAGAGTTTGGAAAGAGAAAACCCTAGCACCTTATCAGCTTTGGCGTACATTTCCTGAGCAAAATCAAACTTTTCAATGAGGTCCTTGCCCATTCCTACCTTTTGAGAACCCTGTCCAGGAAAAACAAAAGCCAGCATGATGCACCTCCTCTGCATGGCTTATTTTTTAAGGTGTATTATCTTAACGGAAAGAGGGGATTATGTCAAATTTTTGGCCTCGGAGCATCGTGACCGATGCTCTGAGTGTCGGGGGCACCGGGCAGGTGTGCAGAGAGCTGAGGGTAGATAAGGAAGCGACTGGTGAGAAACCTGCGGCTGATGGCTTTTCGTCGCTTGCGGCGGTGACCTTGCCTCCGTGCTTCGGGAGTGCAATCGGCTTCGTCGCTCCGCCCGACCGCTTACGCGGTTCCCGGGCT
>FWWL01008254.1_pt1 | contig 13506 bp, 10 predicted proteins | sample 2228331 | NCBI WGS metagenome assembly FWWL01 (sample SAMEA103939775, study PRJEB20133) | metagenome | reverse complement strand
ATGCGAGCATCAGCACATCCTTGCCCTTATAGTCCTGCACAATCGCTGGTATTAAACCATCATCGCTAAATTTTATTTCTTTTAAAATATTCTGAATTTCCATTTTTATTAGTGTTCTACTATATAAAAAATTACTTCAGGCGTCAAGAAAATTTTATAAAATTCCTTTTACAATATAATGTGTGCCTGATAAGATAAAATTACGAATTGATTTTCTGGAGGTGTATATGATTTTACCCTTTGAAGGCAAGGTGCCAAAGTTACACGAAAGCGCCTTTGTTGTTGATAGCGCCTGTATAATTGGTGATGTTGAGATAGGCAGAGATTCAAGTGTATGGTTTAATACAGTTATTCGTGGAGATGTGAATTACATAAGAATTGGGGAGCGCACGAACATCCAGGACCTCTCAATGCTTCATGTGGAGAAGGATCTCTATCCGCTTTTTATAGGCGATGAAGTGACAATAGGTCATGGTGTTATCCTTCACGGTTGCAGGATAAAGGATAGGTGTTTGATTGGCATGGGGGTCATAATTCTGAATAATGCCGAAATTGGTGAGGAATCAATAATCGGCGCGGGCGCGCTTATTCCGGAAAATACAGTAATTCCGCCGCGTTCAGTTGTCCTTGGTGTTCCTGGCAGGGTAAAAAGGCAGGTTACAGCGGAGGAGTTAGAATGGATAAGCAGGTCTGCCCGGAATTATGTGAATTATGTTCAGCGCTACAGGAGGAAGTAAAAATTCCTTGCTTTCTTGAAAAAATTAAATATACTTGTATATAGTATTGCAAGGGACGAGGTATATTATGACAAAGATCAAGACTATGAAAGAAAACCAACTTTTTAAAGAACTGAATGACAAGGATATTGCCATCCTGTCGCAGATAACGCTTGAGAAGAAGATCCCGAAGAACACGCCGATTTATGTAGAGAGGATGCTGGGTGAGAGCTTTTATATCATTAAATCTGGTGCAGTGCAGATTACCAAGAATATCAGGGGCATGGGGGAGAAAGAGGTGGTTGTTTTGAAGGAGGGGGATTTCTTTGGTGAACTTGCCCTTCTTGATGGCGGAGCAAGGCCTGTCTCTGCAAGGACTGTTGAGGATACAGAACTGCTCATTATTGACAGGGATGATTTTGTAAAATTAATGGAGAAAGAGCCAGTCACATGTGCCAGGGTTCAGAGTGCAATAGTGAAATTATTTGCTCAGAGGATCCGGGAGAATCTTGAGCTTTTTGATGAATTCATTGAGTGGTATATCAAAGAAAATAAGCAGGCAACAAAGCAGGATTCCAGATAATTATATAATTTCAGTAGTTGATGCCGGGACAAATACATTCCGTCTGCTGATTTCCGAAGCGAATTTCAAAAGTATTCTATCGCCTATTCTTATAGAGCATAGAATTGTTCGCCTGGGGGAGGGCTTTTACAAATCTGGCATAATTAATAAAAACGCAGAAAAAAGAGCAATTGAGACACTGAAGGAATTTTATTCTATCTCACGACGGTATAACGCCGTTGACTTTTATGTGGCGGGAACGAGTATCTTCAGGGAGGCAAAAAATTCATTTGACTTAATTTCAAAAATAAAGACAGAACTGGGGATCTCAGTAGATGTCCTCTCTCCCTCAAAGGAGGCTGAACTTTCAGTAAGGGGGTGCATAAGCGGATTTAAGAATGCCCGTAAGATTCTCCTTATGGATATTGGTGGTGGCAGCACGGAGTTTATTCTCTGGGAGAAAGATAGTATAAAGTTCTGGAAAAGTTTATCTCTTGGTGTGGTTCATCTATCCGAGGAGTTTCTCAGCTCAGACCCTCCTGGAAAAGAGCAGTTAAACAAATTGGAAACAATTATTGAAAATAGAATAAAAAGAGTTTATAATAATATAATTAAAATGGATAGAGGAAATGATTATACGCTTATTGGAACAGCGGGCACAGTTACAACGATAGGTGCAATCCTGCTCGGTTTGGAAAAATACGACAGAAGCAGGATTAATATGCTAAAGATTGGGAAGAAGGAAATAGAGCGTCTCTACTCAAGATTATCCGGCATGACATCCTCTGAAAGGGCGGTGGTTCCAGGAATGGTTAAGGGGAGGGAGGACCTCATTGTAGCAGGAATTGCAATTGTTCGTACTGCCCTGGATGTTTTAAAGAAAAAGATAATACATATATCTGATTATGGGCTCCTTGAGGGGCTCGCAATCAATTTTTTAGAGAAAAGAGGAGGAGAGGTATGAGGAAGATTTATACATTGTTGCTCTTTTTTGTTACACTTCTGATTGTGCCTTATTATGCCGATTCACAGGAAGAGGGATTTGAGGAGGCATTTGTTGAGGAAACAGAGGGTGGAATAGCTGAAGAGGGATTACCTGAGGAGACAGCACCTGGAGAGGAAATGCCCTTTGTAGAAGAGACGCCTCCGGAGGAGGAGATTGCTGTGCCGGCTGAGGAATTTGCCCCTCCGGCAGCAGAGGTTCCTCCTCCAGAAGCACCAGCAGAGGGTGAGATTCCTGTTGTGGAAGAGGCAGTGCCCCCGGAAGAAGAGGCGCCGGTGACGGAGGAGTTAGCCGCGCCTGCAGAAGCATCACCCGCTGAAGAACTGGCAGTGGAGATGCCTGTGGAAGAGATTCCCCTTGAGGAAGAGGCAGCTCCATTACCTCCGGCACCACCGGTCCCTGAAGCACCTCCTTCACCAGCCCCGGTTGTGGAAGCACCGTCTGTTGTTCCCGGAGAACTGCCTGAGGTGGAAGCGCCGCCAGCACCTGCTGTTGTGGTGTCTCCGCCAGTTCCATCCCAGCCACCTCCATCAGCGCTCTCAGAGGAGGAAGCGCGGGCAGTTCCACCTCCCGTTACTGCCAGTATGTTTCCCGAACCAAGGCCTGGAACATTTATGAAACGGCCCTCTATTAAGATTACTGCGCCCTTTGAATATATCGTGAAAGATGGCGATGACCTTCATTTTCTCGCCGCAAGGTTTTACGGGAACGCACGACTGTGGAGGAAAATCTTTGAGGCAAACAGAAATGTTCTGGGGAAGAATCCAAATGCCCTTACGAAGGGTATGAGGTTAATTATACCACCAGCAGAGTGAATTAATAGATGGCTGGAAGTTCCGATAAGATACCCTTAGCGCTGACATTTGATGATGTTCTTCTGGTTCCGAGAAAATCAAAAGTGCTTCCGCGCGAGGTAGATCTAAAGACTCGTCTTACAAGAACAATTTCCCTCAATATACCACTGGTGAGTGCAGCCATGGACACTGTAACAGAATCCAGAACAGCAATTACGCTTGCCAAGGAGGGAGGAATTGGAATTATTCACAGGAACATGCCAATAAAACGCCAGGCAGAGGAGATCAGAATAGTTAAGAAATACGAAAGTTTTGTTGTCTATAATCCATATACACTGAGCCCTGAGGACCGGATTATTGACGCCATCTCCGCAATGAACAAATACAATATTTCCGGCTTTCCAGTTGTGAAGAATAACAAACTTGTTGGGATTTTGACCAACAGGGATATAAGATTTGAGACGGACATGAACAAGAAGGTTAAGGATGTGATGACGAGCAGGAATCTTATTACGGTGAAGGAGGATATAACAATTCAGGAGGCACAAAAATTACTCCATAAGCATAAGATAGAAAAACTCCTCGTCGTGGATGACAATTATAACCTGAAGGGTTTGATAACAGTAAAGGACATTGAAAAAAATATCAATTACCCCAATGCGCTGAAGGATAAATTTGGAAGATTGCTTGTCGGTGGCGCAGTCTCAACAGGAAAGGATGGAATTAAAAGAACAGAAGCATTGCTTGCTGAGGGTGCTGATGTTATAGTAATTGACTCAGCCCACGGACATTCTGAAGGTGTGTTGAATACAGCAAAAGAGATCAAAAAGAGATTTCCTAACTGTCAGTTGATAGTGGGTAATGTTGCAACTGAGGAGGGCTGTGAAGCAGCAATTGATGCCGGTGCCGATGCGGTCAAGGTGGGAGTGGGTCCAGGCTCAATCTGCACCACAAGAATTATAGCAGGTGTTGGTGTTCCACAACTTACAGCAATCATGGAATGCGCGCGGGCTGCGAGAAAACATAACATTCCCATTATTGCAGATGGCGGTATCAAATATTCAGGCGATATAACGAAGGCACTTGCTGCAGGGGCTGACTCAGTAATGATTGGGAATCTCTTCGCCGGTACAGATGAAAGTCCTGGTGAGGTTGTTCTGTTCCAGGGCAGGACTTACAAGGTCTACAGGGGCATGGGTTCCCTTGAAGCGATGAAGGAAGGAAGCAAGAGCAGGTACTTCCAGGACGATTATGAGGATTCCAAACTGGTTCCTGAAGGGATTGAGGGCAGGGTTCCCTATAGAGGTCCGCTTTCCTTCAGCATCCATCAACTTCTTGGCGGGCTTCGCTCAGGCATGGGTTATCTCGGATGCAGGACAATAAGTGAGTTGCACAAATTTGCAAGATTTGTGAGAATCTCTCAGGCAGGGCTTAAGGAAAGCCATGTACATGATGTTATTATGACGAAAGAGCCTCCAAATTATCGTTTAGAATGACATCCACAAGGTTATACACAAATAAAATTGCAATAATTGATTTTGGTTCTCAATACACCCAGCTTATTGCAAGGAAGGTTCGGGAAGAAGGGGTTTATTCTGAGATTCTGCCGCCGGATTGCAGGAGTGATTATATACTTCAGCCAGAGGTGAAGGGAATTATACTCTCCGGCGGTCCCGCGAGTGTCTTTGAAAGAGGTGCGCCGAAATGTTCTCCAGAGATAATAAGGTCAGGCAAACCAATTCTTGGAATATGCTATGGCATGCAATTAATGGCGCATATGCTCGGGGGAAGGGTCATCAGAGCGGACAAGAGAGAATATGGATTGACAGAGATGACAATTGAGAAATCAAAGGCATTATTTGAAGGATTTCAGGAAAAGGGTAAGACAAATGTCTGGATGAGTCACTGGGACCAGGTACTTGACCTTCCTCAGGGCTTTGAGATCCTTGCAAGTTCAGAAAATACAAGAATTGCAGCAATGGCTGATTTTTCTCACCATCTCTATGGAGTTCAGTTTCATCCCGAGGTTCATCATACAGAGAGGGGCAGGGAGATACTCAGAAATTTTCTTTTTAAGATCTGTTCTGCTGAATCAACATGGTCCTTAAGTTCTTTTATTGAGCGAACTACCTCTGAGATAAAAGAGAAGGTATCTAATCATGGTGTGATCTGTGCCCTCAGCGGTGGAGTGGACTCAACAGTAACCGCAGTTCTTGTCCATCGTGCAGTGGGAGAAAACCTGAAGTGCATTTTTGTTAATAATGGCTTGTTGCGGGCAGGTGAGGCAGAGGATGTTCTTAAGATTTACAGAGAAAATCTCCGCCTGCCTGTTATTTATGTGGATGCAACAAAAAATTTTTTAAGGAAACTCAAGGGGGTAATACATCCTGAAAGAAAGCGAAAGATAATCGGTAACGAATTTATAAGGGTCTTTGAGAGGACAGTTAAAAAAAGTAACCTTAATAATACAAAATTTCTGGCACAGGGAACTCTGTACCCGGATGTAATTGAAAGTGTATCATACAGGGGTCCTTCAAAGAAGATTAAGACCCACCACAATGTCGGGGGGCTTCCAGAGAAACTGAAGTTTAAACTTATTGAACCGCTCAGGGAGTTGTTCAAGGATGAGGTGCGTAAGATCGGGATTGAACTTAAGATTCCGGATGTTATTTTAAAAAGGCACCCCTTCCCTGGCCCGGGACTGGCTGTCAGGATAATTGGTGAGGTAACAGAGGAGAGATTAAATATCCTGCGCCGTGCTGATAAGATAGTGGATGAAGAATTAAGGTCAGCGGGGATTTATGATGACCTCTGGCAGGGATTTGCTGTCCTCCTTCCGTTAAAGAGCGTGGGGGTGATGGGTGACAGAAGGACCTATGCGAATGTTGTTGCACTCCGCTTTGTTAACAGTCAGGATGGAATGACAGCAAACTGGGCTGAGGTGCCCTATAATGTTCTCGGCAGGATTTCCTCCAGGATTGTAAACGAAGTGGACGGTGTCAATCGTGTGGTGTATGATATAAGTAATAAGCCGCCGAGCACAATAGAGTGGGAATGAGAACAGAGGAAGAGATAATAGAATGAAGAAGACGGAATTTGTTCATTTACATAATCATTCTGTTTACAGTTTACTTGATGGATTTTTAAAAATTGATGATCTCCTTGAAAGGACAAAGGAATTTGGCATGCCTGCGGTTGCCATAACTGATCACGGTGTCCTCCATGGTGTGATTGAATTCTATCAGAAGGCGATGAGCGCAGAAATAAAACCAATCATTGGTTGTGAAGTATATCTTGCTCCTGATAGTAGATTTAGCAAGACAATAAAGGGTCCAGGGGCGGAGGGCGCCTTCCATATTATTCTCCTTGCAATGAACAATGAGGGCTATAAGAATCTCATTCAGATTGTCTCTGCCGCCTACCTTGAGGGATTTTACTTTAAGCCCAGGGCTGATATTGAACTTTTGAGAAAATACAATAGTGGATTAATTGCACTCTCTTCCTGTCTTCGTGGGATTTTACCCTCTTATCTTGTTGCAGGGGAAAAGAAAAAGGCATATGCAGTTGCCGAGGAACTGGCATCAATCTTTGATGATAGGAGACTCTATATTGAATTACAGGTAAATAAAATTCCTGAGCAGAAGAGGGCGAATGAAGAACTTTTGAGACTTGCAAAGGAGATGAATCTACCTCTTGTCGCCACGAACGATTGTCACTACCTTGAGGAGAAGGATTACGAAACGCACCAGATTTTATTGTGCATCTCAACCGGGAAGAACATCAATGATCCTGACAAATTTGAATTTTCCACAGATGAACTCTACTTCAAGTCCCCTTCACAGATGGCAGAACTTTTTCGGGACTATCCAGAAGCCTTGAAAAATACTCTTGAAATTGCGGAAAGATGCAACGTTAGTTTTGAATTTAATCAGGTGCGATTGCCCCAGTTCAGTATACCCGAGGGAGAAACACTGGAGAGTTATTTTGAAGCCATTGTCCGTCAGGGCTTTAGAAGGAGGATAGAGCGGCTGAAGGAGGTGGCAAACTACCCAATTGACGAAAAGTTATATAATGAGAGACTGAATTTTGAGATAGATGTTATTAAAAAAAGAAAGTTTGCCGGTTACTTTTTAATTGTTGCAGATTTTATAAATTACGCAAAGAGCAATGGTATTCCAGTGGGACCGGGGAGGGGTTCTGCTGCAGGAAGTATTGTCTCCTATTCCCTCGGCATTACTGACATTGACCCTATACGGTATTCTCTTCTTTTTGAACGGTTTCTTAATCCAGGCAGGGCAAGCATGCCTGATATTGATGTGGATATATGTAAAGAAAAGAGAGAACTTGTCCTGGAGTATTTGAGAAAGAAATACGGCTCTGATAGGGTGGCCCATATAGCTGCCTTTCAGACATTAAAAGCCCGTGCAGCAGTGAGAGATGTAGGAAGGGTTCTTGGTATGCCTTATAAGGATGTGGACAGGGTGGCTAAGTTTATTCCAGAGGGACCAAATATGGATATTACCACCGCTATTGAAATGGAGCCAGCATTGAAGGAACTCAGCGAGAACGATGAGCAGATAAGAAAACTGCTGAACTATGCAAAGGCAATAGAAGGGATTCCCAGAAATACATCCATGCATGCGGCAGGTGTTGTTATTGCTGATGAGCCCATCACACAGGGACTTCCCGTATTTAAAATAAAGGATACAAATGAGGTGGTAATCCAATTCAGCAAAGACGATATAGAGCAGCTGGGTTTTGTAAAATTTGACCTTCTTGGCCTTGAGACGCTTACAATTATGGATAAGGCAATAAAATTGATTGAAAAGACGAGGGGGGAGAAGATTGATCTTGACGCAATAGATTTAAAGGACGAAGCAACTTATAAACTTATTTCCTCCGGCGATACTGCCGGTGTGTTCCAGCTTGAAAGTCCAGGGATGACAAGGATATGCATGAAATTGCAACCCACAAGGATTGAGGATCTTATTGCTCTGATTGCTCTCTATCGCCCGGGACCTATGGCAATGATACCTGAATTTATTGAAAGAAAGCACGGGAGAGTTTCCATCTCATACGAGGTTCCTGAACTTGAGGAGATCCTCAGTGAGACATACGGAATTATGATATATCAGGAGCAGGCAATGCAGATAGCGGTGAAGATAGCGGGATTTTCTCTCAGTGATGCAGACGATTTAAGAAGAGCAATGGCAAAGAAAAAGAAAGAAATATTTACACCACTTAAAGAAAAATTTATAGAAGGAGCCAGGGCTAACAAGATTCCAGTAACAAAGGCAAAAAGAATTATTGAGCAGATTGAAAATTTTGCAGAATATGCCTTCAATAAATCCCACAGCGCGGTTTATGCAATTAATGCCTTCAGGACAGCCTATCTTAAGGCGCACTATTATCTTGAGTTTATGTCTGCATTACTTACAAGCGTTGCTACAGACCAGCAGAAGAGGGATAAAATTGCACTCTATATATCCCAGTGTAAAGAACATTCAATTAGAATTCTGCCCCCCGATGTAAACAGAAGTGCCCTTGAATTTACGCCCGAAGGGGATAGCATACGAACTGGACTTATTGCAGTGAAAAATGTTGGCACCTCCGCAGTGGAGGCAATTTTACAGGCGCGGAAGGAAGATGGCGACTTCAAATCACTAGAAGATTTTTGTTTACGCGTGGATACTCGCAAAGTTAATAAGCGCGTTATAGAGAATTTGATTAAAGTCGGTGCCTTTGATTGGACGGGACAGAAGAGGGCTCAGTTATTCAGTATCCTTGATGAATGCCTTAATTTTGCTGCAAGAATAAGCAAAGATAGAGAGAACGGACAGTTCAGCCTGCTTGATGATATGAGCACAAACAGAGTTATTCAGAAGACAAACTACTCTGATATGGATGAATGGCCGGAGAACATTCTTCTCGGGTTTGAACGCGAATTGCTCGGATTTTTTGTGAGCAGACACCCGCTGGATAAATACAGGGAAGAGATAGATAGATTTACCACCGTGGACTCTGCTGATCTGGATAATATCATGGATGGCTCTGAAGTAGTGGTCGGCGGCGTTGTGCTGAATTCAACCGTGAGGACTACAACAAAAGGCGATAAGATGGCGAATGTTATTCTTGAAGACCTTCACGGCACAATAGATGTAATTGTCTTCCCCAGCCAGTACAAAAATTCAGGTGATCTGTTGAAGGGTGATATGCCTGTTATCATCAAAGGCAGGATTGATAAGTCAGAGGAGAAGGTGAAACTCATTGCATCAGAAATATTCTCCATTGTGGAAGCCAGAGAGAAATTTACCAGATCCGTCCATCTATATTGTCCAGAAGATTTTGAAGAGAGACAGTTTGAGGAGATTAGAGAAGTTATGGAAAAAAATAAGGGGAATTGTAAGGTATTTCTTCATTTGCTTAAAGGGAAAAAAAGTGAGACAATTATACTTGTGAATGAGAAATTTTTTGTTAACCCCCGGGAGCAATTTATTATAGAGATGGAGTCACGGCTGGGTAAAGGAAATGTAGTTTTAGAGTAGGAGGAAAAAATGGGACTTAAATTTAAATTAGGTGAGGTGGAAGAGAAGAAACAAAGTGCCTCCGGGAGCGAGAAAAGACATGGGAGCGGAAATACAGCCCCCCAGCACAAGATCCAGATGAATGTGCAGGACCATTTTCTGAACACATTAAGAAAGGAGGGCCAGAGAATCACAATTACGCTTCTTGATGGGACAAGGATTGAAGGAAAAATCTCCGCCTTTGATACCTTTTCAATAATTATTGAAGATGGAAACCAGAGTAAACTTATCTATAAACACGCAATTTCAATGCTCTCAAAAATATAAACACCATCCGGGATAGATGTCAAAGACCACCAATCAGCATTTAATTGAGATTCCGCGAGAAAATCTAAGGGAGAAGGTCCTTCTTGTTGGAGTGCGGACAAATAATGTCTCCCCCGGACAATTTGAGGAATCCCTGCAGGAACTCTCCTCCCTTTCTGATACAGCAGGGGCTCTTGTTGTTGATGTGGTGACTCAGAATTTAAATAAGCCCCATCCCAGATATTTTATTGGGGAAGGGAAAGTCCATGAGATTGCGGAGCGAGTTTCAGAAAAATGTGTGGACCTCGTTATTTTTGATGAGGACCTCTCCCCATCCCAGCAGAGGAATCTTGAGGATGCAATTGGAAGACGTGTAATTGATAGAACGGCATTGATACTTGATATTTTTGCACGGAGGGCGAGGACAAGGGAGGGGAAGATTCAGGTAGAACTTGCGCAATTGAATTATATTCTACCGCGTCTCACTGGCAGAGGCGTTTTGATGTCACGGCTCGGTGGTGGAATAGGGACGAGAGGTCCGGGAGAGACGAAACTTGAAATTGACCGCAGAAGAATCAGGGAGAGGATTTCAAAATTAAAAAGAGAACTTGAAGTGGTTAGAAGGACCAGAGACCTTCACAGAAAAAAGAGAGAAACTTATCATATCCCGGTTGTTTCTCTTGTAGGTTATACGAATTCAGGCAAGTCCACCCTCTTTAATTATCTAACAAGATCAAATGTCCTTGTTGAGGATAAACTCTTTGCTACACTTGACCCAACTACAAGATTGGTAAAGGTAAAGGGCATGAATAAGTTTTTCCTCATTGATACCGTTGGCTTTATAAGAAAACTTCCACATCAACTCGTTGAATCATTCAGGGCAACATTTGAAGAAATTACCTCCAGCGACCTTTTGATTATTGTGGTTGATGCAAGTTCCAGGACCTTTGAGGAGCAGATTAAGGTTGTTATGAGAACGCTGTCAGAGGTGGAAGGAGATAATATTCCTCGCCTCTTCGCCTTTAATAAGATTGATATTGTAGAAAATAGAGAATATATAGCGAGAATTGTTGAGTCTTACGGCAATTCTGTTATAATATCTGCAAAGACAGGTGAAGGCATTGATAGTCTTTTTAAGGTTATGGAAAAGTGTTTTAGAGAGCGTGAAAACATGGGCATATAAAATTTTTCTGGCTTCTTTTTTATTTTTTTCACCCCATGTTACTTCCGGAGAACAGAGTTCCTTTGTTATTGACGGCATTGCTGTTATAGAGAAGGATAACATCGCATCGGCGCGAGCATCGGCAATTGAGGATGCCCAGAAGAAGGCACTCAATCAATACATTTCCGGACTTATTCCGTCGGACTTAATTGTAAATAATTACAAGATCCTTGAGGAGAAGATATTTTCAAAGCCAGTGAATTTTATAAGCAGTTACAAGGTCCTTTCAGAGAGGAGAGAGGGAGATATTTTGAGGGTGGGAGTGGAGATTGTTATTACTGTTGATGCCCTTGAGCAGGCGCTCTCTGAATCAGGACTTATCTTCTCCAGAGGTGAATACCCTCGCATATTGATAATGATTGCTGAGCAGAGGGTAGATGGTGGTTTTGACTGGTGGTGGAATAAAGAGAGTGAAATCAAGAAGGGAATCTGTGAGGATAATATCCTTCAGCAGATGAAAAAGAAGGGTTTTATCTTTATTGAACCAGATGTAGTTAAACAGAAAATAGAGGGTGATGCATCTCTTCAGAGTATGGAGTTACCAATTGATACAATAAGGAGGGTTGGCAGAAATCATGGAGCAGATATTGTGATCTTCGGGAGGTGTCTCCTGCGCAAGGGGGAGGATGTGGAGGGTTCAACGCTCAAATCATATTATGCAAAACTTTATCTAAAAGCCCTTTACATTGAGTCAGGTAAGGTCATTCTTGATGCAGAGGAGGAGGCAGGCGGGTTGAATATTAATCCGGAAGTGGCGGTAAAGAATGCCTATAAAAAGGTCTCTGACTTACTTGGAGGGAGGATTGGTGAGGTTATTGAGAAGTTCTGGAGAGAGGATATAGTAAAGGCAAAGGATATTTACATTGAAATCAGAAATCCCGGAGGGCTGGAGGATCTCCGGACGATTCTCTCTGCCATTCAGAAAATAAAGGATGTCAAAAGGGCAGAAATCAGGGCTTTTTCACATGGCTCATCATTAATAGAGGCAGAGATATTCAATATCAATCTGGAATCCCTTGCATCTCTCATTCTTGAGAATATTGGAGAGACTCACAGGTATCAGGTGATTAATATAAAGTCAGACAGGATTATAATGGAGGTAAAATAATAAAAATGCTTATATGTGACAATTGTCACTTGACATTTAAAAGACATATTATATTATTTAATCCATGAAGTTAAAAAGGGGCTTTGCCCTGCTGATTATTGCCTTTATTTTCTCCTCTTCCTGTGAAAAAGAAAAAGGGAGTGTTAATGTTCGTTTTGCCATTCCGGCGTTAAAAGAAACAGGCATATCCGGCAGTTATCTTCCGGAGGGGCTTGTCTTTAAGATTCTTCTATCCTGTACCGCCGATGACATAGAGCCAGTTGTGATTGAGGAGACAATTGATTATTCTGATACATCAACGGGATACGAGTTTTCAATGAAGGTTCCTGCGGGCAAGGCGCGGCACTTTTCAGCTATGATTTATGCAGTTGGACCTGACCCCACAAAACACCCTAAGACATACCTCCTTGGAGGCGATGCCGGTTATGTGGATACGGAGAAGCCGGAACTTACAGTTGAATTGAATATGCTCTATTTAGTGCAGTCCGGTGATACGAATATTTATATTGATTCTCAGAATATTTATATTGATTCTCAGGATAGGATCTGGTTCTCAATAGCCCCACCCTCTCAATATACTGGTGAAGGGAGAGAGATTGTGAAAGGGCTTAATCCCCGGCAATTGCAACTCGTTGCGCAGGGAGGAATTGGCGTCTTTGACGGCCTCCAGTTTTTCTTTTTCTCCCTTGATTCATTCCTGTCACAGCGGGGGCTTAATTTTTCTCAGGGTGATCTCTACTTCACCTCAATAGATGGAAATGATAATGCAATCTTTCTCGGAACATCCCATGGGGTTTTTGTCTTTGACATTCAGTCAAGGCAATTTATTGACTTTTACGATGTTGAGTCAGGAAGGATTCCACTTCCGAATCCAGAGGATGATGATGTTATTCAGGTAATGGCAAAGCGCTTTCAGCAGGGTGCGGGCTCAGAGGTATGGTTCCTGATGGATGGCGGGATTGTTATCCATAATCTTACAGATGGAGGTTTTTATGTTATAGATGGCACTCAGGGAGATGAGTATCATTTCATATCAGAGGATCCAGACCTCTCTCAGGTTTATGCAGGCAAATACTGGGATTCCTCTCTCGGCATTGATTACAATCTCTCAACATTTGTGTGGAATGATGTTGCCTCAAGATGGGAGAGCGGGAGCGGTTATTTACCCGGCAAAGAGTTTTTCACCTTATATACTGATTCCTCCGGCGCTAAATGGCTCAGCGCCTTTGATTATCAGACCTATAAGGAATTATTACTACTTACTTCAAAAT
>FWWL01008251.1_pt1 | contig 13508 bp, 14 predicted proteins | sample 2228331 | NCBI WGS metagenome assembly FWWL01 (sample SAMEA103939775, study PRJEB20133) | metagenome | reverse complement strand
GATCTTACAAAGTTACAATATCAAGGTGCCAGAATATGCTTTAGCAAAGAGTGTAGAAGAGGCAGAGGAGGCTGCTAGAAGGCTAGGTTTCCCATTGGTGATGAAGATAGTATCTCCACAGATACTGCATAAGACAGATGTACAAGGGGTTAGAGTAGGGGTATCTAACATAGATGATGTTAAGAAGATATTTGAGGATATGTATGGAAGGCTAAGCAAGGAGTATGAAGTAAAAGGTGTATTGCTAGAGAAGATGGTGCCTCAAGGCATAGAACTAATAGTAGGCTTACAGAATGATAAGCAGTTTGGACCAGTAATAATGGTAGGTTTAGGAGGTATATTTACTGAAGTCTTCAAAGATGTATCCTTTAGGATGCTCCCTATAACAAAGGATGATGCATTATCAATGCTTAACGAACTTAAAGGTAAAAAGATACTTGAAGGTTTTAGGGGATCTCAAGCAGTAGATAAGAATATGCTTGCAGAGGCTTTGGTGAATATAGGAAGGTTAGGATTGGAGATGGCTCCTTACTACGATAGCGTCGACTTTAATCCTATAATAGTCTATCCTAACGATTACAAAGTTGTAGATGCAAAGATACTACTAAAAGAGAAGAGGGATAATCCAATATCTAATGCTGAGCCAAACGCTAAATATATGGAGAAGTTCTTCTATCCTAGATCAATAGCTGTAGTAGGAGCATCAGCAACTCCAGGAAAGATAGGCTATTCTGTGCTAGATAGTGTAGCAAATTACGATTACAAAGGAGAAGTATACCCAATAAATCCTAATAGAGAAGAGATCTTTGGTCTAAAATGTTATAAATCTTTGAGTGATATAGGCAAACCTATAGATCTGGTTATAGTGTGTGTAGATGTATTACAAGTGCCCGCATTGATGGAGGAAGCAGCAAAGTTAGGCATACATAACTTTGTCATAATCTCAGGAGGAGGTAAAGAGTTAGGAGGCGAGAGAGCAGAGACAGAAGCAAAGATCAAAGAGTTAGCAGCAAAGTATGAGATTAGAGTGATTGGACCTAACTGTATAGGAATGTTCAATGGAGAGAATAGGCTTGATGCTGCATTCCAAGGACATGCAAGGATGCTCAGACCAAAAGCTGGACCAGTTGCATTCTTGACACAGAGTGGAACTATAGGTATAAGCTTCATGGAGAGTGCTGAACCATTTGGCTTGGGAAAGATGGTTAGTTATGGTAATAGATCTGATGTTGATGAGGCTGATATGATATGGTATTTTGCAAAAGATCCTACGATCAAGGTTATAGGCTTATACGTTGAAGGCTTTGGGGATGGTAGAAAGTTCATTAATACTGCTAAGAGAGTCATCAAAGATTACAAGAAGCCCATAGTGGTATGGAAGAGCGGTAGGACTGCTAGAGGAGCAAAACAGGCAGCATCACATACTGGCTCTTTAGGAGGTACATATGCTGTAGTAAAAGGTGCATTGGATCAAGCAGGAGTGATAAGCGTAGATAGTTATCAGGAATTGGTAGGAACAATTAAAGCATTAGCATGGCAACCAGCAGCAAGAGGCAATAGAGTTGCTCTGGTAACAAATGGGGCTGGCCCAGTTATATCTGTAATAGATCAATTTGAGAGGCTAGATCTAGAGGTTGCTCCTATTAGTGAGGCTACACTAAAAGCGTTTAAAGAGCATTATCCTCCTACATATCCAACAGGCAATCCCATGGATGTTACAGGCTCTGCTACAGTAGCAGATTATAAATTTGCTATAGAAAGGTTCATGGATGATCCTAACGTAGATATAATAATGCCATGGTTCGTATTCCAAGATGATCCACTAGAAGAGAGCATAGTTGATGTACTTGATGAGTTTAATAAGCAGAGGAAGAAACCCATACTGATAGGGTGTATTGGGGGCGAGTTTACTGAGAAGATGAGCAGGGAGTTGGAGAAGAGGAATATACCAGTCTATCATGAGATACTACCATGGGCTGTTGCTGCTAAAGCATTAGTAGAGTATGGCAGATCATAACTATTTTTATTCTCAATAGATATGATTATAATCTCATGATAAAGAATAGAGATGAGTTACTTAAAGGTTCAGAAGGGAGGAGATTAGTATTAAATGCACTAGAATATGCTTTAGCATCATCAGATCCAAGAAAGATAATACATAAAAGCATAAGGTTAGAGAATGATACTCTAATAATTAAAGGCGAGAGCATCAAGTTAGACTTTAGATCAATCTATGTAATAGGAGGAGGAAAGGCATCTGGTTATATGGCAGAGGCTATAAATTCTATACTGGATGATAGGATAACTAAAGGCTTTGTGATAGTTCCTAATCTAACTAGGCTCAATACTGGAAGGATAACTCTATGGGAAGCGGATCACCCAATCCCTAGCAAGAGAGGGGTTGAGGGTGTTAAGAAGATGTTAGAGATTGTAAGCAATGCTAGTAATGATGATCTAGTGCTATGCCTTATATCTGGAGGGGGCTCATCACTAATGTGCTTACCTTATGATGGTATAACCTTAGAGGAGAAGCAGGAGTTGACTAGAAGGTTATTGAGATCTGGCGCTAGTATAGAAGAGATAAACACAGTTAGAAAGCATGTATCTGCTATCAAGGGAGGTAGACTTGTTGAGATATTAAGGCATACAAACATAATATCTCTAATAATCTCAGATGTTATAAATGATAGACTAGATACAATAGCATCAGGCTTGACTGTAGCAGATGAAACAACGTTCTTAGATGCTAAAAATATACTTGAGAAGTATAACCTATTTCATGAGTTTAGAAATGTAAAGATGCTTATAGAGGATGGGATAAATGGCAAGATTAGAGATACTCCTAAACCAAACGATCCAGTATTTAAGAATACTAAGAATATAATTCTAGCAAACAATCAGTATGCATGTATTGAAGCAATGAACTTCCTTGCTAATCAAGGCATAGATGCTAGGATATTAACAACATCGTTAAGAGGAGAGGCTAGAGATGTAGGTTTGATACTAGCCTCCATAGCAAATTCAATTAGACGCACAAAGAGCATAGCATTAGTTGCTGGTGGCGAGACTAGTGTTACTGTACATGGCAATGGAAGAGGAGGAAGGAATCAGGAGATGATGCTAAGTGCATTAAGGCTATTAAAGGATGAGATAGTCATGGCATCTATTGCTACTGATGGCATAGATGGTAATTCTGATGCTGCAGGAGCAATTATAGATCATAACTCTATAAATAATGCTAAGAGTAAAGGATTATCTATAGAAGAATTTCTAAAGAATAACGATTCAAATAGTTTCTTCATGTATATTAGCGATGCTATCTATACAGGCTATACTGGCACCAATCTTAACGATATTACTATAATTCTTATAAATAAACTCTAATATTGTAAAGATCTCAGCATCTTAGATAACTTATTTAGGCTTATCTCAAACCCAAACCTCGCTTCTTCTCTCTTCATATTTCTATACATGCTATATAGCAAGTTCATATGTTTGATCTTATTAAATTCCTTAGAGATTAGAAGCCTTACCACTCTATATACATCATCATAATACTTGAATCGTTTTATAACATTGCTTCTATAATACTTTAGATCTATTCCATTAGCATCTATGGAGTCAAGCAAGATCTCTGAGCATATGAGCGATGGTATTATGCCTTCTCCTAGTAAGGGGAATACACATCCTATAGATTCTCCAACTCCAATTACATTCTTGTAATTGAAAGGTTCCATCCTAGTAGGAGGGGTTATTCTTATAGGCCTTCCTATCTTCCTTATTATCCTAATACCCTTATTCTCATCAAAGAATTCTTTAATGCCATGGTATCTCTTATTTATATCCCCAGCACCTACAAATGCCTTATTATTTGATAATGGGAAATACCAAAAATATCCTGTAGCATTCTTATATCCTATTATATAAAACTCATCATGAGGAGCATTATCAACCATGTACTCATATGCTGGTACTATAAAGTCATCTACCCTTGGTAGCATACTTCTATGAAATCCAGTACAGTCTAGTATGTAATCATATTTATGTAATGGGAAGTTATCTAATGAGCATCTAATCCCATAATTCATCTTTATGCCATTCAATAGATCCTCTTCCCATCTCTGCTTATGATACGTCACCAAACCTAAGCAGTTTAAGTATTCCTTATCTCCATTAGGCAGTCTCATCTCTACTCTCTTACCAATATGTAATACATAATTATCAAAGTCTAGACCAGCAAGTTTGGAGTAATGATCAAGCATCTTCTTACATGTACCCCATGCACATACTGGGAAATGATCTTCCTTCTTTGCTCCTTCAAATACCTCAACCTCATGGCCTTTGCTATTTAGCATTGAGGCAAGGAATGAACCAGATACCCCTGCTCCTATTATAGCAATCCTCATGCATTAACTCTAAACGTTTACATAATATTAGCCTATTACATATCATCACTAGACTCTCTCATATCCTCCCTTATCCTAAATGCTACTCTATTCTTATAGATTATCTCATAGACTCGATAGAGCATCTTATCATAACCAATCTCTAGTATATCCCTAAAAGTCTCCAATCTATACTCTCTCAATATCTTACCTATACCAAGTTTCTTATCCCTAATGGCATTCAAGACTTCTGTAGGTAGAGCATCTTTGTAGATTATGGATCTAGCATTTACAGTATATCTACCTTTTAAGATAGCCTCCCTCTCAATATGCTCATCATACTCTACTTGCCTAATCACATTAAACTTTGTATCCTTATCTATAATGCTCAATAGATACTCTAGAGTGCCATCTTGTATTAATAGCATCTTATAACCCAACTCTAGCCTTCCTAGATGCTCCTCAAGCCTTGCTATGGCATCTAATATATCATTCTCTACAATTATTCTTAGCATTCAAGACACTCTCATCATTATGGAGATGATTGCTATGATAGGCATGCTTAGACTTAGAGTCTTGAGAATATTCTCATACCTTCTTGCTTCTAAATCTCTCTTCTCCCTCTTCATAGTCTTGTAACTTCTTGATACCCTAATCTCTAGGTAACTTATCAAACCAGTTAGAATTGATGCTGTAATTAGGCTTGAGAATTGGTTTGTTTGGATGAAATAACCAGCAAGTAGTGGCAAAGAACCCCATGAGAATGAGAATGATAGATTGTTATGAAACCTACCAGCAAACAACTCTAGGTTATAAGCAAGGAGGAAGAACCCTTCTATAACTGCTATAATTGCTAGCATATAGAGATTATAAATCAATATGTAATAGATTCCTATTCCATATGCTATGACTAGAGATATTATCGCTATGATCATTAGATGCTTCTTGTTAAATGCATCTCCCCATGGTTTTACTTTAGAGCCAATGGCATCAAATATATGAGCAGATACTCCTAAACCTAGAAAGTATATTATAGATATGGCATATACCCTATCCCAATATATAATTGGAGCAAGCATAGATCCAATTATTACAAATGAGATGCAGATCGATGTATATGGCAAGAATAGCATTCCTATGAATATCCTAAATCTAATTGGACCAAACTTAGGTACAAACCACTCATCTATTCTACTCATGTTATTAATATACATATTCTGCTTTTATCTTTTACATTAAAATATAGATATGAATAAGTATGTGTATGAAGAATGTATTGATAACTGGAGCATCAGGGTTAATAGGTTCTGAACTTGCAAAGTTATTAAGCAATAATTACAATCTCATATGTTTGGTTAGGGATGCTAAGAAGATAGATCATAGCATAGATGCGAAGTTCATAGTTGCTGATGTTAGATATTCTCTGCTAGATCATTTTAAAGGTTTGGAGATAGATACCATCTATCATCTAGCATCATTAAACCCATTATACAAGGATAAGAGGATGCAGATGGAGGTTAATATAAATGGTATGAAGAATATAATCGAGGTAGCAAAGGCTACAAATGCTAAACACTTCATATATGCTCAAGGCATGGGCATATTCGAGAATAGAGAAGAGATAGATGAGGATACTCCAATAAATCCAGATACAGAATTTGCAAAGAGGCGCTTAGAGGCTCAGCAGTTGTTATATGCCAATAAAGATAGATTTAATATTTGCATACCAATTCTTGGGGATGTATATGGTCATAAAGGCTGGTTTATGGAGTTGGTAAGGAGATTAAAGAGTAACAGACTTAGGATCCCTGGATCTGGAGAATACTATAGATCATTCATACACATCTATGATGCTGCTAACGCTCTAAAGATGCTAGGGGAGCAAGGTAAGGTAGGCTATTATATGGTATGTGATGATCAACCAGTAAAGTTCATAGACTTTGTTTACTATACCGCAGATATCTTAAGGGTTAAGAGACCTGGCAAGATAACACCATTCATAGCAAGGTTAGTTCTAAGTTCTGATATGCTAAAACTCTTGATGAGGAGTACTAGAGCAAGCAATAGCAAATTAAAGAAGGATCTCAATTTTAGGCTTAGATTTCCAGATTATAAGTCTGGGATTGGGGATGTACTAACTAGGTCTCATCTTTCTCCCATATAGTATGGCTGATGTATGCATGGTTAGGCTCAAATAGCCTATATCTATAAAACCATTCTCTTCCATCTCCCTCTTCAACTCTTCAACCCAGTTACTCTCCTTAATAACAGAATCGAGTTCATTGAATACATCTCTCCATGTTGGAGTAAATATGCCTATAAACCTTAGTATCTTAAAGTATAGATGCCAGAAGAACCTAACAATTCCAGAAGGATATGTAAAGTCATGCATTATTAATATACCATTCCTTTTCAATACCCTTGCACACTCTCTGATGGTTAGTTTGGGCTCACAATACTTAGGCAGGTATGATGATACTATAGCATCCATACTCTCATCCCTAAATGGGAGATACTCAGCAGCACCTTGCACTACATTCCCCTTTGCTATAGCAAGGCTAGCATAGATCAGATCTAATCCTATCACATTTGCTACTTTAGTATTGAGCATCTTACTAAGTATACCAGTACCACAGGCTAGATCTAGGCAATACTCTATCTTATCTGGCAACAATGATAAGATATGCTCTTTCCATCTCTTATCCATGTTAAACGTAGTTATAGCAACTACTCTATTGTAAGAGTTGGAAGTATGCATGAAGAACCTCTTTACTAGTTCGTATCTCATATATTATTTAATGAATATCTGCCTCTTAATTATTAGATAGTAAAGGGTAGCAGCAAATAGCATGAGCATTGTTATGCCAAACATTATAGGCAATTCAAGCCTAATGCTTATTATTATACTCCATATAGAATTTATTATACCAAACGAGGCAAATGTTATTCCAACATAAAAAGCCCAAGGTCTTCTCTTCATTATGCCAAATATCAAGAGCAAGGATAGTATTGCCATGCCAAACCTTATGCTTATACCTGCTACAGCTTGCTCTCTAAAACCTTCAATGAATGTGAGTATAAGCATGGTAAAGTTAAAGATCGCTAGTAATGCTAGCAATAATATTATTGGGAATGATCTTTCTCTCATACCTTTAACCTTATCTGTAGATCCTCTGCAAGTTCTTCAAGTATTCTACTACTTGCTGCTGCTACAAAAGATATCCTCTCATTTATTGATAGAGTAGTATCTAGTATAGATCCATCACTCCCTATCATCAATCCTCCAGCCTCCCTTACTATTAGATATGCTGCAGCTATATCTGTAACTCTTAACTTTCCTCTCAGATCTATGTATGCATCCATCAAACCCTTTGCTAATAAGCATAATTCTAATGCATTAGCACCTAGATGCCTTATATGATTTGATTTATTCAAGACAGGTTTTACTCTATCTATTATCTCATTACTTGCACCTGATAGATTTATTCCTATTATATAAGATGATGCATTTACATGTATCCTTTCTTCATTACAATATGCCCCAGAACCTTTAGAAGCATGGTAAAGATCTCCATTGATTAGATCTATTATACTAGCATATGCTACATCACAAAGCCTATATCCATTTGAATATGCTATTGAGCAGCAGACAAATGGGAATCCCCTAATAGCGTTTGTAGTCCCATCCACTGCATCTAGCAATATATAACCTTCATCATTCCCTAGCCTAACCTCTCCAGCCTCTTCTGCTATAACTGTATATTTTAAACCAAACTCTTTAAATGTATTTATGGCTACTTCCTCTGCTACTATATCTATCTTTCTAGATATATCCCCTCCAGCACCTACTCTATAAGCCTGAGCAGCATCTATACTCCCAATCATACCTTTAATGCTATCTCTAACTCTAACGCATGCTTCTTTTAATATATGAAGCATAGACTATCTTATCTATCATAATAATAAATGTGTAACCTTTTATGCTAGTTTAATCATATCTATACCATTGATAATAACTATACATGGAGGAGTTAATGAGATTGGAGGCAATAAGATAATTGTAGAGGATAAGGATACTAGAGTATTATTAGACTTTGGTATGAGTTACAAAGAGAGAGGGAAGTTCTATTCAGAACCATGGTTAGTTCCAAGGAATGAGCAGGATCTCTTAGAGTTTGGTATACTTCCAGAGCTTAAGGGTATATACAGGTTTGATGATAGCGAGCAATCTATCAATGCATTCTTTCTCTCTCATGCTCATACAGATCATTACAAGTATGTATCATTCATGAAGCGGAGCATAGATATGTACTGTGGCAGACATACCAAGACATTGCTAGATATATTCAACACAATAAGATATACCAATTTTGAGCATGATATATCTGATATAGAATGGAATACTTTTGCTACTGGCGATATTATAAAGATAGACTCAATATCTATTGAGCCAATACATGTAGATCATTCCATACCAGCATCTTATGCCTTCATAGTGCATACTAGTAGTGGGAGTATAGCATATACTGGAGATCTAAGGTTGCATGGGAGTAGGAATGATCTAACTAGGGATTTTATAGAAAGGTCAAGAGTATCAGATTTGAAGGCAATAATCTGTGAGGGCACAAATCTAGGTAAAGGCGAGGTTATTAGCGAGGATGAGGTATTTGCAAAGAGTAAGAGTATAATATCATCCATCAAAGGATTGATCATAGCAGGATTCTCTATAGCAGATATAGATAGATTTAGATCATTCTATAATGCATCCTTAGCAAATAATAGAGTGTTAGTAATAACCCCAAAGCAAGCATATCTATTAGATATGCTAAAGGAGCAATGTTTAGACATAGATCTTCCAGATAAGGATAACATAGCTGTTTATAGGAAGGAGAAGAAGCGTTACTATGAATATGAGAAGCGAGTATTTGATAGATATACTACAGTAGATTCTAAGATGATTAGATCTAATCAATCTAGATACCTGATAGTTTTACAACCACATGATCTTAGGGAGTTGATAGAGATAAGGCCAGAGGCTGGGAGTTGCTATATCTATTCATCATCCGAACCATTCAATGAGGAGAGCGAGATAGAATTTGATCGCTTTGCTAATTGGCTAGATCACTTTGCATTGCCAATGTATCATATCCATGCATCTGGGCATATAATGCCACTAGATCTAAGATCTATGCTAGAAGAGATGGGCATTAAGCATACGATACCAATACATACTGAGCATCCCATGATGTTTGCTAGATGGTGCTCTGATCTCTCAGAGTTTATCATGCCTCAAAGAGGCGAGCCTATAAAATTGTAGTTCATGGGAATCTAAATCCTCCTATATTAAAAGAACTTCCAGTCTCTTCTCTACTCCTTATCCCTAGTATATCTATAAGTTCTTTAAGGTTCTTAGTCTGGAAGTATACCTTTCCTGGTCCAATGATCTCCGTAGCAAGGCCCTCTCCTCCAAGTATGGTTGATTTAAGGTTTCCTACTTTAACAACCTTATACTCTGCATCATCTCTCAATGCTACTAGATGGTAATTATCTAGCAATAATCTCTCACCATCCTTTAATTCTCTCTCTATTATAGAACCATATACATTGAGAAATACATATCCCCTCCCAGTAGCCTTTAACATGAATAACTCAGTCCCAAATATACCTTTGGTGAATCCCTGCCACTCTGTATCCAATTCAACATAAGGGGTTGATGCTATATATGCACCTGACTGTATTATATAACCATGATCCTCTATATCTAACTTGAATATATCTCCTACTGGAGGACCAGTTAGGCCTATAATACAATTATCTTCATTTGCTATGAAATCGTTAACAAAGAATGTCTCCTTTCCTAGCAATGTAACCTTTACGCTCTTTAGAAAGCCTTTGTTTCTCATCCTTGTCTTTATCTCTACATCTCCTTTCATGTATACCAGTGCACCACCTTCAGCAGTTATCTTATCTCCTTTATCCATCTCTACCTCTAGCATCCCCATTGGATTGCTTATTATCTTATACCTCATCTAATTGCTTTTATATCATCATTGAATAAAAGGTTTTCGAGCGTAATATATATAATATACTTTACTAATACTAGGCTATGGAGAAAGTCTCATACGATGAGGAGAGAGATATACTCTACATTACATTATCAGATAATCCATATAAAGAGGTTATAAATACTAAGGTACTCGCACTTTATATGGATATGGATGGCAATCTATGTAGAATAGGTATAAAGAATGCCAAGGAGCGAGGTATAATAGATGATCTTACAAAGGCACTGCTATCCATATCTGCGTAGTGTATAATTCCATAATTGATGAGCATACTGCTCTAGCACGCTAGCATTATCAATCTCCTTAATTATAGAACTCCTAATGTTATCATCTATCTCCTCTCTATACTTATCAAGCCATTCAAGGATCATATCTTTGGTAACCTCTAGATGGAATTGGACGCCTACTGCACTCCCAATCCTGAAGGCTTGTATAGGGTATGATGGAGAAGAGGCTAGGAGTTCAGCACCATCTGGCAATTCAAAAGTATCGTTATGCCATTGGAATACTCTCAACTCATTAATGTTGAATGTCTCTGCCAATGTATTGTGAAGGTATACTCTATACCATCCAATCTCTTTAACCATTCCTTTATAGACTCTAGCATTACAAGCCTTTGCTATCAATTGTGAGCCTAGACATATTCCAAGTGTAGGGATATCCTTCTTTATAGCCTCTTTTATAAGCTTCTCTTCCTCTCTAAGATATGCTAGATCATCATAAGCACTTACAGGCCCTCCAAGTATGATCAAGGCATCATAGCCTTCTAATCTAGGGATATCTTCACCCTCATCTGCCTCTATGAGATCATATTCAAATAGTTTAAGGGTTCCTAGACTCTCAAACTCTTTATTCTGTATAACTAGGCATCTCATACCGAGATCTGGGGAGGCTGGATTGGTAATATATCTCTAGGCATATCTGGGAAGAAGAAGAGCATTATCAAGCCTAGTATGATCGCTACTATTATGAATATTATTACTGCAATTATAACTATACCTATTGTTCTTAACCATCCCGTATTAAATATAACCTTAAAAGTGGCCAACCATGCTATTATTGATAGTATAAATGCTATACCAATTATAGATGGATCATTGCTAGCAGAGCCAAGAAGTACAAAGCTTACAAAGAATACAACTATAAACATCAATGGTCCTACAAATGTAGCAAGCATAGCTCTACCAAATCCTACCCTCCCAACTGTCAGTATTCTAGCAGATATGTATACTGGGATGCTAACTATAACCCATCCTCCTAAGAATATAACTATAGGTAGTATGGATTCCATAGCCATATGTTATCTACAGTATACATTTATTAATTTGTAACCTTCCATATGGTATCTTTTATACCCTCCCTCTTGTTTACTACTCTAGCAAGTACAAATAGTAGATCTGATAACCTATTAACATACTCTATGATTATAGGGTTTATACCTTCTTCATCTGCTAGAGCAATTATACTCCTCTCTGCTCTCCTTACCATAGTCCTTGCTAGATGTAGCAACGCTGCTACGTTACTCCCTCCTGGGAGTATAAAGTATCCTATCTCTCCGCTCTCTTCTTGATACTTATCTATAACCTTCTCCATATACTCAACGAGATCTTTGCTAACCCTTTTTATATTGTAAGGGTTTGCTGGATATGATGGATCTGCTAGATCTGAGCCTAAGATAAACAATTCATGTTGGATCTTTTCTAAAACATCCTTTATATCATCATACTTTATGTTAGCGATTATCAATCCAAGCATAGCATTACACTCATCTATGTTTCCATAAGCATCTACTCTCTTTGATGCCTTTGATACTCTCTTACCTCCTATCAACGATGTATAGCCATCATCACCACTCTTAGTGTATATCTTTACCAACATCTTAGATTATCCTTAGCCATATTTTTATCTAGCCTCATGAAGCAAAGATCTCAATTATTAATCTACATCATTTCTACTTTACTATGCAGAGATTGACAATATTATTATTTAAACTATTAGAGTATAAATTAGCATGGATGAGTTTACAGAGGAAGAGAAAGCAATACTGAAGGAGCATTTCTCTAACATCGACAAGCAAGTATTCATCATAACTACTCCAAAGCAAGTAGATAGAGGAGCATTGATGAGCAGATATAGTAGATCTAGCAAGAGCATGAGAAGGATATTTCTAGATGAGTTCCTTACAAATCCTGAGAGGGGCGAGGAATTTTATAACAGAGTACTTATAGAGTATGGTGATGACTCTGTAGCAGAACTAGGCTTAGTACAAGTAGCAATTGAGGGCATCTCAAATATAGCAGTAAAGAGCATAGAGGATAGAAGGATAGGCTTATCATATCTAGAAAAGTCTACTAGGTATGTTAGATTTGATCAAAAGGTAAATGGTAGATGGATGTATTATCTAGATGATCTGCTTAGCAGATATGAGAGTGTTTATAGAGGATCATGCGATCTAGCATTCGAGGTTTATTCTAGATTGTTCAATCCTATGATTGATTACATAAAAGAGGTAAAGCCTATAGAGAATATGCTATTCAAGGATAGCCAAAGCAATAGCGAGGTTAGATTTAGCATGCTAAAGGATAAGGATGATATAAAGGCAGCAGAGAGTATATACCAAGCAAGTATAAGGGCAGAGGCATTGGATATACTAAGATTCTTGCTTCCCGCATCAACCCTAACAAATCTAGCAATTGCTGGTAATGCTAGAGCCTTTGAGTATCTATTATCAATATTATACTCTTCAGAGTTAGAGGAGGAGCAGAGAATAGCAAAGATGCTATATGAGGAGTTGAATAGTTACATGCCAGCATTCTTTAAGCGAGTTACTAGTAAGCATGGTTTAGAGTTACAAGAGTATATTAGAGATACTAGAAGGGCATCTAAAGATGTTGCTAGCAAGTATATTAATATAGATGCTGAGCATAGAGAGCCTGTTACTCTACTAGATTATGATAAGGATGCTGAGATAAAGGTAGTTGCTGCTATACTATACCAATATGCTAATGGTCATTCACTAGATCAGATGATAGATATTGCTAGGAGGCTAGATGAGAGT
>FWWL01005596.1_pt1 | contig 13509 bp, 9 predicted proteins | sample 2228331 | NCBI WGS metagenome assembly FWWL01 (sample SAMEA103939775, study PRJEB20133) | metagenome | reverse complement strand
ATGGGAAAAGTTTTTTATTTCAGTCCGGGACATGAGACTTTGCCGATATATTACAATGAACATATATTAAAGGTTATTTATAACGGCGTGTTATGGTGTGCCCCAACGAAACCGGTCAATGGTGTCTTCCGTGGCAACTTTGACCCACCCATTGAAAAAATAGGATAGAATGGTATGAGACCATTATTTTTAATTAATAGTAATACTATACCACTTATCATATTGCTTATTCTGAGTAACTTCAATTATGCCAATTCAGAAGAAACATCCATTCCTGTTCCGCTGTGGAAGAAAGCGGAAATTTTTCAGCAGGATATGGAAGAACGATTTCTTTTAGATGGGCAGGCTCTGTGTAAACGAATTGTTCCGAAGGAAGGCAGAGAACTGTCATATAACATGCCGGACAACGCTTATATGACTGGCATATATGTCGGCACACTTTCAATGAAATACAGCATCACAAAGGATGAAAAGGACAAAGAGAAACTGATTCAATCCATCAAGGCATTAAATTTTCTTTGTCGTGCGAGTGGGGTAGATGGACTGCTTGCCCGTGCTGTTATCCCTGCGGATTCGCCATGGAAGGATGATGGGATATGGCGACCTACGCCCGATGGTAAGTATAAGTGGCGGGGAGATGTAAGTAGCGACCAGGTAGATGGAGTTATGTTCGGTTTCTCTTGGGCTTATGAAACAGTCCACGATGAGGAGGTGCGTAAGGAAATTGCAAAGGATGTGACCGCAATTGTGGAACATATATTGAGGAATGGTTTGAAGATTGTAGATGCGGATGGAAAGCCAACTACCTGGGGAAAGTATTTCCCGGCATATACGCACATTGAGCCGTTGAACGCTTTACTATGGCTCCAGGCGTTGAAAATTGCACATCAGGTATCGGCCGATAATAAATATGCAGAGTTATACAGGACTTATGCACTTGAAAAGAAATATGCAGAACGGGCAGTGTATGCAAGGAGGAATCTAGACCCAACACGGAGAGGATTCGTAAATCATTCAGATGATGTGCTCTTTTTCTTAGGGATTGAACCGCTATTGCGTTTAGAGCAAGACCCACAAGTACGCGAATATTATATTAAGTCCCTGAAACATGCCTGGGAAGGAACTCCACCTTATCCGGGCTTAAAACCTGAGGCAAATCCTCTTTATGCCTTTATAGCGGGGAAATATCTGGGCGATACATCAGAAGTAGAGAATGCTATAAAAACGCTCATCTGGTTTCCGTTTACAATCAAGTGGAATATGGATACGATTAAAAAATACGAGGGACGCTATGGAATCTCATTAGTCTGGGATGTGTTGAGTCCTGAACCAGAGAAAGGGAAACCGGTACCCATAGATAGGAGAGAGGATACATGGTCCGCGTGGGTTCAAGACCCGTATCTTTCGCCAGGGGACCCTACAAAAGACTCACCTGTGGAATTTAATGGACATGATTATCTATTAGGATACTGGCTCGGTAGATATTACGGTTATATAGATAAAGATAAATACTAGATTTGTTCCTTTTCTTCTTTTGAATTCGTTGTTTATATGTTGATGAATAATGTAAGTCCGTCAGGATGAATTGAATGCTTTTCTATTTTCTATTTGTTTTTTTCTCGTTGTCTCGTGATTTGCCTGAAAATACTTTCCAGCAGTTACAAAGTGAGTATGCCAATATCTTTTATGCAGAAGGGGATAGGCAAGAGGCGGATAAGGCAAAGAATATTATTGAGAGTGCATGGCTGGAGTTTTCACGATATTTTCCTATAGAAAATAAAAACCCTGTGGCAATATGGATTATACGTGAGCCGGAAGATTTTTCAAAGATGACCTCCGGTCGTTCGCCATATCTTTTTGGAGGAGTTGCTCGGCCCGGTTCCGGAGTAATAGTTGTTAAATCACCACGATTGAGGAGATGGGGAGAAGATTTTACAGGGACATTACGACACGAATTAGTGCATATATTTTTAAGCAGGGCTGGATTGGATGAACGGATTCCATTATGGTTCAATGAAGGACTCGCAATGTTTTTAGCTAACGAGTACCACTGGGCAACGGGGCTTCGGATGTCCCATATCGTTCTGACAAACCGACTAATTGATTACCGGAATTTAGACCGTGAACTTATGTTAACTACCTCGCCGGATACTACCAGCAGTGCATATACACAGTCGCTGTCTATGGTGCAATATTTATACAAGAGGTTAGGTGATGAAAAATTCTGGAACATGGTAAGAGCGTGTAAAGAGAAACGATTTGTTCAATCATTAACGGAGGTAGGTGGGTTAAGTTTGGATGAATTTTGGTATGGTTACAGAAGGTCTTTGTGGATAATTACATTAATGGGGGCATTGGCAACAGGGTCTATTTTTATGCCTATCGCGGTGCTGGCAATTTTTGTCTTTGTGTGGGTATGGCAGAGGAATCGCAGGAAGATGAAGGCATGGGAAGAAGAGGAGGAAGAAGACGAACGGTTAGGAATTAGAACAGTTCCGTGGGAACACCTTACACAGGAACCTTACGACTGGGAACTGCGAGATGATGACGATTAACAGGTCTGACCCGTCGGACAGGTCAGACAGGTCGGACATACCTAACTTAAAGTTGTAGTGGTTCCATCTCATTTAGAGCGGAATTAATTGTATGAATATCTTTTTCATCAAGGGCTATGGACCCTGCCTTAGCATTTTCTTCCACCTGCATCTCATCCCTGGCTCCAACCAGTGCGGTAGTAATTCCCGGCTGATGGAATGTCCAAGCAATAAATAATTGCCCAAGAGTAATACCGTATTTCTCCGCTATTGGTTTAACTCTCTCTAACATATCTAAAACGCGTCTCCGATTTGTCGGAGAGAACATTGCCTTGTCACGGCGTAAATCCCCATGAGGGAATTCCCTGTCCATCGTTACTTTCCCTGTAAGCAATCCCTGAGCAATAGGACTGTATGCTAAAACAGATATATTATTTTCACGACAAAATGGCAATATCTCCGTTTCTATCTCGCGTTCCAGAGCGTTATACTTCGGCTGATTGCTTACAATCTGTCCTTTCTTCAAGCAGGTTCTCATCATCTCCACAGTAAAATTGCTAACGCCGATATGACGAATTTTTCCTTCCTTTTGTAAAGAGAGGAGAGCATCCATTGTATCTTCCAGCGGTGTGGTTTTATCAGGCCAGTGACACTGATACAGGTCTATCACATCTACCTTTAAGCGTCGGAGACTATTCTCACATTCCTTGCGAATAGACTCGGGACGGAGGTTTCTATAGACCTTTAGAGGATTTCCATTGCGGTCAACTGTATCAAAGAAAAATTCCCCTTCCTCCGTATCCCATCGCAATCCACATTTAGTAGCAATAATGACCTGGTCTCTCCTTCCTTGGATGGCTTCTCCGACGATTGTTTCACTATGACCGAACCCATAGACCGGTGCCGTGTCAACACATGTTACGCCTAAATCTATACCTTTCTGGATAGCCCGTTTCGCTTTCTCATCATCTGTCCCACCCCAGAGCCATCCGCCGATTGCCCACGCTCCAAATGATACGACGGGTATTTTTACATCCGTGGTTCCTAATCTTCTGTATTGCATAAGATACCTCCTTCTCTTTTAAGTTATCCATTATTTTAACGAAATTACTCAAATGTTATAAAACTAAAAAAATAAGAACAAAAGCAGAGTGAAACTTTATTGCTTTTTAGGATAGTATAGAAGGAATAATAGATAAATAATGAAAGGTATGATTATGTTTTTGAATATCCTTTTTGTAGGTTTGGCGGTCGCATTGGGTTGGGGGTTGCGTGGTGAGATTGGAGGTGAACAGGGAGCATTAGTGCCAGGCGCATTGTTGGGACTGGCGATTGCAATTGCAAGTGGTAAGAAACACTGGCAGGAAAAAGCACCACTTATCGGTGCTGGGGGAGCATTAGGAATGTCGTTAGGTGGAATACAGAGTTATGGTATTTTGATTGGGTATACACAGGGGATTGATGTGTTAAATGTAACTTATGGGTATCTATCGTTGGCAGTGGTTGGCGGATTATGGGGAGCCTTTTGTGCAGGGATACTCGGTATGATTTTGTCAGATAAGCAGAAGAGTTTGTTGTTCTGGATATTCTTCCTAATAACTATTTATATTAGCGCCTGGATTTTTTATTTCGTTCTCATTGACCTGCTCAAACTTCTAATGACACCGCCTCGTGTGGAAAATTGGGCGATGGTATTGGGTGCTGTCGTCGCGTTATTTGTTATCAATTACATTCAGGGCGAACATAAAACTTGTAGATTGGTTTTGCGGGGCTTTCTTGCAGGTGCAGTAGGGTTTATGTTCGGTGAATTGTTGCAGGTGTGGGGAAAATTCTTGGGTCCACCATTTGACTGGTGGAAGGTAATGGAAATTTCTTTCGGCTTTGTGATGGGAATGGGAATTGCTTATGCAGTTTTCCGGGAATATGAAGAGGACAAACCTGTAATGAATGTATCGCCGTTTTTCTATGTGGTTGCAGTTTTCATCCTGCTATCTTTTGTTCCTCTGGTAACCCTTCACAATCTGCTGGAACGGTTTGAAGAAAATGAAATTCTTGTAAGAAGTGATACACGCTGGTTAGACCCGTATTTCAATGTAATGTTACGTGGTATTGCCTTAACTTTTATCTCGTTTTTGGCATACTGGAAATGGTTCAAGGAAACGAAGACAGAGAAGATATCATTCCGGCAATTACAATTCCTCTGGCTGTGGACGATATGGGCTAATGGCTGGATAACGCAGATGTTAATGATGATACCGAAAGCAACTCTTTCTCCCGTGCGTATACATGGGTTCTTCCTATTCCTTATGATACTGTTAAGTATCTGGAGTATTACGATACCGTTCCAAAAGCCGTCATTCCCTTCATATTTGAAGACGGTTCAGGGATATAAGTGGGTATTATTGAGTTTGCTAATTATTCCTGTCCTTGCACTAATTTTTGCTATTGTGAGTATAGCGTCTCATCCCGGTAGACCACCAGAGAAATTACAGAGACGATTTGAATGGAACATCTCTAAGCAGTTTTTGCTTCCGCAGAAGGAACCGGTTGAGGAATTTTCTCTTTCGGCTCTATGCACCAGTAAAACGACCAATAGACGAGTGTCCCGATAAGGAATCCAAATAGTGCCCCCATAAAGGTGCAGTATGGAAAATGTGCAGCGGTATAAATTCGTGTGTATGCATGAACCGTCGCCCAGCTCGCTAACGAAATTTTTGCCCACCTCTTACGAGCAGACCATATAGCAGGAGTAAGTAGTGCGAACAGAGAAGACGCATGACCTGAGATATACGAGGGAGAACTTTTTACTATCTCATCTTTTATAACACGCACCTGCTTATTCCACGGTTCATGTTTTTCATTTAACGGGCGGGGTCTACCGACGATTCTTTTAATATTGTTTTCACCTAAATAGTTCGTGAAAAATACGCTGATAATCGTTATCCAGAATATCCGACTCCAACGCCTCCGTGTCGTGTAATCCCATTTTTCCCAGGTTTTGGAGCCGAACCAGAAAACGAGAAAGGAAGTGATGCTCAAAAATATAAAAACTCCCCAGTATTCGTGGGGTCGCCACCAGAATATACCGCGGTCAGAAATCCAGATACCGCAAAAGTGATAAATGGCTAATACCACTGCGAAAGTTTTCCAGACATATCCGGCTATCTTGATAGCAGTTGGATTTTTACGCACGATGAAATGGGTTACCTGCCAGGATATTGTAGTAATAACAAAAAGATAAGTAGAGAAATGCGTCAGGAACACCATAAATTCATCCAGCACGGGCACATACCGGTCAGGCTGTAAAGCCAGGAGAATAGCCTCATCTATCGGGTCATTAATCAATTTTGCGCCTAATAGAAAAATATTGAACAATATCAGGTAGCCAATAACCACAATAACAAGCGAAAAAAATAACTTCAAAAAAACAGGTAAGTCCTTATACATTTATGAAAACCTTTATAAAAGTTATCTAATCTAAAATATTTGGGATAAATAGACTTGTAAATACATACAATAGTTTCATAAAAAGATTACAAACAAAGAGGATAGATTGCAGAAGAATTTGTTAATATCTAATGTGAATAAAATATAAACATTTAAAACAAAAGAAAGAGAAAATATGAGAAAAGGCAGGTGTTTACAGGTTCTTTTATGGTCTTTTATCATATTAATTCTGCTATGGACAGGGGTAGGTTATGCGGAGAAGCAGTTTCACCGGGTCCAGATGTCAGATGGGACAGAATTGGCAACTGATGTGCATTTACCTGACGGACAGGAAGGTCCCTTTCCAGTTTTGTTGGTTCGGAGCACTTACGGCAGGACTCTGGATGTCAAAAAATATCTTGACGATGGCTATGCGGTGGTAATTCAGGATGTTCGTGGGATGGGTGAAAGTCCGGGAGAGAAGTTTGTCTTTAAGGCGGATGGCTGGAATAAAAAAATACACGATGGGGCAGATACTGTGGAATGGATAAGCAAACAACCCTGGTGCAATGGGAAGATAGGGACATTTGGCGGTTCAGCATTAGGCATTACACAGACATTATTAGCACCCGCCACGGATAAAATCTCCGCCCAATATATAGATGTTGCCACTGGAAGTTTGTATCATAACTCCATCTATGAAGGGGGAGTATTCCGGAAAAATATGATGGAAGGCTGGTTACAAGTAATTGGACAGCCACACCTTATAGAAGTGTTCAAATCGCATCCTCTTTATGACGATTTCTGGAAACAATTTGATAGCAATGCCCATGCAAATAAGATATCCGCACCTGCGATATTTGTCGGAGGTTGGTATGATATTTTTCAGCAAGCGACAATAGATGCCTTTCTTGCACGAGAGAAAGAAGGCTCTGAAAAAATTCGTAGGAAAAATATGCTCATAATGAAATGGTCTACACACGGTCCCGATGTTACCCAGGATTATAAATTGAATCCGAACCGATTTGACCTCCGCATATCACATATTGTCCGTGCCTTCTTTGATTACCATCTAAAAGGGAATATCTATGCTTTAGATAATATTCCGCGTGTGCACTATTATGTAATGGGTTCAGACCAGCCGGGTGCACCGGGTAATTACTGGCAGACTGCTGATACCTGGCCTCCTTTTGATACAAAAGAACACTTTTTATACTTAAAGCCTGACCGCAAATTGGAAGAAACACCTGTCTCAAATGGAAACTATGCATTGGATTTTATATTTGACCCACAAAATCCCTATCCAACTCACGGTGGAGCCAATCTAATTCTACCATCGGGACCCTTTGACCAGAGGAAATATAGCCAGAATAGGACAGACCTATTAAAATTTGCTACCGAACCTTTACAAAAACCGATGGAAGTCACAGGCAGAGTAAAAGTGGTCCTATATATCTCATCTGACACACCGGATACCGACTTTACGGCAAAACTTTTGGATATATACCCGGAGCCAGATGGTAGGGAAATTCTCGTGTTGGATAGTATCCGTCGTGTAAAAACAAGAAATGGATATGAACAATTTGCTCCCTTATTGACCTCGCCAAGTGAGATAGTTACTTTGGAGATAGACCTTTTCAGTATCAGTTGGATATTTGACAAAGGACACCGTATCGGATTACATATTAGCAGTAGCAACTACCCAAAATTTGAAATCAATCCCAATACAGGCGATGATTTTCCCAAGGACGACAACCTCCGTCCCGCCCACAACTGGCTCTATTGCGGAGAAACCTACCCAAGCAAACTCATCCTCCCCATAAACCCTGAGTAATATAAATAAGGAGAATGTTGCATAACTGCCATCTCAGATTATTTATCAATCTTTTGATAACATCTTGACCGTGTTATTATTTTTTTTACCACGAAAAATGTAGGGGCGTATTGCTATACGCCCCAATTTGTATATCGTCCCGGGCGTTTATATCAATTTTTTGGGCGAAAGATTTTTCGCCCCTACATGTTTTATTCTATGAAATTTTCGTTACATTCCCAAGTTCGTATGTTGTATATACTCTTGTAATGAAAAATAATTTCGTTAACAAGATTATTGCGTATTTCATCAATCAAAAGATAAAAATGGAATCATAAAAACTTTGTGCTCTCTGTGGTTAAAATATCTTTCAAAAAATAAGAGTAGGGATTTAAACAGAGGAAAGGGATCAGAGATTTTTAATAGGTTTTAAGGTATTTTGTGGGATGAATTTTTGGATGATGAGAGAGTGAGGTGGTGGGAGGTAGGATTGGATTTGTTTAAGGTCGTCTTCCGATAGGAGAGGTTTGACGAAGGTAAATCGGAAATCGCAGGGGATTGCACTTTGCAAAAGTATGGAAAGGGTATTTTTTATGTTTTCTATGTTGATATTTTTGCCTGTGAGTTGAGGGTATTTTTCCCATGGAGCCTTGATGTCCAATGCAAAATAGTCTATTAGATTTTGCTGGATTAGAGTTTCAATGACTTTGGGGTTAGAGCCATTGGTATCCAATTTAACTTTGTACCCAAGGTTTTTTATCTTCTGAATGAACGGGATTAAATCAGGTTGAATGGTGGGTTCTCCTCCCGTAATTACTACTCCATCTAACTTTCCCTGCCTTTCGGTCAGGAACGAGATGATGTAATCTTCCGGTATAGGTGTTGTAAAAAGTTCCGGCAACACTAATGATGGATTATGGCAATAAGGACAGCGGAAATTACACCCTTGAGTGAATATAATTGCGGACACACAACCGGGATAGTCAGATAAAGAAAATGGCTGAAAACCACCTATTTTCATAATGTTTTTTCCTCTTTATTGCGGTATTTCATAAAGAAGAATAGGACAGATAAGACATTATATATGAAGAAAACAAAAACGGGCTAAACATAAAACTATTGAAAGTAGGTTATATTTTTCGGTTTACTTGCTATTTAATGGATTTTATAGCGGGAGCGGAGTTTGAATTCTGCTTGTTTGCCTTCGTTCCATTGGTTCACGGGGCGTAGATAGCCTACGACTCGGGAATATACTTCTGTTTCCTTTCCGCAGTGGGGGCAGGTAGGATGTTCTCCGCGGATATATCCATCCTGCGGGCATACGGTAAAGGAAGGACTTATTGTGAAATAGGGAAGTTTGTATCCTTCGCATACTTTACGAACGAAGTTTTTCACGGACTCGGGATTTGCTACTGCTTCTCCTAAATAAACATGCAAAACAGTCCCGCCTGTGTATTTGGTTTGTAATGGGTCCTGGAGTTCTAACACTTTGAAGATGTCATCGGTATAGTTTACGGGAAGTTGTGTGGAGTTGGTGTAGAACGGGACGGCACTATCTTTCATTTGTTCATCATTTGCGAAATGGGCATCTGGATATCGTTCGTAATCCAGCCGTGCGAGACGGTAACTGGTTCCTTCTGCAGGGGTGGCTTCTAAGTTGTATAGATTTCCTGTCTCCTGCTGGAATTCTTTTAATCTATTTCGGATGTGGTCAAGGACACGGGTTGCAAAACTTCTGCCTTCTTCTGTGCCAATATCTTTACCTAACAGATTTAGGCAGGCTTCGTTCATTCCCACCAATCCGATAGTGGAGAAGTGATTGTTCCAATAGCGGTTATAGCGTTGATACACATTTCTTAAATAGAATTTTGTATAGGGATACAGATTATTTTCCGTTAAGTGTTCCAAAACTTTCCGTTTTGTTTCCAAACTGGTTCGGGCGATATTCATCAGGTTGTCTAATCGTTCAAAGAATTCATCTTCATCTGCGGATAGGTAGCCGATTCTCGGCATATTGATAGTTACAACGCCGATGGAACCCGTTAAAGGATTAGCACCGAAAAGTCCACCGCCTCTGCGTTCTAATGCACGCAAATCTAAACGCAGTCTGCAACACATAGAACGAGCATCGCTGGGGGACATATCGGAATGGATAAAGTTTGCGAAGTATGGGATACCGTATTTGGCAGTAACTTCCCAGAGACGGACAAGGTCTGGGTCGTCCCAGTTGAAGTCTTTTGTGATGTTGTAAGTTGGGATTGGGAAACTGAAAACTCTACCTTTTGCGTCGCCTTCGGAGAGGACTTCTAAAAAGGCAGAATTGAACATTTTCATTTCCTGTGCAAATTCGCCGTAGGTGGCGTTTTGGTATTCACCGCCGATAATTACCGGTTGATTGGCTAAATTGGAAGGCGGTTGCAGGTCTAATGTCAGGTTGGTAAATGGGGTCTGAAATCCGACACGAGTTGCCACATTCAGGTTGAAGATGAATTCCTGCAATGCCTGTTTTACTTCCCGATAAGTTAGTCCGTCGTAGCGGATAAAAGGAGCTAATAATGTATCAAAGTTGCTGAATGCTTGAGCTCCTGCTGCTTCTCCCTGCAGTGTGTAGAAGAAATTTACCACCTGTCCTAATGCGGTGCGGAAATGTTTCGCAGGTTTGCTTTCCGCTTTCCCTGGCGCTCCTTGAAATCCACTGAGTAGTAAATCCTGTAAATCCCAGCCAACGCAATAGACAGAAAGTAAGCCCAGGTCGTGTAGGTGTAGGTCGCCTGAACGATGTGCTTCTCGCACTTCGGGGGTGTATATTTTATTAAGCCAGTAAACTTTACTGATTTCGCTGGATATATAATTATTCAGCCCTTGCAGGGAGTATGCCATGTTGCTGTTTTCCTGCACCTTCCAGTCCATTTTTTCCAGATAGCGGTCAATCAGGTCTACATCGGCTTGATTGACCATTTCACGGATTCTTGCATGCTGGTCACGATAGAGGATGTATGCCTTTGCCGTCTTTTTGAAAGGGGACATTAATAGAATTTCTTCTACGGCGTCCTGAATTTCTTCCACTGTGGGATGTTCTTCAAATGTCATACTCTGCAAAAGAGCCAGAACCCGCATAGTTAAACGACGGGCAATATCTGCACCGAATTCTCCCGTCGCTTTTCCTGCTTTGAGAATTGCATTGGTAATTTTGTTTGCGGAGAATGGAACTTTTCGCCCGTCTCTTTTCACAACATGAGTGAAAGGAATCATTTCCGAAAGGATTTCTGCTGAACTTATTTCCCAATTCTGCTGCATTTGCCTACGCTCCCTGAATAAAAGTTTATATTCAAATATTGTTTTGCCCAAAGAAGGAGATTTGCCTTATCTTTGACTGTAGTGGAGGAAAATCTCCCGAAGATTAAACTTTCAAAGAAAATTAAAAGATAATTAATTTATTCTAATAAAAACAACACACAATGTCAAGTAGAATTTTATTCCCGATATACAACATATAGTAATAAGTGGTGAATAAACTGTGGAAAAGGTGTTCAGAATGGCGTTGATAAAATGTTGAAAAAATTGTGGATAACCTGTGGAAAACCTGTGGAAAGTCAGATGGATAAGCGGTTTTTGTATAGAAGAGATTTATAAAACTTTTTGTTGAAGAAATCAATTTATAAAGTGAGTTTTTATCAACAAAATATATTTTTGTCCTTGTGTGAAAAAATAGGTTTTATATGAGTTATTTGACTTATAAAAAATGATGGAATAATCTTGTTTTTGTAATTTTGTAGATTGTTTATAGATAATAGAGACGAATGTTTTTTGTTTTTTGAATTGGAAATTATTTTGGAGGAAAAGGAAATGGCTCGTAAAAAAGTATCGCGTAGAGAATTTTTGAAGGCGTCTGGTGCGGTAGGCTTGGGTTTCATGGTTCTACCAAGACGGATATTAGGCGGGAAAGTGTATGCTTCGCCGAATGAAGAATTGACTCGTGCTATTATTGGTGTTGGCGGTATGGGTATGGGACATATTGATTATCCCGGTGCACGGTTACTGGCAGTTTGTGATGTGGATGAGAATCATCTCAAGCGGGCAATGGAAAAAGCGGGACCGGATGTGAAAGGGTATAAGGATTATCGCGAGGTTCTTGCGCGGGAGGATATAGATATTGTGCATATTGTTACGCCTCCTCATTGGCACGGAATTATCGCGGTAGATGCAGCGAAAGCGGGGAAAGATATCTGGTGTGAAAAGCCAATGACCCGCACGATAGGAGAAGGTAAAAAGGTTGTGGAAGCGGTGCAGAAATATGGGCGAATTTTCCGGCTGAATACATGGTTCCGAATGCGGGACACCTTTTATGGATTTGGGACAACGGTTTATGAGATTAAAAAGGTGGTGGATAGTGGTATTTTAGGTTGGCCCTTGAAGGTGAATGTAGGCGAATCAACAGGATTTACCTGGAAATTTTTCTGGTCAGGGTTAACCAATCTGGAACCACAGCCTATACCACCGGAACTGGATTATGATTTCTGGTTAGGACCTGCACCGTATAAGCCCTATCATCCACATCGTGTCCATCAAACTTTCCGTGGGTACTGGGATTATGATGGAGGTGGATTAGGAGATATGGGACAGCACTATTTAGACCCTGTGCAGTATCTATTAGGAAAGGATGACACGAGTCCAGTTGAGGTAGAGGTTTCCGCACCACCACAACATCCGGATGCGGTTAGTTCTTTCCGCTGGATACGACTTCGGTACGAAGACGGTTGCGAGATTGTGCTGGATGGAGAGGGAAAACCGGGATTACCGTATATTGAAGGACCGAAAGGGAAACTTTATCCGGGATTGAAGTCAAATATACCTAACTTTGAGAAGAAAGTAGCATCTATGCCCAATCCAGAACCGTTGCCATGTGACTTTGCACATTGCGTCCGCACACGGGAGAAATTCCCGCTGAATGAGGAAAATGGACATCGTTCCTGCACAATAGTAAATCTGGCAAAGATTGCAATGCAGTTAGGTAGAAATTTGCGATTTGACCCTGTGAAGCAGGAATTCATTGATGACGAAGAAGCCAATAGACTTATAGACCCACCTATGCGTGCTCCATGGACTATCAATGTATAATGAGAAAGGAGATTGGATATGAATACAAAAAATAAATCTATTTATATGACATTAACATTTGTTTTTTTGTTAGCGGTTTCTGTTATTGCAAAGGCGGATTTGAGCCAGTGGTTGGAAAAGATGGGTTCCGCATCGGTAGCGGAAGGTTATATGATGTGTGAGGAACTGTGTAAGCAGGGGGAAGGAAAAATTGTGGAACTATGCCAGTGTGTAAAACCTCAGGGAGATGATCGAAATGCCCGGCTATTTGTCCGTGTGCTGGTCAACTATGCTTCCACTCAACCTGTGGGAGTTAGAGATTTGGTAGCGAGAGGACTTGTAAGTGCTTTGGAGAAGGCGAAGGAAACACAGGTTAAAGCGTTTTTGATTAGCGAACTGCAAATGTTGGGAAACCCATTAGCAGTAGAAGCAATAGCAAAGCATGTCGGCGATAAAGAACTGTGCGATTATGCTATTCGTGCTTTGCAAACCATAGATGATTCGGCAAGTTTTCAGAAACTTTTAGAGAACCTTTCCCATTCGGAAGGTAGATGTCAGCAGGGAATTATTTCCGCACTTGGGGGAATTGGCAATCCACAGGCTATTCCCGAATTAGAGAAATTGTTGCCCACATCATCC